>MTLE01000076.1_pt2 | contig 169756 bp, 132 predicted proteins | sample 1982461 | NCBI WGS metagenome assembly MTLE01 (sample SAMN05712605, study PRJNA340218) | biofilm metagenome | isolation source: sample SPL anode biofilm adapted to -200 mV | place: USA | collected 2012-02-03
GGCGGGTGAGGATTGAAACTCCGGTACGCTTACCGCGAGCAACACCGAAAACGCGTAGCGCCCGCCCTTCGGGGCGGGTGAGGATTGAAACACCAAGGTCGTAGGGTGTTGTAGATACATCAACTGGTAGCGCCCGCCCTTCGGGGCGGGTGAGGATTGAAACGCATACCTCATACCAAATCACAAGGGGGAGAGATGTAGCGCCCGCCCTTCGGGGCGGGTGAGGATTGAAACCAGCAATCGCTATCCGATTTGCTTCACCCTCTAGTAGCGCCCGCCCTTCGGGGCGGGTGAGGATTGAAACTCTGATTGAGCAATCTATGATTAGTGTTAAATGTAGCGCCCGCCCTTCGGGGCGGGTGAGGATTGAAACCTGCTGGCCGTTGAGGAAGGCCAGTTCCACGATCGTAGCGCCCGCCCTTCGGGGCGGGTGAGGATTGAAACATAGCTCGATTCCGGCCAGATGCAGGATGTGCTGCGTAGCGCCCGCCCTTCGGGGCGGGTGAGGATTGAAACAACGGTTTGTAAAATAATTGAGAAAAAAGAAATAAGTAGCGCCCGCCCTTCGGGGCGGGTGAGGATTGAAACTTCGAACTATACAACGTGGCATGGTTACAAGGTGTAGCGCCCGCCCTTCGGGGCGGGTGAGGATTGAAACACCCTGGGCGCTCCCAACCCCATCCTCCAGGAGTGTAGCGCCCGCCCTTCGGGGCGGGTGAGGATTGAAACACCCTCGCCGGAATCCTGACCACCACCGCCCACGTAGCGCCCGCCCTTCGGGGCGGGTGAGGATTGAAACCACGAACAAAGATGCCTCATAGGCATCGCGGTCAGTGTAGCGCCCGCCCTTCGGGGCGGGTGAGGATTGAAACATCGCCGCCATTCCCTTAACCACCGTCACCGCCGTAGCGCCCGCCCTTCGGGGCGGGTGAGGATTGAAACTCCTATCGGTGGTGCGCAGCAGGGCGAACCCACGTAGCGCCCGCCCTTCGGGGCGGGTGAGGATTGAAACCCATTAGGAACTTCAAGCACAGATTCGATTCTCGTAGCGCCCGCCCTTCGGGGCGGGTGAGGATTGAAACTGTGTCTCGTTGTAGACCCGCGTCAACTCGGCGGCGTAGCGCCCGCCCTTCGGGGCGGGTGAGGATTGAAACTACTGTGTCGGAAAACGCATCGTTGTTATTTGCCTGTAGCGCCCGCCTTTCGGGGCGGGTGAGGATTGAAACAGCCGGTGGCGGTCGTTCTGGTCGCGCCAGGTGGTAGCGCCCGCCCTTCGGGGCGGGTGAGGATTGAAACTCGGGGTTGACGTTGAAGCGCTCCAGAATCGCCCGTAGCGCCCGCCCTTCGGGGTGGGTGAGGATTGAAACATACTGGTTACCGTGATAGCCCTTGTACTGAGCGTAGCGCCTGCCCTTTGGGGTGGGTGAGGATTGAAACTGTCCAGTGGCACGGCGAGTACCAGCTCGACTGCTGTAGCGCCTGCCCTTCGGGTCGGGTGAGGATTGAAACACGACGGGCACGGCAGCACCGGACGGTTGTTCTGTCGCGCCCGTTCTTCTTGGTGGGCTAGGGTAGAAAGCGGTAGGGGCGGCGTGGCTTACCGGAAGATAATCCCCCCAACGCAGACACAGCAGAGGGCTATGAAAAACATGATCACTGAGAGTAGGGCTATGGTTTTGGACAGCATTGTTGCAGGTTCCTGTAGTGCTTTTTCTTTACTAATCGGTACGTGATTCTGAAACTTTAATTTGTTTTACGGCTATTTAGATTAATTTTAGGGAGGATGATTATGGAGGTGCTGGAGGCGATTTATGGGCGGCGCAGTGTGCGGCATTATACTGATGAGCCGGTTGCGCGGGAGGATGTCCTTGAAATTATCCGGGCTGGTTCGTGGGCGCCGTCGGGACTCAATAATCAGCCGTGGCGGTTTGCTGTTGTGCGCGATGGGGAGAAACTCACGGCCCTGGCGGGGCTGACGAAGTACCGGCATATCATCGAGGGGGCGCCGGTTGCTATTGCGGTCTTCTGCGACCGGGCTGTCATGTACAACGATACCAAGGACCATCAGGCAATGGGAGCCTGTCTTCAGAATATGCTTCTGGCTGCCCATGCTCTGGGGCTCGGGGCCGTGTGGCTGGGGGAGATTCTGAAGAGCGGCTGGCAGGTGCGGGAACTGCTGGATTTGCCCAAGGGGCTGGAGCTGATGGCGGTGATTGCCGTGGGACACCCGGCTGAAGAGCGCCGTACGGGCGAGCGCAGGGAGCTCGGCGAACTGATACTCAAGGAAGTGTGAATGCAGGGGGGCTGTTTGCCGCTCCCGTTTGCGTCACAGCGTGAAGTAGAAGGTCGCCCCGTGCCCTTCGCTCCCCTCGGCCCATATGGTGCCGCCGTGGCGTTGGATGATCCGCTGGACGGTGGCCAGTCCGATGCCGGTTCCCTCGAATTCCGCCCCGTGCAGTCTCTGGAAAGCCCCGAAAAGTTTTCCGGAGTATGCCATGTCGAAACCGACGCCGTTGTCCCTTACGAAGTAGGTGGGAGCGCCGTAGTTGGGGGAGATGCCGAACTCGATGCGGGCGCCGGCGGTTTTTGAGGTGTACTTCCAGGCGTTGCCCAGGATGTTTTCGAGGGCCTGGCGCATGAGAAGGGGGTCGCCCTGGGCGACGGCGCCATCCGCTATTACGAAGGATGTTTCCCTCTCCGGATCCGATTCACGCAGGTTCGCGGCAATGGCGCGGCAGATGCTGCTGAGATTTATGGATTTGCGGTGCAATTCGGTGCGCGTTACCCGTGAGAGCTCCAGGAGGTCGTCAATCAGTAACGCCATGCGGTCACTGGCGGCGCAGATACGCTTCAGGTATTCCTTGCCGTTTGCGTCGAGGAGTTGACCGTATTCTTCGTTTAGTGCCTGGCTGTAGCCGTTGATGTGCCGCAGAGGGGCACGCAGGTCGTGGGAAACGGAATAGCTGAACGATTCCATTTCACGGTTAGCGGTTTCAAGGGCGCGATTGGTCTGTTCGAGGTCTGCGGTACGTTCCTGGACGCGCTGTTCGAGAGATGAGTTCAGGTCTTCGATTTCCTGCTGGTGGCGTTTGCGTTCGTTGATGTTGCGGTAGATCTGGACGCCGCCGACGACCCGACCCATGGCGTCGTGGAAAGGGGAGGCCGTGGTTTCGAACCAGATTTCCCTGCCGGCAACTTTCATGGGTATCTGGCGGGTGTGGATGCCGCCCTCACGGAAGGCGGCCACCACCGGGCAATTGGGGCACGGTTCCGAGCGGTTCTGATAGAGGGCATAGCAGGGTATGTCCCCGCCGGTGCCGAACATTTCACTCATTGCCTTGTTCTGGAAGATGATCTTGAAATCGGTGCCGACTATTGCCAGGCCGTCACCCATGCAGGCCATGACGGTATCGAGCTTTTCTTTCTCCTCCAGCAGTTCGTTCTGGGTCTGGAGATATTCGTCCAATTGCTGACGCAGTTCCTCCTCAGTCATTTCCAGTTCTTCGTTCTTTTCCTGAAGCTGGTTGTCCTGGCTGATGAGGGATCTGGTGTCGCGGCTGAGGCGGTGGCTGCCGAATCCGATGGTCAGAAGGCCGATCAGCCAAAAACCGGCGTGCCATAGCCGCATATGCCGCAGTTCGGCTTCCTGGGTTGCAAACAGTTCGTCCAGAGGGATGGAGACGCTTATTCCTCCACGGATGTCACCGACTTTGTATCCCTGCCGGCCATGGCACGGGAGACAGGATTTTTCCACCACGAAGGGGCGAATCATGCGCATGTGGGGCTTGCCGTTGAGAAGGGATATCTGCCTTACTTCAGGTGTGCCGTGTTCGAAGGCCATGAGGGCCTTTGTTTCCCATTCGTCGGCTTTGTTGGCTGGAGAAAGGGGCTGGAGGCTCGTGATATGCCCCTGGGGGCCTATGTAATCTCTGACGCCTTCAAATGCCAGATGGGTGATGGCACCGGAATCACTGTCGGGTGCCGGGGCATTGTCCTTGTTAGTTTTCGGCGGTATTTCGCTGCTTGGGTGTATGTAGACTCCCCCTTGACGGGAGAGCCCGTGCCGGTAACGGATATCCTTTTCGTAGGCGCTTCTCACTACGGAAATTGCCAGCTGCTCGACCCCTTCCACAAGAGTTCGTTTCTGGGTCCGGTATGAGAGGACTATCAGCGAAGACCATGCAAGAGCGGTTACGGTGGCATATACCAGGATACGTCTGACTTTTTCGTTGCTGGAGAACGGGGATGTGGAACCGGTCATCGGATCTGATACCTTTACGTTAGGTTGAAAATTATTGACCTGCACAAAGTGTACCGGCGGTTTGATGGTGCCCCTCTGTCAAGGATTCAGGGATGCTCCATGTTGGGCCGGCAAAACTGGTCCTTTATCAGTTCTGTCATGGCATTGGCCGCAGGAGAGAGTTCCCTCCCGCTGCGCTGCACAAGATAAAAATGACGCGAAATAGTGAGCCCCTTAACGGGGATCTCTGCCAGGTCGCCCCGGGCCAGCTCTTTCCGGACCGAAATCTCCGATAAGAAAGACAGGCCCAATCCGCCGGCCACGGTTTGCTTTACTGCTTCGTTGCTGCCAAGAATTGCCCGCACGGTAAGGGCACCCGGTACAATGCCCGCTGCTGCCAGGGCTTCGGTAATGGTCTTTGCCGTGCCTGAACCCGCTTCGCGCATGATGAACTCCTGTTGCGCCAAGATGTCCGTGTCAATGGATTTTGCAGTTGCCAGGGGGTGGTTTCTGCCGGACATGAGTTTGATTTCGTCCCGGTTCAGGGGGGTGAACGTGAATGCATCTTCGTCGAAGCGACTTCCGATTATGCCGATCTCCACCTCTTCACGCGCTACCTTGTGCAGAATCTCCCGGCTGTCTCCCTGGATAAGCGTCAGGCGGACCCCCGGATGGCGAGCAAGGAAAAGGGGCAACACGCCGGGAATCATGTAATCACCTGGGATGTTGCTCCCTCCGATACGAAGCTCAACTTCTTCCATCCCCCTGAACCGCCGCATTGCCGGTTCGATCTCGCGAACACCGCTAACCACCCTGTGGGCATGCTCCAGCAGGAGTTTCCCCCCCTCGGTCAGGAGTGCCCCGCGGCTCGTACGGTCAAGGAGCTTTATCCCCAGTTCATTTTCCAGGGCCGCAATGTGCTGGCTGACCGTCGATTGGGTGATGAACGTTGCGTCGGCGCCTTTGGAAAAACTACCACTTTCAGCTACGGCAAGGAAGATTTCTAATTGTTTTAAATTCATTCAATTCTCTTTATTATTTAAAAAATGAATATCTCGGATTGGGTTTATCAAAATTATCAATTTGACCGAACTCTGTCAAATACTCAATAATCCGGCTGATACATACAATATGCTTCTGATTGCAAGGGGAATGAGATGAAGATTATCGATTGCAGAAATATGGCTTGCCCCGCACCGGTGGTGACCACCAAGCGGGCGCTGGAGGAGGCGAAAGGCGAGGCGGTGCAGGTGCTCGTGGATCCTGGTGCCCCCCGGGAGAACGTGACCCGTTTTGCCGTCAACCGGGGCTTTACCGTTGCCGAGTCTGAATCTGGCGGCGGTTTCGCCCTCACCATCACCGCGTCGGGAGAGGCCGGTGTCGAACCGGTGCGAACCGTGGCGGGGAGAGGCGGTAAGACCGTCATGCTCGTGGGCTCGAATTACCTCGGCGCCGGTTCCGATGAATTGGGCCGGCTCCTGATGAAGAACTTCATCATAACCCTGCTTGATCTGACGGAGCTTCCCGACCGGATGCTCTTCATCAACTCGGGGGTGCTGCTCACCACTGAAGGATCTGAAGTGCTGGAGGCTTTGGAGCAGCTGGGCAATCGGGGGGTCGAGGTACTCTCCTGCGGAGTCTGTCTCGACTTCTTCCACTGCAAGGATAAGCTTGTGGCCGGTTCCGTCACCAATATGTTCACCATCGCCGAGAGCCTCGTGGGGGCGGAGTCGGTGGTCCGGCTGTAGCGTCCGACTTGGTCTCCAGATAAACGGTATGAGAGGAATGTGTAAATGAAACAATGGATTGCCTTAGTGACGTTATCTGTTCTCATTGGTGCCGCCACCGCCTTCGGAGCGACGAGCCGGGCGGGGGTGGTGACCGTTGATGTTGACTTGTCGGCCCAGGAAAAGGGGAAAGAGGTGAAGCTCTGGCTCCCCTATCCGGTCACCGATGCCGACCAGTCCATAACCGGAATCAGCGTTTCGGGAGATTATGCCGAGTCCGGCGTCTACACCGACAAGGCCAATGGGACACCGATCCTCTATGCCCGTTGGAATAGCGACGCCACGAGCCGCAAGCTCTCCTTCGCCGTTGCCGCCGAGCGGCAGGAGGTGGTACGACGGGACTTCCCGAAGAAGGAAGCCGCCTGGGATCCGGCCGATTACCGGCAATACCTGGCCCCCACGAGTCTCGGCCCCATTGACGGAGAGGTGAAGAAGCTGGCCGACTCCATCACCAGGGGCAAGAAGACCGTTTTGGCCAAGGCGCGGGCCATCTACGACTGGACCTGCGACAACACCTACCGGGACCCCAACACCAAGGGGTGCGGCAAGGGTGACGTCTGCTACCTGCTCCTGAAACCGGGGGGGAAATGTACCGACATCTCCTCGGTATTCGTCGCCCTCTGTCGCGCTGCCGGGGTGCCGTCCAGGGAAATTTTCGGCATCCGGCTCGGCAAAAAAGCTGAAGAAGATATCAGCACGTGGCAGCACTGCTGGGCCGAGTTCTATCTCCCCGGTTACGGGTGGGTGCCAGTTGATCCGGCCGACGTCCGCAAGGCGATGCTGGTGGAAAACCTGAAGCTGGAAGACGCGAAGACGAAGGAGTACCGGGAGTACTTCTGGGGAGCGATCGATCCCTACCGGATTGCCCTTGCAGTGGGGCGCGACGTGATTCTCAACCCACCCCAGGCGTCTGCACCCCTGAACACCTTCGGTTACCCCTATGCCGAGGTCGGAGGTATGGCTGTCGATTCCTACGATCCGAAGAACTTCCGATACACAATCACCTTCAAGGAGCGCTAGCTTCCAAGGTCATCACCAATGGCTACAAAAAAGGGAGCTCCCGTGGGGGAGTTCCCTTTTTTCGTCTACGGTGTCATGGCACGCAACGGTCTTTTTTAATCAGACAGTGCTATCCCCTGTGTGCCGGTCCGCTGCATGGGGTCACACCCTGAAGGCTCGACTCCCTTGCGCAGAGAGCCAGCCAAAGAGGCGGCGCGGCATTTCGCAGAGGGGGAGCACTTCGTCAACTCCTCCCCGTGCAATGGCTTCCTTGGGCATCCCGAAAACGACACAACTCTTTTCGTCCTGGGCAAAGGTGTAGCCGCCTGCTTCGCGCATTTCAAGCATTCCGGCGGCGCCGTCGTCTCCCATGCCGGTCATGATGATCCCCACCGCATTTTTTCCCGCACAGTTGGCTGCCGACCGGAAGAGGACGTCCACCGACGGCCGGTGACGGCTGACCGGCGGACCGTCGGAAAGTTCGATCACGTAGTTGGCCCCGCTGCGGGCGAGGAGAATGTGCCGGTTTCCCGGTGCAATGTAGGCGTGTCCGGGGAGCACCCGTTCTCCGTGTTCCGCTTCTTTGACGCTGAGCCGGCAGAGGTTGTTCAGCCGCTGGGCAAAGGTGCGGGTGAAGGCTTCGGGCATGTGCTGGGTGATGAGGATGCCGGGGGCATCGTGGGGCATTGCCGCAAGGAATGTTTTCAGCGCCTCGGTGCCGCCTGTTGATGCGCCGATGGCAATGACCTTCTCGGTGGACGAAAAGGTCCGGTGGGTCACCGGGAGGACCACGTCGGCGGTGTTTTTCCGCTCCACGGATAAGTGAACGTTGGGTGGCGGCTGCCGGATTCTGGCCTTGGCGGCGGTGCGGATCTTTTCCGTAATTTCCTGGGCGTACTCCTGCATTCCCCGGCTGATGTCTATCTTCGGCTTGGTGACGAAGTCGACGGCCCCCAGTTCCAGCGCCCTGAGGGTGAGGAATGAGCTTTTTTCCGTGAGCGACGACACCATGAGCACCGGCATGGGGCGAAGGCGCATCAGCTTTTCCAGAAACACCAGGCCGTCCATGCGGGGCATTTCCACGTCCAGGGTCAGTACGTCGGGGTTGAGGGCCTTGATCCTCTCCCGCGCCACGAGCGGGTCTGGTGCTGTCCCGACCACTTCCATGTCCGACTGGCTATCGATGATGTCCGTCAGCAGGCTCCGGATGAGAGCCGAGTCGTCGACTATGAGAACTTTTATGGCCATGATTTCGTTCTTTCCGCGGATAACCGCTCAGACCGCATGGAGATAACCGGTGCTATTGACTTCCGATGTCCGGTTGAATTCTGCATAGAGACTGGCCGAATCAGCCTGGGCAGTCATTCGGCATTCGTCGATCTGGTCAATGTTGTTCACGAGCGAGGCAACTACGCCGACATCGAGGGCGCGAGATTCAGCCATCTCCTGCAGGATGGCGCGGGCGCTCTTTCGGGTCATCCCCGGCCGGTAGGGGCGGTCCTCTAGGAGGGCTGTGAAGACGTCGGCCACGGCAATTATTCGGGACCCCAGCGGAAGTTCGCCGCCGTTATAGTGGAACGGATACCCCCGTGAATCGATACGCTCGTGATGGAACGAGGCCCAAGTGCTGATCTCGTCCATGCCGCGAATATTGCTGAGGGCCTGGTAAGTCCAGAAGGGATGCCTCTTTACCCGGTTGAACTCCTCTGGGGTCAGTTTCTCCGGTTTATGAAGAATCTCCCGGGGGATGGTCAGCTTGCCAATGTCGTGGAGGTAACCGGCAACCTTAATCATCTGTACGCCGCTTTCGGAGAAACTGTAGAGGCGCGCCAGCGCCTCGGCTGTCCCAGCCACGCCGCTGGAGTGGGTGGCGGTGTAGCGGCAGCGGAAGTCAATCAGGTGGCTGAAGACCTTGCTCAGGTTCACCATATTGTCGTAGTCAAGCTCGATGTTGACGAAACGAAGGTCGCTTACGACCGCCTGGGAGATGGTGGCAGACTCAAGGGTGAACCAGAAATACTCCCGTTCCGCCACCGCCAGAAAAGCGTCAACGTAGGCCGGTACGAAGAGATCGCCGGAGCCGTTGCGGATGTGGTTGCAGATGCCGCGCACCTGCCCGAGAATCTCCTCATTCCAGTTGATGAGGCCGTCGATCTTTCCTGCCAGGTATATGATCTGGGCCGGATGGAAGTTGATTCCCCCCTGTAGCTCCTTTGCCCTGCCGTTGCCCCATGGGGTGTGGTGATGCCTTATCAGTTCGGCAACTTGGCGGAACGGCCTGAAATCGCGGATGAGGAGGTATCCCAGCTCCGAGTGCTTAATGACGAGGTGGGGTTCGGTCTCGTAGCCTGATTGACAGGTTTCTTCCTTGAGGGAAAAGGAGCCGATATCGTGGAGCACGCCGGCCAGCGTCAGTTCGTTCTGCTGCTCACTCGAAAGTCCGAGTTCGCCGGCGAGGGTGCGGGCGATGTATGCCACCCGCATCTGGTGGGCGACGATCGCAGGGCTCATCCACTCCATAACTTTGGAGAGGCAGAGAATCATGTCCGAAAGAAGAACTTTCTGGGTAGTGTAGTGCATGTTGGTCAGCGTCCTGTGCTGTCGATTTCCGGATCGATGGTGCCTCCTTCGATGGGGGCTGTACGGATCTGCCGGACAAAGGCGCGCCCCGTTGCCGGTGCGAAGTAGACCTTGCGCGGATATACGTCCCCAACATCTATAGCCGTTACCGGGATTCCCCGCTTGTGCAGGTACTGCATGGCAAATTCCGCATTCCGTTCCCCCACGTCGGTCATGCCGTTAATTACCCGGCCGGCGCCGAAGACCTTCGCCTCAAGATAGGGGAGTCTCCCCCCCAGGAGAATCAGGTGATCTATCAACAGATCCATGGCATGGGTGCCGTAGCGCGGCGACGGTAATGCAGCGGAGGTTTCGTTGCCCGGCAGCATGTAGTGGTTCATCCCCCCGATGCCGTTTACCCGGTCGCGGAGGCAGACCGACACGCAGGACCCGAGTACCGTGACGATCATGGTGTCGCTGCTCGTGGCATGGTATTCGCCCGGCAGGATCTTAACTGTCGGCTTGTCGAAAATCCGGTCGTAGTAGGAGCTCTTCGCAAAAAATTTACTGGTGTGCATGGTTTTCACTCCTTCTGGTCAAGAACGGCTGCCGGCATGGGGGAGGGTATCGCCACGAACGGAGTAAACCGTCTTGCCGCGGACACGGAAGAGGTCGGCAGCGTGATGGAAGCTCTCCGAGTGCCCGGCGAAGAGAAGCCCGTCGGGGTGGAGCAGGGGGACGAATTTTTTCAGGATGCCGTACTGGGTTTCCTTGTCGAAGTAAATCATCACATTACGGCAGAAGATGGCGTCGAACCGTTCCCGCATGGGCCACTGGTGATCCAGCAGGTTCAGACGGCGAAAGGTGACGAGCTTCTGAAGTTCATGCTTCACCTTTGCCAGGCCGGCGTTTTTCCCGTCGCCCCGGAGGAAGAAGCGTTGCAGTTGCTTGGTGGTTAGTTGTTCGAGCCGGTCGAGGCTGTAGATCCCCTGCCGCCCCCGGTCAAGGACGTTGGTGTCGATGTCCGTCGCCAGTATCCGCACCGGCGGGGAAAAGGTGTTGAAGTGCTCGACCACGGTCATGGCTATGGAATATGGCTCCTCGCCGGTTGACGCGGCACAACACCAGATGGACAGGGGACGGCTGCTGCCGAGCCCGTTGAGGTGCTCCCCCAGTATCGGGAAGTGGTGGGGCTCCCGGAAGAAGGAGGTGAGGTTCGTGGTGAGGGCGTTGACGAATGCTTCCTCTTCCCGATGGTCGCCGTTTTCCAGGATGGCGAGGTAGTCGCCGAAGGAGGTAAGCCCCCTTGCCCGCAGGCGGCGGGCGAGGCGGCCGTAGACCAGGTCCCGCTTGGCGGGGCTCAGGGCTATTCCCGCCGTGCGGTAGATAATTGCCCTCGCCCGGGCAAAGTCGTCGTCGGTGAACCGGAACTCGCGGAGATCCCTCGCAAGGGACTCCGCGTCGGTTCCTGTCAGCCGGGCTGTGGTGTGGTTGGGCATAGTGCCTGTTCCCTGAACCTACCTAGAATTCCTTCCAGTCGTCGTCATACCCCACGGCCTTGGGCAGATCGGCTTCGTGGTGCTCCTGGGGGGCCGGCTTGTGGTAGCCGTTGGCGGCTTTAACCTTAGGGGCCGGCTTTGCCGCCGGGGGGGCAGGCTTTGCGGCTGCGGGTCTGCGCTCTTTCTTCGGTGCGGCGACGGTCCGGCCGCTGTCGACCAGCTTGAACCGGCTCACCGTGGAGACCATGGCCTGGGCCTGGTCCTCCAGGGACTCGGCGGCCGCGGCTGCTTCCTCCACCAGGGCAGCGTTCTGCTGGGTAACATCGTCCATCTGGGTGATGGCGGTGTTCACCTGCTCGATGCCGTTGGACTGCTCAAGGGAGGCTGCGGAAATCTCGGCCATGATGTCGGCCACCCGCTTGATGCTGGTAACAATCTCCCGGGTGGTTTCCCCGGCCTCTTCCACCAGGCGGCTGCCGTCTTCCACCTTGGACACCGAGTCTTCGATGAGGCCCTTGATCTCTTTGGCCGCGGCGGCGCTGCGCTGGGCAAGGTTGCGCACCTCGCCGGCCACCACGGCGAAACCGCGGCCCTGCTCGCCGGCCCGGGCCGCCTCCACCGCCGCGTTGAGGGCGAGGATGTTGGTCTGGAAGGCGATGCCGTCGATGACGCCGATGATGTCGGAAATCTTGCGGGAGCTTTGGGTAATGGCTCCCATGGTATTTACCACCCGGCCGATGACGTCACCCCCCCGCTCAGCCACTTCGCTGGCGGTCATGGCCAGCTTGTTGGCCTGCTGGGCATTGTCGGCGTTCTGCTTTACGGTGGAGGTGAGCTCTTCCATGCTGGAGGCGGTCTCCTCCAGGGCCGATGCCTGCTCTTCGGTGCGCTGGGAGAGGTCGGCGTTGCCGGCTGAAATCTGCTCGGTGGCGCTGGCAATGGAGTCGGCGCCGGTGCGGACTTCGGATACGATATGGGAGAGGCTGTCGTTCATCTCACGGAGCGCCTTGAGGAGTTGGCCAGTTTCGTCTTCGCTGGAGGACTCGATGGAGGCGGTCAGGTCGCCTGCGGCGATATGCTCGGATGCGGTGATGGCTTCGCCCAAGGCCTGGCGAATCCGGCGGGCCACGACGAAGGCGAAGGCGAAGATTACCAGGGCGCAGACCAGGGTGGCGATGATGATCTGGATCTTCATGGCCGTCACTTCCTTCTGCACGTCATCCACGTAGATTCCGCTCCCCACGACCCAGCCCCACTCCTTCACCAGCTTCACGCAGGATATCTTGTCCACCGGCTTGCTGGCGCCGGGCTTTGCCCACTGGTACTCTACAGTTCCTTCGCCCTTTTCCTTGGCCACGTTGGCCATTTCCACGAAGATCTGCTTGCCGTTGGGGTCTTTCTGGTCTCCGATGTTCTTGCCATCCAGTTCCGGCTTGATGGGGTGCATGATCATCTTCGGTTCCAGGTCGTTGATCCAGAAATACTCGCTCCCCTGGTAGCGGATCTGCTTCACGCTTTCGATGGCGCGCTTCTGGGCCTCTTCGAGGGTGAACTCGCCGCTTTTCACCTTGGCCTGGTACGATTCGATGACGTCGGCGGCCACTTCGACCACGTTCCGGGTGGCCATCATCTTCTCGTTCATCAGCTTCTTCTCCACCAGCGGGAGCACGTAGAACATGATGCCCGAAACGATGAGCGCAATGGTCACCACCGAGATGGTGAGTATCTTCGAGAGAATTTTCCAGTCCTTAAAGCCTTTGATTTTCATTTGGTTTCCACCTTTCGTCCGGGGATTTTCAATTATTTTGATCGGGGCGCGGCAAGCAGCGCCCCCTACGCTGCGCTGTCCATTAGCTGCATTTCGTCGCTGCTCATTAGTTTTTCTATGTCCATGAGGATAATCATCTGGTCGTTCACGGTGCCGAGACCGGTAAGGTAGCGGGTGTCCAGGGTAGCTCCCAGTTCCGGGGCGGGCCTTATCTGCTCCGGCTCCAGGGCCACCACGTCCGAGACCCCGTCCACCACCATGCCGATGACCCGGTTCAGCACGTTTATGATGATGACTACCGTGAACTCGTCATAGTGGGGAGTGCCGAGGCGGAACTTGATCCGCATGTCGATGATCGGCACTATCACACCCCGCAGGTTGATGACCCCTTTGAGGAATTCCGGCGCGTTGGCGATGCGGGTCACGGCGTCGTATCCCCTGATCTCCTGCACCTTCAGGATGTCGATGCCGTACTCCTCATTATCGAGGGTGAAGGTGAGGTACTCCCTGGGGATAGCGGTGCCGCTTCTGTCGGGTGTTCCCTGGGCTTTCTCCATAATCTGTCTCTCCTCTTTATGTGTTATCTCTTCCCGAGCAGCGCGTGGACGTCGAGGATGAGGGCCACCCGGCCGTCGCCGAGGATTGTGGCCCCGGCTGTACCTTCAACTCTGCGGTAATTGTCCTCCAGGCTCTTGATGACCACCTGGTGCTCGTCCAGGAGGGCGTCCACCAGCAGCGCCGCCTTCTCCCCCTCCACATCCACCAGAACGACTATCCCGTTCTCCGCTTCCGTCACTGCGGATTGCAGGTTGAAGAGTTCATGGAGCGGAAGCAGCGGCAGGTATTCACCCCTGACATGGACTACCTGCTTGCCGTTGACCGACTTGAGTTCCTCCGGTTTCGGCTGGAGCGATTCGATGATGGCGTTCAGGGGAATGATGAACTTTTCGCCGCCGACCGCCACTGAGAGCCCGTCGAGGATCGCCAGGGTGAGTGGAAGGCTTATGGTGATACGGGTTCCGGCGCCCTGTTCGGATGAAATCTGGACCCTGCCGCTGAGGGCCTGCACGTTGCGCAGCACCACGTCCATGCCGACCCCTCGGCCGGAGATGTCGGTCACCGTCTCGGCGGTGGAGAAGCCGGGGGCGAAGATCAGCTGCCAGACTTCCTCGTCGGTCATGGTGTCGCCGGTAGGGATACCCCGCTCGGCAGCCTTGCGCAGGATCTTCTCCCGGCTGAGGCCGGCGCCGTCGTCAATCACGTCGATGACGATCCTTCCCCCCACCTGGGAGGCCCGCAGCGTTATGGCACCGACGGGGTTCTTGCCCGCGGCCAGGCGCGCCTCGGGTGATTCCAGCCCATGATCGAGGCAGTTGCGCACCAGGTGGGTGAGGGGGTCGGCTATCTTCTCGATGAGCCCCTTGTCCAGTTCGGTGCTCTCCCCTATGGTGTGCAGCTCCACCTGCTTGCCGAGCTTGGCGGCCAAGTCGCGCACGATGCGGGGGAAGCGGCTGAAGACCATGCTGATCGGCACCAGGCGGATCGACATGACGTTTTGCTGGAGGTCGCGGGTGTTGCGCTCCAGTTGCAGAAGCCCCCGGTGGAAGTTCTCGAAGAGGACCGGATCGAGCGTACCGGCCATCTGGGCCAGCATGGACTGGGTGATGACCAGTTCGCCCACCTGGTTGATAAGCTGGTCCACCTTGGTGACCCCGACCCGTATCGACGACTCTGCCTCGGCACCCCTGCGGCCGAAGGCCCCCGGAGCCGTTTCATCCCGGTCGTAGGCGCGGCGGCCCGGAGAGGGAAGGGGGGGCGTAGAAAGGTCGAAGGAAGGGGTTGTGTCCTTCCCGACGGGTGATTGATTTAAGGCTGGCCGCTCTTCTTCGGTGGTGATGGTCAGTTGCTCCCGTTCGGCCACGAACTCGAAGATCTCCCGGATCTCCTCTTCCCCGGCCGTGGTGTCGAGGGTGAAGATCCAGCGGGTGTGGCAGACTTCCGGATCGAGTGCTTCTATGGAGGGGTGATCGGGGATGTCGGACCTTACCGAGAGATCCCCCAGACTTGCCAGTTCGTTGAAGAGATTTTCGAGCCGCACGCCGCGCTGGAAGATATCGTTCTCGGGGGCAAAGATGATTTCCAGGCGGCGCGAACCGCCAGGGACGTCCGGGGAGAGTGGTGGGGCGCCCGGAGCGGCCGCCGGTTGGGCCGCATCGGCATAGGAGGGGGCGTTCCCTTCCTGTTGGCCCTGAAGTCTGCGGCAGATTTCCTCGATAACCGTCAGGTCAACCTCTGCCCCGTCGCGGTGCCCCCCCAACTGCATGGCTACGGCGTCGCGGGCTTCGAGGAACAGGTCGATCATGGCGGCGGTCAGCCGCAGTTCGTTGCCGCGCACTTTGTCCAGCAGCGATTCGAGTTCGTGGGTTACCACCGTAAGGTCGCTGAAGCCGAAAATGCCGGCCCCTCCCTTGATGGAGTGGGCAGCGCGGAACAGGGCGTTCAGCTCCTCCCTGTCCGGGTCTGCCGGATCAAGGGCGACGAGGATGCGCTCCATGTCGGCCAGGTGCTCGGCACATTCCTCAAAAAATACGCTGCTGAAGCGGTCCATGCCCATGGCAGTGGTATCGGGAGTCGGAGCGGTCATGCGTATCCCTTGGCAGTGTCCATTGCCGCGGCGAATTCGTGGCCGAAACCGAGGTGTTCGATGTGGTTGCGAAGCTCGTTGGGGAGGCAGTCCATTGCTGGAGCGAAGCCAAGTAACTTCAGGTGGCGGAAAAGTATCGCGAGCAATTGGCAGCCGCAGGCATCGAACAGGGCGACCTCCGCCAGATCGACGACCGGCCGGGTTTGTTGCGGATCAGTTTTGGAAAGGGACGCCAGATATTCGGTCAGGGGCAAGAGCTGCTGCGTGACGCCGGTTATGGACCAGTCGCCGGTCAGTCTTATGGTCAGCTTTTGGGGTGCGTTCGTTGCCATGCTGGCCTCCGTTCAATAGTAATCAAGCTTATGCCTGTTGTTTTACAATGGTTGCATTGCACTGGAGATGCCAGGATTATTGGAAAAAAAGTATAGTAATTACAGATTGTTGCGTAGTGTGGCTTTGGGCAGGGGTGCGACTTAAGTTGCAGGGGGCGGTGAAGTGGTGGGGGCGATTGGCCGGTATAGCAGGCTTGGGAATGGATGCGTCGTTTGTTGATGGTGCAACTTTTGTTTCAGGGGTTTATATACTACTCGTCGCCCGGTTTTCTGTTGAGGCGTTTGTTGAGCGCCTGACGTGTGATTCCAAGGTGGGTGGCTGCTATCCCCTGGTTGCCGTTGGAGATCCGCAGGGAATGGGCGATGAGGGCATCTTCAGCCTCCTTGAGGGTCGGCATGGGGCCCACATGCTCTGATGTGTCGCGCAGCCCTTCGAGGAAGGAAAGGGGGGTTGTTTTCACGGGAACGCGAGATGCTCCGATTGCCTCCCGGAAGCTGGAGAGGGAGAGAACGCCCTTTTCGTGGCGAGCCATGGCATCGAAGACCATGGCCCTGAGTTCCCGGATGTTGCCGGGGAAAGCGTGGGTGGCCAGGTAACAGGCAAGTTCAGAGGGGACGGTGGGCTTCTGCCGCGAGAGGGATGCGGCGGCCTCCTCGAAGAAGTGCTCCAGCAGCAGCGGTATGTCGTCGGTCCGTTCGCGCAGGGGGGGGATCAGAACCTGGTGAGCGCTCAGGCGGTAGTATAGATCCTTCCTGAAGCTCCCATCGGCCATCATCGCTTTAAGGTCACGGTTCGTGGCGACGACAATCCGTGCGTTCGTCCTGGTGGGAGTGTCGGCCCCCAGTGGGTAATATTCCTGCTCCTGGAGCAGCCTGAGCAGCTTTACCTGGGATGACGGCTGAAGGTCTCCGATTTCATCCAGGAAGAGGGTGCCGTTGGCAGCCTTGGTGATGAGCCCTTCCCGGTGCTGGTCGGCGCCCGTAAACGCCCCCTTGCGGTGGCCGAACAGGGTGTCGGAGAACACCATGTCGTCGAGACCGGCGATGTTGACCGCCACGAAGGGACCCTTGCACTTGCTTATGGTGTGGAGCGAGCGGGCCACAAGCTCCTTGCCGACCCCTGTCTCGCCTGTGATCAGTAGCGGCTGGCTGCTGCCGGCCACCACTTCAAGGTACTGGAAAATGGCGCGCATCTTCCGGTTGCGGGTCATGATCGGGGCGAACGCCTCCTCATTGTCGAGCCTGTCGGTGAGGAGATGGCTTTTCAGTGAGCGGACCTCGGAGCGGAGAACGTACATTTCCCGGGCCCTTTTTACCGTTGCCAGGAGGCGCTGAGTCTCCACCGGCTTGACAAAATAATCGAAAGCTCCAGCCTTCATGCATTCAACGGCCATTCCCACTTCATTTGCCGCCGTAACCACAATGACCGGTATCTGGGGGTGGTTCGCGGAGAGATCCCTCAGTAGTTCGTAGCCTGGCAGATTGGGCATATAGAGATCAAGGAGGATCAGGCCAACTTCCTGCCGGGAGAGGATATCCATGACCCGGCGACTGTCGCTTTCGGTCAGCACCTGGGTGAAGCCGGCAGCGCGCAGCGTGATGCTTGTGGTGAAGAGGATTTCTTCTTCATCGTCAACCAGCAGGATAGGAAAGGGCTGTTGGTCGGTCATTGCTTCATTCTCCCTGGTCGAAGGCGATTGGCAGGCTTACCGTGGCGATGGTCCCGCTGCCTGGGGTGGATTCGAATTTCAGGGTGCCGTTATGCTCCCTGATGATGGCTGCGGAGATGGAGAGCCCGAGTCCTGTACCCCCCTGTTCGAGCCGCGTGGAGAAGAAGGGCTCGGTGATACGCTCCAGGACCTCCCGCGGCATCCCTTTCCCTTCGTCGCCGATGGTAATGGTGATGGCCGATGCTTCGATGTCGGCGGCCGTTGTGACGGTAACACCCGCGTCCTTGCCGGGCAGCGCCTGGAGGGCATTCATGATTAGGTTTATGATTACCTGCTCTATCTGCTGGGGTTTCCCCTGGGCGGAAGGAAGATTTTCGGCCATTTCCAGGCGGAAGTTGTCGGTGTAGCGGTGGATCTGGTAGGTGAGAATCAGTTTCGCATCTTCCACGATGCGGTTGATGTTTACCGGCACAAAGGTCTTGATGGTGTCTTCCCGTGCGAAATCCTTGAGATTGTTGACGATGGCGCTGATGCGGCGCGACCCCTCCTTGACGCCGTGGATGAGCCGGGGGAATATCCGAATCACCTCGTCGGACGGGAGTCCGCCGAGAATGAAGTCGCCATGATCATTGCGATGGCGCTCAAGGATTGCCAGGGTGTCGCGCCAGAACCCCTCGATGAGCGATGCGTTCCCCTGGATGAAGGTGTTGGGGTTGTTTATCTCGTGGGCGATGCCGGAAACGAGCACGCCCAGGGAGGTCATCTTGTTGGCATGGATAAGGCGCGACTGTGTGATCTGAGCCTCTTCCTCCATGCGGATCCGCTCGGTTATGTCGCGGATGGAGCAGTATACCACCTCGGTGTCCTTCAGATGGATGATCTTCCCCCATATGGAGGTGATGAGGCTGGTGCCGTCGGCCCGGACGGCGCCGATGCGCTCCAGGTGGAAGGGGGCCGTGCCCTTTGCCGGCGGTATCGCTCCTATGAACGTGTTGTAGTCTTCGGGCGCGATAAACGACCAGGGACCGAGCCAGGTGAGGGATTCCTTGTCGCGGCCGATCAGCGCCTCGGCTGCCCTGTTTGCATCGATGAGGTCGAGGGTCTCCCGTGCAAGCAGGACAATGGCATCTTCATTCTGCTCGAAGATCTCCCTGAACCGGGCTTCGCTCTCCCGCAGGGCCGCCTCGGCGAGGGTGCTCTCGGTGATGTCCCTGACGACCCCCTGCATCCGCATGGGGATGCCTTCCCCATTGAACTCCACCTCCCCCTCGGTTCGCAGGTGCCGGACCTCTCCGTCAGGGCAGATGATTCGATACGTTATTCCGTAAGGGGCCTTGTTGTGCAGGGCAGCCTGCATGGCATCGGTCATATTTTGCCTGTCGACCGGATGAACCGCCTCCAGGAATTTTTCGTAGGTCATGCCGGGTTGGCCGGGGGGAATGCGGAAAATCCGGAAAATCTCATTGGACCAGTGAAGCGTGTTGTTGAGAATATCCCAGTCCCAGTTCCCCACATGGGCAATCTGCTGGGCCTTGGCAAGCCGGGCCTCGTTCTCCCGAAGTTTAAGTTCGGCCTCGCGCCGCTCCGAAATGTCCCGGGCAATGCCCGTGGTGCCTATTACGTTTCCCCTTCCGTCAAAGATGGGCATCTTGATGGTTTCGATCCATATCTTGTCGCCACGGATGTCGACGAGGGGCTCTTCGGTGCGGACCTGGTTCCCCGATTCCATGACCCTTGCGTCGTCTTCCCGATAGAGCGCGGCCAGGTCGGTGGGCCATAAGTCCATATCCGTTTTCCCCACCACCTCTGAGGGGCGCGAGCCGCTTACCCTGGTAAATGCCGCATTGACGGCGAGGAACCGGCTTTCGGTGTCCTTGAGCCAGACAATGTCGGGGATGTTGTCGAGCATGGCCTGCTGCTGCAGGCGGATCATCCGCAGCGATTCCTCGGCCAGCTTCCGTTCGATGGCGATACTGGTCAGGTGGCCGAGCCGCTCCGTCAGCTTCAGTTCCTCGGCCGAAGGCTCGCGGGGGACTGTCGAGTAAGCCGCAAAAGTACCGATAACGGTGCCGTTGCCGGCCTTGACCGGTGTCGACCAGCAGGCCCGGAGCCCGTGGCTCAGGGGGAGCGCGCGGTACTTCGCCCAGCGCGGGTCGGTCTCGATGTCGCGCGATATGACCTGTTCGCCCGTGAAAGCGGCCGTGCCGCAACTCCCGATGTCTGGGCCGATGCGGGTGCCGTCGATGGTCCGGTTGTACTCGGGGGGGAGACTCGGGGCGGAACCGTGCCGCAGGTGTTTGCCGTCGGCGTCGACCAGGAGGATGGAGCAGCGGAGTTCGGGGGCTTGCTCCTCCACGAGCCGGCAGAGGAATTCGAGGACAGCTTCCAGCGATGCATCCGAGTTGAGCAGTTCCAGGGCGGACCTCTCGCCGGTCAACAGGCGCTCCGCCTGCTTGAGGGGAGTGATGTCCATGTAGGACGCCACGCTTCTGCGTGTCCCGGGAATCAGCTTGACCGTGGTGAAGATGTGCCGTTTATCACCTGCTTTGCCGATAAAGTCGAATTCGTAGGAAGAGGGGGCGCTCTCCGGCGATATCCGGCGGTTCCTGTGGTAGTAGAGCATCATGTCGCGGAATTCGGGGCCCACAAAGTCGATGCATTTTTTCCTTCCTTCGATCTCTTTGCGGGGGTAGCCGGAAAGATTGACGAACTCGTCGTTAGCCAGGGCAATGGTGGCGTCTTCCTCGACTATGATCATGGCCGTGCCGGTCGACTCGAAGACGGTGCGGTACCGCTCTTCCGAAAGCCGCAGGCAGGAAGTGATTTCATGCATCAGCGCATCGGCCTTTTTCTTCTCGGAAACGTCACGGACTGAAGCCTGGAGGACCGTGCGCCCCTGGATGTTCAGCGCCTTGAGGGAAACCTCGGCGTCGATAAGGGTCCCGTCCTGTCTGCGTTGCTGCCACGGAAAGTATCGGGTATCCCCCGCCAGGGCGGCGTCTATCCAATGCCGGGCCTTGTCGGCGGAGGGGGTGCCGTCGGGCTGCTGCTCAGGCGAGAAGTGAAGCGGCGATCTTCCGATGATTTCTTTGCGGCTGCTGCCAAACAGCCGACACATTTGCTCGTTGCAGTCAAAAATTATGTCATCGAAGAGCATGATCCCTTCCGAAGCACCTTCGAAGAGGGTCCGGTATTTGGTCTCGCTCTCCTGAACCGCTTCAGCCTGGCGCTTCATGTCCCTCAGCAGGGCAACGGCAAGTAACGAAAAAATGGTGGATATGACCAATGTTCCGGCTATGACGCTGTATTTATAATTTTCTTTTCGGGAGAAGAATTCGTTCTTTTTTGTTCCCACATAGAGCACGCCGATGGTCTCGCCACGGCTGTTCCTGATGGGGTCGTAGGCGGTGAAATAGGGGATTCCGAGGATCTGCGCTTCGCCGCGATATGGTCTGTTCTGTTTGAAGATGGCGTCATAGACGGGCCCCGCCAGCCTGGTGCCGACCGCCCTGGTGCCATCAGCCTTGCGGATGTTGGTGGAAACCCGCATATCGCCCATGAAGATCGTTGCGGTATTGCCGAAGATCGTCTGGATCGTGTCGGGCAGTTCGAAGTTGCCGTTCAGGACATAGTCGCCGGCCATGAGATTGTCGTTGACGATTCTGAAATCAGTTCCCTTTGTCCTGAGGAGCTTCCAGAAGGTCTGGAGCCCCTGTTCCTGCTCGATCCTGGCCAACCGTTCGGACTCTTCGCGGATCGTCGCCAGGAAAAGAAGTGTGGAAATGCCGGTAACGCCGACAATGAAGAGTATTGTCAGGGCAACAATATTTGCAGTGAATTTTTGCATGAGAGGACCGCAGCTTGTATCTGCTTGATAACATGGAATAAAATGCTGTCAGGTGGGGGATGCAAGAGGGGTACCAATGGGTGGAAGGTGCCGTCATGGTTCCTGCCCGATCTGAGCCCGCGTGAGTTCAGTGACGGCCCGGGCTATGTCCTGTGGAGCAATAACGGGGAACATTAGAAGCGCGGCCGACAACGTTAACCATCTTGACAAAAAAGGGAGCCCCGTGGGGGAGCTCCCTTTTTTCGTTCCAGCGCCATTAGGTTCTTATTTTTTGAGGCTCATGACATATGCCGTAATGGTTTCAATCTCGATTTCCTGAAGGTTGCCGAAAGCCGGCATCCCGCCGGGGCGCCCTTTGGTGATGCTCTCCTTTATGGCTTCGGGGGTACGGCCATATTTGAAATCGGCTTTCTGGAGGGATGGGCCCCTGCGGCTGCCCGCGCCGTTTCCTTCGCTGCCATGGCATGAGGCGCACTGTTTTCTGAAAATGGCCGCTCCCATGGCCTGCTTCTGCTGATCGCTCATGGGGCCGCCCATGGTTGTCTGTGGAGCGCCTCCCTGGGCCGGCATTCCGGCCGGTGCCTGGGCCGGTTGTTCTTGCTGGGGTTTGCAGCCGGCTGCAACCAGGCATCCTGCAAGTATGCAGGCAACGATGATGCCCCTGTGCCCCGAAATCTTTTGCTCCGCCACAATGGATCTGTCGTGCATGGTGCTTCCTCCGCTCTTTTGGTTGGGGTGTTTTAGGGGAGTATAATTAAGCGGTTCTGTATGTCAAGGCGGAGATTACGCTCCTGCGGGGATATCCGGGACGAGGGCGTTGGGCGTATACGGTCGATTTTTAAGGTTTGGGCGCGATGATTGCATATTTTTAATTCAAAATTAACAATCTGGGCGCGAGTTACGCTGTTCTCGATGCTTTGCCCGGAAAAGACCGGGATGTGCCGGTCATTTGGCGTTATTTGCAATTTTTTGTTGCTCTACTGGAGGGGTCGTGAACAAGAGCGCAAAGCGATGGGTGGCCGCACAGTGGATTCTTATCTTCGCTCTTATGTTGATTCCGGCGGGGTCTGTTGAGGGGGCGCTGGACTGCAACGGCTGCCACGGCTCCCTTAGCCCGGTGGATTACCGGCCCATAGACGCTGCCTACCGCAACATAAGCTCCGGAGCTCTCCGGGGGAATCACCGCACGCACCTCGATCCGTCGGCCGGCCCCGCAAGCTGCGACCTGTGCCATCCGGGCAGCGCATCCTACACTTCAAGCCACCGCAACGGCAGCATCCGTATCTCCAGCACCATAAACAACTCAAGCCTTTCCACTGCGTTCCGCAATCATACGTCGTCACCCCAGAGCGCAATCCCGGTTCCGGGAAGCTGCACGAACATAAATTGTCACTTCGAAGCTGAGACCCCGGCCTGGGGATCCACGCCCCTTGCCGCCCCTGCGGGCTGTTCAAGCTGCCACGGTGCTCCTCCGGCAGACGGAAACCACCCGGCGGTCTCCGGACCCGGCAAAAAACATGGGGATTCTCTCGGGACCGGGACGGGGAGTTGTGCCGCCTGCCATGGGGACCATACTGCTGAAGCGAATCCGTTTGCCCATGCCACGAGCGTCGGCAAACGCCCACTTGCCTTACCGTTCACCAAGGCGCCCAACAGCGGCGGCACTTACAGCGGTACCGTTGCCTATCCCGATTACCTGCCGAGCCAGAGCCCTCCACGCAACGGCACCTGCTCAAACCTCTACTGCCACGACAATCCGTCGGGAGGCGCGGCGCTCACCGAGGCGCGCTGGGGTGACAGCGGCACCATGAAGTGCTACTCCTGCCACCGGGGAAGTTCCGCTGACACCACTCTGGCAAACTGCACCGAGGTGGGCGGAACCTGGGATGCCGGGAAGCTCCTCTGCTCGCCGTTTCTCGACATGTCATCCAGCGGCCATCACCGCCTGGTGGGGGCCCAGTGGATACGGAAGTACCCCTGCTACTACTGCCATGCCGACACGACTGACACGACGGGCAGCATCAGTGATCCCTCCCGGCACGTCAACGGGGTGAAGAATGTGAAAATGGCGGCCAAGTGGAACATTGTGGGGCGTCCGGAAGCGACCTACGATCCAGTCACAAAGGTTTGCGACAACGTCTACTGCCACAGCGACGGCACCACCGATCCCGAGGATGTGCGCCCCTGCGCCTGGGATGAGCCGAAGGCCGAGTGCAACTCGTGCCACGGGCATCCCACCGGCAGCTGCTCCAATGCCGGCTGCCACGACGGCAGGATCGATGAGGACGGCAAGCTCTGGCCCCTGAAGACCGGCTGGCCCGTGGGGAACGAGTGGATGGGGTCCATGCCGATGTTCCCCAGCGAGGGGGCCGGCACGGCCCGCGCCAACTCCCATGGACGCCATGCCCAGACCAATTTTACCTGTGATCAGTGCCACGCCGGCACCGTCGTCAACGGTTCCTGCACGTCGTGCCATGCCGACGGCATCCCCGAGGGGGGGATGGGGGAGGTTGCCCACATCAATGCCGCCTACCATGTGAACAAATCCAAGGATGTAGTATTCAAGGACGGCGGTTCCTACAACGTGGTAAGCAAGGTCTGCTCGAACACTGCATGCCACACCAGCGGCGCCGACCCGGTCTGGGGGGCTTCCGTTAACAGTTCCGTCACCTGCCTCAGTTGCCACGGCACGTCCAGTGACGACCAGGACGACTACAACGCCTTCAACGGCACCCAGGCGCGCATCAATCTCACCGAATGGACCTCCGGGGGACATGGCCGGTATTCCTCTGCCGGACGTTATCCCATTTCCCAGAACCCTGCGGCCAACTTCCCCGGCAACCCCTGCTGGTACTGCCACGACAACAACGTTCTCCATCAGGATGCGAGCAATCCCTACCGGCTCCGGATGCACTACCAGTACGAGCGCCGCTTCGAAAAGGAATGCGTCTACTGTCACATGGAGCGCACCGATGCCGAGTGCATCGCCTGCCATGTGGGGCAGGACGACTCCCTGGCGCCCCAGGCCACGGCAACCGGCGTCTTATTCAAGATGCCGGACGGGTCGCTGGAAACCCGGTTCCCGACCCATACCGCAACCACCACCTGCATCACGGCGGGGTGCCATGACACCGACGAGGGGACTTTCCCCGACGGTACCCACAAGGGGCACAACGTCGACGCGGGCATCTGGACCGCCGAGCAGAAGGCCGACGTCAAGAACCAGTACATGATGATGGGGGTCTGCCTCCAGTGCCATGACGATGACAGCGGCGGCCAGTGTACGAGCTGCCACCTGGCGCCGGCGGACAATCCCAACAAGTACGCCCTGGGTTTCGATCCCGGCACCGGCTACATCAAGCCGAAGCAGGCCCGCGCCTCGGCGGGGCACTTCGGTTACAAACACTATCGCGCTTTCCTGAACACCGGCGGATGGACCAAGGATGTCGATGGCAACTACCTGGGGACCTGGAAAGGGGGCAAGTTCTGCTGGGACTGCCACGACCCCCACGGCGACTCCAATATCTACATGGTGCAGAAGAAAATCGCCACCACCACCGACGGGAAGTTCGGCAAGCCCCTGACCAGCGCATACGTCTCCTTCATCGATACACAGAGTGGCAGCAACTACGCGCGCAAGGCCGCCCCCTTCGACGGCATCTGCAACGTCTGCCATTCGCCCGACAGCAAGCACTTTACCAATGCCTCCGGCGACGGCCACAACCTGAGCCGGCGCTGCACGGAGTGCCACGAGCACCGTTTCGCTGACAGCCACGCCGACGGCATGAGCTGCAATTCCTGTCACGTGAGCAGCAAGCCGATACCGAAACACACCGCCTTCGGGCTCCCCCGCGACTGCACCAAATGCCACTTGGGCACCGTGGGCAAGCGGATGGACGTCATCGGGCAGATGAAGTCGAACTCCCACCATGTGCAGCGGGTGAGCGGCGAGATCAAGAATACCGACTGCTACGAGTGCCACTGGGAGTCCACGCCTGAAGGGCTCATCGACATCACCTACCACACCGGCTACAACTACAAGACCTATTCGTCGGTCAAGAACGATGTGGTTGATCTGGTGGTCTGGGGCCGGAATGTAAGGCCGGTTGTCTACCGCGAGTACTCCACCGCCGACGGCAGGGCCACTGCCGCGAAATTCCTGGCAATAAACATGAATACCCCCCAGGAGCGGGCCGAGGTTTCCAAGGTTTCGACCCACTGCATTTCCTGCCACAGCGACCAGAACAACAACAGCGTACCGTTCGACGACTGCAAGACCCCTCGCCAGTACGCCTGGGACGGCCAGAGCGTCGCGGCCCGCTACTCCCAGACCGGCACGACTGCCTGGGGCAAGGTCAATTCCACCACCTATGCCAATGCCAACAAGAAGGACAAGGTCACCAAGGCCTTCTCGGCCCACGGCAACGCCGCCGCCAACAAGGGGGGCTTCGACGCCGCAACCGGCCTGGACGGTACCATTCCCGACCGGGGCGGAAGTGTCAACGTCCAGTGCTTCGACTGCCACAACTCCCACGGTTCCAAGGTTGTGGGGGTAACTTCCAGCTACGTGACGTACAACGGCACCTTTAACGGCGCCAACCTAAAGGAGACCAAGCAGAACATCGGTGGATACCTCTATGATTATAAGGCGTCGTCCAACGCGTCCGGCGTGAACCCATACGCCGCCGGCGCCGGCCAGTGCTTCGACTGCCACAATTCAGCCACCATCGGTACCGTGGTTCCCACCGGTAAGACCCCCTGGGGATACAATTCCACCTTCGGCGTAAATTCACCGGTCATGGGGTACCGGGATACCGCGCGCTTCGGCGCCGGTACCAAGGCGTTCATCACCAAGAACAACGCCAACGGCTGGATGGATGCCAAAAAGACGATACTCGGCGGCCACCTGAAGGCCTCGGTTCCCGTCGGTACTTTGTCTGCCTTGGCCAAGACGGAGGGGACCGCCAGCGACGGTTCGACAACGACCCTTGTGGACACCGGCAAGTCCTGGACCGCCAACCAGTGGCGGAACATGTACGTGCTGATGACTTCCGGCGCCAACAGCGGCCAGCTCAGCAAGATTACGGCAAACGATGCAACCTCCGTTACGGTGGAGGGCTTTGCCGCGGCTGTTGCCGCTGGTGACGGCTACCGGGTCGTTCCCTACTCGGCCCAGGTCAACGGGCTCTGCACCCCCTGCCACGATCCCCACGGCGTCAGCCCTGTGCTGGGAAGCAAGCAGGCCTATGCCGTGCCGCTCCTCAAGGGGACCTGGATGACGTCACCCTATAAAGAGGATCTGCCTGAAAAAACCAAGACCGGCCAAATGCTTGCCCAGTCATCGCTACCGTGGCGCACCGATCGCAATGCGTTCAACAATGCCAAGATCGGTGAGGACGACAGTACGTTTGCCGGTCTCTGCATCAACTGCCACGGCAAACCGACGCTCACCGACGGCACCAACAAGAACACCGCCTTCAGGACCGTTGACCGTATCCATGAATCGGTCAAAGGTTGGGGCAACAACGCTGAGCACGCCTTTACCTGCTCCAAGTGCCACCAGCCCCACAACTCGGGCCTGCCGCGGCTGATGCAGACCGATTGCCTGGCCTTCAAGCATCGGGGGTTCCAGGCGACCGGCGGCAGAGTCGATGTGAACTATGGCGGGTATACCCGGCCGTGGCGTTACGGCCGCGCTCCGTGGGGCTACAACAATATGCCCGCCCAGTATAGTACCGCCATCTGTCATGGCGCACCCACCGCAAACGGCTCGGCCGGTTGGCCCAACAACCAGATCTGGAACAACGTGACGTCATGGTAACGAACGAGCGCATAATCGCCGGAGATATGTCCATGTCCCGTGAGAGTTCATCTCAGACAGTAAAACTAGCCACGGAAAGGGTGTTGAAGATGCCCCGCATTGCGATCCGGCGGGTCTGTCTTGTCGTTGCGGCAGCCATTGCGGTTGCCGGTGCCGCAGCTACCGCCTTCGCCAAGGGGGGCGATTACGTGAGCCCCTTCCCCGTGGCCCATGTGGCTGCCGGGAAGCAGGAGGCGAAGGCCATGGCGGTGGACTCCGCCGGCAATATGGTTGTCGCCGGGTACACCAACAGCGGCGGCATGAACAACGACTACTATGTTGCCAAGTTCAAGGCCGACGGGAGCGGGCTGGCGTGGCCCGCCGTCACGTACGATATGGCGGGGGGGGACGATACCGCGGCGGCGGTGGCAGTGGACGGCAGCGGCGACATCATCGTGACCGGTTATGCCTGGAACGGCTCCACCTATGACATCCATACCATCAAATACAGCGGTGCCGACGGTTCGCTGCTCTGGCAGCACACCTTTGCCGGTTCCGCCGGGGGGGGCGACTTTGCCACCGCCATCGCCGTGGATGCATCCAACAATATTTACGTGGCGGGGTATTCGGCCAATGGTTCCGGCAACGACGATTTCCTGATAATCAAGTATCCATCGGCCGGCTCAACACCCACATGGACAGAGATTTACGACGACGCCACCTACCACGACCACGACCGGATAACGGCCATTGCGGCAGGGGGCGACGGCATTGCCGTGACCGGCTACTCCTCCAAAGGGGGGGCGGATTTCGACGTCCTTACCCGCAAATACGGTTTCGACAAATCTTTCATCAGGGAATGGCGCAAGGCGTCCGCGGGAAGCCTCGATGACCGGGGTGTTGCCGTAAGGCTGGACGGCTCGGGGGACGTGATCGTTACCGGGTATCTCTCCACTGCGTCAAACACCGATATCTGGACGGCGAAATATAACGCCGCATCCGGCGCCACAACCTGGGAGAATACCCATGACGGCGGCTATAACGACGAGCCCCGGGCAATGTGGGTCGATGGTCTGGGCGACACCTATGTGACAGGGTACACGTTCACCCTGAGCGGCTACGAGGACTTCTACACCGTGCGCTATAACGCCGCCGACGGGACGAAGGCGTGGGATGCCGTTTATAACAGCACCAAGGAGTATGGCGACATCCCGGTTGGCATCGTGGCGAGCAACATGGCCGACAGCGGGGTGTATGTCGCCGGCTACAGCGTTACCGATGTCAACGACAACATCACGACCCTGAAATATTCGAAAGCAAGCGGAGTGCTGCTGTGGCAGCGGAGCTTCAACGGCTCCGGCAACAAGAACGACCGGCCGGCGGGGATCGGCCTCTCGTCTCTCAATTCAGTCAGCGATGTCTTTGTGGCCGGGTGGTCCGACGGGGACACCTCCTATGACTACCAGGCCATCAGGTACGACTACGGCCCCCTCAACGCCCCCACCGAACTTACGGCCACTGCCTCCTCTGACACTTCCGTATCGCTGTCATGGGGCGACAATTCGGTCAATGAGGACGGCTTCAAGGTGGAGAGGAAACTGGGCGTTACCGGTACCTATGCCCAGATCGCCACGGTGGCTGCGAGTATAAACACTTACACCGATTCCGGCCTGGCCGCCAACAGCTACTATTACTACCGGGTCCGGGCCTATAACGCTGCCGACGGCGACTCGGATTACAGCAACGAGTCCCATGTCCTCACCAAGGTGGTGACCTACGATGCCCCCGTCTGGAGCTACGTTTACAACGGGGCCGACAACCGGGAGGATGTGGCGACCGGCATCACCGTCGGCTCCGACGACCACCCGGTGGTGACCGGCTACAGCGACCTGGCCGAGGAGGGGGTGGTGGGGACCTACTCCTATGATTACCTGACCCTGAAACTCAACCGCAGCGACAAGTCGATCATATGGAAGGCCCGCTACGACAGCGGCGACGGCGGCACCGACATGGCCGCCGGGGTTGCCCTGGACGATGATGGCGACGCCATCGTCACCGGCACCGCCTACCTCATGGGGGATTCCGACAAGAGCGACGATCTTTTCACCATCAAGTACCAGACCGCCGGTTACGCCGATCCCACCACCAACCCGGCCATGATGTGGGACCACCAGTACGGGACCCAGAGCGGCATCGACCTGGCCAAGGCGGTCAGGACCGCCCGGGACGGCTCCGACCATAGCGTGGTCATCGGTTACGGCCTGAACGCCGCCAACAACTACGACATCTTCCTCATCAAGTACAATGCGGACGGCACCCGCCCCTGGACCCCCGTCGTCTACGACAGCGGCCGGGACGATTACCCCACGGCGGTTGCCTTCGATCCGTCCGGCAATATCTTCGTCACCGGTTACAGCAAAAATGCCTCGGGCGATTACGACTGGTTTACCGCCAAGTACAACGGGGCCACCGGGGCCAGGATATGGGACCACATCCTCGACGGCGCCGGCCACGGCGACGACTACGGCCAGAGCCTCGCCGTGGACGCTGCGGGCAATATTTACGTTACCGGCAGTACCCGCAACGCTTCGGGCAATGATGACATCATCCTGGTCAAGTACGACGGAAAGACGGTGCCGACCGCCGACCGGATTATCTGGCAGAAGAGCTACGACGGGACCACCGCCGGCAATCCCAATGCCGACGACAAGGGGGTAACGGTCAGGTATGACCTGATAGACGACACGGTGGTCGTTGCCGGCACGACCCTTACGGGAGCGGGCAATCACGATTTCATCATCACTCGTTACGACGGTTCCGGCAACGTCGTCTGGCAGAAGGTCCACCTCCGCCCGTCCAGCGACGACTACGCCACCGCCATGGCCATGGACGTCAGCGGCAACGTCGGCGTCGCGGGGTACACGGGGCCTGCCGACGGCTCCACAACCGATGCCGTATCGGTGAAGTACGATTATGCGGGAAACCTTATCGCCGCCACCATATACAACGGCGACGCCAATGGCTACGACCAGGCCCTGGCAATCGCCATCAACTCCCTCGGCGAGTGTCTGGTGGCGGGGTATACCACCAATGCTGCGGGAAATGCCGACTATCTCGTCTACAAGGGAGACAGCATGCCGCTCCAGGCAAGCTCCCCCTTCACGGCGTCGCCGTTCTACACGAAGGCCGATCTCGCCTGGACCGACACCTCCATCGGCGAAGACGGGTTCACCATCGAGCGGAAGGTGGGAAGCTGCGCATCGTCCGGTACCTGGCAATTGCTGGCCACGGCGCCGGCCGCATCGACCACCTACTCGGACACGGGGCTGAACGTCGGCGAAGAATACTGTTACCGGGTCCGGGCGTTCAAGGGGGGGCAGCCGGATCAGCGCTGGATTGAGCGCGATGTGGTGCTGACGAGCCCGCCGCCCCCCAGTGCCGTGACGCCGGTGGCCGCCAATACCACCACGGTCAACATCACCTGGCAGGACAATACCACCGGCGAGACCGGTTTCCGCATCTTCCGCTGCGCCGGCACCAGCGGCTCCTGCGGTGCCGCTGATTACGCGGAAATCGGCTCGGTCGCTTCCAATATAACCACTTACAGCGACACAGGCGTTACCGCCGCTACCTCATATACCTACAAGATGCTCGCCTACAAGACGGCGGACTGGCAGTCCCAGTTCTCGACCCCCGTGGGGGGCACGACCCCGTCACCGTCTGCCCCCACAGGGCTGGCCGCCGTCAAGGCAAGCGAGGGGCAGGTAAACCTCACCTGGAGCGATGCGAACAACGACGAGACCGGTTTCAAGGTCGAGCGGTGCGCAGGCGCCGGGTGCAGCAACTTTGTCCAGATAAACACGGTTGCCGCCAATGCCACCACCTACAATGACATCGTGGCGGTACGGCCGGACACGCTCTACCGCTACCGGATCCGGGCATACAAGACGTCGACGGCCGGCTGGGACGGCCCCTATAGCGGCACAGCCGAAGCGACCACCACCGCCGTGGCCCCCAACCTGACATCGGCCACGGCAGGGGACACCACCACCGTGAACCTGGCCTGGACCGATACGGCCGGATCGGAAACCGGCTACAGTGTCGAGCGCTGCTCCGGCACGTCCTGCGCCGATGTTGATTACAGCGGCGTTATCCTTACAGCCTCCAGCGCGACAGGCGTTTCCGACGCCTCCGCCTGCAACGGGGCCACCTATACCTACCGGGTCCGTCCCGTGAACCAGGGCCTTTCCAGGGCGAACGGCGGCACCTGGACGCGTAAGGTGCCCCTCGCCATCGCCAACTTCCAGCCGTACTTCCAGACAAAGGTCGTCATCCCCTACGATGCCGACATGAAAGCCGATTTTACCGATGTCCGCTTCTACGACGAAACGACCCAGCGGGAGCTTCCCTACTGGATTGAAAGCAGAACCAACAGTACGACCGCGACATTCTGGGTGAAAACCGGCGGGTTCAACGACATCTCCCTCTATTACGGCAATGCCGGGGCAGCCGGTGCCGGCAACGGTCCGCTGGTTTTCGAATTCTTCGACGGTTTCGCCGGAACCGTGATCGATACCGCCAAGTGGGCCACTGTTCTTGGCTCCTATTACTCCCAGAACGGCGAGCTGCTGTCGAGCGGAGGCCCCGGCGGGTGGTCGACGGGGATGTACTCCGTGGCGAACTTCAGCCGTCCCTTCGTGTTCGAGATGAGCCACTACCGCTCCGGCGGCCAATACATGATGCCAGGCATCAAATCGACCACGACCGGCGCCAGTTACACCGATTACGCCTACGCGGCCTACCCGATTTATGACGGCGGCGGGAATCGCCTGGCGGTCTACGAGGACGGAAACAGCCGCGGCGACAACAAAAAGGCGATCTCTTCAGATGCATGGCAATACTTCCGGTTCGAAGTCCTGCCGACGGCGGGTGCCAACTACTACCACGGCACCAGCTCCGACGCCGCTACCTCTTTCTATGCCAGTACCTACGGCACTGCTGCATCGTTCAAGGTGGGCTTCGCCAACTACGACCAGGTGTTCAGGCTCGACAATGCCCGGGTCCGCAAATACGCTTCTCCCGAGCCATCGGTGACGCTGGGGACGGAAGCGGCCTTCGGCGGAGCCTTCCCGATTACGTGGGACGGCCTCGCGAGCAACACCCGCAGCGTGACCACCCCGGTCCCCACCGCTCCATCCGGTTTTACGGCTACCCGCGCCACCGAGGTCCAGATCGACCTGGCCTGGACCGATACCACCAGCGACGAAACCGGCTTCCGTGTCTACCGCTGCGACGGCGTGGGATGTTCGGTGTTCACCAAGGTCGGCGGCGACCTGACGGCAAACACCACCTCCTTCAAGGACACCGGCTTGACTCCAGGCACGAGCTACACCTACAAGGTGTCGGCCTTCAAAACCGCCTCCTGCGGCTGGGAGCTGGAAAGCACTGCCACAACCGCTGAAACGACTGTCCTGGAGCCGGCGGCATTTGCCGTAAGTCCGGCGGTTACCACCGGCTGCGAGGATATCCGGGCGGTCGATTCCGACGGAACAACACTGCTCAGCCAGTGGGTGCAGCAGCTCCAGTGCGGCACAACCGGTGTCAGGATTTTCCAGAAGGTACCTTCTATCCCCGTCGGAACCAAGACCCTCTACTACTATTACGGCAATATCACGGCTCCGTCAGTGGACGACGGCGACGCGACCTTCGAGTTCTTCGACGACTTCACCGGCACCGCCATCAACGCCTCCAAATGGACCCAGACCCTCGGCAGCGCCGGTGATTTCACCGTCCAGGACGGAACCCTGCGGGGGAACAATTCCAACGGTCGCCTGGTGTCCACCTTTAAAATGCAGGGGGGGATGCTTGCCACCTTAAAGGCGAAGACGACGACACTGGCCACCAATACCCATATGGTGGGCGGGGTTTACAACAACACCTACGATTACTTCGGCATCTCCGTGGGGCCGAACCATGGCGGGTACAACCTTTACGGCCAATCAATCACTGCAGTTACCAATACCTCGGTGCCGGCCAACAATATCGGCTACACGATTACCAGCCCAGATGGCGCCACCACTACGGTTCAGGCGTACAACTGGGACACCGGCGGATGGTACATCAGCCCCACGTCCAAGACCTATTCCATCGCCAATAAGCCCCTTGCCCTGGGACGCACCTATTACTATGACTACAACGGCGGCCAGACCTACCGGACCGACTGGGACTGGGTTCTGGTGCGGAAGGCAGCAGCCGTTGCCCCCACCGCCACCGCCGGCACGAAGGAATACGGCCCCTTCACCGTAGACGGTGCGCTGTTTGCCGCCCGTATCCCCTATACCGTAAATCATACGGCCACGGGGGCCGCGGCCCTCACCAACTACCAGGCCGTGCTGCCGCTGCTGGATACGACGCCGCTGGCGGTGGACCGGATAACCCTCAGCTGGAGCGATAACTCCGGCTCGGAAACCGGCTTCGGCATCGAGCGGTGCACCGGGGCCGCCTGCAGCGATTTCGCGCAGATCGATACGGCACCCTCCAATGCAACCTCCTACGTGGACCGGGCGGTTGACGCGGCCCAGACCTACTGCTACCGGATGAAGACGCTGATTCCCAACGGCGATTCGCCATACACCGCAGTGGTCTGCAAGAATACCTCGACCCCCGCGCCCCCCGACACCCTTCTGGCGACGGTGAGCGGCACCCGTGTCGATCTCTCCTGGAACGACACCACCACCAATGAGGACGGCTTCCAGATCGAGCGGTGTTCGGGGCTTGACTGCGATTTCTCCGCCCTCGACGGCGGCTTCCCGGTGAAGATACCTGCCGGCGCGGCGGCCACGGCCACCTACAGCGATACCTCCGCCTGTTCGGGCACTTACATGTACCGGGTGAAGTCCATCAAGCCGTGGGTTACCGGTTGGCCCGTTACTTACACCACGGCCGTCCCGGCTACCCTCACCGATCCCCAGGCGCCGACCGACTTTGCGGCCACAGCCCAGTCCGAGGCGTCCGCGGTGCTCGGCTGGACCGACAATACCAGTGACGAAACCGGCTTTAAGATCGAGCGCTGCACCGGCGCCGCTTGCACCACCTTTGCCGAGATTGCGACGGTTGATGCCAACGTGACGAGCTATACCGACTACGGCCGCATTCCCAACACGACTTACCGCTACCGCGTGCGGGCCTACAAGGGGGGCGGCTGCGGCTGGTACACCCCCTACAGCGCCGCGCAGGAGACCACGACAACGGTGCCGGTACCGACGGGCCTGACCCTTACCACCCCCTCAAGTACCCAGGTGGCAGCGTCGTGGACCGATACCACGTTCTCGGAAACTTCCTTCAAGATCGAGCGGTGCCAGGATGCGGGCTGTTCGGTCTTTAGCGAGACCGGTTCGGTCAGCGCCGGCATCACTTCATTTACCGACTCGAGTGTCTGCAGCGGCACGAGCTATACGTACCAGATCCGCCCCGTCAATGAAGGGTTCTCCTCTGCCGGAGGGGGGTGCTGGAGCAGGCGGGTGCCCCTGGCGATTACTAATTTCCAGCCGGATTTTCTCGTGAAGCTGACGGTTCCCTACGATGCCGACATGCAGGCCGATTTCGACGACCTGCGCTTCATTGATCAAAGTACCGGCGGGGAGCTTCCCTACTGGATCGAGAATAAGACCGACGGCGTCACGGCCACCCTGTGGCTCAAGACCGGGAAAACGGCTTCCGTTTCCCTTTACTACGGCAACCCGTCGGCAATGGCTACCAGTTCACAGGCCGGGGTATTCGGTTCCGGTCTTATGGCTTTCTATCCCTTCAGCGAAAATGCCGGGACTACCACCGGCACCACCAAGGATCTGAGCGGCACCGGCAACGACCTGACCCTGACCAGCATCGGCGCGCCATACGGCATTGTGGCCGGCGGTCCCTACGGCAACGCCCTCAGCCTGAACGGCAGCGGCCAGTGGGCCAACCGGGCGGCGCCGAATGTGCCCACCGGAAGTGTCGCTACGGTGGAGGCGTGGATCTATCCCAAGGCCTATGCCGACGGCACCTACAACGGCATCGTTTCCTGGAGCAGCAGGGCCTGCAACGGTCTTGGCTTCGCCCTGAGCATCCAGAACAGCGGCCGCCCCAGCATGCCAACCTGGTGCAACGACTACGTGCCGTCGAGCGGCACCGCCGCCACCACCAACGCCTGGAACCATGTGGCGGCGGTCCTGAACGGCCAGTCGGCGACGCTCTACGTGAACGGCCAGTCCCTTGGCACCACGACGCTGCCCTATCTCCCGAACCTCTCGTCCATAAACCTGGCGATTGGTGTCCTGGACTATCCCGGCCGCTACTTCAACGGCATGATCGACGAGGTGCGGATCTACAACCGCGCCCTGAGCGCCCAGGAAATCACCTCCCGCTATGCCGCAACCATTCCCACGATGACCATCGGGTCAGAGGAGCAGGCCGGCGGCTGCTATACTTCCGACTGGCTCTACACCGGTGAGCCGAGCGCCACCAAGTCGATTACAACGCCGAGCATAGCAGCCCCGACCGGATTCAGCGCCACAAGGGCTAGCGAATCCCAGATCAATCTGGCCTGGACCGATGCCAGCAGCGACGAGACCAATTTTGTTATCGAGCGCTGCACTGGCGCCACATGCGACTTCAGTGGGGCGGATACCATCGAGCTGCCCGCCGGAACCACCTCATACAACGACGCGGGGCTTCTCCCCGACACCACCTACCGTTACCGGATACATGCCAAGAGGACGGCTTCCTGCACCTCCTACAGCGCCTACAACACCAACGGTATCGTTTCCGCGGCCACGACGGTCCTGGCGGCCACCGGTCTGACCGCTTCCGCTTCCAGCAGCACCTCCGTTACCCTGCGGTGGAGCGACAATTCGCCGTCGGACACCGGTTTCAGGGTAGAACGGTGTCTGGGGAACCCGTGCAGCGACTTTGCCCTTGTGGGCTACTCGCCGGGCCATGCCACCAGCTACGAGGATACCGGCGTATGCCCCGGCACCGCCTACACCTACCAGGTAAAGCCAGTGAATGTGGGGCTCTCGTTCGGGGGGGGAGGTTCGTGGACCCGTCGCAAGCCGGTCACCATTGCCAACTTCCAGCCCAACCTCCAGACCAAGGTAACGGTTGCCTACGATACCGACATGAAGCCCGATTTTTCGGATATCCGCTTCTTCGACCCCGGCACCAACCAGGAACTTCCCTACTGGATCGAGAAGAAGACCGACAGCTCCACCGCCACGGTCTGGGTGAAAACCAGGACCAGCAGCACTATCCATCTCTATTACGGGAACGCCGGCGCTGAAAGCGTCGCCAGCGGTACCCTCGTTTTCGACTTCTTCGACGACTTCACCGGCGGCGCCATCGACACCGCCAAATGGACCGTCACTGACGGCACCGGCTTCTCGGTATCCGGCGGCTACCTCCACGGCACCGACGTGACCGGTCGCCTCACCTCCAAGACAACCTATTCGCCGGGTGTGGTCCTGGACATCAAGGCGAAGACTACCTCCTTCGCCATTGACGGCCAGATTATCGGCGGGTTCTACGCAGGGTCATACAACAACGCCGGATGGCTTGAACATCCGGCGTATGTCCACTTTGCCAACAATAATACCTACACAGCCAAGGGAGGAACTCCCACTGCCGCAGCCAGCATGCTATACTCTTCGGCAGTAAAAGATGCATCGTGGATTGCCATGCAGGTGACCAACTTCGACACCGGCGCCCTGTACTGGAATGCAGGGAACCTGAGCAACGGCGTGGCCAACGAGCCGATTGCCCTGGGGCGCCGCTATGAATCAGACGCCTATAACGGCCAACCCTATGCCACGGACTGGGACTGGATCAGGGTGCGCAAGTATGCGGCAACCGAACCGTCGGCAACCGTCGGCGCCGAGGAGCAGTCGGCCGGCTACACCTTTACCGCCGGGTATACGGGGCCGGCCAGTGCCGCGGCCACGGTAGCCACTCCGGCTCCTGTGCCCCCTGGCGTCCTGACGGTCACACCGGCGACGGATACATCTCTGTCCCTCGTTTGGGGCGACTCCATCCCCGACGAGAGCCGTTTCGTAATCTACGGCTGCAACAATGCCGACTGCACCGACGCAACGCCGGTTACGACCGTTGCCGGGGGGACGGCGCTCTACTCTCACCAGGGGCTTACTCCGTCGGCCCAGTACTGCTATCGCGTCAAGGCCGAAAAAACCGCTGCCTGCACCACCGGCTGGGAGGCGCTCTACTCGAACATCGGCTGCGCCACGACCATTTCGGCACAGCCCCAGACCCTTGCCGCCTTTGCCGTCAATGCCTTCAAGATCCAGTTGACTTGGGCCGATATGGCTTCGGACGAGGATGGCTACGAAATCGAAGTAAAGGCATGGAACGGCAAGTGGGTGAAGACGGCCACTGTCGGTGCCGATGTCACGGTTTACACCGACAACCTCGGCTTGGACCCTCTAAAGACCTATACCTACCGGGTGCGGGCATTCCGGGGGAGCGACAAATCTCCCTACAGCAATGAAGCCGCGGCGACGACGCCGGCCTATGTTCCGGGGGACAGCAACTGTAGATAGTATGGGCCGTACTTAGTCATTCAAAGGGGAAGTTATGATGAAATTCAGGCTGCTGACAGCGATTCTCTGCATGCTTGCGGCGAGTTTTGCCGTTGCGGCCGGACCGGTCCCGACCGGCACGGTGAGCGGAAAGTTTCTGGGGGAGGGGAAGGTTCCTCTGGCCAACGGTTCAGTGGTGCTGTTCAGACGCGGTTCCGGTCCTCCGCCGGCTCCCGACAGATACTGGCTGGTTCCCGATTATGTGGACGCCCTGGACGACGACGGCCGTTTCACCGTCACGGTGGAAGAGGGGACATACTTCCTGGCCGCAATCAAGCGGAAGGATCGGCAGGAGATCGGTCCTCCCAATTCCGGTGAGTTGTTCCTGATTGCCGCCGATGCCAAGGGAAAGGTTCAGACATTCGATGTGAAGGGGAACGGTACGGTTAACGTCGGCACCATCGGCGGCGCCAGCCCCATCAGCAAGGAAACGGGGATGGTGCGCCCCGGCTCCACTGCCATCGAAGGACGTCTTGTGGATGGTGAGGGGAAGCCCGTTGAAGGTGCCGTCGTCTTTGCCTTCACATCCCCGGAAATGCAGGGGAAGCCTCTCTATGTTTCGGAACGCTCCGACAGTGATGGGAAGTATCTTCTGCGGGTAGCCGAGGGTGGGAATTATTATCTGAGGGTCAGGAGCGCCTATGGCGGAGGAGTGCCCGACGAAGGGTCGATTTTCGCGACCCTGGGGGGTGACGTCCCCGCGGCAACCAGCGTGACTTCCGGCGAAGTGCGAAAAGATGTTACCATCCCCGTCGGCCGTTTCGAACGTCCCATCAAGGGGAAGGGAAAACGCTGAAGCAGGTGGCAGCCAGCGGGCCGCCGTCCTGCCGGAAAACATGCCGCGGCGGAGTCAGCGTCCCTGGAACGGCGAGGATAACGACACGCTGATGGTTCTCCCCCCCTGGGAGAACTTAACCCGCCTCTCCCCGATCTCCACCACCCGTGCACCAGCGACTTCGGCCCCTTCGCCAACGAGGTTGCCGTTTACCACGGCGCGCCGCAGGCTCCGCTCATCCTGCCAGGCGATGCCTGACACGGTCAGGTTCGCTCCCGGATATTCGGAAGATGACGGCGACTCCACCGCAATGGGGCGCTGTACCCGCCTCGGTGCCGGCATGGTGGCGGGGGCGGGCAGCGGTGCCGGTTCCGGTGGTGCGGATACCGCCGGCTGTACAGGCGGCGCCGGAGGCAAGGAGGGAGGCGGAAGCTCGGGAGGGGCGATTGCTTCGGCTGGAGTGGCCTCGCTGCGGGATGCCACCGGGGATTGTTCAGGCAGCTTCGGTTCCGCTCCCTTTTTCAGTGCGATGCCGCCACCGGCTCCCGCTGCCAGAAGGACTACGCCAGCGGCAATAAGGAAAAACGGCTTGCTCCATGGCCGACGTTCAGGTTCAATGCGCGAGCGCCCCAACACTTCGGGGCGTAGATCTATTCCCCCACCCTGTTGAGCCTTACGCTCCTGTTCCATTTTCCTCAATGCATCGAGTATCAGGCTCATCTGCTGTGCTCCTCGCTCATGGGTACCTGCGCCGCCTCCGTGCCGGATAGGGTTTTTTCTCCGGCCCCGCCGGTATTTCCTTTCTGTGCCAGTCCTGCCGGGAAAAAGCCGCCGGCCCTGCGGTAAAGCATGAGGAGCGTCTTTTCTCCCGCCCGTCCGTCGATGTTGAGCCTCTCCGCCTTCTGAAAGGCACGGATTGCCTCTACGGTAGCGGCGTCGTAGCGGGAGGAAATTGCCCCCCCGTAGTAGCCCGCTCCCTTCAACAGACCCTGGAGTTGCCCCACTCCGTCACTGCTGCTCCCCGGTTTCATCCGGGGTGGGATTCCGTGGAAATTCTTCCAGACGATTGAAACCCTGCCGCTCCAGAGTGCAGCCAGTTCAGCCCCTGACAGGGCAGTTCGCCCCCCAATGGCCGGTTCGATTATGAATTGACCCTTTTGGGCGGCGGTCAGGGCTGCGAACCGATTGCCTCCCCTGGGCAGTGCAATGTGGAGGAGGGCCGGGGTGTCGAGCCGGAGCAGGTCGTCCAGGTCCGTGGAAAGCACGGTGACGGTCAAGCCGCGCTCCCGTGCGATGGCACGAAGGTCGGCTGCTGCCGACGCGGGAGCGATTGGGGGGACCTGCCACGACCGGAAAATGGCGTTGAGGGCGGCCACGAGGTTGTCCCTTTCCGATATGGCAGCCAGCCCGGACAGGGCTTCCACAGTATTAAGGGGCGAGGTGTCCGTTGTTGCCGGCTCGGAGAGGGTAGGGGGCACAGCATCCGGTGAGACGTCGCCTTTGCGTGTCAGGGCATAGGTTCCAGCCCCCAGGGCCGCCACCAGCAAGATGACGGCAGCGGCAGCAACCGGCCGGGAGAAGGCAGGGCGGCGGGGGGCTTCGGTTACGTCGGCAATGGCCGAGGCTGCCATGGCGGGAGTAACCTCGCGGGTATCGTTGGTGTAGGCAATCAGGAGCGCCCGGTCGCAGGCACCATTTATGAGCCTTGGCAGCCCCCCAGAAAAGGCGAAGATTTTTTTCACGGCGCCTGTCGAGAAGGTTACCGGTTCCCGGCCTGCCGCCGCAACCCTGATCCTGTGCCGGATATAGTTCTGCGTGTCGTCGAATCCCATGGGCTCCAGGTGATAACGGACCGTGATCCGCTGATTGAGCTGGCGAAGCTCCTGCCGGGACAGGAGGGTTCTCAGTTCCGGTTGCCCCACGAGCACAATCTGGATGAGCTTGTCCCGCTCCGTTTCAAGGTTCGAGATGAGCCTGATCTGCTCAAGAACATCGGGGGAGAGGTTTTGGGCCTCGTCGATGACCAGCACTACCGTGCGGCCGGCGCGATTCTCGTCCAGAAGGAAACGGTTGAGCGCTTCCAGCAGCTCGCTTTTTTCGGTGCTGGTGCCGTCAAGCCCGTATTCACGGTTTATCCCCTGCAAAAGACCCAGGGCGGACATGGTCGGGTTGAAAATCAGGGCGGTCCGGTGAGTTTCCGGGTCTAGCTGATTGAGGAAGGTCCGGATTACGGTGGTCTTGCCGGTGCCCACTTCACCCGAAAGCTCTATGAAGCCTGCGTGGTTGTCGATGCCGTAGAGAAGATGGGCGAAAGCCTCCTGATGGCGCGAGCTCAGGAAGAGGAATGCCGGGTTGGGTGTAAGGGCGAAGGGTTGTTCGCTGAAACCGAAATGGTCGCAGTACATGGGGCTCCTTGGTGCCTCTCAGAAGCAAGATGATGCGAAATAGTCTCTTTGCAGGGATAGTCGTGCGCGGACCTTGGCGGTGTCGGGCAGAAGCGGTCAAAGGTGCTGGAAAACTGTATGATTGTAACGATTTTTCTCTGGATGGGCAACGGGTTTGAGTTTTGTTGCTAAATTGTTTTTGGGAAATGCCGGTATGGGTGGAACGCTACTGGCTTGCCCGGACGCAAAAAAGCCCCGCCGGAGCGGGGCTTTTGTCGATGCGTAGTGAGGGGCTGTCCCTAGCGGGAGAAGCTGCGGGGGGTGCTGGGGGTGAAACCGAGGAAGTCGGCACAGCCGCGGATGAAGCTTTCCATGAACACGCCGTTCACTGCAGGTTCGGCAGCGATCGCCTCGGCAGGCTTGGCCGCCTTGGCCGGCCGCAGGGCGAGGCTCAATACCGCGCCGGCAATGAGGAGCGAGCCGGCAAGGGTGAAGGATGTGGTGAAGCTGCCGGTGGAAGTGTTGAGCATTTCGGATACACGTCCCATCACGAAGCCGCCCACGCCCCACGCCGTAAAGAGAAGACCGTAGTTGAGACCGTAGTTCTTGAGTCCCCAGTAGTCCTTGCTGAAGGAGGGGAAGAGGGAGAGGTTGGCGCCGTAGTTGAAGCCGATGAAGGTGGCCAGAAGCACGATCAGGACTGCATTGGAGTGCCCGGCTCCCACGAGGGGGATTGCGGCGAACATAAGGACGGCCTGGAATGCGAATACGATGCAGAGAGTCGCCATCCGTCCGATCTTGTCGGAGAGGATGCCGGCCACTACACGGCCGCCGGCGTTGCCCAATGCCATGATGGCAACGGCGAGGAATGCCATGGAACCCATGCTCTTCTTGGCGATGCCGGCAACGCTGCCTATGACCATGAGTCCGGCGCCGGCGCCGATGAAGTAGGTGATCCAGAGTACATAGAATTTGCCGGACTTGAGCATTTCGCCTGCCGAGGCATTTACCGTCGGTTTTGCCGGTGCGGCTTTGGCCGCTGAGTCACCCTTGGGAGCTTCAGCCGGAACATACCCGGCCGGCGGGTTCACCAGGAAGAAGGAAAGACCGCAGACCACCACCGCGAAGGCGGCGGCCAGAACCAGCATTGACTTCTCGATGCCGATTGATCCCAAGAGGTAGGTGGAGACGGGCGCGATGTAAACCGGTGCCAGACCGAAACCTGCCACGACGATTCCGGCGATGAGGCCGGTCTTGCTGGAGGGGAACCACTTGAGTGCCGGAGGGGTGGCTGCCGAATAACCGAATCCGAATCCTGAGCCGGCCAGTATCCCGAAACCAAGTACCCAGGCCAGGTAGCTATTGCTCTGTGAGAGGATGGTAAAGCCTAAGCCTACGAGAATGCCGCCGATGAGAGCCGTGCGGGCCGGGCCGATCTTGTCCTGGGCCTTGCCGGCAATGATCATTGAGAAGGCGAAAGCCAGGCAGCAGATTGCATATGGGTCGTTGATGGAGGCCGGGTCCCAGTTGAAAGCTCCGGGGCCACCCGCGTCGATGGACGATTTTATTGCCCCTTTAAAGATACTCCATGCGTAGAGAACTCCCAGGGCCAGGTTGATACCTGTTCCGGCCAGGGTTACTTGCCATCCCCTGTTCTTGACCGTGTCCGACATGGTTCTACCTCCTTTTATTGACGTTAGCTGCATTTAGTAGTTTTTCATGTATATTTCTCTTCCAGCAACTTGCATACCATTGTTATAAAATTGTGTATTTTTTAAAAAACAGTGTAAAAACAATAGATTATGCCGTGATTACATTTGTGGTGCAGACCGCGATTTTGGAGTTTTATTCGCAATATTGCAAAATTTCGTTATACGTTTTAGTCAGCTTTAAGGAGATGTGTGATGAGAAATGTGAGCTAATTGCAATAAAATCAATGCGTTGTGGTTTTGATTGGCGCTGTTGCGATTGATTCGCATAAATGCGAGGGGTGGATTTGCGGTTGCACAAACAAAAAAGGTCCGTTTTTGGCGGACCTTTTTTAGCGATAATAAAAATTTTACTTATCCTACCTCGGCGTATTCCCGCTCCCTGAATTCCACGCCGAGGGACTCGGCAAGCCTCCGGACGGCAGCAATATCGACCCCCGGTACGGTGACGGCCGAAGCTACCACTTTCGGGATATGCTTCGTCGCTTCCGAGAGGAAACGGCAGATGCCGTCGAACCCATCCTTTCCAAAAGGGGTGTTGCAGAGCCGGGCGTAGGTCTCGGCATCGGCTGCGTTGAGGCTGACGGAGATGCAGTCCACCAGCCCTGCCAGTTCCGGGAGGACATTGCGGCCGTACACCAGATTGGCCTGGCCGTCGGTGTTTATCCGGATGCGAATCCCCTTCTGCTTGAGACGGGCGGCAATATCCTTGATTAGGTCAAGGCGCAGCATCGGCTCCCCATAGCCGCAGAAAACCACTTCGTCCACCGGGCCCGGATCTCCGATGGCAGCCATAACTTCGTCCGCATTCGGTTCGTGGTCCAGTTGAAGGTAATGCCCCTTCACGGTGAAATCTTCGAATTTTGCACAGAAAGAACAGCGGTTGGAGCAGCGGTTGGTAATGTTCAGGTACATGGAGTTCCTGATCCGGTAGGCGATGCGCGCCGCCTGGTCCTTTTCGCCGATGCCGAAAAGACGTTTTGCATTGAGTGACGTGATCCGCCCCACATCCTCCAGCGTTAGCCCTTTGAGCTCCGCCACCTTCGCTGCGGTGAGTCGGACATATGCCGGTTCGTTGCGCTTTCCCCGGTGAGGAACCGGCGGGAGGTAGGGGCAGTCGGTCTCGACCAGGAGGTGCTCCGTCCTGATGCCGCGCACCACCTCCCGGAGCTGTTCGTTGGAAGGATAGGTGACCGTGCCGGGAACCGAAAGGTAGAAGCCCATGTCTACGCATTCCCGCGCCATGGCCAAATCGCCGGAGAAACAATGGAGGACCCCCCCCACTTCGGCGGCTTTTTCCTCCCGCATTATTGCCATTACCCGTTCGTGGGCATCCCGGTCATGGACGATTATGGGGAGCGCCAGTTCCCGGGCGAGGCGGATGAAGCGGCGAAAGACCCGTTCCTGCTCGTCGCGGGGAGCCCGGTCACGGTAGAAGTCGAGGCCGATTTCGCCGATGGCGACCACTTTCGGATTGTTCCGGGCCAGGTCGCCGATAACCTCGTAACAGCGCTCCGTCACCCGGGAGGCATCGTGGGGATGCACGCCGACGGCACAGTAAATGTGGTCGTGCTTCCCGGCCAGTTCGCAGGCCGCCTGGCTCGACTCCAGATCAGCGCCAACGGTGACGATGTGGGAAAGCCCGGCATCGGCGGCGCGGGCGAGCATTTCATCGAAGTCCGCCGCAAAGTCGCGGCCGTCGATATGTGCGTGGGTATCTATGAGAAATCCGCTCGCATTCATGAATTGATTCCTTTGGTGAAAATGGAATGGAAAAGGGGGCTGAAGCCGCCCCCCCGGATCACTTTACATTGATATAGAACTAACACGAATGCCCCACGGCTGGCAAGGCGTCAGGCGAGAGTGAAAAAGAACGTCGCTCCGCGCCCCGGTTCGGCCTCGCACCAGATTCTTCCCCCATGCCGTTCGATTATTCTCTGGGCTGTCGGAAGGCCGGTGCCGCTCCCTTCAAATTCGTACTCGTTGTGCAGCCGGGAAAATGGCTGAAACAGCTTGTCGGCGTATGCCATGTCGAATCCCACTCCGTTGTCCCGCACGAACAGGACGGTCTCCCCGGCATGCTCCGTTTTACCGAACTCGATTGCCGCTTCCGGATTCCCGGCGCTGTATTTCACCGCATTCTCCAGAAGGAGCCGCAGGCAGGTGTCGAGCATCCGGCGATCGCCCTGAACCAACACTTTCGGAGCGATGGTTGTCGTGATCGTCCTTCCCGTACAGTTTTCGAGCAGTTCTCCCAGTATTTGTCCGCAAAGCTCTGACAGGTCTACGGAGGTTCTTTCGATTTCAATGCTTCCCATGCGATACATTACCAGGAGGCTGTCGATGACGTGTCTCAACCGTTGGCTGGCAACTTCGAGCCTGCTTGCCAGGTACACGACATCGTCGTCAGGTCCGCCGGCTTTGACTGCTTCCGCGATTGCCGAGCTAAATCCATCCAGTCGGGCTATAGGCGCCTGTATTTCATGGGATATGGAATAGCAGAAGCTCTCCAGTTCCCGGTTCAGCCGCTCCAGTTCTGCAGTGCGGTCAATGACCCGCTGCTCTAGGGAGAGATTCAGGTCCTCAAGCTGCTTCTGCTTGATTGCCAGTGCCTCACGGGATTCCACCGCGCGGGTCCGCGCAGACGCCAGCAGCCAGGTTATCAGCGTCAGGAGGAGGCTCAGCACGGTGCCCACGATGGCTACATCCCCGGCCTTGCCCCTTTTGTCCTGGTCTTCAAATGGCGGCAGAGTACGAAACGCCACGGTCCAGGTCTGGCCGGCAATCTGAAGGTGGCGGATGGCGTGCAGCTGTGGGCCCGTCTGTCTGGTGGAGTAATTTCTGGCAGAGTGATACAGCAGCGTCTTTCCGGAGATCTCCGTACCGTCGTAGATCTCAAGATCCATCTCGTTGGCATGCCGGCCAAAAAGCCCCGCCATCAGGTCGTTCATGCGAAACGGCGAATATACCCATCCGATGATTGCAGACCGGCGCGATTCCACGGAATCAAGAGGTTTGCCAGTTGCATAAACGGGAAGATAGATCAGGACGCCCGCCTGTTCCCGGTCGCCATCTTCCTGCACAAGCCTCACCTTGCCGGACAGGGCCACCTTGCCGGTGTCGCGCGCCCGTTCCATGGCAATTCGCCTTACCTTTTCGGAAAACATGTCGTAACCGAAGGCGCGCAGGTTGCGGCCGGTAAACGGCTCAAGGTAGATAATGGAGCTGTATATCTCCCGCACACCTTCAGGCTTTATCGTGTACCCGGGAAACCCCTCGCTGCGTACCGACTCGATATGGGATTCTTTCTGCGCCGCCCGGACTATCAGCGAGAACCCGACTCCCTGGATGCCGGGGTAGGTGTCCTCCAGTCCGAGTGCGGCAACATAGTCGTGAAACTCTCGGCGCCCCACCGACTCTGAAGCGGAAAACAATCCGCGGACTCCGCGCAGCACCTGCTCGTAGGCCAGCATTCGCTGTTTTATGAGAGAGAGATTCTCCTGGACTGAGAAATCGAAATTCAGCTTGAGATCCTGGGCGATAATTTGCTGTTCGTTTTCCCATAGGGAGTAGGTAATGACGAGGCCGAGTCCCAGCACCAACAGCGGGAGCCAATGACCTGCCCTCAGCAGCCTCGAAGCTCTCGCCGCGGGTTTCGTCTCAGTGCCTTCGTCTGTCAGGCCCATATCATATCCAGTTCTTCCCCCGGAAAAATTTGAGCATTCCCCCCGCAACTGCAAGCATGAGGAGAAGCACGGCGGGGTAACCCCAATGCCAGTTGAGCTCGGGCATGTAGCGGAAATTCATGCCGTAGAGACCTGCGATGAAGGTGAGGGGCATAAACAGGGTTGCGATAATGGTTAGTACCTTCATGACTTCGTTGGTGCGGTTGCTTATGGTGGACAGGTAAATGTCGAGCAGCCCCGAGAGGATGTCGCGGAAGGTCTCCACGGTGTCGATTATCTGCACGGTGTGGTCGTAGACGTCCCGCAGGTAGATGACTGTTTCCTCCCGCACGAGGGGCGACTCGCGCCGCTCAAGGCCGCTGATTACCTCGCGCAGCGGCCAGATGGACTTGCGCAAATAGATGATCTCCCGCTTGAGGGTATGGAGCCTGCCTACGGTTTCGCGCGACGGGTTGTCCACCAGTTCTTCTTCGAGCCGCTCGATGCGCTCCGCCAGGTTTTCGAGAATGGCAAAGTAGTTGTCTACTATGGCATCCATAAGGCTGTAAACGAGATAGTCGGAACCCAGGGACCGGATCTTGCCCCTTCCTGCCCGCAGCCGCTCCCGGACCGGGTCGAAGGGGTCTCCCGCAAGCCCCTCCTGGAACGATATGACAAAATCGGGGCCGAGGATGAGGCTCATCTGCTCGGCGGCCACCCCCTCTCCGCCGCTTTTAAGGGAGAGCATCTTGAGGACGATGAAGAGGTAGTCGCCGTAATCCTCCCGTTTCGGGCGCTGGTCAGTGTTGAGGATGTCCTCCAGAACAAGGGGATGGAGGCCATAGCATTCCCCCAGTTCCTGGAGAAGCTCGATGCTGTGGATACCCTCCACGTTGATCCAGCGGACCCCCGGTTGGCCGCGCATGGGAGCACAGGCCGCCAGGTTGTCGGAAGCCTGGTCGGTTATGGTGTTCTCGTCATAGGCGATAATGGAGACGCGAGCCGACTCCCGGTGCCGCTCGCCGATGTGAACGAGGGTGCCGGGGGGAAGCCCCGCCTTCGAAGAGCGTTTCTTGACCAGTTTGTTTCTCACGGGATGCTCCCCAGTTATAGTCGCCCTGATCAGAAAGGCTTGAGCTTGATTCCGAACTGGTCCTCCAGGTGGAGATAGTTCCCGTGCACCATTCCTTCGCCATGGGCAATGGCCACCTTGCGTTTCCGCACGTCCTCAATCCAGCGGGGATTGCTGGCCTCGGCCCGGCGGTTGGCCACGATGACCAGCTTCGCCTCCTCGGACTCATCATTGCTCAGGCTGCTGTCAAGGCGTGCGCAGTCGGCCATGATCTGGGATTTCACCAGGGGCGAGATGCTCCCGTTCTGCACCTTGATGTCGAACATGAGAGCCACCCCCCGCTCGGACCAGAGGCCATACTCGGCGCAGAGGGCCTTGGCGTCCTTGAAGAGCTTGCCTGCGGCATTCACCTGGATATCCTGGAACTCAGCGGTGCGCCCCAGGGCTTTGAGAAGCCCCTTCCAGGGCTCGAAGAGGGTGAAACGCCGCTGGTCCTGGGCCGAGCGTACCCACGCGAGCTGGTCATCCTTGTCGGAGGTGAAGATGGCCTTCAGTTCCGGAAAATAATCGTGGCAGATGTCTTCCAGAAGGCTCGGGTGCTTTTTCGCCATTTCCTTGAAAAGCGGCTGCAGCGACCCCTGGCCCAGGTTCCATTGAAGGGCGCCGAAGCTCAGGCCCTGGCCGTCGAAGTCGCCGGATGCCATTGCGAAACAATCGGGAATCGGCCTGCCAGTTTCGATAGTACCGGTGAGGGCCAGGCAGCGGTATTCCAGTTTCTGCTTGCAGACTTCCGGCTTCTGGAGCTTTTCGCCGCCGAAGAGCTTCTTCCAGGTCCCTTCGCCCACGACCCCGTCCACATCCAGGCTGTTCTGTCGCTGGAACATTTTCACGCCACTCTCGGTGCCGCCACCGAAGATGCCGTCCACATCTCCACTGTAGAGGCCCAGTTCCCCCAGCCGTGCCTGGATCTTCCTTACCTCGGGCCCCTTGCTCCCCCGTCTGTAGGCGTTTGTCATATGTTCCTCCAGTTTGCGTTGGAAAGATACTGATTTAAATGACTCCGGGCTCACGCCGTCCCCTCGGTGACGGTCACCAGCGAAACCGGCAGAGGCTCCGACTCCCACGTTACATCAGGGAAAAGGGCCTTGTCGAGGCGGAGATAGGTTCCGTCGACCCCTGCTTCAGCCCACCAGCATTCCTTACCCCTCAGGGGGAGATCTTTGAAGAGGTATAGTTGACTGTCCTTGTCTCGAGCTACGTACATGGCAACTTTCCTTTCGGGGTGCAAGGTTTTAATGCTGAAAGTTTACTGTCGGCTTCAGGTTTGTCAAAACGGGGTGCCTGGTCATGGTTAGAATGTTGTGCAGACAAATACATCTTACCTTCTACCGTCGGCTTATGTTGCCTGGAGTTTACTCTTTTGTGTCAAGGTGAGTGTAAGGTTTTTTAAACTGTTTGTCGATTTGTCTTACATTATTCTGCGGCGCAGCGTGGCCGGTTCTAATGATATCAGAACGATAGCGGTGGCATTTTTTGTGCATTTTAATGTGAAAATTCTTGTAATTGGTGTTGGAGGTAAAACATGAACCTGCGAACTGTCTCTTTGCCCATTCTTCTTGCCATGATGTTGCCCGTTAGTGCCGCTTACGCTACCTCCTATTCCTACCTGGATATATCGCAGACCTACTATGACACGGATTACGTGTCAGGTACGATTCCGCTCCCCACGTATCCTTCGGAGACGCTCACAGATTCCTATGACTCGAAACAGGTCATCAGCACCGGCGAGGCTAAATACTCCATGGGGCGCACCTATGAGTCCGCAAACTCTTCGGTGAGTTACAACAATTATCCGGTGCTGGTCCCCGGAGGCGGTGCGGTCGGCATTTCGGTCGGCCCGGGCCATTCCGCGACCTTCGGTTATGGCTATGTCGATGCCTCACGCCGGATTATGCGCCAGAGTGCTTCCGTTATCTCGAACGGGGCGCAGTTCTCCGAATCGTGGACCAGGGGAGATATGCAGAACAGTTTTACGGTGCTTCCGGGCACTTCGGGCCTGGCTTATGGCGACACTGCCAAGATACGTCTCGACGTCCGCCTTGACGGGAGGCTTACCGCCACGGGAACGAGCTGGCCCGGCAATGGCGATGCCTTTTCCCATCTGTTGGCAGGCCTCACAATCATCGACCCGCTGCTGAGAATCGACACCGGTGAAGGCTGGTACACTCCCCGAATCGTTTCTTTCGGGGCCGATGCCGATCTTGAGGCGGGAGAGGTCTATCAGCCCTATTGGGGGGAATCATATTCAAGCTACTGGTCGGCCAGTTGGGGAGCCTACACCAACACCGGCGTAGATATGTCGGGTGATTACGAAGATTATTACGAAACCACGGACAACAATCGTGAAGTGACCAATTCGTACAACTTCGACACCGGCCTTCTGCAACTGGAGTTTGACGCTATTGTCGGGCATACCCTTGATTTCAGGGCCTATATGGATGTATTCAGCTTTGCTTCCGGAAATGCCACGGCGTTGACGGACTTTTCTTCAACGTTCGGCCCCGGTATCCTTGACCCCAATGGGACAGGGGTGCTGATTAACTGGGATGTTGCCGCTCCGCAGCAGATCCCCGGCACGGTGCCCGAACCCTCGACATTCCTGCTCCTGGGGGCCGGGCTCGCCGGGTTGCTCTGTTACAGGAAAAAAACAAAGAGGGGCTGAACCAGCCGCGATGTTTGCAATGGGGGAGGACGGTCACGATCTGCGGGGCCCGTTACCTCCCCCTTTTCCATGTGCTGAAATGGATCTGCATGACCCCTGGGCTGGGGCCGACCGGTTCCAGGAGCTTGAAAGCGGCAACGTTGCCGCGGTTGGTACGGACGCAGGCGTAGGCAGCTTCGGGAAACCGTTGAATGGGAATGCGTCTTTCCGCCAGCCGGACGTTGGAGCAGGTTTCGTATGAGGGGGATTCCCGGGTAAAACCGATAGCTGCGCCGTTTCGGGGCGTCAGGTACCGCTCGGTTTCCGTTTCCGCCTCGAACCAGATGTCTGCCTCACCGTTTCTTGCAATTTCCCCCGCATCCAGGTCGAAAAGGTAGGTCTGGGGGATTTTGCGGTTTCCGCTGGCAAGTAGTGTGTTGCTGCTTTCATCCGGCTGGGGCTGCACGGCGACCAGGAGGTCCACCGCCGTGCCCCGCTTTACCTCGCTGCCTCCCCTTATTTTCTGATCCATTACCGTTCCGGGGCGTACCCGGGTTGTTGCCCGCGGCGTCTCGGTGCCGAGCCGCAGCCCTGAATCCACCAGCATTCTCGCTGCACGCTCCAACGGTTGTCTCACCACGTTGGGAACCGTAACCAGTTCCGGTTCCGGCGGCTTGACCGCCACCACGAGAGTTACCCTATTCCCCCGCGCCAGCCTGGACCCGGCTTTCGGAGCCTGGCCGATGACAGTCCCCGGTTTTGCCGTGGTGCTCTCCCTGTTTTCAACCACTCCCACTTTCAGACCGGCTTTCGCCAGGGCTGCCTCGGCTTTGTCGAGGGTCGCCCCGGTCAGTTTCGGTACGGTAACGAGCGTCGGCGGTGGAGGTTCCTGCTGCGCGTCGGGAGGTGACGGCTCCGGTTGCACTTGTGGTGGGGGAGGCTCCTGTTGCACGTCGGGCGGTGGCTCCTCCGGCGGCCCCGGGTGGCCGCTGGTGTCATTGGTGGTAGTAACGGCCGGAGTTCCCTTAAAGAGCCTTACAAAGCTGTCCCGCAGCGATTCGACGCCGGTAAACAGTCCCGCCAGCGCAAGCACGATTGCGGTGATGGAGCTGATGAGCCAGGTGAGCCGGTTTTTTCTCGCTGATGGTGCCGGCCCGGCGCCGGCTCTCTCAGGTGTGGCCATTCCGCTTCCCTCCAGAACCCGCTCCAGGGTTTCCACCAGTTGCGCAAGGTCCGAGTCCCAGTGGGTATCATTGATTTCGATGGCGTTACGGCGCGCCAGCAGCTTCAAATCATCGGGAAGCTCCGGCTCTCCGGGCATGGTTGCATCTTGAACCAGAACCGGGACCACCCGGATGTTTCGCCGCAGGGCCGTACCCACCTCAAGGCGGATGAAGTCCCTGGGGTCGTCCAAGCGCCGCCGGCCCGCCGCATCGGTGCAGTCGAGCCACCGCCGGCCGATTATGACGAGGAGCACCGCGCAGGAGCCCACAGCCCGGTCGATTGCTTCCACGAAATCGACCCCCGGCTCGATGGCGGAAACATCCATAAATACCCGGCCCCGGCCGAAGCGCTCCCGTAGCCGGTCGTAGATCCGCCCGGCGTGGCCGGCGCTTTCCTCGCGGCGGTAGCTGATAAATATGCCTTCCATCCTTGGCCCCTCCGGCGGTTATGGATTCGGACCGGCGGATGCCCGTTCCTTCAGCACCGCCTCATACCCCTTGCGGACCCACATGGCGTTGCTGCCGATGTTCAGCTTATCCAGCCCCGGCGGCGGCTTCACCCCGGGGTCGAGGGGATGGAGCTGCAGGGACTGTTCCCCCTTTTCCTTCATGGCCGTATCCAGTTCCCACAAGACCCACTTGGATTTGCTGGCGCTCTGGGACCAGAAGAGGAGGAAGAGGTCCCGGTCCCTGATCTCGCTGTCGAGGCGCGGTTTCCACTCTTCGCCGGGGTTCAGGTCGAGGCAGTCCTGGAAGACATCGATGCCGGCCGCGATTTTGATGGCGTCCACCCGGTCCAGAACCCGAAGCCGGTCCTTGGAGGAATAGGAGGCGAAGGCGGTTTTCGCCGGCTCGCCCGTGGCGGTGGCCTGTCCCTTCTTCTTCGGCGAGGCGGTTATCTCCAGTTCCAGCCGCAGCCGCGCCACGATGATCCCCTCGATGGCCACGTCGAACTTAAGGGGGATGGTCCCTTCCTCGGTCTCCGCGGGGACCGAAACGTCGAATTCCAGCAGCGACCGCCCCCCCTGCCAGATGAAATCCTGCTCTGGCGGGTCGACGGTGAGACCCCGGCCCGAGAGCTTCACCGTGACGCGGGTATCCCGCTGCCAGCGGCACTCCTGGATGCCGAGCACCGTCCCTGCCGTGGGTGCCAGCTTGGTGAGGAGATCGCGGACTTCCTCCTCCAGGGCTTTCTCGTAGGCCACAAACCGGGCGGTGAACTCGCTTCCCGGCTTTGCCTGGCGCGGGGCCGAGGCGCCGAGCTGGACCGGCTGCAGTTCTTCGACGGCCGGGGAAGGCGCGGCAGCCATCTTGGGGACGATGGGGGGCGGCGCATCCCCGCCGCAGGTTGGCTCCCGTGACATGGCTGCCCGGGGGAGCGCAAGATCCAGCCCGGCGGGATATCCGCTTCCCACGGACATGAGGATAGGGGGCGCGAGGGTGCGGCTTTCCTCGCCGCTTCCCGCCGTTTCCGCCCCCTCCCGGATCTCTTTTAGGGCGGCAATCAGCCCCTGCCTCATAGCCGTTTCCGGCGCCGATGCGATGACCTGTCCAAGAAATTCCAGCTGGTCCAGCACCGACTGGAACTCCCTTGGCGATCCCAGATTCTTGGCATTGGCGTATTCGGAAATGATGTGGCCGGTGGTGTCGGCCAGGTCGCCGGCGGCCAGGTGCCTGATGAGCAGGCAGTCCACCGGTGTTATGGTGTTCCAGAAATCGGGGTTGGCGCGGTGCTCGTTTTCCGCGATTTCCACGGCCTTGTCCACGGATGCGTCGAAGCCGGGGGGGAGATGCCCGTTGTCTTCCAGCAGAAAGGCCAGCGTCTGGGCCGTGAGGTGGTTGACGAGGGGGTAGTAGGACGGATTTCCCTTTTCGGCGCCGATGCTGTAGGCGCGGTAATAATGCTCCGCCATGGCGTGGAGGGCGGCCCGTTTGTCCGAAACCTTGGTGGCGATCATCATCCGGCGCTTGGCAACGCTCCCCAGCAGCGACAGCCGTTCTCCCGTTTCGCCCAGGGCACTGCACAGGGCCAGGAGCCGATCTTCCGCCTCGGTGACCAGCTGGAGTGCCTGGGCCGGATCGTTGGCCGCAACTTCCTGGGCCCAGCGGGATTGCAGGTTCCAGAGCTGCTCCGCGGTTTTGATGGTGGCGAGTCCCTTGTCGTCATCGGTTGCCTTGCGGTAATGCGCCACCGCTTCGGCGAACCGCTTCAGCTCGCCGCAGGCATTCCCAAACGCGGCCTGGAGGGTACCACAGGAGAGCCAGGGTGCCGGCACGCTTTGCTCGATGGTGCGGATTGCCTTCAGATGCCAGTCAATGGCCGGTCCCCGGGCGGTTTTTGCCGCCGCAGCGATGTTTTCGAGGTCGATGATTGCCTCGGAGATTGCGGCGTAGGCTTTCCGGGTAATGCGCTGCACAGGGGCGGCTTCCCCTTTGCCGAGGGTGAAGTCGGGGTCGCCGTAGCACTGGTAGGCGCCCCAGGTGTTGGCCTCGGGATGGGCGGCGTAGGTTGTGGCGCGGGCTGCGTGGACCGCGTCGCCGAAGGGGGCTCCGGCCAGCATCTCCCGGTAGAAGGTGGCGGCGAAGAGGGCGGCGGCATCGTCCTGTACGGCCCAGCCGGCGGCCACCACCCCCCGCACTCCCATGCGGATCAGTTCGGTGGCCACATTGGCGGCCATGTTCGGCAGATTGCATGGGGCTTGCCGCTCATCGATTTTCCCCAGATGACAGCAGTTTACGAAGACCAGTTGCGGCACGGTGCGCATCTGCCGGATCTGGGCCGCCGTCAGGAACTGGTTTTTGCCGATGACCATGCCGGTGACCGGATTGCCGTCAGTCGGCTGGTGGCAGGCGCCGCAGGGTACCGGGGGGGTGAAATCCAGTACGCCGTGCCCCGCCAGGTGAACGATGCGGTAATCGCGGGCGAAGAGCTCCGTCATGATGGCCGGCCCCGTGGCTTCGGCGCCGATAAGGGGGGTCACCGCATATCCGGTCCCCTTCAGGGCCTTTTCAACTTCCAGGGCCTCCTGCTCGGCGGCGGGGAGGCTGGTGAAGGGGGTGGGGGGATTGCCGATGACCAGGGCAGTCATTTCGTGGGCCGTCACTACCCGCTCACGGAATTTCTCCACCAGGAGCTGGCGGATCATGCCGGCCTGCACGGCCAGGGGCTTTTCGGCCGGAGCGGCATTGTCCCCCCGCCGTCGAGCCTGCATCATCTCCCACGGGTAGCGGGCGGCGGCATCGTTCAGCACCAGCACCACGTCACGGCGCTCGACGGTATATTCTTTCAACTCATTGGGGAGCAGCATCTCGAAGAGGGTCACCGCAACCCCTTCAGAGCTGGCGGTGGACGAGGACATCTCCTCGATGAACTTGTCGGCCAGGCTCCGCTGGGACTGCTGCAGGAATACTTCTGCCCTGGCCCGGTCTGTGAGGAGGTTGAAGGAGAGGCGTTCCTCCTCGTTTTCGGTGATCTGGAGCCGTTGCCACCAGGGGTCTTCCTCAAAGAAGCTGGCCCGGCGCATCCCCCCCTCCAGGGGAATCACCAGGGGGTCGGGGTCGATGGCGAAGGCCCGGGAGATGTCCGGGTCGTTGCGCAGACGTGCCAGGAGCCTGGCCGCATGGATGGCGCGATCCTCGTAAAGCTCGACGAATTCCACCTCGTCAATGGGGGCACAGTCGGTGCGGCCCGATTCGGCAATGGCGCGGTTGGCCTCGATAATCCCCCGGAGAATGGCGGTTACCGCATCATGCACCGCGACACCGCCGGCGCCGGTCCCCACCAGGAGCGCGGTGATGCCGGCGGGCCCCGCGTTCCCCTTTTTCACCTGGGGACATTCGGCCCGGGCGATGGCATAGGCCCGCGCACCCCGGGAGACAGCGCGAAGCAGTTGGCCGGGAGACAGCTTACCCACTTCGCCGAGGCCGATGACAATGGCTCCGGCCGGTTTGCCGCCGCTTCGCTGCGACTGTTCCCATTCGGGGTTCAGGAAGACTTCGGCCGTGCCGTCGTCGCCGGGGTAGATGCCAAGCCGGTGTCGGGCGCTGAGCCGGCCGTCCAGTGTCCGGTCCAGGTAAGCCTCGGCGCTGATGATGGTGTCTCCCTTGTAGTGCCCCACCAGTACCGGATGGCGCGCAAAGGCCAGGTTGCCATGGCGGATGCTCACCTGTATCTTGCGCTCGGTGCGGCGGGGGCGTTTCGTGCGGCCGGCCCCCACGGCAGTGCGGGCCAGGTCGGTGAAGTCGGGATAGAGGGGCTCCCGCTCCGGCGGCAGCTCGAACCGCTCCGGCACGCCCCGGGTTTCGGGGGGGGCCGTCGGCAGGCGGTCGGTGGTGCCGTGCCGCAAAAGGTCGGTGATGGCGTCGAACCCTTCTTCGGCCGAGGGGAGGTCGCCGTGGGATGCCTGGAGGTACCAGGTCCTGACACCGTCCGGGATGCCGGTTTCCCAAGGTACTCGCCCGTCCCCCCGGGGGGTGGCGTGAAAGGCCAGCCTCGTTCTGGTTCCTGCGCCCTCGATGGTCAGATCCACCGGGGTTGCGGGGGCGCAGCCAGCGACGTAGAGCATCCGCTGGGGGTCGATGGGGGAGGCGGCGAGCCGTTCCCGGTTTGCCCGGGCTGTCTTGAGGGCCGAGGCCGTTGGGGGGTGCCAGGTCCCCTTGTCCGGGTCGGCAGCGGCGAGACTCTGCCATGCTTCGGCGTCGAAGAGGTCGAAGCTGGAGAGGGGAGGGAGCATCTCCAAAAGGCCGGGGAATTTGGCCACGATGCCGATCAGTTCCCGCTGCTTGCGGGTGAAGTCCAGGAGGGCCAGCTTGCGGATGAGGCTGTCGCGCCCCGTCAGAACCTGGGTCACCGCGTGGGAGCCGCCGTTGGGGGTGCCGAGCATGATGAGCCGCCCGTCGGGCCGCCCCTTCATCCGCTCCCATACCTCCGGGTGGGCCGCAATCATCGCCCGGGCCACGAGCCCCCCCATGGAGTGGGCCACAATGCTCACCGGCGATTTTGTCTTTTCGGTGGCTTCCAGGGCCTTGAGGATGGCGGCGGCGAGGCGTTTCGCCTCATCGAAGATGGAGAGCCGCCAGTCGAAGGGGAAGGGCTCCACTCGGTGGGTTCTGGAGAGGTGCTTCACCAGGTCGCCGTAGCATAGCCAGAGGGGGGACTCCGCCCTGACCAGGTTCGGCGTGCCGTAGCTCAGGAGATCGAATTTACCCCGGGCGATGTCAATGGGGTCGAGCCAGACCCGGTTCTCGCCGATGGCCAGATGGCTCCCCATGATTCCCGGCAGCACGAAGACCACCGGAGCCCCTTCGGCCACATCCCGCTTCTCGTAGGGGGGGGGGCCGCTGTCGGTGGCCCGCACCGAGAACGGCTCGAACCCGTCCGCCTCGGAGCCGCTGCGGGAGAGGGTTCGGGCGAGCCCCTCGGCGCTGTCGGGGTTCTCGAAATAGCTGAAATGGTTCACATCGGAGCCGCGCCGGAAGAGGAAGGCTGCCCCGCCGGAGCGCTCGGAGCCGCCGAACATGGCGTCGGTGTTCACCACCAGGTCGTGGTCGTCCTGGTAGAGGGGATCCGTCAGGAGGGTGCCGATGGCGCTCAGGACGTTGTCCCCCTCGATGTCCCCGGCAATCACCCGCAGTTCTCCGGCCACCGGCGCCTTGGCCCGGTTCAGGAGCGCCACCAGGGGGGAGGAGGGGATCATCGCCTCGATCCCCGGCAGCACCGTGGGGTCGGAGCGCTCCTTGGCCACGGCCATGATCAGCTCGCTGAAAATGCTGGTGAAAACCCCGCCGGGGAGCTTCGCAACGAAGCCGAATCCACCCAGGAGGTTGAAAAGGACCGACAGGTAGATGTCGAGCCGTTCCGAGGCGAGGGTGGTCCCCCGGGCCGGGCAGGCCACCCGCACGAACCGTTCGATTTTGAACTGCTTTTCCTTGAGGAGGTTGTTCAGGCGCTCCAGGTCTCCCCGCGCCTTGCCGGGATTGCGCTCCCCAAAAAATTCCAGGTCGGCCGCATCGAAGGGATCGCGCCCCCCCTCCATGCCGGCCCGGCAGAGGAGTTCCCCCACCATCCCCCCCCGGGAGTGGGAGACCAGGTGAAGCCGGGCCCCGGCCGGTAGCCGCTCTGCAGCGGCGATGGCGTTGTCGATGGGGTTCTTCGAGAGGGTCTCGTGCTCAAGGCCGAAGACCCGCCCTTCGTAGGGGGTGAGGAGCTGCTGCCGCTGGGGGCGCCGCTTGTCGGTCCAGAGCTTGCCGAAGCTCCCCGCCGTGGAGGAGGCGGTGCCGTGGAGGAAGAGGAGCGACGGCCGGTCCGGCGGCAGGGTGAGCACCGCATCGGAAACCGGGGTAAGGGCCAGCTCCTCCCCTGACAGCCGGTAGAGGCCGGGGCCCCGGTTCTCATCCCTGGTGCCGAGCAGATGGTTTTCCAGCTTTTCGGCAATGAAGCGGGCCGCCATGTGCGCCACGTCGATCTTGAAAAATTTCAGGGTTTTGATGACGATCTTGCCGATGAAGCCCCGGGAGGCGCTCCGCCGGTCTATGGTGGTCGGCAACTCCAGCACTCCGTCTGCCGCCCTGGTTCCCACGAGACCCAGCACCTCGGTCCGCAGCCGCTCCTGGGTGGTCCAGAAGCGGGTGCCATCCTCCAGTTCCACCTCCACCACATCGTCGGGACGGCTCTCGATCACCGGCGTTTCCGTTCCGCCGGCACGGGACGCGCTGATCTGGAAGGTGCGCACTTCCCTGATGGTGATCTGGCCGGTGGTCTCCGGTGGAATTTCCGGAATCGGTACCTGGATTTCCGTGCCGGGGATGCGGAGTTTGATGGGTTGCTTGCTGTCGTCCATGACGTGCTCCTTGGTTGGTGGTGAGGAGTTGCAGGGGGCTGGATGCCGTGTCGGCCCTGTATGTGGAAATTATAGAGCCGATGCGGAATGTGGCAAGGGAGTGGGGTGGAATTGTTAAGTTTTTTTAGTGGCGGCGGAGGGTTCGTCCGTATTGACCTGCGGGACGGTTTTGGCTGGTGACGTTAAATCTGGCAGTGGGGGCAGAAAACCGTACTTCGGTTGCCGAGCCGGATCTCTTCAAGCGTACCGCCGCAGCCGGCGCAGGGTTCTTTCCCCCGCCCGTAGACCTTGAAATCCAGCGGATGGTAGGCGACGGTCTCTTCTTCAACGCGATAGGTGCTTCCCTGGTCGATGGAATCCTGCAGGACTTCCCGGACGGTGAGGGCGAGCCGGTCGCATTCGGAACGGCTCAGGGATGATGCGGGGCGGTCGGGGCGGATACCGGCCCTGAACAGGGCCTCGTTGGCGTAGATGTTCCCGACTCCGGCCACAATGGCGGCGTTCATGAGCAGTTGCTTCACCGCAATTCGCCGCGTCCGGGCCACGTCAAAGAGATAGCTGCCGTCGAAGGCCTCGGTCAGCGGTTCCGGGCCGATTCCCGCCAGGAGCGGATGGGCTGCGGGGTCACTGGTGGTCCAGGCCACGGTGCCGAACTTTCGCGGGTCGTGGAAGCGGAGCACCGCGCCATCTGCAAAGACAATCTCCAGGTGATCGTATTTGCCGGGGGGCGTCGTTGCATCAGCCAGGCGGAGAAATCCGGTCATCCCCAGATGGACGATGAGCCATCCCGTTTCGCAGTCGAACAGCAGGTACTTTCCCCGCCTGGTCACGGAGCGTACCGTCCGCCCCGGCAAGGTGGCTGGCAGCTCTTGGGGGATGGGGAAGCGGAGCTTCGGGGCCCGGACCACCACCCGGTCGATCCTTTTGCCCGTCAGTTCCCGCTCCAGCCTGCGGCGGGTCAGTTCCACCTCGGGTAATTCCGGCACTTTTTCCTCCAAAAGGGCAATTTCAGATCCCACATTTTACGCGATCGCTGCACTGATTTCCGCACGAAAAACGGATGGCTCCGGAACGTTTACATCTGGGGATAAATGCGTTGACGTCCACCCGATGATGATTTAAAAGCCTTTTATACCAAAAAAATATGCCTTGCAGGACATGGGGAGCGTTATGACCCATCATCACCATCAGCACAAACCGAAACGTGGCCTCTGGACGAGCCGCCTCGGCTTTATCATGGCTTCGGCCGGGTCGGCCGTGGGGCTGGGGAACATCTGGAAATTTCCCTATATCACCGGCATGCACGGCGGCGGTGCCTTTGTCCTCTTTTTCCTCTTCTGCATCGTCTCGGTGGGGATCCCGATCATGATCGCCGAGATGGTCATCGGCCGCCATACCCACAAGGACCCGGTCGGCGCCTTCCGCCGCTTGAAGGGGGGGCCGTGGACGCTGGTGGGGTGGATGGGGGTCATCGCAGGGTTTGTGATCCTCTCCTACTACTGTGTCGTGGCCGGCTGGGCCGTGGATTACCTCTGGCTCTCCCTCAAGGGAACCTTCAGCTTCAGCGGCCGCTACGCCAAGGAGGTGCCGCTGATTTTCGGGAACCTCCTTGCCGACGATTGGGCGCAGGTGTTCTGGCAGGCGGTATTCATGGGATTAACGGTCTGGATCGTTCTGGGCGGGGTTGCCAGTGGGCTGGAACGGGCCAACAAGATCATGATGCCGATCCTGTTCCTGATCCTGATAACCCTTGCCGTCCGGGGCGTTGCCTCGCCGGGCGGTGCCCAGGCCCTGAACTTTCTCTTCACCCCAGACTGGGGAAAGCTGGATGCCCCTTCCATGCTGGAGGCCATGGGGCACGCCTTCTTCTCACTCTCCCTCGGCATGGGGGCGATTCTGACCTACGGCAGCTATGCCGACGAATCGGTCAACATCCCCGCCGTGGCCTTCACCGTGTCCGTTATGGATACCTTCGTGGCGATGCTGTCGGGCCTCGCCATGTTCCCCATCGTCTTCACCTACGGCATGGAGCCCGCCGCCGGTCCCGGCCTCGTCTTCAAGACCCTCCCCATAATCTTCGCCCAGATGCCCGGCGGCTTCGTGATCTCAATCCTCTTCTTCATGCTGCTCGTCTTTGCAGCCCTAACGTCGGCCATCTCGCTCCTTGAGGTGGTGGTGGCCTACTACTGCGACGAGAAAAAATGGGACCGCCGGAAGGCGACGCTGGTCATGGGGTTCATCATCTTCCTCCTCGGCGTGCCGTCGGCCCTCTCCAACAATATGCTCAAGGATTACCACATTATAGGCGATCGCAACTTCCTCGACTCCATCGACCTGGTCGCCACCAACTACCTCCTCCCCCTGGGGGGGCTTCTCATCGCCCTCTTCACCGGCTGGGTGATGACCCCGAAGCTGGCCCGGGCCGAGGTAGAGAAGGGAAACATCCGCTTCCGCTTCTATGGGGCGTGGCATTTCCTCATTCGGTATGTGACGCCGGTGCTGGTGGCCTTGGTATTCCTGAACAAGGTCGGGCTGTTTTAAGGGGTAATGACGTTGCAGATCCCGTTGCATAGCGTGTCCAGCTCACCGTCTGAGATTACGAACGGCGGCATGGTGTAAACCAGCTTCCCGAACGGCCGCAGCCAAACCCCCTCAGCAACGAACCGCTGCTGGATCTGCTCCATATTTACCGGTTCCTTCATCTCCACCACGCCGATGGCTCCCAGGACCCGCACCTCCGCCACCGACTCCGTTTTCTGCAGCGGTAGCAGCCGTTCCCGCAGCGTTTTCTCGATCCGCAAAATATTCTCCTGCCAGTTTCCCTGGAGAAGGAGCCTCGTGCTCGCCAGCGCCGTGGCGCAGGCCAGGGGATTGGCCATGAACGTGGGGCCGTGCATGAACACGCCGGGCGAGCCGTCCGAAATGGTATGGGCCACTTCCTTGGTGCAGAGGGTGGCGGCAAGGGTGAGATAGCCCCCCGTGAGGGCTTTTCCCACGCAGATGATGTCCGGCGATATCCCGGCGTACTCGCAGGCAAAGAGTTTCCCGCTCCGGCCAAAGCCCGTGGCGATCTCGTCGGCGATGAGCAGGATGTCGTATTTGGTGCAGAGCCGGCGCACCTCCTTCAAGTAGTCCTGGTGGTAGAAGCGCATGCCGCCGGCCCCCTGGACAATGGGTTCGAGGATGAACGCGGCGATGTTCTCGTGGTTGCGGCTCAGGAACGCCTCGACCTCGGCGGATTCCGTGCCGTCAAAGGAGTCGTGGAAGCCGGAACGGGGTGCGGGGAGAAAGTGCTGTTTTGCCAGGTTTTTATTGAAAATGGCGTGCATTCCCGTGTCGGGGTCCGAAACGGACATGGCATGCCATGTGTCGCCGTGATAGCCGCTGCGGACGGTGACAAAGGAGTGCTTCGAGCCGCACGACCGGGAATGCCAGTACTGGAGCGCCATCTTCATGGCCACTTCCACCGCCACCGACCCGGAATCGCTAAAAAAGACATGCTCCAGCCCCGCCGGGACGATGTCGATCAGCACCTTCGCCAGTTCCACGGCCGGTTCGTGGGTGATCCCGCCGAACATCACGTGGGACATGCGGTTGATCTGGGCGGTCATGGCGGCATTGATCACCGGGTGGTTGTAGCCGTGGATAGCGGACCACCAGCTCGACATGCCGTCAATGAGGCGCTGCCCGTCCATCAGCTCAAGATAAACCCCCTCGGCCCGTGCCGCCGGATAGCACTTCAGGGCCTTCGTGGCCGATGTGTAGGGGTGCCAGATGTGCGCCCTGTCGAAATCGAGAAGCTCTTGTTCGGTCATGTTCCGTAAACTCCAGATGAATCGTTCTTTCGGGAAGCGTCAGTGTAGCATGCTTGATGTGGTTGGGTGGTATGGAATGCGGGAATTGCAATAATGAATATGAGGTATAGTTGCCCCGCACTATAGGACGGCATGGTTTTTCTGTCAAAAAGAGAATTTTGCTCCCCTTGTACATACCATTTCCTTCATTTCCTGGCGCTGCCACACTTTCTCCTTCGCCCGCTCCGAAGTCCCATGCTATCCTGCAAAAAGATTTTTCTGGAAATGACTTCATCGATACCCCCGGAGGGATATATGGAAAATAACGAACAACCCGGACTCTGTCGTCTGCATGCCCTTAGGGTTGCCCGCGTTGATAACCAGGGCGTCTGGCTGGAGGCGGGGACGCGGATAGCGCATCTCCCCCGGCGAGAGGCTCCCGAGGCGGCGCCCGGCGAACAGCTGGAGGTGTTTCTCTATCAGGACGCGACGGGAGAGCTGCAAGCCACCAGCCGTCTTCCCCTGGCGCAGGCCGGGGAGTTTGCGTTGCTGACGGTCAAGTCGGTGGGGTCCCACGGGGCGTTTCTCGATTGGGGGATGGCAAAGGACCTGCTGGCGCCGTACGGTCTTCAGCCCGAGCGGATGGAGGCGGGGCGGAGCTACGTGGTGAAGGTCGATATCGACCCCCAGGGGCGCCCCTTTGCCAATGCCCGCATCGATGACTGTCTCGACCGCGGGTTTCCCGGACTCCATGAAGGCGATGCCGTTGCCCTGCTCGTCTGGCAGCTCACCGACCTGGGCGCCAAGGTCATCGTCAATAATCGCTTCCCTGCGCTTCTCTACCGGGATGAGCTGCCGGACGGAACCATTGCCGGCCTTCAGCTTTCCGGCTATGTGAAGCGACTGCGCGAAGACGGCAAGATGGATGTGACCCTCCGCAAGGTGGGGGCCGAGGCGGTGTCCGACGCCAGGGAGGTCATTCTCAAGGCACTGGCAGCCCACGGCGGCACGTTGCCCCTCCATGACAAAAGCGCCCCAGAGGACATCGAAAAGATCCTGGGGATGAGCAAGAAGACCTTCAAAAAGGCGGTAGGGGGGCTTTACAAGGATGGCTTGGTGACCCTTGCCGATGGGGGAATCGCGCTGACAGGGAAGGGCCAGGCCTGTCCGCAGCCATGACAAAAGAACAGCTCCTGCACCGGATAACAGCACTCCTCAATGCCGATCTTGCGGTCCTCGCCAGCGCCTCCCGGTTTGCGCACGAAGCTGCGACCCACGAAGAGTGCATTCCCGACAACAAGTACGACACCACGGCCCTGGAGGCATCCTACATCGCCCAGGGGCAGGCCAACCGCGCCCAGGAGATCCGGCACGCGCTTGAACGCTACCAGTTGCTGGAGTTGCGTGAATTCCACGACGAAACTCCGATCCGGCTGACGGCTCTGGTCCTGCTGGAGGATGAGGAGGGGACCCGGAAGCGTATCTTTCTCGGTCCGGAAGCGGGGGGGCTCAAGATTGCCGACGGGGGAGAGGAGGTCGTGGTCATCACTCCGCAATCGCCATTGGGGAGCGCCCTGATCGGCAAGGTTGCCGGGGATGAGTTGCCGGTGGGTATAGGGGTAGCTCGAAAAACCTTCACGGTTGTCGAGGTCTGCTGATGGGCCGGCGGGGACGATAACAACAGGTGGTTATCTAGTCGGTCCCCCGGTTTTATTCGATCACGTCTTCTGGGGAGAGTTGCTCGGGAGTGGGTTCGGATGTGAGATCTTTTTTGGCCAGTTTGCGCTGCAGTTTTTCATCATTCTTTTTCTTCCGCTCTAATTCCTTCTGCCGTTTCTGAAACTGAAAATTGGGTTTTGCCATAGGGTAACTCCTGTGCGAACTGGAACTGGGTCGGTTCGATCGTGAAGGGGGTGGTGCCCCGGTTTCTCACTAGGGGCACTGGGAGACGTTGGTACAAAAAAAGCCCCGAGTTTTTCCCGGGGCTTTTCAAGTCTGCTGGAGACTGCTGTTAGACTCTGGTTACGTTTGCTGCCTGAAGCCCTTTCGGACCTTTGGTGATTTCAAACGTTACCCTATCGCCTTCGGTAAGGGATTTGAATCCGTCACCCGTGATGGCGGAGAAATGGCAGAATACGTCCTCACCATTATCCTGCTCGAGAAATCCAAAACCCTTGCTGTCGTTGAACCATTTTACCGTACCGTTTACCATGTGCGTACTTTCTCCTGATGCTTCTTGTTGTTTTTGTCCGGCATCATGCCGAATCCTGTTTCGACAGTAACAGCTTTGTTCTGATAAAGTCAATCAATTATATTTTGACGGTCACGGATTGCGGTAATTCAAAAATCGTATCCGACGATTTATGCATGGTGATACCTCTCATTAGTTTGATTCCATAATTGTGAAATATTGCTTCAATCGTGAATATTGTCAGGCACATTCATGATATTGTTATTGATTGCAGTAACTGAAAATTGTCAAGATTACTTGCTAATCCAGAACTTAATCGTATAATATAAAAGTTGGTTTTTGCAGCATTGGCAATTTCGAGGGTTTTGTTAGTAAGTGCAGGTTTATGGGTAGACGGTTATAGCTCATTAACCTCAACAAAAAGAAAGCGGTATGAGACAATGACTATCAAAGTCGGAAACATTGTAAGTCACACAAGCGGCCAGGAATGGGGCGCCGGTAAGGTTCTTGAGGTAACATCCACCTTGGCGATGATCCAGTTCAGCGACGGCAAAAAACGGAAAATTGCCGTATCCCACTTCAGTACGTTGGAACCGGCTGCTCCCGGTTCTTATCTGCCTCCTGCTGAAGTGCCTGCCGAGGCCAAACCAGCCCGCGCACCCAGGGCAACCAAGAAGAAAAAATAATCCATACTTACTCAAAAAGGCGGCCCAACGGCCGCCTTTTCCCGTCTCTGCGCATATTGCTGCCATGTACTGAAATACCATTACTGAATTCAGAATTCTCATCCCCGAAACTCCCGACCATTGATTCAAATGCCTCCGGAAAATGGCAATAAATGGAAATGGGGGTAGACTTGAGTGGAAAAAGTTCGCGGTGGAGCGTGTGAAGTGTGCTCACATGGCCCCATCGTGACAGTCCGCGTCAAGGAGGGGCTATATGGAAAATATGGGACAGTATCAGCAACTGGTTATCACCTATGCCACGGAAATCGGGACCAAGATCATCGCTGCTATTATTTTCTGGATTGTCGGCCGCTGGTTGATCCACCTGGTGCAACGGATGCTTGCACAGGTCTTGGAGAAGCAGAAGGTTGACCCGAGCCTGATGCGGTACATCGGCAACTTCGTTGGGGTAACCCTGAACATCGTGCTGGTGGTTGCCATCCTCGGCTACTTCGGGGTACAGACCACCACCTTCGCCGCCTTGGTGGCCGGCGTCGGTATCGCCGTTGGCGCCGCTTGGGGCGGGCTCCTTTCCAACCTGGCGGCGGGGGCCTTCCTGCTCGTGCTCCGCCCCTTCAAGGTGGGGGATTTCGTCACGGCCGGCGGCATCACCGGCACCGTGCGGGAAATCGGCCTTTTTGTCACGGCCATCAACACTCCGGACAACGTGATGACCATGGTGGGGAACGCCAAGATCTTCAACGACACGATCCAGAACTTTACCATCAACGATTACCGTCGGGTGGAGCTGAAGTGCCAGTTGGCCGGCAGTGCCGATCACGTGGCCGCCATGAAGCTGTTGCGGGAGAAGCTGGCGGCGGTTCCCAATGTTCTGGCAACGCCGGCGGTGGATGTGGAAATTCTGGAGTTCACCCTGGTGGGGCCAGTGCTGGCCGTGCGTCCCTACTGCCACAACGACAACTACTGGCAGGTCTATTTCGACGGCAACCGCACCATTCGCGAGGCCTTGGCTGCGGCCGGGTTCCCTGCACCAATGCCGGCCCAACTGGTTATGGTGCAAAATCCGCAGGGGTGAGGCATTACTAACAAGTGCATTGACTATCCAACCCCCCTCAATCCCCCCTATAAAATAGGGGGGAAGCCGAAGGCAGGGGGGTAAGATGCGCTGTCGACCAGTAAGTTTTAGTCTTAGTAACTCCCACGGTCTCGACGGTTCAGTTCGTCTCATCTACCGGAATCATGACCTTTGGCATATGGATTACCGGGTAAAAACTTTCTTCTGTTCGGCTGAATAGAGTGACGTCCAGAGTGTAAAATGCGGTATTGGCAGGCACGCCGTTTGTGGCGTTATAGTCGGCTATAATGCTGTCCAGCCTGCAGGACAGCCCTGGATCCGGCAAGGCCGTACAATCGGTTCTGTCATCGAATCCCGGCCTGAAGGTGTAATTCGTAATCAGGGTGATGGGCGTGACACTGTATGTAATTTGGTTTTGAATGGAAAGAGGCGTTGCCAGAGATACGGCAATTTTCATATTTACTTGCGGCTCTAAAGACAATGGAGTGTAGAAGTCCGCGAGCGGCTTTGTGATGGTCGAAAAAAACTTTGCCAGATGCGATGCCGGCGACCCGGTCGGGAATCCATTGCTGGAGTCCAGAAAGAGTTCTGATTCAATTGTGACAGAAGGACGTATTGGAATGAACGTGGCCGTGGCCGGGTTAACCTGAGCCGGTTGCTTGAACGTCATTGAAGTTTGAATATTTGCGTCCCGCAGGGCATCAAGGCCAACAACGGAAAGATGCCTTGTGGTTCCATCAAGGGCAACAGACGCCGTGGGTGCGTCCGCAGTGTTAGGAGTGACCCTGGCAGTTATGTGCCCGCCGACGTTCGTCTCGCTTATGGTGTAGTTGTACATCCGCGTTCCCAGGGTTTCATCTGCGGGGGAAATGCTCAGATCGAGATTCGTCTGGAGCGAGCATCCAGCCGGCGGAATAACAGATGATGCATAATCCAGTTGATATGTCCACTGGCCCACAGTGCTGAGCGGGTCCCATTGCACATAATCGGATTCAGACATCTGGCTCAAAAGGTTTGGTGTATCGAAGGGCGTGAACCAGGGCGTCACCCTGTTGTAATTCTGGTCCCAGGCCGCCAGCGTCATATTGTTGTAATAGGTTGTCAGGCTGTTGGCGGGGTTCGTAACAGTACCCGACATCAGGTAAACCCCGCCCGGCTGACAAGCATTAGCGGCAGGAACATACTGAAAGTTGAGAGTGAAGTCCCGGCATGTGGAGTCGTTGGTGAGAAAGAAATTCGCCGCCGTCTGCGTCGAAAGAGGCTGCGAATTGCAGAGGGTAGTGCCTTCGTAAATATCAATTTTGGGTGGATCTGAATAGTCAGGGTGAAACAACCTGATGCCCACCGTCAGTTGATCGAGATTGTACTGAAAATCGTAATACGGCCGCAGGGTTGACAGGTTTGGAGTAGAATCAGCAGAATCATTGCCGCAGGAAATTATGCTCATCGCAGCTACAAAAGTCGCAGTTGTCAGGACAAAATTATGAAAAGAAATCATAGTGAAGGTCCTTTTGTTCGCATTTACGGACAGAAATTCCGGGCATGATAGTAATCGTAATTGAGCAGTTTACTGTAGCAACCAGCAGGTGAAGGGCTTCTTGCACCCGCCATCCAGCTAGAATCTTCCCCCCGATAAAGTAGACACGGAATTCCGGGGGCGAAGTCTGTCAAATGTGTAGGTCTGAACTCTCAAGACTCTCCTCGCCAATAGTGACGTGTATCATTATTTCTCCTCCGCTGACGATTCTTTGGCAAATTTTTCTGCCGATTGGGACGGCACCAGTTCCGCCGCACCGAGTTTGGCCAATACCGGGTCCTCGTACCACAGTTCACCCAACTTGGCAGAGACAACCTTAATGCTCTTCACTTTATTGTCTGATCCATAGGCGATGTAAGCTTGTCCGGTGCTCCCCTGCAATCCCAGTTCCTCGAGAGGCCAGAATACGATTTCCGAAAGACCGATAGTGAAGATATCACCAGCCAGATAGACAAGAATCCTTCCTTTCCAGGCTTGATGATAGCCATCTGTGAATTCAAAATAATCCTTGCGCTCGTCAGCGGTTATTTCTGACATCCTTGGCATGCCAAACGTGGTGAAAACTCCCGATCGATCTGTACCTACGCGGACGTCACGATAATTCACCGGCCCTGGCGCATGGGCCGCCGAATAGATGGAACAACCTGTAATTGATAAGAAAAACAATGATACCGCCAACAGACCTGCAACTCTCATTTTTGTTTTCATCCTTCTTAAAGTTAGTTTTTTTACAACAAACACCCTAACGGGCCGGCCGGTGAGCGGGTTCACCGCTCCACTGGCCTGGTTGGCTGCCATTTCTGCATTAGAAGCCGGTGAAAAGGAAGTCTAAGGCCGCAATGATTTCGGCCCTATGCTCTTTGAGGGAACAGACTTTGTCTCCAAGAACATGCAGATTAACGCCAGCCAGTTCAGCAGTCGACATGATGACGTTGATTCGTTTTATCTTGAATTGAGGATTGAGATGTTTGGCTGCTTTGCCCATGGCAGTAACAGTGAACAGCGGAACAACTATGCGCGTTGAAAGGTTGTCAAGGATGTCTGCCTGTAAGTCGAGCAAATAAGGGATGGTTGTTTTCGTTTCCGGGTTTTGATTTTCGTATACATCGAACTGTGCCATCAGAAGCGCCTCAAGCCATCACTGAAAGCACCGTGAGCTTCGATTCGTCGGTTATAATCTTCTATTGCCTCTCGGTTTTCTTCTTTCCATCTGCGACTCTTTTCTTCCCGCAGCAACTCGGCAAGCCTTAGTTCTAGCGCCTGTGAAATATTGATTCGGCGTTCTTTGGCTTGGCGGAGCAGGTCACTATTAATGCTCAGGTTGGTTGGCTTCTTCGGGGCATCTGGGTCAAAAAATTTGGTTTGCATACATATCTCCACTGCGCATTATTTATGCGCATAATATACCTCTATTCGCGCTTGATTACAAAATCTATTATTGGTTATTGGTTCAGCCAACGGGCTCGCAGAACAGTGGCGGTTTTAGGCCGCTGCTTCTTCCTGGTTGGGGTCTTCCTCCGGGGTCGCGCCTTGACAAGTGACAAGCTGTCTAATGGGTTAGAGATGTCACATGTCAAGGCGCGACCCCATGGGGCTTCTCCTTCACTCCATCTCTAGCCAATATCTGGATAACTTTTCAAGCGAGACCTCTGGCGGATCTTGTGAAAGAAGATATGGTGTCAATCGCTGGAGAGCTTGCTTTTTGTTATCGCTACTTGTTTCGACAACCACGATATCATCTGCAGTGGGTGTTGTGATTTTTTGCACCGTTACAGTATTGTTTTGACGGATTTTCCTAAAAACCAGTATCACAATAATTGCAGCTATGATGGTGGAAATCATTAACGCACTCATAATCCGCCCCCCCCCTTGAAGATGAACTTTCAACCTGTCTGATGTTTTTAGGTTCCTTGATCGTGATCCAGCTAAGTTCTACTGTTAGTGTATGACCAAGGTACCGTTCTTGCCCAATGTTCAGAAAAAAGGCGCGTGGTTCTTGATACAAAACGTCATTTACATCAAGTCGTGTTTCAATAACTTTAGCCATCCTAGATGATTGAGTTTTTATGAGTCCAAAGCTATTGACTTGTGACTCAGCGGTTTCTGTATCAGTCACTCTCATACACATTTTTGTTAAGACATTGTCTAATAGATAGCTTGTGGTTTTTGAACCCAAACTGGCGTTTAATTGACAGAGTGACTGGGTAAAACCATGAACCCAGAAATTGGTGTTATGTGACAATATTGATGCCTGAATAAAGTCTTCTTCAAGATAAATTTGAGAATCATCAAGGTAGATGCAAACCGGTTGCGGCAGATGATCACCTTTCTTTACCAGATCTTCAGCATACCTGCTAATTATCGACATAAGAGTCTTTCCGAAATTTGACGCTGCGTGTCTATCTAAAAGTATTCCCAGTTGCACCACTAAAATGACTCTTTTCCCTTTTTTCAGTCGTGATATAAACCGTGGTTCTCCCTCTATAACGGACGATACATCAGGAAAAATGTAGCTTATCAAATCTAAATCTTCTAAACGATTCTCTTCTGCAGCAGTTTGGACAATTCTTGCCAACAAATCAAAACTGACTTTCGGGTCGACAACAATTACTGAGCGTCCGGCTCGGATGTCCTGTTCGCACATACTGGTAAGTAACGTTGTCTTCCCAATCCTCGTAGTTCCAAAACACCAGAAGTGGCCGTTTCGGTCACGCTCAGGGATTGATATATCAATCTGTTCAAGCTTCTCATTGGAACAATGCTCACGCAACGACACATCAACTTTCTTCTGTATCAAGTCAGACTGGTGAATCTTAATTCCTTTGCCAACTGTTAGTTTGTTCATATTCATCCAATCCTTCAATTTATTCTTGATAATTGCTTCCGGGCACAATCTGCCTTGTTGAACGAGTTGGGTCTTGTGAGGCCCCAATCGCAACGAGCACAAGGGGGCGCCCTGTACATTTTACTTCTCTGACATTCTGTAAATTATAGACGCGACCCCTTTGTGTGTTTCCAGTCCGTCTCCACCCGTTCTGGTTGGGATCGGCTGCTAAGTAACGGTGCAAGGCTGACCGGACCGGTATTAAGGGGTCGGTCGTGCCGATGGTTGAAACTCCCTGCAACATCAGACCTTTCGCCACTAGTACAATTATCTTCAGCTAAACTTCAAAACACATAAGACGACTATCCCTAATAACGAACTAACAGCAATAGCCAATGAAATTACAAATTTTCTATTCAATAGCATTACAGAATTTGTCACTTCGTCCACCAACTGCTTTATTGAAGCTTCTTGCCTTTCAATACTTATTGAATTTAATCGTATATTTTCTTGGTTTGTCTTTTGTGTATCAAGCATAGACGAGATAGTACGTTCTAACGCCAGACATCTTTCCACAAGAATACTCATAGCTTCATCGTGTTGAAGGTCTATTTCCGCTCGACGTGCCAATTGTTCATCATGCTGCTTGTCTTTCTCAGTCTGAAGCCGCAACATTTCATTGTGCTGGCGGTCTATCTCCGCGTGACGTTGCATCTGTTCATCGTGTTGCTTGTCATTCTCAGCCTGAAGTCGCAATAATTCATCGTGCTGCTCATCTTTTTCAACCTGAGATTGTAACTGATTATCTATGGACTTGACCTTTATTGTCAGGCGTTCTTGTTTGCATAAAATATCTTCTTGGGCTTTAAGTTGCATAACCACATTTAACACTTCTTTGCGAGCCAATTCAGATAATTGACTTGCAGATGCCCCTTTTAACTTTAGCTCCAATTCTCTTACAACCATGCGGTTTTGCGCCAGGCTGGTTACTCCTAATGCAAATAAATACTTTGTGATCTCAGCAAGTTTTGTCTGAAATTCAAACCCGATTTTATGTGCCTCAGCTGAAGAGATAAGGGCCTCTGATAAATCGTATCCTGAAGATTGAAGCGCTTCTATCGCCGCTGTTTTGCCATACCCCAAAAAGTTTATAGTCTTATTTTTCGCTGTGTTGGCAGAACTCTGAGCTTTGCGAGCTTTTTCTAATGCTGTATTAACTTTTTCGTTCAACTTGTTTAGTTCTTCAACCTGTGACCCAATTATTACAGGTAGTTTGTCTGCATTTATAAGCACTTCAGTTGTTTCTACATCCATAAAATAAATCTCCTTTCAATACTCCAACTCTTTGAGAATATCATGCATCACATCAGGATTGTTTTCTCCAATTTTCGGTGCATACAGGCCAATCATATGTAATGAATTATTATTTTCATCCATTGTAACTTGTAATTTATTCACAGCCTGCTCCATCATAGCAAACGCCTCATTAATCGATTTCTGCGCAGTTTCTGCTGATATCCACATGTCTGCCTGCAAGTAGAATACATTTGCATTCATCAAGTGTAATTGCTCGCAGAAAAGGTGCATACGTTCGTTTCTAGATTTGCTTCGATTTACACCCATATAAATATCGGTTCCGACTGCTAGTACGAACCGTCCAACGCCAACGAAATTGACACGCAGCAGAAATTCTATCGCGAATGCAGGTGCTGTTCCGCCGGACTTTGCACCCGCCCGAATCGCAGCATCCCCCAAGTCAACAGCAGTGAATGTCCCTGTTGCAATTGTGAGCATTCTTACTATTGTACGGTTTTTAAATGGAAGGACATTTTTCCAATTTATCCTGCTTAACTCTTTTACCCCACTAACATTATTGTTTTTAATCTCTGTAGTTAATCTCCTAATGAAATAAAATCCTCTTACAATGCATTCGTTTAAGATAACAGGAATTGCTTGACGCCCAAGTTCATAAAGAACCCCTAACTCGGCTCGAAAGTCAAACCTAACGAGATCTTTGACATCTTCGATTTTGCCTTCTGAATTTCTTTTTGCGAGTAAAGTCCCATTAAACAATTTGGAAATCCATACGGATAGACCATTGTCTCCTATTTTAATATCTTTGAAAAATGGAAGGGTTGATAGTTCTTTGGCAAGTGAAAGTAGCGGCCCTGGTAAACCCGTGCCTGCCCCTGGTCTTGAACTTGTTCCTGCAATATCACTAACAACATGAAAAAACCAAAATACTGTGCCGAATAAAAACTTTTCAGGAATATCTTTACCGATCAAAGTTTTGTCTTTTATGTCAAAAACTGTAAAGACACCATTTGTGTCAGTGCCGTATGCTTTTTCTGTGAATTGTGTCAGCATTGAAAAAGTTAGACCGACTAGATTAGGATGGTGTGCAAAATCGCGTAAATGATGTTGAAGTCCTCCACCAAGATCACTTGTATTGCTATCGCTTGGAGCACCGAACATTTTTTCAAGCTTAGAAATTGCGCCGTTGAGATCATCACCTTCATAACCCTGTGACTTCGCAACCTTAACAACAAAATTATTTACCTTTTCTTTGCTCCAATCACTCCCACGATCTAAGCTGAATTCGCCAACCCAAAATGAATCGACAATTCCTGCAAGAATTCCACTGCCAACTGCCACCATGTAGTCGATGCCATCCGCATGGTTTGTGAGACGGTCGATTTCCTTATTTAATTCATCAATTTTATGCTGATTTGCTGACAATTGAGAATTGACACTGCGCAAACCCTCGTAAATAGACCGTTTTCTTGAGTCGCTGGCAGTAGGTTCTTCCGCATCAGGAAGGATCTCAAACTCAATTACAAAATCATTGTTTTGCAGCTTAAGGCCGATTATCTCATTCATTTAGAATCCTTCCGAGGCGAATATCTCTTTATTATATTGGTTCAACGGGGCCGGAAAACAGCGGCGTCAGACCGCTGCTTTTACGTGGTTATGTTATTTCTCCAATTTTCCTAAGCCGCTCAAGTCGCTCCTTCAGCAACAGAGGGCCATTGTCTTGAAGACAGTACATTACAAAAAAGTCAGGATATTCCTCGTTGCCGCCATGGTATTCCTCCCATGCACGGTTAAGGCGGAACTTCCTAATAATTCCCAAATGGATTCTAAATTCATTGACTGCTTTTTTAAGTTCGGGGAAGGTTTCAATCAGGGCTTTGTGCAGGAGATGCCCTCGCAATTCCTTGAAAATTTCGGGGTTAATACTGTTCCTGAAAGTAGCTGCCGCAACTCTGGCAGTATTCCTCCGGTTAGAGTCATCGGTGAGTCGATTAACAATCAGTGCCAATGCAAGTGTCCCCGCGATTCCAAGGAACCACATATCTCTTGCAGAGAGTGTCAAAAAAAAGATTTCCATTTCGCTGTAGCTATTTTCTCTTGTTACTTTGTTTTTTTGTGGGTTGGGTATCAGGGCTTATTTTTTTTAATCACATAACTCGTTATTAAGCAGTTAGAATCTGGCTTATGACAATATAAACAAATTTCTAGTATTAAAAACAAGTTTATATATCCATAAACCTCCTATGTTTATATTATTATAAGCCACGTCTATTTAGCAGTACCTATCCAGGTTTATACTAATATTAACCTTGCCACAAAATTCATTGATAGAGTGGCGACCATAATCCCCCAAAGAGTACCATCGCCCCCCGGCATCAACCTTACGGGGCGGAGGCCGGATGAACGCCCATTTCCCGCAGCGCCTGCTCGATGGCTGGAATGTCGCACCCGTCGACGATCCGTTTGCCGTCGTCGAATACGATCAGCGGGACGATGTCGCCATGGTAGCGCTCTCGCCATTCCTTGCGTGCCTGCCGGTCGGTGCGGATGTCTCGTTTTATGTGGGGGATTTTTTTGCTGGTGAAATAACTTTCCACCTGGGAGCAGTAGGGTCAGCCGCTGCCGACGAAGATGGTGATGGCTGGGTAGCGGGCAGAGCTGGTTGGTGGGGGAGAGGACGCAGCACTGCAAAAGAGGGCAGTGGCAAGCAGGAATAGGGCAAGCGCCGTTATCCCGGTGATCTTTCCGCGCGGTTGGACAGTGAAGTGGGGCATCGGGTGTTCTCCCATATCCCATGCAGTATTTCGCCAATCCTACCAGCCGGATGTGAGACAAGCAACAGACAAAAAAGAATTCCGGAGCAAAGAGCAATATGTACTAAATTTAATAAAAATAATTAAAGAAATATTTGCCTGCTCCGATACAGGTTCTAACAAGCAGATGCCAACGCACCGTTAGATCATCCAAGCTGCTGACAGGAGCCTGCCATGAAAAACTGTAGCATGAAAAAGAAACTTGCCGTCATTGTGCTTATCGGGTGGGTTGCGCTGGGCCTGAACTCGCTTCTCGGGCTCATGGGGATGAAGCATGCCAATGAAGGGATTCATGAACTCTACGCCGACCATCTCACCAGCTCCAATCAGCTTACCAACATCATGGATTTGCTGCACATGAGCCGCACTCAGCTTCTGCTGGCCCTGCAGCACGATCCGAACGGCGTCTTTGCCAAGATGCACAATCATCCCACGGAAATGCATCTGGATAATGTCCAGAAAAACTTTGACGAACTGAACGGCCTGCTGAACAAGATGGCCAACACCCCGTGTGAGGATGAGTCGAAAAAGCTGAAAGAAGCGTTTCTTGCATCGTGCAAAAAATTGCTGAACGAGGGGCTGATTCCGGTTGCCCAGGCGGCAAAGCAGCAGGACTTCTACAATGGCGGCATCCTGACGCTGCAGAAGATAAACACCATATTCCCCGAGACCGAGAAGGCTGCCGACCTGGTTCTGGCCCACGAACTTGAGTGCGCCAAAGCTGCCTATACCCATGGAGTTGACGAATATCGGGAGAAAACCATAACGATGGTTATCGCCCTGCTGCTGTCGATACTGTTTTCCGGCGGGATAAGCTACCTGATAATCAGGGCGATAGCGCATCTTACGGAACGGCTGACACAGGCGGCAGAGGTCATTGCTAATGGCGATCTGACCCACCGGGTCAACAGCGAGTGCCACGACGAACTGGGAAAGGTTGCCCATTCATTCGATGCCATGGCCGATACCATCACGGGGCTTATCTCCACCACCCAGAAAGCGGTTCTCAAGCTTGCGGCTTCAACCAAGCAGTTTTCCGGTTCAACCAACAGAATCGCCGCAAATACCTCGAACATGGCTGAGCAGGCCATTATCATCGCCACTTCCAGCGAAGAGATGTCGGTGACTTCGGGAGAAATAGCCCAGAACTGCAGCATGGCGGCGCAGGGGGCGCAATTTGCCAATGATCGGGCCACGGCGGGCGCTGAAGTTGTCCGGCAGACCATCGCCGGCATGGAGAAAATTTCGGAACGTGTCAAGGATACTGCCCGGACTGTGGAGTCGCTGGGAGAGCGCAGCGACCAGATTGGCGAGATTGTGGAAACGATACAGGATATCGCTGACCAGACCAATCTCCTGGCTCTTAATGCCGCCATTGAAGCGGCCCGGGCGGGAGAGATGGGCCGGGGGTTCGCGGTGGTGGCCGATGAGGTCAGGGCTCTGGCTGAACGCACGACCAGGGCAACCAGAGAGATAAGCGAGATGATCCATGCTATTCAGTCTGAAACGAAAGGGGCAGTCAAGTCCATGGAAGAGGGAGTCCAGGAGGTTCAGGAGGGGACATCCCGGGCCGCCAGATCAGGGGAGGCGCTGGGTGAGATTCTGAACCAGATCGATCTGGTGTCGTCGCAGGTTAACCAGATTGCGACCGCCGCTGAGCAGCAGACAGCTACCACAACCGAAATCTCTACTAAAATCCAGGATATAAACAGCGTTGCGCAAAATGCTTCGGCGACGGCCCATTCCGGAGCGCTTGCCGCTACAGAGCTGGCGGCGCTTGCCGAAGATTTGCAGACCATGGTCCGCCAATTCAAAACGCCGGGAAGCGAGCTGTTCATCCTTGAACTGGCGAAAAACGATCACAAGCTCTTCGTGGAGACGGTTGAGCAGATAGTGGAGGGGCTCATGAGCATGGAAGCCTCGCAGTTGGCAACCCACAAGACCTGCCGTTTCGGCAAATGGTACGAAGGCGAGGGGAAAGAGCTGTGCGGCCATCTGTCGGCCTTCAAGAGCATTGAGATACCCCATGAGCGTATTCATGCCCTTGCCCGGGAGATCGTGACCGTTGCCAAGTCGGGACAGCAGGACAAGGCCGTCGCCATGCTTTCGGAACTCATGGACTTGTCCCGCCAGATCAGCTCTTTGATTGATACGTTGGAAAACGAGGCCAACAGAAGCAATCAAAGCCATTGATTGTGGATACTTTTTGGGGATTTGTCGCTCAAATGCGCTTTGCGGCTGCTGCCGGAGCCTTGCCGGCTACAGCAGCAGCCGTACCAGCGCGGGGAGCAGCAGGGCAGTGAATAAGCCGTTCAGCGCCATGGCCAGCGCCGAGAATGCCCCGGCCACCCTGCTTTTCTGAATGGCGTGGGCGGTGCCGACGCCGTGGGAGGCTATCCCCATCGCCATGCCGCGGGCTTTGTGGTCGTTGATTCTCAGCCGGTTCAGCACGAAGTCGCCGCCAACGGCCCCGGTTATGCCGGTCAGCACGACCACCACGGCAGTCAGCGACGGCAACCCCCCGATCTGCTCGGAAATCCCCATGGCAATCGGCGTCGTAACCGATTTGGGCGCTACGCTCAAAAGAAGGATACTCTCGCCGCCAAGCACCCTGACAATCCCCACGGCACTTGCGATGGCAGCCAGGGAACCCACTGCCAGGGTGATGACTATCGGGATAAATGATTTGCGGATTCTCTCCAGTTCCCGATGGAGCGGAATCGCCAGGGAAACCGTTGCCGGCCCCAGCAGGAAGTGAATGAACTGTGCCCCCTTGAAATAGGTCTGATAATCGATTCCGCTCACCTTCAGCAGCACCACTAACAGAATGATGGCAGTCAGCACCGGGTTCAGCAGGGGGTGGAAGTCGAGCCTGCTGAAAATCCAGGTGCCGATCTGGTAGGCGATCAGGGTCAGCGTCAGCCACAAGAGGGGAGACGTTGACAGGTAAACCCATGCCTGCTGCATATCTGCGCTCATCGGTCATCCTCCCCCGGGCCGGCGAACCGGCCATTGAGGGATTGCATGACCAGGCCGGTGACTGCGATTGTTGCAAGGGTGCCGATGATGATTGTGCCGGAGATGGGAAGCCATGACTTCATGATAAGGTCGAGATTGGTGATGACGCCAACCCCGGCAGGGACAAAAAGCAGCGCCAGGTAGCGCAGGAGGAATCCACCGGCAGTTTCCACTTCCTGCGGCATTTTCCGGGGGAAAAAGACCAGGCCGCAGAAGAGGATAACCATCCCGATAACCGGGCCGGGCACCGGGATCCCGGTAAGTCTGGTGATGATCTCGCCGATCAGCTGGCAGGCAAGAATCAGGGTGAGGGAGCCAAGCATAAATCTCCTTTTTGGGTATTGATGAGGGGGGGAGCGATGGTGCCGGAGTAGACCCCCTGCACTATGGGTTTGCTTGGCTCTGGAATATAGGCTGGCCGTTTTTTTCTGTCAAAGGTGAATACGGCAACGGGGAAACCGAAACGGCAAAAAGGGGAGGGGGGCATCGAGCTGCCGGCTTAAACCTCCCCTGTGCCCCCAGGCGGGAGTAAAGGGCACAGGGGATGGGCTTGTAAGCGATGCCTGTTGCTGTGCCTTATCTCCCCAGCACTGCCAGGTACGCCGACAGAAACTCGTCCCAGGCGCTTTTCTTGGTGAAGTCCAGGGTTTTGTACAGTGGCGAGAGCTTCCGTTTTGGGAAGTAGATGGAGACCCCTTTTGAGTTGTCCACGGCCGTTCCCTTGTAGCCGGCAGCGACGACGGCGGTGGTTGCGGCACCTTTTACGGCGGTGCAGGCGTTTTTGACTGCCGTGCTGGCGACACCTTTGCCGATGAGGTCGCAGAGGTCGATGAGGTCGCAGTAGTCGTCGTAGGGGCGGCTGTACTCCTGCACCTGCGCCCTGGCGTTGATGAGGGCGGTGCGCGATGCTGCGTCGCCCAGGATTCCAGACAGGGCCTTTGCCAGGCTGTCTATGGCAGTGGCCAGAGGGTTCAGCGCCAGGAGTTTTACGGCCGACTGGGTGACGTTGTCGCCGGATTTGTAGGATGCCAGGTACTGGGTGACGATGGCTTTGGAGAGCTCCTCCGGAGTCATGGCCGGTTTGGCTGCCAGGGCCTTGAGGATCCGGTCGTAGGGCCAGCCGTCTCCCGGTTCGGTCTCTTCGGAGCCGACGCTGTAGTCGGCCACGGCCCGCATCTGGTAGGCCACCTCGACCATGCTCATGAGGCAGGCGTCCATGCCGATGATGTCGATCTTCTTCTTGAGCCTCTTTTTGATGGCGGTCATCACCTTTTTCAGTTCGATGTTATCCAGAAAGTCCTGGGCCTGATCGTCGAAGGCAATACCCCGCTGCTTTATGGCGGCGGCCACCGTGGTGCTGAAGAGGGCGCGGCGGGTGCGCCGGATGCCGGCCCGGGCCTGGGCCATGGGAAGGGCTTTCCCGTCGCCGGTTGCGCCCCGTGTGGGTACCGGCTGTGCTTTGCGCGAAACCGGGGGGGCTGCCCCGCTGAAGACGTCCCCTTCGTAGAGGTTGGCGTCATCCCACCCGGCGCCGTGGTTCCAGAGGACCAGCAGGTAGTGGTCGGCCGGATAGTTCGAAATCCCCCAGGTGACGAAATCCTCCAGCACCTTAGGGTCGCCCATGTTGGTTTCTCCCAGGGACTGCATGGCGTCCTTGGCCAGCGAAGTCCCCTTTTTCAGGCAGTAACGCATGGTCTGCGTCTTTGCCCCGGCCCGGTCGAACTGGGCCAGGACGGCGATCTTGTCGTTTGTGCCGATGGTTTTCATCTCTTTCAGATCGACAACCCCGGCGCTGTCCAGGTTATTGTCGCCCGCTAGATAGACCATAATGGTCCAGTTTCGTTTTGTCGCTGTTTTGGCGGCCATGGTGCCCTCCTTGGTGTCTCGGCTGCGATTGTTCATAAGTATATGCCAAGGATTGACAGCTTCAAGGGAAGGGCCTGAATTTAGTGATAATTTACGTTGTTCATTTTGGCTTAATAATGTAGTAACATGCCGTTTCTGTGTCGGGCCGCCAGCGGCCGCCACGGAAACCCACAGAGAAGGAGTTGTTGGTATGAACAACCAGATGCAGAAGACCTACCTAATGGAATGGCAGCACTTGGAGGAGTGTGCCGAGCTAATGCTCCCCCTGATAGGCAAGCTCTATCGGGAGCACAATGTGGTGACTACGGTTTACGGCCGTACGCTCGTCAACAGCACCACGATCGATATTCTAAAATCCCACCGGTTTGCCCGTCTGATTCTCGATGACGAGCTTTCCGTCCTTGATACGTTTCCCATCGTAGAGGCAATGACACGGCTTGACCTGGCTCCGGCGCGGGTTGACATCGGCAAGCTGACCGTCCGTTACAAGGCCGAGGGGGGCGGGACGAGCGTGGATGATTTCGTGCGCCGGGAACTGGCTGCCGTCAATACCGGCCGGACCCCCATCCTGAGCGAACCCCGCGACGTTGTTCTCTACGGTTTCGGCCGCATCGGCCGCCTTCTCGCCCGGGTTCTCGTGGAGAAGGCCGGCAGCGGCGAAAAGCTCCGGATTCGGGCGGCAGTCGTCCGCAAGGGTGGGGCAGGCGATCTGGCAAAGCGGGCGAGCCTCCTGCGCCGCGACTCGGTCCATGGCCATTTCAACGGCATCATCACCATTGACGAGGAAGAGAACGCCATCATCGCCAACGGCAACATGATCCGCATCATCTACGCCGACGCCCCCGAGAATGTCGACTACACCCAGTACGGCATCACCAACGCCATCCTTATCGACAACACCGGCAAGTGGCGCGACCGCGAGGGGCTCGGCCGGCACCTGAAGGCACCGGGAATCTCGAAGGTCATCCTCACCGCCCCGGGCAAGGGTGATATTCCCAATGTCGTCGCCGGCATCAACAATGAGCTTATTACCCCTGAGGAGAATATCTTCTCCGCGGCAAGCTGCACCACCAACGCCATCGTACCGGTGCTCAAGGCGGTCAACGACCGGTTCGGCATCGTAAGCGGCCACGTGGAGACCTGCCACTCCTATACCAACGACCAGAACCTCATCGACAACTATCACAAGGCGTCCCGCCGCGGCCGGAGCGCCCCCCTCAACATGGTCATCACCGAGACCGGCGCCGCCAAGGCAGTGGCCAAGGCCCTTCCGGAGCTGACCGGCAAGCTGACCGGCAACGCCATCCGGGTTCCGACCCCCAACGTGTCGCTTGCCATCCTCAATCTGGAACTGGGCCAGGAGGCCGGCGTCGAAGAGATTAACGGCCACCTGCGGCAAATCTCCCTGGATTCGCCGCTCCAGAACCAGATCGATTTCACTAACTCGTCCGAGGTGGTTTCCAGCGATTTCGTCGGCTCGCGCCACGCCGGTGTGGTTGATTCCCTGGCCACCATCTCCCAGGGTAAGCGCTGCGTTCTCTATGTCTGGTACGACAACGAGTTCGGCTACAGCTGCCAGGTGGTGCGCATGATCCAGAAGATGGCCGGGGTGGAACTCCCCTCCTTCCCGAACTGAAAAAGCCATAAAAGAAAAGCGGCAGTCGGGGGGGACTACCTTCCCCTCCGGCTGCCGTTTTCGCAACATCATCTCTCCTTTTTTATCACTTCCCCGATGACAATGCAGAACCCTGCCGAATCCCCTCCACCCGCAGCAGATGCACTGCCCCTGCTTCGTCGCCGGTAATTATTGTCTTACCGTTCGGCGCGATGGCTGATGGCACCAGAGCGCCGTCGCCCGTGAATGTGGCTATGGGTTTCATGGCCTCTAGATCCCAGAGGATGAGGCTTCGGTCGTCGGACGCTGATATGGCGCGGCGGCCGTCGGGGGTGACAGCCACGCTCCAGACTTCGCGATTGTGACCCCTCATGGTGTAGAGAACCTGGCCGGTGGTGAGGTCCCACAATTTGAGGGTCCGGTCGCTGGAGGCGGTAAGTACCTGCGTACCGTTAGGGAGGAATGCGACGCCGTTTACCTGGTCGCGGTGCTGTGGGGGGTAGGGGGTAAGGGAGCCGGTGCGCGTGTCCCGGATGATGAAGGTGGGAATCTGGGCCACCAGCGCCAGGAGCGTGCCGTCGGGGGAGATGCCGGTGACTCGGGTGGGTGAGGGAAGCCCAGTGACCCCCAGGGGCTGGAAGGTCTCCAGATCCCACTCGCGCAGCGTGCAGTCAAGCCCTGCCGAGAAGGCGCGGCGGCCGTCGGGGGTGGCGACCACCGACCAGACTTCCGCGTCGTGGCCGCGGAAAGTCCAGATTTCCCGGTACTGATCCAGGTCCCACAGCCGCACCGTCCGGTCGTGGGACGCGGAAACCGCCCGGTGGCCGTCGGCAGTGATGGTTACATCCCGCACCCAGTCCTCGTGCCCCGAAAGCGTGGCGATTTCCGCACCGTTAGCGGTTCGCCAGACTTTGATTTTCCGGTCCCAGGAGGATGTGAGCGCCCTGGTGCCGGTCGGGTCGAAGGCCGCGGCGGTGACCGTGGCGTCATGTCCCGGCGGGGAGGGCGCTGCGGCACCGGTCAGGTTCCAGACCTTGAGGGTGGTGTCCCTGGCTGCGGATACGGCGGTGGAGCCGTCGGGCGTTACGGTGACGGCGCTCACCTTGAAGGTGTGTCCGTGCAGGGTTTCTGCCGGCTGGGCCTGGTCCAGCGCCCAGCGCCGGAGGGTGAAATCCCACGACCCCGAAAGGATTTCTTTGCCGTCGGGGGTGACCGTAACGCAGCTGACGCCGTCCGTATGGCCGTAGTAGGTCCAGAGTTCGCGCCCTTCGGCCAGGTCCCACCGCTTCAGGGTGCAATCTTCCGAACCGGAGATGAGTTGCCTGCCGTCCGGCGTCACGGCCAGGGCGAGTACCTGCCGGCTGTGTCCGGACATGGCGCGGAGCAATTCGCCCGTGAACGTATTCCAGGTTTTGATGGTCCGGTCGAAGGAGGCCGAGACCAGTGTTTTGCTGTCCGGAGTTGCGGCCAGGGCGTTCACCCCGTAGGCGTGTCCCTGGATGCATCTCTGCTCGCGGCCGGTGAAGGGATCCCAGATGCGAACCGTGCTGTCCCAGGAGGCCGACGCAAGCCAGGTGCCGTCGGGAGCTGCCACCAGAGAGCTGACGGGGAGGGTGTGTCCCCGCAGTATGAGGAAACATTCCCCCGTGTCGGCATCCCACAGCCTGACGGTGCCGTCCCGTGAACCCGAGGCAATTCTGCGGCCGTCGGGCAAAACCGCCACGGTCAGCACTTCGGTCTCGTGGCCCCTGAGAACCATCAGTTCGGCGCCGGTGGCCAGGTCCCATATCCTGAGCGTCGTGTCTTCTGCGGCGGAGACAGCGCGTCTGCCGTCGGGCGTGACGTCGACTCCCCGCACCGGATGGGTGTGGGTACCGAGAACCCGCTCGATGGGGCCTCCTGCCTGGTAGAGGGATGGTGTTGCGGGGATTAGCGCTACATCCTCGAGACCGGCCCATGCCTGTGCTGCCAGGGCCCGGAGTTCCGGTTCGCTTCGCAGCAGAAGCCGTCCCGTCAGTTGGCCGGCGAACTGTGATTTATCAACGGCCAGGACGCTGGTCGAAAGACGGAGGACATGGGCCAGAACCGAGATGACCGGATCGGGGGAGAGCAGGGCGACGTCGGCAAGGAGTCCCGCCACGTCCAGGGCCTGAAACTTTGCCCTGAGCCACTGGAAATCGAGCATGAGCCCCCTCAGCTCTTGCGTCCTCCCGGAGCCGGCAAGGTGAAAGGGGAGTTCGGCCAGGGGGCGGCGCCGCTCGGGATTCCACGAGTTTCCGGCGCCATTTTTCAGTGCATTGGCCCGGAAATACGCGGCCAGCCGCTCGTGGGCCCGACGGAAGGAGGCAGTGGGAGTGGAGGCGGGGGAATCCATGCCGAGATAACGGTGAAAGGCGGCAAAGCGGAGCTGATCGTGGAAAAACCCTATGAGCCCGCTACCTCCGTCCTCGCCGGATGGCCGGAGAAATGGCTCCAGCGCCCGGTAAAAGCGGGTCCAGGTCAGAGCTGCCGTCGGCTTGCCCTCCTCCTGGAGCAGATCGATGATTTCGGGCTCAAGGAGCCCGTCGCGGGAAACCGCCATGGCGGAAAGTGCCGTTGCAGCCAGTTCGGTGCCGTGGTCCCGTTCCAGGCGCTGGAGGATCTGGTCGAAGAGCTCCGTTACCGTTGGCGGAAGGGCTGAGATCCGCTCAGTCAGGGTCTCGAAATCGCCGTGGCAGCACAATTCTTCCAGGGCCGCCACGAGATAGAGCGGAAGCGCCGCGTCGGGCCGTACCGCCGTGTCGAGGAGCAGGTCTCGCTGGGCCGGTGAAAGCCTCTTGCCACGGCGCGACAGGTGTTCGTCCATGAGAATTGCCCTGGAGCCGGATTCCAGGGTAGGGAGGGTGACGATGTGGTCGGCGGGCAATTGCTCCTTCAGTCGGTCGAGGCAGGGGCCGGCAAGGGTGCTGGCCACCACCTTCACCCCCGGTGCCAGGGTGCGGGGAAACCATTCCAGAGAGTGGCTGTCACTCTGCGGGTCCAGTTGGTTGAGGGCGTCTATGAACAGCGCAACCGGCCTCACCGCTCCGGCAGCGGTCAGGAAAGCAGGGAGCTGTAGGCGCAGCTTGCCGGGATCGGGGGACGGCTCAAGGTCCAGTCGGCAGGTGCGCCGCAGCTGTTCGCAGAGGGAGCGGACCATGGCGGTGAGTTCAGTGGACCCCGGAGCGGCTCCGATGAACCAGGGGATTACGACCGTTTCCGGAGATTCCTCCCGCAGTCGCTCGATGCAGGCGGCAAGGAGGGTCGTTTTGCCGCAGCCGGGCAAACCGGAGAGGATGTGTGGAAAGCGGTTGCCGAAATCCTTCAGGTACCCCATTACCCCGGCAACCATGTCGTCGCGGCCGAAACAGCGGGCGGCCCGCTCGCGGGCGAATCGCTCGTGTCGGGACTGCCCGGTGGTGTCCTGCCGCCTGCCGTTTTTCAGAAGCGGTTCGATGCCCCACCAAAGGTCATTCAGTACCCGGTTGCCGAACTCCTCCATCCCGGTGAGGGCAACGGTGCCGTGGGCAGTGACCGCCTGCCGGGCCCCATCGCTGAGACCATCCCATTCGTCCGGCTGGATGATGCCGTCCCGCAATGCCGGGCCCCCTTCCTCCGAAGTGAGAAACATGGGGTCGATCCTGAACCCGCCGAAGCCGGTGCGGTACTCCCGCACCACCAGCGTAGCGCCTGCCGCGCCGCGAATCTCATCCCGCAGAGAGGCCAGCTGCTTCGCGGCGGAGGCTTCAGCTTCAGTAAAAACCGGAACAAGTGCCGGAGGGAATGAGGGGTGACGATGGACCTCGCCGGTGCGCAGGAAAACGAAGGCTTTGCCCCGTCGCAGTCCGGGGGCCAGGGCTCCGTGCCGTATCTCCAGGGCCGTCACCGATTCGCCGGCGCCGGAAAGCCCTGAACGTTGCCAGATGCGGGTGAGAGCAGCGGCCGTTTCAGGAGAGATGCCGGTGTCGCGCCTCAGCCTGAAACGGGCGGGTAGTGTCGTGCCGTCCCACCGGTAGCAAGCGTCGATGAGGGGCAGTTCCTCATCGCTTGCTTGCCCGCCGTCATGGACCGCCGCGAAAATCTCCGCCGGAACTTCTTCCGGCGGCGGTACCCAGCCGTACCGGTCGCCAACAAGCCCCAGGAAAAGGTCACATCGGCCGATTTCGTCGAGGCAGACCGCCAGAGCCCCCCGCTGCCGGGCCTCCTCTTCCGTCACTCCCCAGCGCAAATCCACCCCCACGAATTCCGCACCGCGTCGCCGGCATCGGCTGCGCAGCTCGGGGAAAACGACCCGGTTCAGCCAGTCCCGTTCGGCGTGCATGTCTCGGAAGGTTGAGGAAACGAAGAGGCGGATGGTTTTCATGGGACTCCGGTTGCAATATGGATTGGGTGTGCCGATACTTACCTTGTCCGTTGTGCTTCAGGTAAACATGTAAGTCGGTACGTGCTTTTGTGGCGGTTTGCGCCGCACTTTAGCAATATGAAGGTAACTATCTAAGCCAGCGTGTTAAATACAGTTAAAAGAATGCCGAAAAATGCTCAGGTTTCATCTTCTTAGTGACCACGGCTTTTCCTACTTCCTGAAGCTCGCCGATATGTTCCACCGAGTCCAGTTTCTGGACCTTTTCCGGTTTGATGTGGAGTAGCCCGAGGTTGTCGAGTCCTTCCCTTGTCAGCTCGGCGTTGTAGCGCAGGTAGGTAAAAAGTTTGGGTGCCACTGGTCCCGATTTGCCGATCATATCCCCCACTTCCCGGTCGAGGGGGTCGCCGGCCAGGCACTTGCCGAAAGTGCGGCAGAGGAAATCCTGTTCGTTTAGGGCCGCGTACATGAGGGCTGACGGGATGGAGCCCGCATTGTAGATGAGGTTCATCTCGTCGGGGGCAAGGTCGGCGTTTGCCTGGGGGCTCGTGCCGGTGCCGACGGAGACCACCAGCAATTTCTCTTCGCCTGTGGCCCACCGCAGGTTGTAGGGTTCCGTCGTTGCTATGAGGAATGCCTGGAAGGCGGGGTTGTTGCATGTGGTGATGCCCCCGTCCACGAAGATGAACTCCTTGCTCCCGACGCGCACTACTTCAGGCGGAAAATAGACCGGAGCGGCGGTGCTGGCGCGGACCAATTGCCAGAGAGGGATGTTCAGGTTGCAGTCGGGGCGGTCGAGGCGGTTGTATTTTGCGCCCGGGTTGTTGCATACGGGCCAGGGTGAGTCGGTGCTGGCGTTGCGCATGACCATCATGAGCAGGGTCTTGAGCCTGTTGCCTCCCAGTGTGGTTCTCTTTCCGAATACCTCCTGAAGCTTTTCCGCAAGCTTGTCGTCCTCATACTTGTAGCGGAAGCGTTTCAGTAAAAATGCCTTGTCGAACATATCCTTGCCGCTTGCCACGTAGAAGGTTCGAATCTCCGAGGCGGACATGCCTATGGCGAGGCAGGCCGCGATGATGGCGCCGGTGCTGGTGCCCGCAAAGAAGTCGAAGTAATCGGACAGCACGAATCCGCTTCCCCGGTTTAGTTGCTTTCGCAGGGTTTCCTCCATACCTGCAAGTATTTCGACGGTCATTATGCCGCGGATGCCGCCGCCGTCGAGGGCTAGTATTTTCTTGGGACCGGGGGCGGTGATGCGCTGCTTGAGAGCTTCCTGGCTCATGGCGTTCCTCCTTGAAAGAAGAGCTTGTTGGTGTCGAGGACATGGACCTGGCCGGTCCGCTTGTTGACCTCGTCGTGCAGGTGTTCGGTGCCACCCGGCCCGTCCCCTCCCCGGCGGTTCCAGAGGCAGATGAAGTGGACTTTTTTCTCTCCCCATGCGAGGGCGGTGGCAAGGAGCCGGAGGTTGGTGCAGACGTAGGGGTTTTCGTCGGCAGAGCAGTGCCCCGTTTCGTCTGGTGCGACGAAGAGTGTGGTGAGGGGGTTGTTCTTTACGGCGAAGAAGCGGTCGCGCCACTGTTCGCCCGCGAAGGTGACGGAGTGGGCGAGGAACTCGGGGATCTGGAAGGGTAGCAGCATCTCCACCCGCACATTCCGGGCAAGGCATGCTTCCGCGAAGAGCAGGTCTCCGCCGCAAGCGCCGCTGCAAAGGGCGATATCATCGGGGCCGGCACCCAGTTCGTCAAGCTTGGCGGCGATGGCTGCCGCGGCGATATCCTCCTTGTCGGCGGGGAATCGGGGGGTGGGGCGGCCGGGAGCGTCGATCATGTGGCCGCTGAAGAGAAACACCAGCCGCGGTTCCTGCGGTGTGGGGATTGGGTTTGTGTTGCGGTTGTGCCCGAAGGGGTGGAGAGGCATGGGGGCTCCCGTGTGTGTTATTGGTTGGGTGTGCTGTCTTTAATTATAATGGAAAATTGGCGGGTTGCTACCAATAGATGGAAAAGTGCGGCATCAGCGCTCAATGCGGTTGCTGTGAAAAGGAGGTAAGTTGTCGCCAAATTAATGGTTTAGCTTGGATTTTGTATGGTTTTGAGGGACGTATGCCGTGTTGACAGTTTCGCTGCTTTCGTGCCATAATTGTCAGAATTTTTTAGTCAGAGTAAAACGTCTTTCCTCCCATATCGTCACATAGGTACCCCATGAGTTTTGTTCACCTCCATCTCCATACCCAGTATTCTCTCCTCGATGGCGCGATACGCCTCGGCGATCTGATAAAGAAAGCCAAGGATACCGATATGCCCGCCGTGGCCATCACCGACCACGGGGTGATGTTCGGCGCCATGGAGTTCTACCTCAAGTGCAAGGACAAGGGGGTGAAGCCGATTATCGGCTCCGAGGTCTATATCGCTCCCGGCTCCCGCTTCGTGAAAGAGGTGAAGGGGGGAGAGGCCGGTGCCGGTTACCACTTGCTCCTTCTCTGTGAGAACATGACCGGCTACCGGAACCTGTCGAAGCTGGTCTCCGTCGGGTTCAAGGAGGGCTTCTACTACAAGCCCCGCATCGATAAGGAGGTTTTGGCCCAGTACTCCGAGGGGCTCATCTGTCTCTCCGCCTGCCTGAAGGGTGAGGTGGCCTATCTCTGCGAGCGGGACCGGATGGAGGAGGCGATTGGGGTGGCCCGCTGGTACGCGGACCTCTTTCCCGACCGCTACTACATCGAGCTTCAGGAGAACGGTCTTGCGGAGCAGGACAAGGCCAACAAGGGGCTCCTGGAAGTGGCGCGGGAGGTTGGGCTGCCGCTGGTGGCCACCAACGACTGCCACTATCTGAACCGGGAGGATGCCCGCGCCCATGAGGTGCTCCTCTGCATCCAGACCGGCAAGACCATGAACGATTCGGCGCGGATGCGCTTTTCCACCGACGAGTTTTACGTGAAAACTCCGGAGGAGATGGCCGCTGCGTTCCACTACGCGCCGGAAGCCGTCTCCAATACCGTTAAGATTGCCGAACGGTGCAACCTCGACTTTGATTTCAAGACCTACTACTTTCCCCAGTTCGATCCCCCCGTGGGGCAGACCCTCGATCAGATGCTGGAGGATGCGGCCCGCAAGGGGCTTGAGTTCCGTCTCAAGGAAATCCGGCTCAAAAACCCCGACATGACTCCGGAGCAGGAGCAGAAGTATTGGGAGCGGTTGCGCATCGAGCTGGACTGCATCGCGCAGATGGGATTCCCCGGCTATTTCCTCATCGTGGCCGACTTCATCAACTGGGCCAAGGATCACGGCATCCCCGTGGGGCCGGGCCGGGGTTCGGCGGCCGGCTCCCTGGTCGCCTATTCCATTCGGATAACCGACCTGGACCCGCTCCCATACAATCTCCTCTTCGAACGCTTCCTGAACCCCGAGCGGATATCCATGCCTGATATCGACGTGGACTTCTGCCAGGATCGCCGCGAGGAGGTTATCCACTACGTCACCGGGAAATACGGCCGCGACCAGGTCTGCCAGATCATAACCTTTGGGACCATGTCGGCCCGGGCCGTCATCCGCGACGTGGGGCGTGCCCTGGACATGACCTACGGCGAGGTGGACCGGATCGCCAAGCTGGTGCCGGAAGTCCTCGGCATCAAGCTGAAGGACGCCATCGCCCAGGAACCCCGCCTGAAGGAAGCCGCCGAGGCCGACCCCCGGGTGAAGGAGCTCCTGGATATCGGCCTCTGCCTCGAAGGGCTTGCCCGCCACGCCTCCACCCACGCGGCCGGCGTCGTGGTGGCCCCCAAGGTGCTGGAGGAGTTCTGCCCAGTCTACAAGGACCAGAAGACCGGCTCCCTCACTACCCAATACTCCATGAAGTACGTGGAGAAGATCGGTCTCGTGAAGTTCGACTTCCTGGGGCTCAAGAACCTGACGGTCATCCATAACGCGGTGAAGATCATCCGGGCCGGCAAGGACCCCGACTTCGACATCGCGGCCCTGCGGGACGACGACCGGGCCAGCTACGACCTCATCTCCGCCGGCAACACCACCGGCGTCTTCCAGCTCGAATCCAGCGGCATGAAGGATATGCTCGTGAAGCTGAAACCCTCCTGCTTCGAGGACGTCATCGCCGCCTGCGCCCTCTACCGGCCGGGCCCCCTTGGCTCGGGGATGGTGGACGACTTCATCGACCGCAAGCACGGCCGCAAGAAGGTGGTCTACGACCTGCCGCAACTGGAGCCGATCCTCAAGGACACCTACGGGGTCATCGTCTACCAGGAGCAGGTCATGCAGATCGCCCGGACCCTGGCGGGCTACTCCCTGGGTGGCGCAGACCTGCTGCGCCGCGCCATGGGTAAGAAGGACCCGGCGGAGATGGCCAAGCAGCGGGACATCTTCCTGGAAGGGGCCAAGAACGGCGGCATCGACCTTCAGAAGGCCGGGGCCATCTTCGATCTCATGGCCAAATTTGCCGAGTACGGCTTCAACAAATCCCACTCGGCCGCCTACGCCCTGGTCGCCTACCAGACCGCTTATCTCAAGGCCCACTACCCGGTGGAGTTCCTGGCCGCCCTCCTCACCGAGGACATGGGCAACACCGACAAGGTGGTGAAGACCATTTCCGACTGCCGGGAGATGGGGATCGAGATCCTCCCCCCCGACATCAACGATTCCCATCTCTCCTTCCGGGTTATGGGAAACTCCATCCGTTTCGGCCTCGGGGCCGTGAAAAATGTGGGCGAAGGGGCCATCGAGGCGATTATCGAGGCGCGGAAAGAGGGGGATTTCAAGGATCTCTTCGACTTCTGCGAGCGGGTCGATCTCCACAAGGTCAACAAGCGGGTGGTGGAATCCCTTGTCAAGTGCGGTGCCTTCGACTCCACCGGCGGCCGCCGCTCCCAGCTCATGTCGGCCCTGGAAGACGCCATGGCCATCGGCCAGAAGATCCAGCAGGAGCGGGAGAGCGCCCAGGTTTCCCTCTTCGGTGTCGAAGAGATTATCCGCACCAACGGCAACGGCAAAGGGAAGACGCAGCTCCCCGATATCCCCGAGTGGGATGACAAGCTGAAGCTGGGCCTGGAGAAGGAGGCCCTGGGCTTCTTCATCACCGGCCACCCCTTGGGGCGCTACGAGAAGGAAATCAAGCGCTTCGCCAACGTGGATACCGCCACCCTCGACGAGCGCGCCGACAAGAGCGAAGTTAAGCTCTGCGGCATCGTCACCTCCCTCAAGGAGCTGATCACCAAGAAGGGTGACCGGATGGCCTTCGCCACCCTTGAGGACCTGCTCGGTTCCGTTGAGGTGGTGGTCTTCCCCGAGGCTTTTGCCGCCGGTTCCGAATATCTCAAGTCCGACGACCCGCTCCTCGTCACCGGCACCATCGACAAGGGGGAGAAGAGCATCAAGATCATGGCCAACGAGGTGGTGCTTCTGCGGGACGTGAGCAGCCGGGAAACCAAGCGGGTGATCTTTACTCTGCAGAGTGACGGCCTCGACCGCAGCCGCCTGGAGACCCTCAAGGGGATCATGCGCCGCTACCCCGGGAACTGCAAAACGCTGCTCGCCATTGAGATCCCCGCCCAGTGCCGGGCCACCATCGCGCTGCCGGATTCTTACCTGGTTACCGCCAGCGAGGAACTCTCCCTTGAAGTGAAGAACCTCTTCGGCTATCATGCCGTGTCGTTTGAATAACCGCACTGATGCGTTGAGAATACATTTACATGGAATAGTACAAAGGAGACAGATACATGGCGTCCCAATTTTTTCTTGAATTCGAAAAACCGGTGGTTGAGCTGGAGCAGAAAATCCAGGAGTTGGCCGACATCGCCGGCGACAACGTGGAGTTGAAGACCGAGGTGGTCAAGCTGGAAAAGAAGGTGGACAAGATGCGGGAGGTGATCTTCGCCAACCTCTCCCGCTGGCAGATGGTCCAGGTGGCCCGCCACATCGACCGCCCTTTCACCCTCGACTACCTCACCCACATTTTCACCGATTTCGTGGAACTCCACGGCGACCGACTCTTCGGCGACGACCACGCCATCGTCGGCGGCATGGCAAAGCTGGACGGCGAGCCGGTTATGGTCATCGGCCACCAGAAGGGGCGCGACACCAAGGAAAAGGTCTACCGCAACTTCGGCATGCCCAATCCCGAGGGGTACCGCAAGGCCCTGCGCCTCATGGAGATGGCCGAGCGGTTCCGGATGCCGATAGTCACCTTCGTTGACACCCCGGGCGCTTATCCCGGCATCGGAGCCGAGGAGCGGGGCCAGGCCGAGGCCATTGCCCGCAACCTGAGGGAGATGGCGGCGTTGACCGTGCCGATTGTCGTCGTCATCACCGGCGAGGGGGGCTCCGGCGGGGCACTGGCCATCGCCGTGGGGGACCGGGTGCTGATGCTTGAATACTCCATCTATGCCGTCATCTCCCCAGAGGGGTGCGCCGCCATCCTCTGGTCCGACGGCACCAAGGGGGCCCAGGCCGCCGAGGCCCTCAAACTGACCGCTCCCGACCTGAAGGAACTGGAGGTTATTGACGAGATCGTCAAGGAGCCCCTGGGTGGCGCCCACCGGGATCACGAGGCCATGGCCAAGAACCTTAAACAGGCTCTCGTCCGGCACCTGAAAGAGCTGAAGGAGCTTTCCGTGGAGCAGCTCGTAGAAGGGCGCTACCAGAAGTTCCGCAAGATGTCGCGGTTTGCGGAATAAGTACCGACAGGTGCATTGACCGGCAAAAGGCTAGAGGTGGGTTCGCTTCTGGCCTTTCGCCTTTTCTGAGAGGAAATATGGAAGAGCGTTTGCAGAAGATACTTTCCCAGGCGGGGGTTGCTTCCCGCCGGGAGGCTGAGCGCATGATTACAGACGGGCGCGTCATGGTTAACGGTGCGCCCGTTACGGAACTCGGCACCAAGGCCGATCCCTCCCGCGATACCATTACCGTCGACGGCAAGCCCGTCACTGTCGAAGAGAAGCGGGTCTACGTCCTTCTCAACAAACCCGTGGGCTATGTCACCACCCTGAAGGACCCGGAAGGGCGCCCCATCGTGACCGACCTCCTGAAGGGCCTCGGGGTGCGGGTATACCCCGTCGGCCGTCTCGACTACAATACCGAGGGGCTGCTGCTGCTCACCAATGACGGAGAGTGGGCCAACCGTCTCGCCCATCCGAGGCATGAGGTGGATAAAGAATATCTGGTGCGGGTGAGAGGGACGGTTTCCCGGGAGCAGATGACCCGCTTGGAACAGGGGGTTGAGCTCGAAGACGGCAAGACCGCGCCGGCGCGGGTGGCGTTGAGCAAACAGAGCGACAATAATACCTGGATTTCCATCACAATTCACGAGGGGCGCTACCGTCAGGTCCGCCGCATGTGCGAAGCTGTCAGCCTTTCGGTGGTCAGGCTGCGGCGGATACGGTATGGAACCCTTGCCATCGGCGAGCTGAAGTTGGGGGAGTACCGGCGGCTTACTCCCGGAGAAGTGGCCGCGCTGGCAGACGACAGGAAAAGAGGGCGGCGGTGAGGTGCCTGTGGGGTTATATTCTGCCGGCATTTTTAAAGGATTCAATTTAATATCAATGTGGATAAAGGGCACCCGTAGAATGGGTGTCCTTTTTTGTTGATGCATTTTGCAGGCTTACAGTTCCATCATACGGGATTTGGAGGCTCGGCGTATGAGGGGACAGGGCTTGAAATTTGATGGCGGCACGATACTGTTAAGTGTCTTTATAAAGATACTGAGAGGGGTTGCGCTTGCAGGATGACGGCAGAAATCCGCGTATTGACGAAAGCTCCTGTTCAAAGGGATTAGCGGGTCAGATCAACAAATGGAGCGATGGCACGGAGCATGGAATGTGTTTTCTCGCCGATTTGCTTGAAGACTCCAGCCAGCCCTTTGCCATTGGGTACCTCGACGGTAGTATGGGCCATGTTAACAGGGCGTTTGAACGGCTTCTCGGGTACAGCAGGGAAGAGCTGCGGAAGATTGACTGGCGCACTTCTCTTACCCCTGATGAATGTCGGGACAGGGAACTGGAGCACATTGCGGAGCTCAAACTAACCGGAGAACCCGTCAGGTACGAGAAAGAGTTCATCCGCAAAGACGGCTCCCGTGTGCCTGTGGAACTCCTTGTACACCTCAAGAAGGATGAAGCTGGAAACCCCCTCTATTACTACTCATTCTTGACTGATATCTCTGAACGAAAGAGAACGGATGAGCGCCTAAGGCACCTTTCCTATTTTCCCCAGTTCAATCCGAACCCCATACTGGAAACCGATTACAACGGGAACATAACCTACTGCAATACTGCCACCTGCAAGGCTCTGGCCGGCTTTGGCGCGGAGGCGGATGCCAGCCTGCTCGTCCCCGGTGATCTGGGTACCATTGTGCGTGACTGGGACAGAACCAGTGAAGCAACATTCAATCGCGAGGTTTCCGTAAGGCACAGGGTATTCCGGGAGACAATTTTCCTGACGCCCCTTTATCCAGTCGTGCGCATCTATGTCCACGACATTACCGATTTGAAAGAGGCCGTGAAGGCGTTGCGGGAAAATGAGAAAGTGCTCCGGCTTTTCATCGAGCACGCGCCCGCCGGGCTGGCAATGTTTGATCGCGATATGCGCTACCTGAGCGTCAGCCGGCGCTGGTTGAGGGACTTCAATCTCGGCGACCGCGATCTACGGGGGCTCTGCCACTACGACGTTTTTCCGGAGATTCCCGAAAAGTGGAAAGAGGCCCATCGGCGAGGGCTGGCGGGCGAGGAGCTGAAGGAAGATGCCGAGCCGTTCGTGCGTGCCGACGGATCGGTGCAATGGTCACGCTGGGAGCTTCATCCCTGGTATGACTCATCGGATCAGGTGGGTGGAATTGTCATCTTCTCCGAGAACATCACCGAGAGCAAGCAGGCAGAGGAAAGGATTCTGCAGTTAAACCAGGAGATGGCACAGCGGGTTGCCGAATCGCAGCTTATCCTCGATACCTCACCTATCGGCCTTGCCATAACCAATGATCCGCAGGGTGCCGTCATCCGGGGGAACCGGGCACTTGAAAAGCTGCTCGGCGTGCCGTCAGGTGCCGAACTCTCCAAAAATGCATTTAACGTGGCTAAATACCGGGTCTTTAAAGACGGACATGAGCTCTCTCCTTTGGATTTGCCCATGCAGCGGGCTGTCCGCGGAGAGCTTGTTTGCGGAGAAACCCTGGATATTCAGCGGGATGACGGGACGTTCAGGAATCTTTACTGCTCCGCGGCAACTCTTTTGAACAATGAGGGAAAGCCATGCGGTGCGGTCGGTGCGTTCATGGACATAACCGAACGCAAAGAGCTGGAGGATGTGGTCATAAAGAGTCAGCTCGACGTTTACGCTATCCTCGACAACATACCCTACCGGGCTTGGCTAAAGGATACGGAAGGTCGTTACGTGAAGGTCAACTGGCCGCTGGCCATTGCCTTTGGGTGTGCCTCGCCCAGAGAGGTTATCGGCAAAACGGACCTGGATCTCTTGCCGCCGGAGCTGGCCGAGATGGTTCGAGCCGACGACCTGGAGATTATGAGGAGCGGACGTAAAAAGCTGGTTGAAGTGAACGTTGTCGAGGATGGAGAAGAAAAGTGTTTCGAGACGTTTCGGACGCCCCGGTTTGACCAGAACGGCAAGGTCATTGGCACGACCGGAATCGCCGAGGACATTACAAAACGCAAGCGTGCCGCGCAAGAATTGCAGTCGGCCCACGATGAACTGGAACAGAAGGTTGCGGAACGCACCCATGAGCTTGCCACTGCCCTGAATGATTTGAGAAAAGAGAGCCTTGACCGCATCCAGGCCCTTGAGGCGCTGCGCGAGCAGGAACAGCTCCTGATCCATCAGGGCCGACTCGCGGCCATGGGGGAGATGATAGGCAACATCGCACACCAGTGGCGCCAGCCGCTGAATACCCTGGGTATTATCATTCAGGGATTTCCCATGAGCATGGACGCTGGAGAATTAACTGCAGAATACCTGGAGGAAAGGGTCGAGCGGGCTATGCAGCTGATTTACCATATGTCCAAGACCATCGACGATTTCAGGAACTTCTTCAGCCCCGACAAGGAAAAGGTTCAATTCGGAGTGAAAGGGGTTGTTGCCGACGCTTTGTCCCTTATTGGAGACAACTTCAGGAGCCTGGGGATTCAGGTCCAGTTCGATTGCTCAGACGATATCTACATCAACGGATATCCCAATGAATTTTCCCAGGCACTTCTCAATATTCTCATGAATGCCAGGGATGCCATTGAGCAGAGAAATGTGCACGAACCGCGCGTAGTGGTCAGGATGTCCACGGAAAACAACCGGATGATGCTAACCATTGCCGACAACGGAGGCGGCATTGATAAGAAAATTATCGGCAAGGTATTCGATCCCTACTTCACCTCGAAGGGGCCGAGTCACGGAACCGGCCTCGGGCTTTTCATCGCCAAAACAATTATCGAAAAAAGCATGAACGGGACGCTCAACGTGCACAATACCGGGGAAGGCGCAGAGTTCAGGATTGTGGTCTGAACTGGGGACAGGCTAGCTATGACGAATAGCAGGGCAATAATAGTTGGATTAGCTGCCGTGGTTGTCTGTGGTTTATCGGTTGCCATCGGAATGAAGGCGTCAAGGAACAGCAAGAGTTCCGCGCCTCCCGAGCATCTGGTTTTTGCCGTTGCCGCGCTGCTCGATTCCGTTCCGGCTCTTGTGGCCGACAGGCAGGGATATTTCAAGGGGGAAGGGCTTGATGTTGAAGTGAAGATGTATTCCGCGGGGAAAGACGCCCTTGCTGCGGTGCGGCGCGGGGAGGCCGATTTTGCCACAGTGGCGGACTTCCCCTTTGTGCTTGCCGTTATGGATGGCGCGGACATCCAGGTGCTTGCCACCATCTGCAAGAGCGGCCGGGAAAACAGCATAGTGGGCAGAAGGGATCGGGGTATTACCGAGCAGGAGCACATACGGGGTAAGGTTGTCGGCGTCATCCCTGGGACCAGCAGCGAGTTCATGCTCGACGAATTTTTGATAATTAAAGGCATACCGAGTACCGGGATTACCGTAGTTGCGCTGAAACCTGAGGAAACAGTGAATGCGCTGCTTACCGGCAAAGTCGATGCGGTTGCCACCTGGAGCCAATATACGGCGCAGTTGCTGAAAAGCCTTGGAAATAATGGCGTCAGATTCTTCTCCGAGGAAACATATCAGATGTATTGGAACATAGTGGCCACCCGGAAATTCGTTAACGGGAACAAGGACTCAGTCCGCAAGTTCATCAAGGCCCTTGACCGCGCAAACAACTACATCATGCATGATGAGGACGGGGCGCGGAAGGTGGCTTTGAGCTCATTGAAGCTTGAGCCTGCCCAGTTGAAGGATGTTTGGTCCGACTATGAATTTGACCTTTCACTGGATCATACATTGCCCATTACCCTGGAAAGCCAGGCACGCTGGGTATGCAAGCGAAAAGGGGTCGCGGTCTCGGATGTGCCGAACTTTCGAGATTTTGTTTACATGGATGCACTGCTCGGCATCAAGCCTGCCGCTGTTACGGTTATGAGGTAGTCTCCTGTGTCCATAAGGAAACGTCTGGCTATAATATCCGTCCTGCCCCTTGTGGTGGCCCTGCTGGGCAGCATCTATATCATCAGGATGAACGGCCTTCAGGATTATCATCGGAATGAGTTGCAGTTTATTACTACAGTATCGAACGATATTTTTGATCTGAACTTTCTGTCGGACCGCTATCTGCTCTACCGGGAGAAACAAGTCAGAGCCCAGTGGCTTCTGAAGCACAATACCCTTGGGAAAATGCTGGCGGGACAACATATGCCCGACATGGAAAATGATAAGTTGTGGCATAAACTGGGCCGTATCCACAGGGATATGGGCCGCATTTTTTTTCAACTGAGCGGAACGTTGGATAGCGGTGGTGCCTCAGGTGATGTCACGCAACTGGATGACCGGGAAGAAAGACTTACGATGGTTCTGCTCCTCAAGGCGCGTGAAATGTTCAGTACCGCAGAGCGCATTGCCGGCGCCAAGCGGCACGAGCTTGTTGTGATAAGGCAAAAGTTGAACTACAGCATCATAGTTCTGTTTGTTATGTTCGCTTTAGTGATCAGCATCATCTCCGCGCTCAGTTCCAGGGCCATCATTGCATCCATTGGAGGTTTGCGGCGCGGTACCGAGATAGTGGCTTCAGGGAACCTGGATCACCGGCTCGAACCGCGGGGTGATGACGAACTCGGACAGCTGGCCAAGGCCTTTAACGTCATGACGGAAAGGGTTAAATCGGCCGACACCAACCTGCGGAATACCATTTCAGCTCTTCGCCAGGAAGTGGAGGACCGTAAGCGTGCCGAGGAAAATGCCCGCGATTTGAATCAACAGCTGGAAACGGCTGTTGCCGCCCTGGAGGAAGAAATCGCGGAACACCAGCAGACTGGAGACGAACTTCGGAGTAAGGAACATCTTCTCGTCCTCCAGAGCCGCCAAGCCTCCATGGGAGAGATGATAGGCAACATTGCCCATCAATGGCGCCAGCCGCTGAACCTGCTTGCTATCATTGTCCAGAGCCTGCCGATGAAGGGCGAGCGTGGCGACCTGTGTGTGGAAGACCTGAGAAGTTGTTCGGAAAAGTCCATGCAGATTATCTCCCATATGTCGCAAACCATTGACGATTTCAGAAATTTCTTCAGGCCGGACAAGGAGAAGGTTCCGTTCAAGGTCTGCGATGCCGTTTCCCGCGCTGTCTCCATTATTGAGGGGAGCTTTGCCGGTTCCAGGATCAAGCTCGAAACTCATGTTTCGGGAGATCCTGTTGTAAATGGCTATCCGAACGAGTTCTCCCAGGTGCTTATTAATATTCTGCTGAATGCACGGGATGTATTGGTAGAGCGCAGGGTTGACAATCCGCTGGTGACGATCACAATAGACGGCAAAGCCGGCAAGAGCGCCATTGCCATTGCTGATAACGGTGGTGGTATTCCTGAAGATATAATGGACAAGATATTCGATCCGTATTTCACCACCAGGGGACCGGACAGGGGAACGGGAGTCGGCTTGTTTATGTCGAAAACCATTATTGAAAAAAACATGAACGGAGCGCTTACCGCACGTAACGTCGGGGCAGGCGCAGAATTCAGGATAGAGGTCTGATATGGAACCCTTGCAATACCCGGATTTCCGTTTATCGCTTCTCTATGTGGAAGATGAGACAGAAATCAGGGATCTGCTCAAAGGCGTACTCATAAGGAAGTTCCCCAACATTGATATCCATGTTGCGGAGAACGGGATGGCAGGGCTTGAGATTTTCAGGGAGCGACAGCCGGATATAGTCCTGACCGACATCCGCATGCCGCTCATGGATGGTATCCAGATGTCCCGCGCCATACGGGAAGAAAATCCCTCTGCAAACATCATAGTAATCTCGGCCTGCAGTGAAACGGACTACCTTCTGGAGGCTATAAAAATGGGTGTCAGCAGGTATGTGCTGAAACCCATAAACCACAAGATGCTCTTTGAGGCCATTGCTGACTGCGTTGCCGGAATCGTTTACGAACGGCAGGTAAGGGCGCAGAACGAATTAATCCGGCGGATGAACGATGAACTGGAGCAGCGTGTGGCGGACCGCACCGCCGAGCTTCAGGCGTCCAACCGCGAACTCCAGGCATTCTGCTACCTGGTTGCCCACGATCTGAGCACGCCGCTGCGCGGCATAAACGGGTTCAGCGCGATTCTACTGGAAGAGTATGCCGACAGACTTGACGAAGCCGGCAGACGCTACCTGGAACGCATGGGGGCTGCTGCCGACAGGATGGGCCAGCTCATCAACGACCTCCTTGAACTTTCCCGGGTTACCCGAAGAGAGCTCCACAGAGAGAAGGTTGATCTCAGCCGCCTTGTGGAGAGCATCATCGATGATCTGCGGCAGAAAGCTCCTGATCGGGAAACGGAAGTCATCATTGCGCAAAATCTTGAGGAGGAAGGCGATCCGATTCTCATACGACTCGCCATGGAAAATCTCCTTGGCAATGCCTGTAAATATACCGCCAGGGTTCCATCTCCCAGAATCGAATTCGGGTCCTGCATGGTCAACGGAGAAACGGTATATTATGTCCGCGACAATGGCATAGGATTCGATATGGCCTATGTCCACAAGCTTTTTATCCCGTTCCAGAGGTTGCACGGCATTGATGAGTACGGGGGGACCGGTATCGGGCTGGCAGCGGTGCAACGAATCATCACCAGGCACGGCGGTAAGATATGGGCCGAAGGTGAACCGGGAAAGGGGGCGACGTTTTATTTCACAGTTAGATGCCCGGCGACCGGTTTTTCGGCGAGGAATCAGCAGGAAGGAAATCCAGTTGGTGAAGGGGCTGCATGAGCCGGTGCGGAGAATATTGCGGGTGTCGGCCCTGGATCGAGGATCGAGGCAAAGAAAAAGGGGTTAGCCGGTTGGCTAACCCCTTGTTACTTCCTGGTGCCGAAGACTGGACTCGAACCAGCACACGGTTGCCCGCACAAGAACCTGAATCTTGCGTGTCTACCAATTCCACCACTTCGGCGTAAGGACTTACATCTATAGCATCGTCTCCTAGTGATTGCAAGGATTTTTTAGGCAAATTCATGACATCCTGTCAGGTGTATGGAGAACCTGGGAGTGTGACCTTGAGACCGGTTCGCTCGTGTCGCGGGGAACGGGGGCTGACCCGGCTTCGAATCCATTGCTGTGGTGATGCGTCATCTTTTGAATCGCGTTGACACTGGGGTGGGGATAGGGGTATATCAATTTACTGTTTTTATGAGCCTGAACCAGCGCTGATAATGAATTAATGCCATGCATCCCAAGCCCTTCCTCTTGCTGTGTCGGATGGGCAGTCCTACAGGATATCCTTATTCCCCATGACTTCTTCCACAACTCCAACCGGAATCAGAAACAGGGAGCGCCTCGATAAACTCCTGGTGGACCGCGGGCTTGTCCAGTCACGGGAGCGTGCCCGTGCCCTCATCATGGCCGGACAGGTGGTGGTGAACGACCATCTTGCGGATAAGGCGGGAACGCAGGTGGCACTGGATGCCGATATCCGGCTCAAGGGAGAGGATATTCCGTTTGTGAGCCGCGGCGGGTTGAAGCTGGCCCGCGCCCTTGACGAGTTCGGCCTGGATGTGACTGATGTGGTTGCTATTGATGTGGGGGCTTCCACCGGCGGTTTTACCGATTGTCTCATCCAGCGCGGTGCCCGGAAGGTTTATGCCGTAGATGTGGGATACGGCCAGCTGGCCTGGAAGCTCCGTCAGGATTCCCGTGTGGTTAACCTTGAAAAGACCAATATCCGTTACCTGGAGCCGGACACCCTCGCTGAGCCCCCCGACCTGGCTGTCATCGATGCCTCGTTCATTTCCCTCGACAAGGTGCTTCCCCCGACGCTTCGACTCATCCGCAACGGTGGTGCCGTTGTTGCCCTCATCAAGCCCCAGTTTGAAGTGGGAAAAGGTGAAGTGGGAAAAGGGGGGGTCGTGCGGGATGAAGGGAAGCACCGGGAAGTGGTTGAAAACGTCGTTTCCCTGGCGGAATCCCTTGGGCTCCAGGTGTGCGGGGTTACAGAATCGCCTATTCTCGGACCGAAAGGGAACCGGGAATTCCTGATTCATCTGATAAAGCGGCAGAATATCCCTGATCCAGCAACCCCAAACCTTTAACCTGATATCCTATGCCCATACGAATCCTTCATACTGCCGACCTCCATCTGGGTGCTTCCCTGAAGAATTACGGGGAGCTTGCCCGTGGACGCCGCCAGGATTTTCTCAAGACCTTCGACCGCATTGTGAACCTTGCCATCAAGCGGGAAGTGGACTGCCTCCTGGTGGCCGGCGACCTCTTCGACTCGGCACAGGTGGATGCCGAGACCGTGGGGCGCGTTCAGGATGGTTTCGAGCGGCTTTCAGGGAGGGGCATCCGCGTTGTCCTCATTCCCGGCACCCACGACAACGTAGTCTCTGCCGAAAGCGTCTACAATCGTAATTCCTTTGCCGGTGCCCATATCCTTAAAGACCCCGTGGTTAATGAACCACTTCCGTTGGAAATACGGGGAACTACGGTTTATTTCTATGGGTTCGCCTATCGTTCGGACCGTTCACATGAAGCCCTTGAGTCTTTGCGTCGCCGGGATGGGGGTGGCATTCACGTGGGGCTTCTGCACGGCTCCCTCAAGGGGAGCCCTGAATGGGATATGCGTAAGAAGGACATCCCCTTCACAATGGCGGAGCTTGCGGCTCTGGGCCTAGACTACATCGCCCTCGGCCATTACCACAACGTCGGGTGCCTGGAGGAACAGGGGCGGATAATCGCCTGCTATCCCGGTTCCCCCGAGGGGAAGAAGTTCGGCGAGAACGGCGAGCGTCACGTTCTCATCGTCGAGGTGGGCGAGGGGAACGCGGTTGTGGAGAAGGTGCCGGTGCAGAGCCGCATCGTGAACGAGTTTACGGTTGATGCTTCCCTCTTCCCGGAGCCGGGGGCATTGGAAGGAGAGCTTGCGCGGCTTGCTTCACCTGATCTTATCGCCCGAATCAGGCTTGTGGGGATCGTGGAAGACCCCCTTGACGCTTCTAACCTGATGGGCAGGCTTCAGGGACGGTATTCATGGCTGGAACTGGTGGATGAGACCGACCTTTACGACAGCAGCCATGTTAAGCGGATGGAGCGGGAAGATTCGATTCGCGGGCTCTTTATCCGCAAAGTCCACGACCGGTTTGAAAAAGCGGAATCCGACACCGAGCGGGAACTGTGCCGCGATGCCCTGAAGCTCGTAATGGGCCGCTTTGTGCGGGGAGGCGGGAACTGATGCTCTGGATAACCTCGGTGCAACTCCCCTCCTTCGGCCGTTTCCGTGGGGAGCAATTCACGTTCCGGCCGGGAATGAACCTTGTTTGCGGCAAGAACGAAGCGGGCAAATCGACAATCCTGTCTGCCATTGCCGGGACCATCTTCGGCTTCCGCAGGGATAAGGACCGGTTTGTTCCCTGGAGCGGAAGCGGTGGATGCGAGGCGCGGGTAAGTTTTGCCTATGACGGCCGGGAAATGACCATTACCCGCGATTTTCTCACTGACCGGGTTCAGGCGGTGGAGCGCTCGGGGGATAAGCTCCTCTGGAGTTTCGAGGGGAAGGTGTCCCCGGCGGGGCGCAGCAGCGAACGGGAAGAATACCTGGCCAAGATTGAGGAAGTGTGGGGGTTCGCTGAAGGGGACATCTTCCGCAATTCGGTTTTCGTGGGCCAGAGGGACCTGAAGATCGAGGGTGACGGCGCCCTGACCACCCGGATCAAACAGCTCCTTTCCGGTTTCTCCGAGATGGATTACGATGCTGTGGTGAATAGCCTCGAAAAGGAACTCTACGAACTGACCAGGCGCCCCGGCGGACGGGCCAGGGACCGGGAACTGGAGGAGGTGCGGGCCAGGATGGCCGAACTGGCAGAAGCCTGGCGCACGGCGAGCCGGAATCTTGAGGAGAACGGTAAGATTGAAGCGGAACTTGCGGAGCTTCAGGGGGCAATCGATGCCGGCCGTGCCGATCTGGAAAAGGGTGAAAAATACCTCCAGAGGGTGAAGAAATACCATGAGGCTGAGGGTCGGGAGGCGGGGCTCCGGAAGGAATTCGACCGCATCCGGGCGGACCTGGAGAAGGTGGAGGCCCTGGAAGCGCAGCGGGTGGAGATTGAGGAAAGGCTCGCCCCCTTGGGGGACCTGGTGAAACTTCCCACCGGGTTCGACAGGACTATCGAGGCTTACTGTACTGCCAGTGAACGCTTGGAGCAACTGGAAGAGGAGATGGCCGGACTGGTTGCGGAGCCCGGTGATGTCCGCACAGTTTCCGCCGGGCTGCTCTTCTCGCCCATTTTTGTGTGGGGAGCGGCGGTTTTGGCCTGGTTCTTCATGCCGAAGGCCGCCTATGTGCTGACCGGCATTGCCGTCTTTGCAACCCTGGCAGTAGTCATCTATGCCGCCCGCTCGAAAAGTGCGCGAAATGCCGATGCATCCAGGCGCCAGGGGAGAACAGACGGTCTTTCGGCCGAGATCGACCGGTTGCGGAGCGAAGCTGCCCGGCTTGCGGAAATGGTTTCGAAACACCTGGGCGACATCGACCCGGCCAGTGCCAGGGGAATTCTCGAAGAGATCGAGGGAGTCGAGGGGATTGTTGCCGAGCATGACCAGGTGGCAAGCGCGCTCCGTGTGCTTCCCCCCCTGGAAGATCTCAAGAAGCAGCACTCTGAACTTGTCCGGGAGCTGGCCGTGGTGCGGGAGGCCATGGAGAGCTTTGTCGGCAAGGGTTTTACGGCCATGTCCCATGAGGAGTTTTCCGCTGCCGAGGAGAAGATGCAGCGGTTGGATCGGGAAGTGAAGGAGAAGGAGCGCGTCTCCCTCGTCAAAAAGCAGGAACTGGCGGTGCTTGGCACTGGAGTCCAGGATCTTGAGGCCATTGCCGAAGAGGGTGAAGAGCTGAAATTGCGGGAACAGCGCCTTGTGCGGCGGACCGGTGCCCTGCGCCTTGCCGTGGAGCTTTTGCGTGAAACGCTGGATGAATACCGGGCTACCTATTTGGCACGCCTCTCCTCGGAGATAAACGGCAAGCTCTACAATCTTACCGCCGGCAGATATCGGGAGGCCCGCCTTGACGACAATTTCAACCTCACGATTGGCGCCGATGGCGAACTCCGAGCGGTGGAGGCGTACAGTTGCGGAGTCCAGGATCAGGCATATCTTGCCTCCCGGCTCGCCCTGGGCGGGATTCTCTCCCGGGGACGAAAATTGCCTTTTCTTCTCGATGACCCTCTGGTAAATTTTGACGATGAGCGGAAAACTTCTGTTTTAGCTACATTTAACCTCATTTCAGCCGCGCACCAGGTCATTCTCTTTGTTCATGATGAACGATATCTCCGGCTCAAGGGGGCCGACCTCTGGAACCGTATTCGCATCGATATGAAAGGAAAACCGGATGGACAGCTGCATCTTCTGTAAGATAATCGAAGGGGCTATCCCGGCCAAGAAGGTTTACGAGGATGACGACCTCATCGCCATCGAGGACATAAACCCGGTTGCGCCGCACCATGTCCTGCTCATTCCCCGCAAGCACGTCGTGAATGCCCTTGACCTGACGGCCGAGGACGATCCCCTCCTGGGCCGAATTTTCCGGGCGGCAGCCGCCATTGCCCGTGAGTGGGGGGTGGACGAACGTGGATTTCGCATCGTGCAGAACAATAATGCTGATGCCGGACAGTCGGTTTTTCACATTCATTTCCATCTTCTGGCGGGACGCCACCTTGGGTGGCCGCCGGGGTAGGCGGACCTCGGCAGCTCTGTTTGCAGTAAAAGGAACACGGGAGGTAACCAATGGCGCGTTATGTATCTACCATGATGGTGCTGGCTCTGGTCTTTGCCGTAACGGCTCACGCCGATATTTACAAGTGGGTTGATTCGCGTGGTACGGTTAATTACACGCAGGATTTCGGCAAGGTTCCGCAGAAATACCGGAAAAAAGTTACCGTTATTTCCGAGGGGGAAGCGCCAGCAGCGGAAGTGTCGGAAACTGTTGTGGAACCGGGGGGTAAGGGGACGCAGCCGGAAGAAGTTCGAAAGGATGCCGGAATTGCACCGGCCGTCAAGCAGGAGCAAAAGAAGGCGGTTTATGGCGGCAAAGACGCGGATGCCTGGAGAGCTGAATTCACAGCCTTGAGGACCGCAATCAAAACCAACGAGGCAGAACTTGCCGACCGGAAGGCGCGATTGGCAAATCCCCGTAACATGAACCGCGGAATGTACCTGAGTGCCCAGGCCGATGCGAGACGCTTTGAAGAGAAGCTTGCCGAGCAGAATGGCCGCTTGAATGCCCTTGAAGAGAATGCCAGAAGGGCGGGGGTTCCCCAGGAGTTGATGAAATAATTCTCCTTGACCATGATGGAGAAAAGAGAAAGCCCGGAGGGGAAATCCTTCGGGCTTTTTTGTAATTGACGTCCAGCGGGGATGCTTTCTCGTATTCGTCGGTAGAAACGGTCTTAAAGCCTGGAAGGGCGCTCTTTAGTGACCGCCAGACCTGATCTTTTTCGGCTGTTTCCCCTTTTAGGGCGGTTGTTACGCGCCTGACGAATGAGATGTACGCTGACCGCGCCATTCCCTGAACGTCAATTATATGCTTGCTCCGGGATAACCGTATAACCGCTGGATCCTCTGACCATTGGTAAACTTTTTATCGGGAAGGCGCTTCAGGCTACCTTCATCTGCCGGTGTGCTCACCGCGTCTGAACCCGTGTTGAAGTCGTTGATTGACCGTCAGGGTTCTCAATCGGTTGCTACCTGATTCCCAGAGCAATTTCAAAGAACTGTAGCATTTGAGTGAAGTGTATCTCCATTGGGGATGCTGTCAATGGGGTCTAAAATATTTTTTTATCGTCTTCCGCTAGCGCCTGTTTCTGCTCCAATCGGGGGCGTAGATTGACACCATGGCGCATTATTGCTACGGTATGACGATATTTATCCGGAGAGGAGCATCCATGCAGTTGCCGCACATCGACCCGGTTTTCTTCCGCATTGGCCCGCTGGAATTCCGCTGGTATGGACTTATGTACATACTGGGGTTCATGGCTGCCTATTTCATTATTCTCCGAAGGGTCCGCCAGCGTGCCCTTCCTCTTTCTACGGATGATGTGGCGGACGTGATCTTCAACCTGGCGGTGGGGGTTATTCTCGGGGGACGGCTTGGATACGTCGTCTTTTACAATGCATCCTACTACCTGGCCAATCCCCTTAAGGTTTTTGCTGTCTGGGAGGGGGGGATGTCCTTTCACGGGGGGCTTATCGGGGTTATACTGGCCGGACTCCTGGTGGCACGGAAAAAGGGGATCACGTTCTTCACCCTGGCTGACCTCTGCGCACTGACCGCTCCGGTAGGGCTCGGCCTGGGAAGGCTTGGAAACTTCATCAACGGCGAGCTCTTCGGGCGTGTCACCGATATGCCGTGGGGGATGGTTTTTCCCGAAGGGGGCGAATTGCCGCGCCATCCGTCGCAACTGTATGAGGCAATCTTGGAGGGGCCGGTGCTGTTCGCGATTCTGATGATCGTGGGGAGGAAGGAACGTCCCGCGGGAGTTGAATTCTGGACTTTTGTCGCCGGCTACGGACTGTTCCGCTTTATCGTTGAATTTTTCCGGGAGCCTGACTCACAGCTGGGCTTTTTGCTGGGTCCCTTTTCCATGGGGCAACTGCTCAGTTTCCCCATGTTTCTTCTCGGGGTGACGATGGTGCTTATCGTTACTGTCAGGGGGAGACGGGCCGAATAGCTGGCAATTTCATGGGCAGCAGCGCAGGCACTTGGTCATTTCCAGCATGTTCCCGCCGTTTATCTGCTCGTATTTTACCGTATCCATCAATTGCTTGATTATAAAAATCCCCCTGCCGCGATCTTCCAGCTGTTCGAAGTCGGGCGGGGGGATGCTGTTTATGTCGAACCCCTGTCCGTCGTCGAAAACCCGGATGAGAAGGTCCTGGTCCGTGATGTTGATGTAAACGTGGACCATTTTGTCGGGGTCGTTGGCATTTGCGTGCTTGATGGCGTTGACCATTGCTTCGGTAAGGACCAGGTTGATATGGTATGCGAGCATGTCCCGGTCGCCGTCGAAGCGCTTGAGCTCCATGGCGATGTCCTCGCCAATTCTGCCGATAAGGCTCAGGTAGCGGGTCTGGTTCGGTACCTTGATGTCGACTTCAATCTCGTTCTTGTCCATCCCTCACTCCCCTAGAAGTTTTCGAGCGCTTCCGATGTTGAGCCGAATATCTCGAAGACCCGATGCAGACGGGTTAGTTCGAACATGGATTTGACCTGCGGTTGGAGGCTCGAAAGTTTGAGGCTTCCCTGGTGGGATATGGCATTCTTGAAGCCGGAAACCAGCGCTCCGAGCCCTGAACTGTCGATGAATCGTACGTCGGTAAGGTCTACCAGGATATTTTTCTTACCCTCTTCAAAAAGTCCCTGCATCTTCCCCTTTAAATCGTTTGAATTATGGGCGTCGAGGCGCTCTTCCTTTACGAAGATGATAAGGATTTCGTTCTTTTCCTCTGTCTTTAGATTCATGGTCCGCTCCTTGATATCAGGTCTTCCCGCGAGGAATGACCGGAATTAATAGGTAAATGCATTACACGTAAAAGTTTACACCAAAATGCTTCTTTTTGCTCCAGTTTTCATTCATTAGCTTCCGAAGGGAGTATCTTGACGACAACCATGGAAATGTCGTCGTTGAGCACGGACGAAGCGCTGAAAATTTCCACTTCCGTGAGTATGGATTCGATAATTTCCTCCGAACTCCTGTTGTGATTGGACGTCAGGATATCACAGAGGCGTCCCGTGCCGAAGAAGTCTCCCTGGGGATTTTGAGATTCGATGATGCCGTCGGTGTAAAGGAGAACCACATCGCCTTGCTGCAGATCGATGTATTTCTCCTCGAAGGATACGTCCCGCTTGATCCCCAGGATAAGCCCTTCAGCATCCAGCTCCATACAGGCCAGCATCCCCTCGCGGAAGATGAGCGGCGGGTTGTGGCCCGCATTGGCGTAGGCGAGGATCCCCTTTTCGGTGTCGTAACGGATATAGAACATGGTGATGAAAAGCTCGGCGGCGGAAAGGTCGTCGTGGAGCAGCTCGTTGAGGGTGGCGAGTATGTCTCCGGCGCTTTTGTCGGAACGGGTCTGGGCGCGGAGCACGCTTCTGGTTTCCGCCATAATGAGGGCGGCCCCCACGCTGTGGCCCGAAACGTCTGCTATGACCATGTCAATGCACTTGGCCCCGTGCGGAAAGAAATCGTAGTAATCGCCCCCCACATGAGCAGCCGGTTTGCAGCGGCCGGCTATTTCCACGCTCCGCACGGCGGGAGGCTGGGATGGGAGGAGCGAAAGCTGGATCTGCTTTGCGATTTCCATCTCCTTCAGCACCCGTGCGCTTTCCAGAACAGCCCGCTCTTTTTCCTCCCGCTCCCGCTCCTTTGCGTCTACCTCTTTGACAATTCTTACTGCCTGCGCCAGTTGCCCTGCCAGGCTTTCCAGCAGGTCGAGGAACGGTTCGTTAAAGAGGCCGACGATGTTTTTGGAGAAGACCGAAAGAACGCCGAGGGGTGGTTCGCCCTTGCTTGTTATGGGAATGTGGGCGAAGGATTTTATCCCCTCGTGCGACATGAGTTCGCGGGAGATCGGTCTGGTTATGTGCTGGGTGTCGTTAACGAACTGGATTCGGTTGCTCTGGAATGCTTCGCCGATGTAGGTTTCGCTGTCGGGATCCCAATCCTTGCCGATGATGCCGGCAATTCCCTTCCCCCGGTAGCTCTTGACCCGCAGGATTCCCTGTTCGTCGATGAGCCGGATGACCGCGAGGTCGATTTTGAACTCCTTAAGGACGAGGGACAGGAGATCGTCCATGATGATCTGGAGATCGAGGGTCCGGTTCATGAGCTCCGATGCCTTAAGGCGGACGTAGAGGGCCTCGCGGCTTTCTTCCAGTGATGCCTGGACGGTGCTGAAAATGTCGTAGACCGGCTCCATCCTCGACCCGATATCCGAAAGGTAACTCTCCACAATTGCGCCGGCTGCCGCCGCCCCTACCGATCCTGCCAGGGTCTTCTCCGTAAAGCGCTTCAACTTGGGCAGTTCGAACTCCGACACACCTCCCTGGGGAGTGATTTCCCGGTTTCCCATGTATTCTGTAATGGCCATGTTGGCCTGTTTCTCACCGATGAACTTCGACATGAGGTTCACGAACTGCATGATTGTGACCGGTTTCGACATCCGCTTCGTTTCCCACGGGACGCCGTTTTGTCCGGCGGTAAATACATCGACGAATTTGCGTACCTGTTCCCGTTCCTTGTCGGTCTGATTGAAAAGGATGGAAAGCGCCAGGTAGGCTCCCACATTGAAAAGCATGCTCCAGAAGAGGGAGTGCGACCAGAGGTCGAAGCCCGCAAGCCCGAAAAGTTCAGTCGGTTTCAGCAGGGCGATGCCGAAGGGGCCTTCGTCGAGAATCCTTCTGGAAAAAGAGCCCGACATGATGACGGAGGGGAGAAGCAGCGTGTAGAACCAGAGGCAAAAGCCAAGGATGATGCCGGTGAGCGCTCCGGTCTTGTTAGCCCGTCGCCAATAGAGCCCCCCAACCAGCGCCGGACCGAACTGGGCGGCTGCGGCAAAGGATATGAGCCCCATGTTCACGAGCATAAATGTCTCGCCAACTAATGTCTGGTAGATGTATCCGAGGGCGATTACCAGGGCGATACAGAGCCGCTTGAGGTTTATGAGCATGGCCGGGAACCAGGGACGCGGTTTCAGCCTGACAACTATTGGCATCAGAAGGTAAGTCACAAACATGGTTGAGATGGCAACTGATTCAACCATTACCATGCCGGCTGACGCGGAAAACCCTCCCAGGAATGCCAGTAGCGCCAGCCACGAATGGCCAGTTTGAAGCGGCAGCGTGAGGACGAAAAAGTCGGCGCCGAGGATGCCGCCGGTCTGAACGATGCCGCCGAGGGCAATGGGGACCACAAACAGGTTGATGAGAAACATATAGGCCGGCAGAATCCACATGGCCTTTTTGATGTGATTTTCGTTGCTGCTTTCGATTACCATCACGTGGAACTGGCGGGGAAGAAACATGATGGCACCCATGGAGAGATAGAGGGTGGAAAGCCACTGGGCATAGCTGGTGCCTCCGGCTGTGCCGAGGGTGGTCAGGCGGGTCAGCAGGTTTCCCTGCGCGTCGATGCGGGCAAAAATATCGCTTACGCCCCCGAAAAGGCCATAGGTGACGAAAATCCCCACGGCAAGAAAAGAGAAAAGCTTGACGATTGATTCCACCGCAACGGCCGCCACGAGCCCGTCATGGCGGCGCTCTGTCGAAACGAGCCGCCGGGCGCCGAATATCATGCTGAATACGCTCAGGATGATGGCGGCAAAGAAGTTCGTGTGCAGCGAGAGGGGGTAGTTCTTGTGGAGAATTGGGAGCTGGATATAGGGGTAGCCGCAGATGATGTCGAAGGTGCTGGAAACCGCCTTCAGCTGCAGGGCGATGTAGGGCATGACCCCAAGAATGGCAATGACGGTGATAATCGCGCCAAGCCACTGGGATTTGCCGTAACGGGAACTGATAAAATCGGCAATGGAGGTTATATTGTTCTCTTTGCTGATCCGTACGATCTTGCGCAGTAGATACCACCAGGTGAACGCCATGATGGTCGGCCCCAGGTAGACGAGGAGGAAGTCCAGGCCGGTGGTGGCCGCTTTGCCGACGCTGCCGTAGAAGGTCCACGAGGTGTGGTACACGGCTATGGACAGAGCGTAGACATAGGGGTTGTCGATGACGCTTTTCCCCGCTTCCCGCTTTTTGCCGGCGTAATAGGCTACGCAAAATAGCAGGACGATGTAGAGAAGCGATACACCGGCCACCAGTTCAATGCTGAGGATCAACGGTGATCTCCTTCATCGTTCTCGTCGTCGGGGTGACTGATGGCCTTTGTGAAGAGGTAGATGACACCGATGGAGATTGCCCATCCTCCCATGAAATAGAGATAGAGCTGGGGAACGCCGAATATGCGGTTGGGTTTGTTGAAAATCTGAACAAATGGGTAGTTCATCATGATGAGCCCGAGGATGAAGAAAATTACCCATGATTCCCGTAGCTTCAGTCGTTTAAAGAGTTCAACCCGGAATTTCAGCCACATGTCGGTATCTCCATGGCGTCGAGGAGCGAGTCGACCGACTCGTCAAGCGGTTTGGTCGTATCGAGTTCGATGAGGCCCGTCTCTTGGCCGTCTGGCGGAACAAACTCCCCTTTCTGGAGGAGATAGATTTCCCACCGCCCGTCCGACACATCTTTCCCTTGCGTTTCTCTGGCTTCCAGGCGCTGCCGCGTTGTTTCTTCCGGGCAAGTGGTGTGAATCAGGTAGAAACGGGCAGCGTGACGTTCGGCCAGATTCCTGAAGGTGCCACGGTCACTGTGGTTGCGGAAGGTTGCGTCGATGATGACGCTCCGCCCGGCCGCAAGGGATGCTTCGGCCGACTCAAGCAGCGCTCCGTAGGTGCTGGCTGTTACGGCATCGGAGTATATTCCTTCGCCGTACCGGATATGCCGGTGCTCCGTCGGCGCAACTCCGGACAACTCCTTTCTTACCACATCGGAGCTTATGATTTCCACTCCCAGGTAGAAGGCGAGTTCCCGGCCGATGAAACTTTTGCCGGTTCCCGTGAGACCGCAGGTGAGAATCAGCGATGGGGGGAGGCCTTTGCGGACTGTGTAACCACGGGCAAGGCGGAAATAGCGCCTGGCCCGTTTCCCGGCCGCTTCCTTGTCGGTGGTGGATATCTGCGGGTCGAGAAGCCGAAAGCTCTCCACCTTGCCCCTGATGAACGCCCTGTAGATCTTGTAGAAGTCGAGGACTTCGGTTACGCCGTGGTCTCCGGTTGCTTTCACGTATTCTTCGATAAATGGTGCGCAAAGCTCCGCCCTGCGGTTGATGTCCAGATCCATCAGGAGAAAGGCGATGTCCGCGGCGGTATCACTGTAACGAAAGCGGTTGTTGAACTCGATGCAGTCAAAGATGCAGATGTTGCCGTCCGTTCCCAGGTTGATGTTCTCCATGTGGATATCGCCGTCGCAGTCACGGATGAAACCACCGGCAATGCGTCCGTTGAAGGTGTCTTCATTTGCCCTGATAAAACCGTCAACCCATTTTTCCATGGACGTCAGGGCACGGTTGCTTATGGTCTTGTCAGTGAACTGGCCGGCCTGCCGGAAATTTTCCTCCCAGTTGGCGCGAATGGCCTCGATAGTGCCGTAGCTGTCGATTTCAGGACCTTGCTCGGCGTGCAAGTGGAAAGTGGCTATAGTTCTTGCTATGGCTCGAATTTCATGTTCGGAAACCTTCCCTTCAGTCAGCAGCCGGTCGAGCATTCGTTCCGCCGGAAGCCGCTTCATTCTGACCGCGTAGTCGATGATTTTCCCCTGGCCGGAAAACCCTGCTCCGTCGGGCGTTTCCCGCACCTCTACCACGTCCAGGTAGATGCCGGGGCAGAGTCGGCTGTTCAGGCGAACCTCTTCGTTGCAGTAAAAGCGGCGGCGGTCGATGGTCGAAAAGTTAAGGAACCCGAAATTCACCGGTTTTTTGATTTTGTAGGCGAAGCGATCAGTCATAAAGATGTAGGAGACATGGGTCTGGACAAGCTCCACGGACGTGGTTTGGTCCGGATAGACCGAAGGTTTCAGGAGTGACCGTAAAAAGCGCTGTTCCATGTCGTACCCACGGGGCGGCGAGATACCTCAAACATTACCATAAACACCGGTTCGCGCAAGGTTTAAGCTCGTTTATATTCATTTGACGGGTTATAGTTATTGTGTTAGCTTTTCATTTGTAATTTTGGCATGGTTGCCCCTGTAACAGGCATCCATCCGTGGAGAGCCGGGCCTTTTCCTTTATGTCCATCCTGAAGCACTTTTTTCACTTTATTACATTCGAAGCACCGGAGGGATGCGCGGCTTCTGAGCGCTTTTTCAGCTTCTGGCAGACACGGGTAACTGCATGAAGAAACGTATTGTTGCGGCATTTTTCCTGCTTCTTTCTTTTCTCCCCGGCTGCGCCACCAATGGCGTGGAGCAGACTGCTTTCGCAAATGAGCAGTCGTTCCAGCCGACGGTCAACATTGCCGGGTCGAGAGCGCTCTACATTTTCTCTCTGGCTCGCCTGCGGGAGATCGAGGGTGATTTCGAGGGTGCCCTAACACTCCTGAACGGTGCCATAGAAGCGGATCCAAAGTCTGCGTTCCTCCATTCGGCTGCCGCTGAAATCTATCTCAAAACCGCTAAACTCGATGATGCGCTCCGGGCATCCGAAAACGCCATACGTGTAGATCCCTCATTTCGTCCAGCCAGGCTCATTGCGGGAACCATCCTGTCCGGACTCAAGCGCGACAAGGAAGCCATTACCCACCTCAGCAAAGCCATCGAGCTTGATCCGGCCAAGGAGGATGCCTATCTGCACCTGGCCGTTTCATATGTCAGGGTCTTTGAATATGAACAGGCGGTGGGCACCCTCAAGTCCCTGCTCAAGGTTAATCCAGAATCGCCGCTGGGCTACTATTATCTGGGCAAGACCTATGACCAGATGAAGCTCCATAAAGAAGCGACCAATTATTACAAAAAAGCTATCGAGCTCAAGCCTGACTTCGAGCAGGCGATGATCGACATGGGCATCTCCCAGGAAGGTCTCGGGCTTCAAGAAGATGCAATTGCCACCTACAAACAGCTGCTGGAGGTGAACCCGTTCAATATGAACGTGCTTCAGCATCTGGTGCAGCTGTACCTTCAGCAGCAGCAGTTGGAGGATGCCCTGCCTCTGCTTGTGGGGATGAAGGAGCGTGGGGTCGGCGGCCTTGAGACTCAGCGCAAGATCGGGCTCATCTACCTGGAGTTGGAGCGCTATGACGAGGCGATTGCCGAATTCGAGCAGATTCTTGCTCAGGAACCCAATGCCTACCAGGTCCGGTTCTACATGGCAAGTGCCTACGAAGATAAGGAAGAGTTCGACAAGGCCCTGGCGGAGTTCGGGAAGATTCCTGCCGGAACTGCCAATTATGTTGAGGCACTGGGGCATATCGCCTTTATTTACCGGGATCAGGAAAATCCCGAAAAGGGTATCGCCATTCTGAAGGAGGCCATTGCCGCACATCCCGACAATCTTGACCTCTACCTCTATCTGGCCGGCCTGTATGAATCCATGGACAAGTTTCCAGAAGGGCTTGCCGTTCTCAAAGAGGTTGAGACGAAGTTTGACGGTGATCCGCGTCTTCACTTCCGGATAGGTACGATACTTGACAAGATGGGGAAAAAGGATGAATCCATCGCCCGGATGAAGCGGGTGATCGCCATTGCTCCCAATGATGCCCAGGCTCTCAATTACCTGGGCTATACCTATGCCGAGATGGGAATACAGCTTGACGAGGCCCTCCAGTACCTGGAAAAGGCTGTGGAACTGCGCCCCAATGACGGCTTTATCCTTGATAGCCTGGGGTGGGTATATTTCAAGTTGAAGAAATATGATCAGGCAGTGTCGTACCTGGAGAAATCCCTCGAAATTGTTGAGGATGATCCTACAGTCATGGAGCATCTTGCCGATGCCTATGCCGCCAGCCGCGATTACCGCAGCGCCCTGAAACTTTACAAGAGGATTCTTGACGCCGACCCATCCAGAAAGGACATCTTCGAAAAGAAGAGAAAGGTCAGGGCGGAGAGCCTGGAAAAATGACTGCCCGGCTGTTCTGCTGTCTCGCAGCGCTGATAACCCTCGTTTCGTGCAGTGGCGGCGCCCCACCCGCTGAACCGCCCCGCCGGGGAGCGGGAACGCTCGCCTACGGAGACGCGCTGGTGGTGGGCACCATCGGTGAACCTTCGAACCTGATTCCGCTACTGGCCTCCGATTCCGCCTCCCATGACGTGGCTGGCAACGTATTCAACGGGCTCGTGAAGTACGACAAGAATCTGGTGCTGGTGGGGGACCTGGCGGAGTCGTGGCGCGTATCCCCCGACGGTCTCACCATCACCTTTACCCTGCGCAAGGGGGTAAAGTGGCACGACGGCGTAGAGTTCACCTCCCGCGACGTGCTCTACACCTACCGGGTCACCATCGACCCCAAGACCCCTACCGCCTATGCCGAAGACTTCAAGCAGGTGAAGACCGCCGAAGCCCCCGACCGGTACACCTTCCGCGTGACCTACGGCAAACCCTTTGCGCCGGCCCTAGCTTCATGGGGAATGGGGATTCTGCCCGCCCATCTCCTGGAGGGGAAGGATATTACAAAGAGCGAACTCTCCCGGCATCCCGTGGGGACCGGCCCCTACCGGTTCAAGGAATGGGTTGCTGGACAAAAGCTCGTCCTCGAGTCTTTCCCCGGTTACTTCGAGGGGCGGCCTTACATCGACCGGTACGTCTACCGGATTATCCCGGATAACTCCACCATGTATATGGAGCTGAAAGCCGGAGGCCTCGACATGATGGGGCTCACGCCGGTCCAGTACGCGCGGCAGACCGATACACCGGAATTCCGGGCGGGCTTCAACAAGTTCCGCTATCCCGCCTCGGCGTACATCTACCTGGGGTACAACCTGCACAATCCCCTCTTTGCCGACCTTCGGGTCCGCCAGGCCATAGCCTGTGCCATCAACAAGGATGAAATCATCCACGGGGTGCTCCTTGGGCTGGGGCAGGTGGCCCATGGTCCGTTTCAGCCCGGAACGTGGCCGTACAACCCGAACGTCAAGGACTTTGGCTATGATCCGCAGCGGGCGCAGGCGCTGCTGGCCGCGGCGGGATGGCGCACAACCGGTCCCGGCGGTGCCCTGATGAAGGATGGGAAGCCCTTCAGCTTCACCATCCTGACCAACCAGGGGAACGACCAGCGGCTCAAAACGGCCCAGATAATCCAGCGCCGTCTGGCCAATATCGGCATCGAGGTCAAGATACGGGTTCTGGAGTGGGCATCGCTGCTCACTAACTTCATCGACAAGCGGAACTTCGACGCCCTCATCATGGGGTGGACCATTCCCCAGGATCCGGACATCTTCGATGTGTGGCATTCCAGCAAGACCGGCCCCAAGGAACTGAACTTCATCGGCTTCCGCAACGCCGAGGTGGACCGGCTTATCGAAGAGGGGCGTCGGACCTTCGACCAGGAGAAGCGCAAGCGCTGCTATTGGCGCATCCAGGAAATCCTGGCGCAGGAACAGCCTTACACCTTTTTATTCGTTCCCGACGCCCTGCCGGTGGTGAACGCCCGCTTCCGCGGAATCGAGCCGGCGCCGGCCGGTATCATGCACAATATCATCCGGTGGTACGTGCCCAAGGAAGAGCAGGTACATTAACTGCTTATGATAAATTATCTGGCAAAACGTCTCATTATGATGATTCCGCTGCTCCTGGGGATTACGCTCATCTCCTTCGCGGTGATTCGCCTGGCGCCGGGAGAACCGGTGGAGGCCATGACCGCCATGAGCCCCAAGATTACCGCCGAGACCAGGCAGCGGCTCCGGGAGTTCTACGGGCTCGACAAGCCGCTGCATGTCCAGTATGCGACCTGGCTGAAACAGGTGGTCACTCTGGACTTCGGCCGTTCCTTCGCCCCCGACAACCGGCCGGTGACCGACAAGATCAAGGAGCGGATTCCGGTTACCATCTCCCTGAACGTCATTGCCCTGATCCTGGAATTCGGCCTGGCCATCCCCATCGGCATCTTTGCCGCCACCCACCGTGACACGCTCTACGACAAGGGGATAACGCTCTTCGTCTTTCTGGGGTTCGCGGTGCCGACCTTCTGGTTGGCGCTGCTTCTCATGTATTTCTTCGGGGTGAAGCTGGGGTGGCTCCCCATTTCGGGGCTTCACTCCCTGGGAAGTGAGACGCTTTCCCCCCTGGCCCGTTTCGCGGACATGGTGAAACACCTGATCCTCCCGGTCTCCGTGGCCACCTTCGGGAGCCTGGCCGGGCTATCACGCTACATGCGCTCCAACATGCTGGAGGTGATTCGCCAGGACTACATCACCACGGCACGGGCCAAGGGGCTTACGGAGCGGGCGGTCGTCTACCGGCACGCCCTGCGCAATGCGCTGCTGCCGGTTATCACGCTTCTCGGCTTCTCGCTTCCGGGCCTTATCGGCGGCAGTGTCATATTCGAAACCATCTTCGCCATCCCCGGCATGGGGCAGCTTTTCTACCAGGGGGTCATGGGGCGCGATTATCCACTCGTCATGGGGATTCTGGTGATCGGTGCGTTCCTAACCCTCGTGGGGAATCTGATTGCCGATCTCTGCTATGCCGTGGCGGATCCTCGCATCAGACATGGGAGGGGGTAGGATGGGATACCGGGAAAGCTGGTTCTACACCGTTTTCTGGAAGAGGTTCCGGAAAAACCGCTTTGCGGTGATGGGGGGGGGCGTCGTGCTGCTGCTTTTTGCGGTATCGCTCCTGGCCCCGTTCATAACCCCCTGGGACCCCCACGCCATCGATGCCTACCACGTGCTGCTGCCGCCTTCGACTGACCACTGGTTCGGCACTGACGAACTGGGGCGCGACGTCTTTACCAGGGTGATTTACGGGGCGCGGATTTCCCTCAAGGTGGGCTTCGTTTCGGTGGGGATCGCCGTGGCAATCGGGGTGGTGCTGGGGCTGGTGTCCGGTTTCTATGGAGGTGTCGTAGATGCCGTCATTATGCGGTTCGTGGATATCATGCTCTGTTTCCCCACCTTTTTCCTGATTCTGGCGGTGATAGCTTTTCTGGAGCCTTCCATCTGGTATATCATGGCGATTATCGGCCTCACGGGGTGGATGGGGGTGGCGCGGCTCGTGCGGGCCGAGGTGCTGTCGCTGCGGGAGCGGGACTTCATCCTGGCGGCCCAGGCACTGGGGGCGTCCGATGGGCGGATCATCTTCCGGCATATACTCCCCAACGCCCTGTCACCGGTTCTCGTTTCTGCTACACTTGGCGTAGCCGGGGCGATTCTTACCGAGTCGGCCCTGTCGTTTCTCGGTATCGGGGTGCAGCCCCCAACCCCCAGCTGGGGGAATATCCTGACGTCGGGCAAGGACTACATAGAGTTTGGCTGGTGGCTCTCCCTTTTCCCCGGCCTCGCCATTCTGGTGACGGTCCTTGCCTACAATCTGCTGGGGGAGGGGATACGCGATGCCCTGGACCCGCGGCTGAATCGCTGAAATTCCTTAATATATCAGAGGTATCCTGAATGTCAGACAACAAGCGATCCGCATCAGAGCGTGCGGAAGAAAATGTCATTAACAAAGATGCGTTCGTAATTATAACGGTAGATGACGAGATCAGGGCCGACTGGCTTTGCCAGTCGCTTCTCAAGCGTTTCTACGATTCGCTCCTTGAGGGTGGTATGGCGCCCCAGGAAGCCACCCTGGTCGCAAACGGCGCCGACTACTACGTGCGCGATTTTCTTGTGGGCTACAAGCACCGCAGTCTTTTCGACGAGCGCCCGGGAATAGTCCGGCAGTTTGCCGCCAACTGGTACATCGTGAACACCATCGACCCTTCTCTGGATGAGCTTGCCGGCCATCTTCTCGGTGTCCGGTCCTTTTACCGCTTCCTCCATGGCCAAAGCCTCATCGGCACGGATTTTCTTGCTGCCATGGAACAGGAGTGCGGCGATGGGAGCTATTACGAAGGTCGCATAAAGAGTTTCTGGGAAATCGAGGGTGACGGATACTTTGCATGGGAACGTGAATGTTCATTGAAGGAAAATTGAAATCAGGGAGGAGAACCATGAGATACGTAAGACTGCTGTTGATGCCCCTTATCGTCATCGGAATGCTTGCGGGGTGCGCCGTCAACATGGCGGATATCCACGGTTTCAACGTCATCTCCATTGAGCAGGAGAAGGAGCTGGGCAACAAGTTTGCGGTGGAGATCGAGAAACAGTATCCCGTCTATAACGACCCCGAGGCCCAGAAGTACATCGACCGCCTGGGGCGCAGGCTCCTGACCGGTGCCCGCGAGGTGAGCTTCGACTACGTCTTCAAGGTGGTGAAGGATGACAGCGTGAACGCTTTCGCCATTCCCGGCGGGCGGCTTTACGTCCACACGGGGCTCCTCAAAGCGGCCCAGAGCGAGACCGAGGTGGCGGCGGTCATGGCCCACGAGATCAGTCATGCGGTTGCCCGGCATGGCACCCGCCAGATGACCCAGCAGTATGGCTATTCCCTGGTCCTGTCACTGGTTCTGGGCCAGAACCCGGGTGCCCTGACCCAGTTGGCCAGCGAACTCTTCGGCAAGGCCGGCATGATGTCCTACAGCAGGGAATACGAGAACCAGGCTGATTTCCTCGGGGTGGAAACCATGTCCAAGGCGGGCTACAATCCCCAGGGGATGGTTTCCTTCTTCCAGAAGCTTGATGCCATGGGGCAACAAAACCCGGGTTCCATTGCCAAGTTCTTTTCCTCCCACCCCCTTACGTCGGAGAGGATTCAGCGGGTGCAGGCGGAAATCGCCAAACTCCCTCCCGCCAACTATCCGCTGGTGGATAATACCGAGTTGTTCAAGATCAAGGCGCGCATAAAGTGAGTGACGGCCGCGACGAACGTTGGGACCGGATTGCCGGTAAGCTGGACAATCTCGTGGATCGGCTCGACAGGTTTCTGGACAGTCATGTTCCTCCTCCCCCGCCGCTCCCTGAGTTGTTCGAGCGCTGCCTCGCTTTCCGATGGCGGCGCGTGGGTAGCGGTGGAGCTTTCGTGCCGGTGGAGCATCCCCATCTTCCCGACCTGAATGATCTGGTGGGAATCGACCCGGTTCGCGATGAGCTTGTGCGCAACACTGCGCAGTTCGTAGCCGGGTATCCGGCCAATAACGTCCTCCTCTGGGGCGAGCGGGGGACCGGGAAGTCCACCTGCGTAAAGGGACTGCTCCGGCGATTTTCCGGGGAGGGGCTCCGTTTCGTGGAGGTGCTCCGGGACGATATCTTCACGCTTCCGGCCATCATCGGTCCGCTCAGGAAGATGCCGCAACGTTTCATTCTGTTCTGCGATGATCTCTCCTTCGGCGAAGGCGAGGGGGGATACCGGGAGTTGAAGGCCCTTCTGGAGGGAGGGATTGAGGAGCGCCCTGCCAATATCCTCTTTTATGCCACCTCCAACAGGCGCCATCTTCTCCCAGAGCGGATGGACGACAACCTGGGCGCGGAGATACATCCCGAAGAGGCAGTATCTGAAAAGCTCTCCCTGGCCGATCGCTTCGGTCTCAATCTTAGTTTCTATTCCTTTGATCAGGCCACTTATCTTGCCATTGTTGCGCGGTATGCCGAGAAATTCTCCCTGGGCATCGATGCTGAATCGCTCAGGAGGGAGGCGCTCCAGTGGGCGGTTTTCAAAGGGAGTCGCTCCGGCAGGTCGGCGCGTCAGTTTGTCGATGATCTGGCAGGGCGTTTGCGGGTGACAGTGCCGAACGAATTGAGATGAAACGGGAGAGTTGAAAATGGCTTACAAGGTGCGCGGCACTGCTGTGGCCAAAAAGCGGAGAATCAAGCCTCGCGCTTCCTCGAAGGGCCCTGACCTCGCCAAGGAACCGTGCTGAGGCCCCAAGACTCCCGCGGTCAGCGGGAAAATTGATGAAAATGTCCCCGGTTTTATCCGCTGGCACGATACACCGGCTGGCAGGGTTCCGGTCATATCATCCGCACTGCTCTTCAACGACCGCCTTGGTGCTTGGAAGGCCCGGTGGGGGATAGGGCGGATGTCGTACCTGGTGCCGCCCGGCCTCTATGCGATCGGTTCTCCCTGCCCGGAAGACCCGGTTGTGGTGACCGCCAACTATAAAATGAGCTATGACCTGGTAAGGCGCAAGCTTGAGGGGCGGAACGTCTGGCTCCTCGTGCTCGAAACCTTCGGGATCAATGTCTGGTGCGCGGCAGGCAAGGGAACATTCGGCACTGGCGAGGTCGTCCGGCGTGTCAAGAGTTCGGGGCTTGCCGCGGTAGTGAATCACAGGATACTTCTCCTTCCCATTCTCGGTGCTCCCGGCGTGGCGGCACATAAGGTTGCACTGCGGACTGGATTTCGCGTGCGCTACGCGACGATTCGAGCCGCCGACCTCCCCGATTACCTCGATAACGGCATGGTGACCACCCCCGCCATGAGACAGCTTACCTTCACCTTGCGGGAAAGGCTCATCCTTACGCCGATAGAGTTGGTTACGGCCGCGAAATGGGCCGTTCCGGTAGTGGCGTCCATCGTCCTGCTGCCGGCATTGTCAGAGGGGGAGCTTTCGCTTGCGACCGTCATGCCTCCTCTGGTGCTTGGCGCAGGAACCCTGTTCACCGGTGCGGTAGTTGCGCCGCTTCTACTCCCATGGCTCCCGGGCAGGAGTTTTGCGGTGAAAGGTGCAGTGGCTGGTGGGTGTTTTGTCCTTTTGCTCATTTGGGCGGGCAGCGTGGCACCGGGATGGCTTGAAGCTGCGGCCCTCTTTCTCGCGGTAACTCCGGTAACAGCCTTTCTGACCCTCAACTTCACCGGAAGCACCCCTTTTACCTCACGCTCTGGAGTGAAAAAGGAAATGCGGTTTGCGTTGCCTTTAATGGCACTTTCGCTGCTGGCAGGTATTTTCCTCTGGATTGCGGCCAGTTTTTTCTGAACAGGGAAGGAGTTATCAGCCGTGAAAGGTTTTGCCTACCTGACAAATGTTGCTACTCTCAAGCTTAGCCGTGAAATATGCATTGGCTGCGGGATGTGTGTCGCGGTCTGTCCCCATGATGTATTCGCGGTGCAGGATGCCAAGGCGGACATAATAAATTTAGATAGCTGCATAGAATGTGGCGCATGCTCCGTGAACTGCCCCGTGGAAGCCATCCTGGTTGACTCCGGGGTCGGGTGTGCCTCGGGATTGATTAATGAATGGATCTCGAGCGTAACCGGAAGAAAAACGGGTGGCGGAGGTTGCTGCTGATACTGAAAGTTGTTTCCGTTGACTTGCTCGTTTTATGGTGATAATGAATAAATTCAAAAATTTGAACCATTGGAGGGTTAACGCATGAACATGAAGGGAACCAGGATTGCACGACTCATCATCGGTGCGGCTGTTGCCGCATCGGCAGCAGTGGCCTTTGCTTCCGGCGGCGGCGTGGGGGTCAGTGCCGACGAGGCACTCCAGCGTCTCATGGACGGAAACAAGCAATACGTTGCTGGTCAGATGGGTGCCTGCACCGCCAGCAATGCGGCAAAACGTGAAGCGCTCGCAACGGGTCAAAAACCCTATGCCATCATTCTCTCCTGTTCCGACTCGCGGGTTCCGCCTGAAATCATCTTTGACAAGACCATGGGAGAAATTTTCGTTATTCGCGTTGCCGGCAACGTACCCGATCCCCTTGTGCTCGGAAGCATTGAATACGCCGCCGAACATATCGGTTCTCCGCTGATTATGGTCCTCGGCCATGAGCGGTGTGGTGCCGTTACCGCAACTGTCGAAGCAAAAGGAAAGGCGGCTCATGGCAATCTCGGCACCATAGTCAAGACCATCGCCCCTGCGCTCAAGAAGGGTATGAAGGATGCGAAGGGCAAGTCCAATGCCGAGGTTATAGAATCCGTTTCCGATGCAAACGTGAAGCTCGTTGCAAAAAATATCACCAAGAAGTCGCCGGTGGTCGCAGAGCTTGTGAAGAAAGGCAAGATTAAAATCGTTACCGCCAAGTACGACCTGGATGACGGCAAGGTTACCCTCTTCGAGGATAAAAAGTAGCAATATCTCCGGCAGTCAAATCAGCTGAACTCAAAAAAAAGCCCGCTTTATGCGGGCTTTTTTCAGTTTTGACAAGTATGGATTCCTCTTGTGTCAACGGCTATGGTGCCGTTACCTGCACCTCGGAACTGACCTCGCCATTGGGGTTGATTACCTTGATCCGCAGATCCTTTTCCGTCGGGTCTACGGGATAGCGCTGATAAATCAGTTTCGAGCAATCCTCAAAGGTCAGGAACTCCCGTTCTCCCGATGAGAGCGCCCCGGCTCTCAGCTGTTTGCCGACCCCCGCGTTCAATCCCACCTGAAGGCTGTTCTCCTCCACGACAATTGTGGCGCCTGGCTGGAAATTTTTTCCTTGGATAACAAGCCTGTAATAGTTAACGGAACCTTCACTCCGGGTGACATTGTATATTTCGGGTTTCGCCACTATGGCGAGAGTCATAGGGGTTGTGACAGTATCTTCTGGGTTTTTGACCTGGACCTGATGCAGCCCGCCCGCGGTTTGTGGAACGGCAAATGTCATGGAGTCCTCCGAACCGTAGCTGCTCCTGACCACTGATCCATCGAAAAGCACCTGGCTTGCGGGCTGAAAATTGCGTCCGGTGATATATATAATGCGCTCGGCCGGGGAAGAACAGACGCTTATGGTGTCCGGAGATATGGACTCTATAAAGGGTTTCGGTGCCTGTATCGAAAAGTTGTAGGTGCGGCTTGTGGAGCCGTCATCGCGTTTGATGAAGAGGGCATAAAGGCCGGATGGGAGCTTAGGGATGGTGAATGTCAGCAGCTCCGGTCCGACAACGGTTGTCGGTACTTCGGTGGTGCCGAGGAAGGCAGCCGTTCCTGCGGTGAAGCCAGTGCCGGAAAGCGTGACAGTGATATTCGGCTCTCCCTGGGCAGGGATGATGCTCAGAATGTTGGGGGCTGGGACGGAAGCAGGCTTTACTGCCTGGGCAGGAGCGGTCTTCTTCGGTCTGGCCTGGGGGGCGCCTGGCGCTGTAGTTGCGGACATAAGAGTTAACAGGGCTGCCGCTGCAAATAGGGACTTTTTCATGGGGGCTCCCGATGGAAGTTTATTCCGCAGTAAATTGAATCACCCTTAAACCGGATGTCAACGGTTGAGCGTCATGGCAAGCCATATGCCGGACAGGGCGGCAATGACGTTGGCTGCCCATGCGGAAACCATTGGCGGGAGCACGCCGGTCTGGCCGAAGGAAATAAGGATTGCATTGATGATGAAATAGGCGAAGCCGATCCCGATGCTTACCGCTATTCCCAGGGCAATGCCGCTTGAGCGCCCGCTGCGCAGCGCGAATGGGATGCCGAGGAAAGCCATTATGAGCGAGGCGAAGGGAAGCGATATCTTTGCATGCATCTGTGCCTCGTACCTGGTGGTTTCGTATCCCCCTTTTTCAAGCTTTCGAATGTACTCCCGCAGTTTCAGGAAACCCATGTTATCGGCGTATTTGTCAACCACCTTCAGGTCTTCTACCTGCAGATTGAGATTGACCGGCATGCTGTCGGCCTGTGATGTCGTGGCAACTCCTTCGCGTTGAATATCTCTGACTACGACTTTCCAGAGGGTCCACTGGCGTCCGTCCCAGCTTCCCTGCTCGGCATCAATCCGCCGGACCGGTGTCATCCCCTTCGAGAAATTCCAAAGGGTTATCCCTTTGAGCGTTTGGTGTGCGGGATCAAAAACTCGTGCCATGAGAATTGCATTGTTGTCCTTGTGCCAGATATTGTTCTGGCGGAAAAAAGTGTTCGAGCTCTTCTTCCTGATGAGGACCTGTTCAATGTGGCGCATCTGGCTATAGGTTTCCGGCAGCACCAGTTCGTTGGTCACGATGACGAAAAAGCTTGCCGTGCAGGCAATTGCCAGGATGGGTGCGCTGATTTTGCCAAGACTCACGCCGCAACTGCGCATGGCGATAATCTCGCTGTTTCGTGAAAGCATTCCCAGGGTCAGCAGAGTTGCCATGAGAACTGCAAGGGGAATGACCTGGGTGATGATTTCAGGAATTTTGAAGAGAAAAAACTGGATAATATCAACCCAGTTGGGCTGATAGCGGAGGAATCTGCCGATTTTTTCCAGAAAATCGATTACCAGATATATGGCAATGAAAGAAGCAAGGCAGAGCCCGAAAATCCTCAGATAGGTGGCGGCAATGTAGCGGGTCAGGATGGTCATGCGCCTCTCCTTCGCCGTCTAAGCCATTCTTTGGCCTGTCCGATAATCGTGCGGGCCATGTCAGCCAGTGGAACCTGCCGTTCTGTGGCTGCGAGCCGCAGCAGGTAAACGCCCAGTGCGATGAAAAGCAGATTGGGCAGCCAGACCGCAATGGATGGCGGCAGGATCTCCTTCTCGGCTATTGTTTTGCCGGCCGACATTACCATATAGTAAAGCATCAGGATGGTGATGCCCGCAGAAAATCCACCCGCTCTCCCTGAACGCTGATTCTGTATCCCCAGGGGAACCCCCACCATTGCGAATACAATGCAGGCAAATGGCAGCGCAAATCTCTTGTGGAGTTCGATGGATACATCACGCCGGAATTTAATGTCCGCTTGCTGATTGCTGCGATTGGTAAGCAGTTGATCGAGGGTAAGGTCTTTTTCGTCAAGCTCGTCTTTTTTTGTGTTTTGCCGCAGGTTGACGTGGAGGTCATAGCTGTTGAATTCAACGAGACGGTAACCGGTGGTGCCTATACTGCTGTGGATGCTTCCGTTTTCGAGATGAAGGCGAACGTTCTTTTCCTTGGGGGTTGCTGCTATTATTCCCGACGAAGCGAAAATGGTCATCGGTTCTTCGGGGTTCCGCTCATCATGGATCAGAATGCCCGATATTTTATGGGTGGTCTGATTGTAGTTGTCAACGTACACGACCAGGCCGGGGAAGTCGTCATTGAACACCTTTTCGGTGATGGTCGTGGCGGCACGGGATTCGATAACTTCGTAAAGAAATTGCTTGAATGACGTGTTTCCCCATGGGAGCGCATAAACCGTTATGAAGGTCGTGGCAAGGTAGGCAAGGACAGCGAAAGAAAAAACCGGGGCGAGAAGAGCTCCGAGACCGATGCCTCCGGCCTTGATGGCGGTTATCTCGCTGTCGGCCGACAGCCTGCCGAACGCAAGAAGGACGGCCAGCAGAAAAGCCATGGGGATTGAAACGAGAAAGAATGAAGGGAGCATGTAAAGAATAAGACGGCAAACGTCTATGAATGGCACTCCCTTGGCAAAGACCATCTCCGCCAGTTTGAGCAGGCGCCCCATAAGGAGGACAAAGGTGAATACCGCCATGCCGAGGATAAAGGGGACGGCGGTTTCCTTGAAAATGTAGCGGAACAGAATGCTGGTCATGGAGGGGGGATGATACACGAAGGGATGTGTGATGTAAATACGGGAGGGGTGCCAAGAGTAGTTTGTTCTTGTATAAAGCTGAACTCTTGTGATATATGAACTCGGTTTCTATTACGCACGCTTTCTGTCCGGCCGGTGGTGCCCGCAATTGTTGCGGGTTCCGGTTGCAGGGGAAGCGGAGGCACAACCAAAAGGAGATGAGTATGTCGAACGTAACAATGAAGGAGCTTCTGGAGGCCGGTGTTCATTTCGGCCATCAGACCAAGAGATGGAATCCGAAGATGAAGCCGTACATCTTCGGCGCGCGGAACGGGATTTATATTATTGACCTCCAGAAAACCGTCCGCCTGTTCAAGAATGCCTACAGCTTCGTTCGCGAGTGCGCCCAGGCCGGTGAGACGATTCTCTTTGTCGGTACCAAGAAGCAGGCTCAGGATGCAATCGGCGAAGAGGCAACACGCTGCGGCATGTTCTACGTGAACCAGCGCTGGCTTGGCGGTATGCTGACCAACTTTGCCACTGTCAAACAGAGCATCGACCGTCTCAAGCGTCTTGATGCCATGTTCGCCGACGGATCCGTTGAGGTTTATACCAAGAAGGAAGCTCTCCAACTGGAAAAAGAGCGCCAGAAACTTGAGAAGATCCTTGGCGGGATCAAGGGGATGGGAAAGGTTCCCGGTGCCCTCTTTGTCGTAGATCCGAAGAACGAGACGATTGCCATCAGTGAAGCCAAGAAGCTGGGCATTCCTGTCGTGGCGGTTGTCGATACTAACTGCGACCCGGATCCGATTGATTACGTCATCCCCGGCAACGACGATGCAATTCGTGCGATACGCCTCCTGACCTCGAAGATGGCCGATGCGATTCTTGAAGGCGCACAAGCTCGCGATGCCCGCCTGCAGAGTGATGAGGAAGAGGTTGCCGCTGCCGAGGGCGAGCCGGAGCAGACCGAGGCATAAGAGGTCCCATCCCTCCGGGGTTGGGAGTTTATACTAAATTTAAAGAACGGGCTGACGCCTGGCGCGTCGGCCCTGTCCGGGAGGATACAGTGGGTATCACAGCTGCACAGGTAAACGAGCTGAGAAAAGCTACCGGAGCAGGACTCATGGACTGCAAGAAGGCCCTGGCCGAGACCGATGGCGACCATGAGAAGGCCATCGACTATTTGCGGAAAAAAGGTCTTGCCGCTGCTTCCAAGAAGGCCGGCCGTGTTGCTTCTGAAGGTATGGTTGGTTCCTACATCCACGCCGGCGGCAAAATCGGGGTCCTTGTCGAAGTTAACTGCGAAACCGATTTCGTTGCGCGCAACGAGAATTTTCAGGTTTTCGTGAAGGATATAGCCATGCACATTGCGGCGGCGGCTCCCCAGTTCGTTCGTCGCGAAGAGGTGTCGGCGGAGATCGTGGAGCGCGAAAAAGAGATTTATCGCGCCAAGGCAAGAGAAACCGGCAAGCCCGAGAACATCATCGAGAAGATTATAGAGGGACAGGTCGGAAAGTTCTATTCCGATATCTGCCTTCTTGAGCAGGCTTATGTGAAGGACCCGGACAAAACCGTCCAGCAGTTCCTCAATGAGGCTATTGCATCCATTGGCGAGAATATTTCAATTCGTCGTTTTGTCCGCTATGCGCTGGGCGAGGGACTTGCGAAGAAGGAAACCGACTTCGCGGCCGAGGTTGCTGCTGCGGCAGGTCTGTAAGAAACAGAACGGGCCGGCCTGCAATGGGGCCGGCCTTTTTTTCGCCTTTATCGGAAACGTGGAGTTTATCAAGCAGGCGTGAGGGCTGAAACAACATGGGAAAACCTTATTACAAGCGCGTTTTGCTAAAACTTTCCGGAGAGGCTCTTGCCGGCGACCAGGGATATGGGATAGACCCCCAGACGATTACGGCCATAGCTGCCGAGATTAAAGAAGTTATTGCCACCGGTGCGCAGCTTGCGCTTGTTATCGGTGGCGGTAACATCTTCCGTGGGCTTGCAGCTTCATCCAAGGGAATGGACCGGGCCAGTGCCGACTACATGGGCATGCTGGCTACCATGATTAACTCCCTGGCCATGCAGGACGCTCTCGAAAAAATCGGAGTTGACACCAGGGTGCAGTCGGCCATTGCGATGCAGGAGGTTGCTGAACCGTACATCAGGCGCAGGGCCATGCGCCATCTTGAGAAGGGGCGAATTGTCATCTTCGGCGCAGGCACGGGCAACCCCTATTTCACAACCGATACGGCAGCCAGCTTGCGCGCCATGGAGATCGGGGCCGATGTGATTCTCAAGGGTACCAAGGTGGACGGTGTTTATTCGGCTGATCCCAAAAAGGATCCGACTGCCCAGAAATACCCGCAGCTCACATACCTGGAAGTTCTCAAGAAGGGTCTTCAGGTTATGGATGCAACCGCCACCTCGCTCTGTATGGACAACAATCTTCCCATAATAGTTTTCGACATCACGGAGTATGGCAATATCAAGAAAGTGGTGTGTGGTGAAGAGATCGGCACCGTTGTGAAAGGAGAATAGCATGACGAAAGATGTTATTGCCGACATGAAGGCACACATGGACAAATCAGTCGATTCGCTCCGCCGTGAGTATCAGAAGGTGCGTACCGGCAGGGCTACAACCGGTCTTCTGGATGATATCAAGGTTGAATATTACGGGAATCCGTCGCCCCTTAATCAGGTCGCGACCCTGTCGATACCTGAGCCTAGGACGATAACCATTCAACCATGGGAAGCCAAGTTGATTCCGGTAATCGAAAAAGCAATCATGAACGCTAACCTTGGTTTTACCCCGGCCAACGACGGCAAGACCATCCGGATTACGCTTCCTGCCCTTACCGAAGAGCGCCGGAAGGAAATAGTAAAGTCTTTGAAGAAGATGGCTGAAGATGCAAAGGTTGCCGTCCGTAACATCCGTCGTGATGGCATCGACAGCCTTAAAAAGCTGGAAAAGGACAAGCAGATTTCCGAAGATGACCTGAAGCGTGCCGAGAAGGATGTGCAGGATGTGACCAACGCTTGCGTGACCAAGATTGATGAAGTCCTTGCCCACAAGGAGAAAGAAGTCCTTGAAGTCTGATATCGCGCTGTGAGAGGATGCAGAAGTCTTTTCCGCTTTTTTCCTTGCGCACCAAGTGCTTTTGTGCTTAAATCTCCTTTAACCCCTCAATTAAAGGGGATTTTTTGTTTCTGGATATAATATGTACGGTCTCTCACACGATAAACTTCCTCGTCACCTTGCTGTCATCATGGATGGAAATGGCAGGTGGGCACAGGAGCGGATGCTTAAGAGGATACTCGGCCACCAGAGGGGGGTCGAGACGGTGCGTGTTATTGTTGAGGAATGTTCGCGTCTTGGTATAAAGTATCTCACACTCTTTGCTTTTTCCGCTGAGAACTGGCTTCGCCCCAAAACCGAGGTGAAAGCCCTCATGTCTCTTCTCAAGAAGTACATCCGGAAAGAAACCTCCCGGATGATTGAGAGCAATATCCGGTTTAACGTTATTGGCGCCCGGGAGGAACTTCCGCCCGATGTTGATCAGCTTGTGCAGGAAGCCATTGAACGGACCGCCGGCAATACCGGAATGGTGCTTACGCTTGCACTTTCATACGGTGCGCGGCAGGAAATAATAAATGCTTCCGAGCGTATTGCCGCGGATTTGGCCTCCGGACGCCTTGCAGTTGCCGATATAAATGAGAAGGTTTTCTCGTCGTACCTGTTTACTGCGGGGATGCCCGATCCTGATTTTCTCATCAGAACTAGTGGTGAGATGCGCATCAGTAATTTCCTTCTCTGGCAGCTTGCTTACACCGAACTCTACTTTACCGATGTCAACTGGCCTGAGTTCTCTGCTCAGGAGCTTCATCGCGCTCTGCACGATTATCAGTCCCGTGAGCGGCGCTTCGGCCGCACGAGTGCCCAGCTGCAGAACAGGAGCTGACCATCAAGCGTCTACTGACCGGGGCAATTGCCCTTCCGCTGCTGATACTGTTCATCCTTAAAGCCGGTGTAATTTCTTTCACCTGCTTTGTCAGTCTTGTTGCGCTGCTTGGGCTAGGCGAGTATTACCGGATGGCGCTTCCGGAACGGAAGATTCCCGGTATTCTTGCTTCCCTGACCGGCGCTCTTGCCATGTTTATCATTGTCAGCCCCGAGCTTCTTAAGCGCTTCATTCTCCGCGACGGAGGCAATGGAGTGCTGTTCCTGCCCCTCACCGCTGCATTTCTTGCCGTAGCGATTTATCTCCTCTTCAGTATCAGGGACATCAGGCAGAGTGCAGCCGAGGCGGCGCTGTTCTGGTTCGGGTTCGCATACGTGCCGTTGCTTCTTTCCCATCTGGTTCTGCTCAGGGGGCTTCCCAACGGGATCGAGTGGGTATTTTTGATGCTGCTCATCGTTATGTCCGGCGATACGGCTGCATACTACGTTGGCAGCAGTATCGGCAAGCGCAAGCTCTATCCGATAGTAAGTCCCAACAAGAGTGTCGAGGGAGCTGTGGGTGGCCTCTGCGGGAGCCTTGCCGGCACTTTAATAGCGAAGTTAACGTTCTTCCCCGAACTCACCGGTATCGACTGTGTAGTTACAGCCCTTGTCGTCGGGGCTTGCGGGCAGGTCGGAGACCTGTTCGAATCGCTTCTCAAGCGCAGTTTCGGTGTTAAGGATTCCGGAGTCATAATTCCTGGCCATGGTGGTATCCTGGATCGGCTCGACAGTATTCTCTTCGCTGCCCCTGCGCTTTATTACTATGCCTATCTGGTAGTCATGGTCCGATAAGCTTCCTGAAGAGGGATAATGAAAAAGCTCACTATTCTTGGTTCTACAGGCTCCATTGGTGTCAGTACTCTGGAGGTGGTTTCCGCGTACAGGGATCGCTTTCAGGTGGTTGCCCTTACGGCGGGCTCTAATCTGGAGCTTCTCAAGCAGCAGATCGAGGCATTTCGCCCCAGCCTGGTCAGCGTGCTGAACGCCGATCTTGCCATGCAGTTGGACCGGATGCTCACTGGACCGAAACCGGAAATCCATCATGGGGTTCCCGGCCTGATAGCCGCAGCCACAGCCGGTGAGAGCGATGTGGTGGTTGCCGCCATTGTCGGTGCTGCCGGTCTGGTGCCGACTGCCGCTGCCATCAAGGCCGGCAAGGATATCGCCCTGGCCAACAAGGAGACGCTGGTTACCGCAGGCCGGATTATCATGGACCTTGTCAAGGAGAAAGGGGTTGGACTCTATCCTGTCGACAGCGAGCACTCGGCGGTATTTCAATCCCTTGAAGGGCAAAGCAGGAAGGATGTGAAGCGGATTATACTGACGGCTTCGGGGGGGCCTTTCCTGAACCTGCCTCTGGACAGCCTACCCCGCGTGTCGATTGCCGATGCCCTTAACCACCCGAACTGGAGCATGGGGCAGAAGATAACCATCGATTCAGCAACCATGATGAACAAGGGACTGGAGGTAATCGAAGCCCGCTGGCTCTTTGATACGCCGGCTGAGCGTATTGCCGTCAATATCCATCCCCAGAGCATTATTCACTCCATGGTCGAATATGCGGATGGCTGCGTCATGGCACAGTTGGGAGTTCCCGACATGAAGGCGCCCATTGCCTACGCCTTGACCTATCCCGAGCGGATACCGACAGGGGTTAAACCTCTTGATCTGACGGCATTGTCCGGACTAACCTTTATGGCTCCCGATTATCAGCGTTTTCCAGCCTTGAAACTGGCCTACGATGCCCTCGCCGCCGGAGAAAGCATGCCTGCGGTTATGAACGCCGCCAACGAGGTTGCGGTCGAGGCTTTTCTCAAGGGTAAAATCGGATTTACCGATATCGCCACGTCCATAGCGCGGACCATGGATAGCCATGAGCCGCGGTCCCTTGCCACCGTTGAGGACGTCCTGTCCTTCGACCTGTGGGCGAGGGGCAAGACCAGGGAACTCCTCGGGTTATCCTGAGGCACTCCCGTCAACTTCTTAGAGGCACCAGATGACCAGTATTGTTTCGGCAATTATAGTTCTTGGCATTCTCATTTTCGTTCACGAGTTGGGTCACTTCATCTTCGCCAAGCTTTTCGGCGTTGGGGTCGAGAAGTTTTCTCTCGGTTTCGGGCCTAAACTCATCGGCAAGAAGATAGGTGAGACCGAGTATCTTCTCTCCGCGTTCCCCCTTGGGGGATATGTGAAAATGGTGGGCGAGGGTGGGGAGGGGGAAATCCCGGAAGAGGAGAAAGCCCGTTCCTTTGCTGAAAAATCACCGCTCAGGAGGATCGGAATCGTTGTTGCCGGTCCCGGATTCAATCTGATCTTCGCCTGGTTTCTTTTCATCGTTATTTTCATGGTTGGTGTGCCGTCGGCGACCACCAAGATTGGCGAAGTGGTTAAGGGGAAACCCGCTGCCCGGGCCGGCATGGCCGCCGGTGACGTGGTCACGGCCGTTAACGGTAAGAAGGTGGCCCGGTGGGAGGAGATGGCTGCCGAGATATCAGCGGCAAAAGGGCCGGCGCTGGATATCGAGATCAAGCGTGGTGCCTTAGCCAGGACGTTTCGGATTACCCCTGAAATACGGACGGGCAAAAACCTCCTCGGCGAAAGTGTTACTTCTCCTGTCATAGGAGTGGTTGCTGCCGGTGAGACGGTCATTGACCGCTATCCCCCCATTGAGGCGTTCACGCGGGGAAGCGCCCAGACATGGACCGTCATCGAGTTGACAGCCCTCTCGCTGGTGAAGATTGTCGAGCGGGCCATCCCCCTGGATACCATTGGCGGTCCGATCATGATCGCCAAGATGGCCGGCCAGCAGGCCGAAGCCGGTGGTGTGAGCTTCCTTGCCTTCATGGCGCTGCTTTCGGTCAACCTCGGAGTGCTGAATCTCCTGCCCATCCCCATTCTCGACGGTGGGCATCTGATCTTTTACCTTTGGGAACTTGTCTTCCGCAAACCGGTCAGCATGCGGGCCCGGGAGATCGCCCAACAGGTGGGCCTGGCGCTTCTCATCGGGCTGATGGTCCTTGCGTTCTACAACGATATTGCTCGCTACCTCGTGGGGAACGGGTAGGGTGAAACTCCTCACGGTCGATACTTCTACCTCAACCTGCAGCGTAGCCCTCACCATTGACGGTCGCTTGGCGGCAGAGTCCCTTTTTGACACTGAACGGACCCTGTCCGAAAGGCTCCTCGCTTCCGTCGATGCGGTCCTGCGGGATTCCGGGGTTTGCCTGGACGATCTAGATGGCTTTGGAGTCGCTCTAGGTCCGGGCTCCTTCACCGGAGTCCGGATTGGGGTTTCCACCATCAAGGGGTTATCTCTGGCGACGGGGAAACCGGTGGCCGGTTTTTCCTCCCTTTCCATGCTTGCAATGAACTTTCCCGCATGCTCGCTCCCGGTATGTACGCTTTTTGATGCCAGAAAAAAGGAGGTTTACGCGGCGCTTTATCGCTGCGGGGTCCTTCCGGAGCAGATAATTGCCGACTGTGTCATTTCTCCGGAACGCTTTCTGGCGTCGATCGAAGGTCCTGCCCTGTTTGCCGGCAACGGGGCACTCAAATATAGGGCTCTCATTGAAGAAACCCTTGGGGACCGAGCCGTCTTTGCTCCTGACCACTGCCACCAGCCCCGTGCTGCCGCCGGTGCAGTTCTGGCGCTTGAGACGTTTCGCACGGGTGCCTTGCTGCCGTTGCCTTCCCTGAATCCTACCTATATTCGCCCTTCCGAGGCGGAGTTGACGCGAATGATGCAGAAAACACTATAACGCTATTTTAATGGTGTTGACAGCCTCCCCGTGATGTACTATTTTCATACTTTCCTGTAGCGTTCCAATAAGTTTGAGTTGTTTGAATTTTTGATTAATTGTGTGAAACAGACCTTTGCAACTAAGGTACTTCTTGGGAACAACCCCATCTGATATTTCAACCCAGAGGATTTCAAATGCGTAGTGACACCATAAAGCAGGGGCTTGAACGGACTCCGCACCGTGCTCTCCTCAAGGGGACCGGCGTTCCCCAAAGCGAAATGTCGAAGCCGTTTATCGGCGTTGCCACCAGTTTCACCGATCTTATCCCCGGTCACGTTGGCATGCGTGACCTGGAGCGGTTTATTGAGAAGGGGATCCATACCGGTGGTGGTTATGCCTTTTTCTTTGGCATTCCCGGAGTATGCGATGGAATTTCCATGGGGCACAAGGGGATGCACTATTCCCTGCCGACCCGTGAACTGATAGCCGACATGGTAGAGTCGGTTGCCGAAGCCCATCGCCTTGACGGGCTGGTGCTCCTTACCAACTGCGACAAGATTACGCCAGGCATGCTCATGGCTGCGGCGCGTCTCAATATCCCCGCAATAGTAGTTACTGCCGGCCCCATGATGGCTGGCCGCGGTACCGACGGCCGCCGGTTCTCGTTTGTGACCGATACCTTTGAGGCCATGGCCCGCTATAAGGCCGGTGTTATCGACGACAAAGAGCTTCAGGTTTGTGAGGAAAATGCCTGTCCTGGCATGGGATCGTGCCAGGGCCTCTTTACTGCCAATACCATGGCGATTCTTACGGAAACACTCGGGATGAGTCTCCCCCGCTGCGGTACGGCCCTGGCGGTTTCCGCCCTCAAGCGGCGCATTGCCTTCGCTTCGGGTGAAAAAATAGTGGAGCTTGTCCGCAATGAGGTTACCCCGCGGCAGATCCTGACCCGCGCGGCCTTTGAGAATGCCATTCGGGTGGATCTCGCCCTCGGCGGTTCATCCAACACGGTTCTCCATCTGCTGGCCATTGCCCGTGAGGCTGGCGTGGATCTTCCTCTGGAGACTTTTGATGTCCTTGCAAAGGAAACCCCGCAGATTGCATCCATGAACCCCGCGGGTGAGTACTTCATGGAGGATCTAGATGCCGCCGGCGGCGTTCTCGGGGTGCTGAAGCAGCTTGGCGACGCTGTTAAGGACAATCCCACAGTCATGGGTCTTACCACCCGTCAGATGGCTTCCACGGTTGAGTCCGTGGACGAGCGGGTAATACGCCCCGTGTCCGACCCGGTCAAAAAAGAGGGGGGCATTGCCGTCCTGTTCGGTAATCTTGCTCCCAAGGGTGCAGTGGTCAAGCAGTCCGGTGTCTCGGCGCCCATGATGCAGTTTGAGGGGACCGCCCGTTGTTTTGACTCTGAAGAGGCTGCCATGGCTGCGCTCATGAATGGGAAAATTACCTCCGGCGATGTGATGGTCATCCGCTACGAGGGACCCAAAGGGGGACCTGGCATGAGGGAGATGCTGGCGCCGACCGCAACCATTATGGGGCTCGGACTCGGCGATTCAGTTGCCCTAATCACCGACGGCCGCTTCTCCGGTGGTACTCGCGGACCCTGTATCGGCCACATTTCTCCCGAGGCTGCCGAAGGCGGCCCCATTGCCCTGGTTGAAGAAGGGGACAGGATTAAGCTCGACATCCCCAACCGGAAACTGGAGCTCCTTGTGGACGAGTCAACCCTGGCAGAGCGGCGGAGCCGCTGGGTTGCCCCCGAGCCGAAAATCAAGACCGGGTGGCTAGCGCGTTATGCAAAAACGGTAACCTCGGCATACACCGGTGCGGTTACTACGGCCGAATAAGAGGGATTTCCCAGGCGTAGTTTCAGTATCTGCTTTATTCCACCATTTGATTTCCCTCTCAGGAGGTTTATATGAAAATGACAGGCGCACGAATACTCTTGGAATGTCTCAAAAAGGAAGGTGTTGACACCGTTTTCGGCTATCCCGGCGGAACGGTTATCAACCTTTATGACGAGCTATTCAACTTCAAGGACATCCGTCATATTCTTCCCCGGCACGAACAGGCGGGCGTTCACGCTGCCGACGGGTATGCCCGGTCAACGGGCCGGGTCGGCGTTGCCATCGCCACTTCCGGTCCAGGTGCCACCAATACGGTTACCGGTATCGCCACTGCCTACATGGACTCGATTCCCCTCGTGGTAATCACCGGGCAGGTTCCCACGGCCCTTATCGGCAACGATGCGTTCCAAGAGGTGGATATTATTGGTATTACCCGTCCCTGCACCAAGCATAACTTCCTGGTGAAGGATGTGAACGATATCGCCACGATTGTCAAAAAAGCCTTTTATATTGCCAGAACCGGGCGTCCTGGCCCGGTTCTCGTGGACCTCCCGAAGGATGTACAGATCGCCACTGCCGAGTTCAGCTACCCCGAAACCATTGAGCTCCGCAGCTATAAGCCGACCGTTGAAGGGCATCCGAAGCAGATTGAAAAAGCGGTTTCGATGCTCCTGGCTTCCAAGAAGCCGGTCCTCTACGTTGGTGGAGGAGCCATCACCGGCGATGCAGCCGGAGAACTCAGTGCCCTGGCCAACAAACTCCATATTCCGGTTACCACCACGCTCATGGGCCTTGGCGCATTCTCCGAGGATAATCCGCTTTCGCTCAACCTCCTCGGGATGCACGGCACCTACTATGCCAATATGGCGGTAACCAACTGCGATCTGCTAGTTGCCGTGGGGGCGCGATTCGATGACCGCGTTACCGGCAAGATTGCCACATTTGCTCCCCATGCGAAGATCATCCATATGGATGTCGACCCCACCTCCATCCGGAAGAATGTCCGTGTTGACCTGCCGATTGTCGGGGAAGTGAAGGATGTCCTCGGCCGCATGCTCAAGACGCTGGAAAAAAGCGGGGACAAGCTGGCAGCGTTCCACGAGGGGGTCGAACCGTGGATTGCCGAGATCCAGGACTGGAAGCAAAAGCATCCGATGACCTATAAGCAGACAGCCACTGTGATCAAGCCCCAGTTCGTAATCCAGAAGCTTCGCGAGCTTTCCGATTCCAACGCTATCGTGGCTACCGACGTGGGGCAGCATCAAATGTGGACCGCGCAGTTTTTTGGCTTTCGCGAGCCCCGTACGCTGCTCTCTTCCGGAGGGCTCGGCACCATGGGGTTCGGGCTTCCGGCAGCCATGGGTGCTCAGGCGGCTTTCCCGGGCCGTCAGGTCATCGCCATCTGCGGCGACGGCGGTTTCCAGATGAATATGCAGGAACTGGCAACCCTGGTGCAGAACCGGCTGCCGGTCAAGATTGTTATTCTCAATAACAATTTCCTCGGCATGGTGCGGCAGTGGCAGGAGCTTTTCTTTGACAAGCGCTACTCCCAGACCTGCATGGAGCTCCCCATCGACTTCATCAAGCTTGCGGAGGCATTTGGCGCCACGGGATTCCAGGCGAGCAAGCCCGATGAGGTTGAGACCACCATCAAGAAAGCATTTGAAACTCCGGGTCCAGTCATTATGGAATTCAAGATTGCCCGCGAGGAGAAGGTTCTCCCCATGGTCCCCGCGGGGGCTTCGCTCAATGAAATGGTGCTCAACGCTTAAAGGGTTGTTACGCATGTATATGCTTGAGATCTGTCCTGCTTTTCAGGAGGTTTTTTCATGAAACATACAATCACCGTCATGGTGGAAAATGAATTCGGTGTGCTTTCCCGGGTTGCCGGCCTCTTCTCCGGCCGCGGGTTCAATATCGACTCTCTGTCGGTTGCGCCGACCAACGACGAAACCATCTCCCGTATGACAATAGTTACCCGCGGGGATGACCAGATTCTTGAACAGATATCCAAGCAACTCAATAAGCTGATAGATGTCATCAAGGTTATCGACTTCACCGAAGGTGAGGCTATTGAACGTGAAATGGCCATAGTGAAGGTTTCCGCCGAGGATACAGGCCGGGCGGAGGTTCTCAGGATAGCCGACATCTTCAGGGCGAAGATTATTGATGTGACGCCCAAGTCCTACACTATAGAGGCGACCGGCTCTCCGGCCAAGATTGACGCGATTCTTGAGCTGCTCCGTCCGCTTGGTCTGAAGGAGCTGGTCAGAACCGGTCCGGTTGCCATTGGCCGTGGCTCAAAGGGATGGAAAGGGTAGCCGTTATTCCCACTGGGCATCAAAAGGTGCGCAGATAAATGGATTCAATACACGCGAGGAGGAAAGAATGAAGATTTACTATGACAAAGACTGCAATATGGGCGTACTCAAAGGGAAAAAAGTGGCCATTATCGGCTACGGCTCCCAAGGTCACGCCCATGCCAATAACCTGAAGGATTCGGGTATCGATGTAGTGGTGGGGCTCCGCGCCGACTCCGCTTCGGTCAAAAAGGCAAGTGAAGCCGGGCTGACCGTGCTTCCCACTTCCGAAGCGGTTAAAATTGCCGATGTGGTGATGCTCCTTCTCCCCGATGAGACCCAGGGCGACATCTACCGTGAGGAGATCGGCCCGTTCCTCAAGCAGGGCGCTTATCTGGCATTCAGCCATGGCTTCAACATCCATTTCGGACAGATTGTTCCGCGTCCCGACGTGAACGTCATCATGGTTGCTCCCAAGGGACCGGGTCACCTGGTTCGCCATGAGTACACCAAGGGTGGCGGCGTGCCGAGCCTCATCGCCATCCATCACGACCCTGCCGGCAATTCCCGCGATGTGGCGCTGGCCTATGCCTCTGCCAACGGTGGCGGCCGCGCCGGCATTATCGAAACCTCTTTCAAGGAAGAGACCGAGACCGATCTCTTCGGTGAGCAGGCCGTGCTCTGTGGCGGTATTGCGGCCCTGATCCAGGCTGGTTTTGAAACTCTGGTCGAAGCTGGTTATGCTCCTGAGATGGCTTACTTCGAGTGCCTTCACGAAACTAAGCTCATTGTCGACCTGATTTATGAAGGCGGTATCGCCAACATGCGGTACTCCATCTCCAATACGGCCGAGTACGGCGACCTTACCCGCGGACCGCGTGTAGTTACCGGCGAAACCAAAAAAGAAATGAAGAAAATTCTCGATGAGATCCAGACCGGACAGTTCGCTAAGGAATGGATGCTGGAGAACAAGGCCAACAAGCCGGTCTTCACGGCGCTTCGCCGTAAAGGGGCCGAGCATCAGATCGAAGAGGTCGGCGCACGCCTGCGCTCCATGATGTCTTGGATCGGTGCCTCAAAGATCGTTGACAAGTCGAAAAACTAGCAAGATATAAAAGCTGACCCAGGGAGGCCGGGTGCGGGAAGAGGTTGATAATCCTCACTGCGTCCGGCCTTTTTGCGGTTTGTGATAAATTACGTTCGCAACTATGCGGTCGTTTGGTTTATGATTATCAAATACGTTTGAGGTCTACAGATGCGCAACACAAATACCCCCATTGCCGTTGAGGGATACCCTTTCGTGGCGGGAGCAGCGGTGATTACCGTGGCTCTGGCCGTGCTTTCCTGGAAGTTCCTCGTTTTTTTGCCCCTGGCAGTTCTCTTCGGGGTGCTGACGCTCTTTGTCGTTTTCTTTTTCCGCAATCCCGAGAGGATTACTCCTGCTGACGAAAAAATGGTGATCGCGCCTGCCGACGGCGTTGTAATCTACCAGGGGGTTGCCCGCGAGGATCATCTTGGGGAAGAGATGACAAAGATCAGCATCTTCATGTCAGTATTCAATGTGCATGTGAACCGGGTTCCCATAACCGGAAGGGTGCTGGATAGCTTCTATACGAAGGGAAAGTTCCTTGATGTTCGCGATGAGCGGGCTACCTTCGAGAACGAGCAGGCCGGCCTCGTCCTTGAGACCGCCGACGGGAAGAAGATGGTTGTGGTTCAGGTGGCCGGTCTCATTGCCCGCCGCATTGTCTGTTACGCAAAGAAGGGGGATCAACTGGTTCGGGGCCGTCGGTACGGGCTCATTCGTTTTGGTTCCCGTCTGGATGTCTATCTCCCTCGCGATACCGCCATTAACGTGAAAATCGGCGACAAGACCGTCGCTGGTGAAACTGTTTTGGGGACCCTGCCATGAGTGGTGAGAAGATTGATATGAGCGAGAGCATGCGGAAAGGGATTTACATCCTTCCGAATCTCTTTACTACCGGAAGCCTTTTTGCCGGGTTCTACGGCATGGTTGCCACCATGAATGGCGATTTCAAGACCGCAGCGCTCTGGATACTGATATCCTCCGTCTTTGACGGACTTGACGGCAAGGTTGCCCGGCTTACCGGGACTGCCAGCAAGTTCGGGGTCGAATATGACTCTCTCGCCGATGTGGTTGCTTTTTGCGTCGCTCCGGGCCTTCTCATGTACAAATGGGCGCTTCAGCCCTTTGGCCGCCTGGGATGGCTTGCCTGTTTCCTGTTTGTGGCATGTGGGGCGCTACGGCTGGCGCGCTTCAATGTCCAGGTCAATACGGTTGAGAGTAAGCGCTTCGTAGGGTTGCCGACTCCCGCAGCGGCTAGCATGGTTTCGGCCATGGTGCTGCTCTTCTACCATTTTGGTTGGCCAAGTTCTTATAAAAAGCTGGCAATTCTGATACTTATCTACCTTCTGGCGTTTCTGATGGTTTCTAACTTCCGCTATTACTCCTTCAAAGACCCGGAAATGATAAAACGGCAACCCTTTGCCATCCTCGTTTTTGCGGTTTTGCTCCTGATTGTTATTGCGGCAGAGCCTGTTGTCATGCTTTTTGTGATTTTTCTCGGGTACACCTTCTCCGGAATTATTGGTTTTCTCATGACATGGCCAAGGCGACGACGGCTTGAAAAGGCCATTCATCAGAAGCACAGCAAGGAATGATGTTTAAGGGGGCCTTTGCGCTAGCAGCATCACTCTTTTCTTTGATTAAAGCGAACAATGTTTGAATAGTTGGAACCTTTTGAAATTTAACTATAAATTGTCTTGACACCCGAATGTTTAGTTCTTTATTATCATTTGAAAATAGAAAAGGCAGTGAAGAGGAGTAGTAATCCTTATCCTTATTTAAGCTGAATTTCTGTTCAGCGCAGAGAGCCGGTGGGTGGTGCAAACCGGTATAAGGACGGATGAACTCGCCTTGGAGCCGCTTCGGTGAACGGGGAAAATTTTCCTCCAAACTGGAGACGTTGCCCGCGTAAAGGGTAAAGAGGTCTGCTTCCGGTTTTGCAGGTTTTAACCGGGGTGGATAAAAAAGGGTGGTACCACGGAGCAAAGCCTTCGTCCCTTGTCAGGGCGGAGGCTTTTTATATTTTGGATCTGGGAATCTGACGGCGGCAATGCTGCCCCGTCAGTGTCACGAAACATCAATCACTCACAAAGGAGGTAGACCATGGCGGAACTGAAGATTATCAAGATTTTCGATACAACGCTCCGTGACGGCGAGCAGTCGCCGGGCAACAGCATGAATATCGAAGAAAAATTGCGGGTAGCCAAGCAGCTTCAAAAGCTTAAGGTCGATGTTATAGAGGCTGGATTTCCCATTGCTTCCGAAGGGGATTTCGAGGCGGTCAAGCGGATAGCCCAAACCATCAAGGGGCCGGAGATCGCCGGTCTTTGCCGGTCGAGCGAAAAGGATATCGACCGGGCATGGGAGGCGCTTAAATATGCCGGCGAAAAGGGGCGCATCCATACTTTCCTTGCCACTTCAGAGATTCACATGAAGTACAAGTTGAAGATGACCCGCGAGCAGGTATTGGAAAACGCCGTCAAGGCGGTCAAGAGGGCGAAGTCCTATACTCCCAATGTGGAATTCTCCTGCGAGGATGCCGTTCGCACCGACCTGGCTTTCCTTGTCCAGGTAGTGGAAGCGGTGATTGCCGCCGGTGCTACGACAGTGAACATTCCCGATACGGTCGGCTACACGATTCCCTTCGAGTACTTCAACATCATCAGGCATCTCAAGGAAAATGTGCCCAATATTGAGCAGGCGGTTATTTCGGTCCATTGCCACAACGATTTGGGGCTTTCCGTGGCAAACTCCATTGCTGCGGTCCAGGCGGGCGCCGGCCAGGTGGAATGCACCATTAACGGCATTGGCGAGCGTGCGGGGAACTGTTCCCTCGAAGAGTTCGTCATGGCCATAAAAACCCGCCATGACATCCTCCCTTTCAAAACCAGTGTGGACCATGAGCAGATTGTCCCTGCAAGCCGTCTCCTTTCAACCATTACCGGCATCGGAGTGCAGCCGAACAAGGCAATCGTCGGCGCCAACGCCTTCGCCCATGAATCGGGAATCCACCAGCATGGCGTTCTCATGGAAAAATCAACCTATGAGATCATGACTCCCGAATCCATAGGACTCAAGGCGAATGTCCTGGTACTGGGGAAACACTCGGGGCGTCATGCATTCAAAAAGCGGTTGGGTGAACTCGGCTACGAGCTTTCCGATGACGACCTGAACCGTGCCTTCGAGCGTTTCAAGGCCCTTGCCGATCTGAAAAAAGAAGTATTTGATGAAGACCTTGATGCCCTTGTGGCAGATGAGGTGATGCGGCCGTCGGAGAAATACCGCCTTTCCCATATTACGGTTACTTGCGGTTCCTTTGCTGTTGCCACCTCAACGGTGCAGATGGAGATTGATGGTGTAGCGGTGAGGACTGCCGAACTTGGCGATGGGCCAGTGGATGCAACGCTCAAGGCAATAAAAAAACTGACAAAGACCAAGGCGAAGCTCAAGCAGTATAATGTGGGATCCATTACCGGCGGTACCGATGCCCAGGGTGAGGTGACGGTGCGGGTGACGGATGGAGATGAAACGGTTGTCGGCCGTGGTTCTTCTACGGACATTATCGAGGCATCGGCAAAGGCATATATTAATGCCCTTAATCGATTGAATTCCAAGATGGAGCGAATTCACGAGAGCCTGTGAACTGTTGCACAGGGGGAGTTGACCTTTGAGGTGCTCCCCCTGTTAGATAGTCTCTTCGAGGGCCGGTTACATAGAAAAACCCCGCTGGAAATCTCCAGCGGGGTTTTTGTCTGCCATAAATTGGTTTCAGATTATGCTTTTTTGACGTTTGCAGCCTGGAGACCCTTGGGTCCGGTGACTACATCGAAAGTAACAGCCTCTCCCTCAGCAAGGGTTTTGAACCCGTCGGACTGAATGGCAGAGAAATGAACAAACACATCTTCACCATTGTCCTGCTCAATGAAGCCGAAGCCTTTGGCGTCGTTGAACCACTTAACCTTCCCCTGTGCCATGTTTTCCTACCTCCTTTTGGATGCCTCCGGAACGTTGCCGGAACTTCGTGGGAGTTGCTAAAGTTTCCGGAGTCTTGAGGCAGGAAAACCGCAAAGCATATAGGCATTGAGATGGTTTTCTTATGCTGCGTAAAGCTTCCGAAACTTGCTACCATAAAAAATTAGCAGCGTGTAATAGCGTTGTCAAGGTTTTTTCCGGTACTTTTTAGAACATATTAAGCCTTCTGATAAAGGCAACTAGAAGTCCATAGTGTTTGTGATCGAACTGCAATGCAATGCGGGGGAGCTTCAACAGGTTGGGCTCATCTGCCTCTTCTGGTAGTGGGGGGCAGGGGCAGATATTGGTCCCGGGAAGTCTGATCTCGGGGAATTCGTTCTCAAGTTCATCAATCTGGGCTTTGGTGAGTTCTTTTGTCAGCCGGATTATGAGCCGTGTTTCGAAGAATCTGAGTGAATGGTAGTTGCGGTAGAAATCCTCTATGACCCTGATGGCTTCATCTTCATCACGGGTTATGGTGAAGATGGAGAAGTCTTCAGCGGAGATGAATCCTTTCCCCAGTATGCAATCCTTGACGAAGTCGAACCAGCGATCCCAATAGCCGGTGTTGTCGTCTATCAGGACGAGAGGTTTTGGGGAGGTCTTCCCCGTCTGTATGAGCGTAAAGACTTCCATTGCTTCGTCCAGGGTGCCGAAACCTCCAGGGAAGACGGCAAGGGCGTTTGATTCTTTAACGAAGGCCACCTTGCGGTTGAAAAAGTACTTGTAGTTGATGAGCCGGGGATTCTGGAGCATGACCGGATTCGCCTGCTGTTCGAAGGGGAGGCGGATGTTGACGGCGAAGGAGTGCTCGCTTCCGGCCCCCTCGTTGCCGGCTTGCATGATTCCCGGTCCGCCACCGGTGATTATCATGAATCCCTTGTCGGCGAGTTTTCGGCTGAAGCGGAGGCAGGTCTGGTATATCGGCTCGTGGGGTTCTGTACGCGCCGAGCCGAAAATGGTAACTTTCCGCTTCTCCCGGTAGGGGGCAAAAACGTTAGTTGTGTAGCGCATTTCCTTCATGGTGTTGTTGAGCAGCTTGAGGTCTGCCAGGTAATCGCACTCCTGGCCGGACTTAAGGGCGGAGATTATCATCTCCCGGATCATCTCCGGGTGATGAATTGCATCGACCGACTCCATGAGGGTATCAATTAATGTGTCAACTTCGCCGTTTTTGCGCTTAAAACTTAATTCCATTGCCGGTCAACTCCCGCTGAAATTTGTGCATCATAGCATGCAGCAGTTATGCAAGCAATTGTTAAGCCGGATCGAACAAATATTACGTTGATTTATAATGAACCATTGTTTACAGTGCTTAGTCATAGTTCATCACATTGCGAAAGGGTTGTTCACATGGGTAAGACCACAGCGGAAAAGATTTTTGCGAGCCACTTGGTTGATGAGCCGTTTTCCGGCACCAAGGTGCTTCGGCTTGATGTGGTGATGTGCCACGAAATTACCACTCCAATAGCCATTGCTGACCTTATGGCGAGGGGGAAGGATCGGGTCTTTGATCCCACCAAAATCAAGGCGGTAATTGATCACGTTACTCCGAGCAAGGACTCCAAGACGGCGACCCAGGCGAAAATGTTGCGGGACTGGGCACGGCGGCATGCCATCAAGGACTTTTTCGACATAGGACATAACGGCGTGTGCCACGCACTCTTCCCCGAGAAGGGGTTCATCCGCCCCGGCTACACTGTTATTATGGGAGATTCCCATACCTGTACCCATGGGGCCTTCGGCGCTTTTGCCGCCGGAGTCGGCACTACCGATCTGGAAGTGGGGATACTCAAGGGAGTATGTGCTTTCCGCGAACCGAAGAGCATACGGGTAAATCTTAACGGCACTCTGCCCAAGGGTGTTTATGCCAAAGATGCCATCCTCTTCGTCATTGGACAGCTGGGTGTTAATGGGGCCACTGACAGGGTTATCGAATTCAGAGGTCCGGTGGTTGATGCCATGACCATGGAGTCGAGGATGACCCTGTGCAATATGGCCATTGAGGCGGGAGGCACCTCGGGTATCTGTATGCCGGATATGGTGACGGTGGAATACCTCTGGCCCTTCATTCAGAACGAGTATCCCTCGAAAGATGCTGCCCTTGCCGAGTTCAGCAAATGGCGCTCTGATGATGACGCTGTCTACGACCGGGTGCTTGACTTAGACCTGTCGGCAATCGAACCGATCGTTACCTTCGGTTACAAACCCGACCAGGTGAAGCCGGTCAGTGAGATTGCCGGTTCTCCCGTAGACCAGGTCTACCTGGGATCCTGCACGAACGGGCGGCTTGAAGATTTGAGGATCGCTGCCCAGATTCTCAAGGGAAGGAAGATTGCCGCTTCCGTACGCGGGATTCTCTCTCCTGCTACGCCGAAAATTTATAAGGACGCCATGGCAGAAGGGCTCATCGATATTTTCATGGAAGCTGGCTTCTGTGTTACGAACCCCACTTGCGGAGCCTGTCTTGGTATGAGCAACGGGGTGCTGGCGGAGGGGGAAGTCTGCGCATCCACCACGAACCGCAACTTCATGGGTAGGATGGGCAAAGGGGGGATGGTTCACCTGATGTCCCCAGCAACCAGCGCGGCAACTGCCATTGAAGGTGTTATCGCAGATCCTCGGAAATATCTGTAATATTTATGATAAATGGTCTGTGCCTGGTTGCTGCGCAGCCATTGGTCACTGCCGACTTCACCAAGGAGACTGAACCATGAAACAGTTTGGCGGCCCCGCACTTTTTCTCGACCGCTCCGATATCAATACCGACGAGATAATTCCTGCCAAGTATCTGACCGAGATAACAAAGGAAGATCTGAAACCCTATATCCTGGAAGATTTGAAGCTTCCCGGCTTCGATCCCAAAGGTGATAAGACACGGAATGCCCGGGTCATCGTATCAAGGGCCAATTTCGGCTGCGGCTCTTCCCGGGAGCACGCACCCTGGGTATTCGAGGTGAACGGAATTACCGCAGTCATTGCTGAATCCTTTGCCCGGATATTCCGCCAGAACATGTTCAACTGCGGCATGGCTGCCATTGAGCTGCCAAAGGAAAAGATTGATCAGCTCTTTGCCTATTCGAGCTGTGCTGATGCAAGTGTTTCCATTGACGTGGAAAAGCAGACTCTCACTATTTCCGGTGGCGGAAAGGAGGAGAGCCTCTCTTTCGAGGTTTCCCCCTTCGACAAGGCGCTGGTTCTGGCCGGCGGCTGGGTGGACTACGCCGACGGGAAATATTGATTATCACCCTCCATCTGTCTCGTTGTGAGAGGCCTGCGTTATCAGCGCAGGCCTCTTTCTTCTTGACCGCTGGAGAATCTGGATTTTTGTTGACTCAGCCCGGTTTCTGAGGGTATTTACACTACTTATACATTTTTTTGACACGTGGAATTATTCCCATGCTATTCCGTTTCCTGCTCATAACATGTGTTTTAGTGATCCTGCCGGTTGCCCATGGCCAGGCGTCTGACGACATGGCGGAGAACGGAACTATATTCACCTTCTGGCCCTTGGTGGATTATCGAAAAAGCCCCGAAACAGGCTTCAGCAACCTTTCCATCCTCGGTCCCCTGATTAAGATCCAGCAGCAGGATGCCGTGAGGACGACTGCGGTGCGGCCCTTCGTCTACCGTACCGTTGATGAAAGGGAACATGATGCTACGACGAGCTACCTGTATCCGCTGGCTTCATCCCGGCAAGCTCAGGATGTTTCGAACTTCCAGGTATTGAAACTTTTTCAGGTGAACACCTTTCGCAAGGACGAGCCGGACAAGGCGAAAAGCGACTCTATGCTTTTTCCGTTCTATATTCGGGGAAAGTCCGATACCTATGGTCAATACACGTCGGTTTTTCCAGTCTACGGTACGCTATACGAGCGCCTCTGGCGGGACGAGATCCATTACACCCTTTTCCCACTTTATAGCCGTACGGTCAAAAAAGGGACAACAACCAGGAACTACCTCTATCCGTTTTTCTCAACTATTGAGGGCGAGCGTGAGAGTGGCGGGCAGTTCTGGCCCCTCTACGGCAGGGCGGAAAAAGAGGGTAGCTATAAGCGTAGTTTCGTTCTGTGGCCTTTTTATCTCCATGAGCATACCGGGCTAGATACGGACAACCCAACTGAGCGACTCACTGTTTTTCCACTTTACTCGAAAACCGAGTCGCCGCGCGTCTCTTCCCGTACCTATCTTTGGCCCTTCATGGGTTGGACCAGCGATCGAGGGGCAAAACAGGAAGAACGGCGCTACCTCTGGCCTTTGGTAACAACAGCAACGGGAGATAAACGGAAGGTTAAGCGGTATCTTCCCATTTTTTCCGAAGAACAGAGCGAAGAGACCCTCAAGCGTTGGTATCTCTGGCCGCTTTATCGTCACGATGAAATCAATTCGGGCACCTACGGCCGTGAACGGGACCGGGTCCTCTTCTTCCTCTACTCGGATAGCCTTGAACGGTGGCCCGCCGACGGTGCGGAGCGGCGGAGAATGGCGCTCTGGCCCCTGTTTCTTTTCAATCGTGACACGCGGGGAGTCAAGCAGTTCAGCTTTCCGGCACCGGTTGAGCCCCTGTTGGCGCAGGACGGAATCGAGCAAAGCTGGGCTCCGCTGTGGCGTATCTACATTCAGAGATGGAATGATACTGGCGACTCCACAGTTTCATTTCTCTGGAACTTATACTGGCATGAGCGCCGGGGAGACGATCTGGCCTACGAGTTGTTTCCGCTCGTAATGTACCGTTCGCAAGGCGGGCATTCCGATGTTTCGGTACTGAAGGGGCTTGTCAGGTTGCGGACAGGAAATGACAAGAAGACGCTGAACCTTTTTTGGCTTCCTTTCGATATGAAGTGGAAGGTGGCGGACAAGCCAGTGGTTGAACAGGAGAGCACTATGCTGAACAAGGAGAGGTCTGAACCGTGACGGGCGTGTTCGAGCGCATAGGGAAACGGGTGGTTGCGTTCCATAAGATTGTGGGCGAGATGGTCATCCTTCTGGGCCAGACCGTCTGGTTCTTCCGCGAGGCCCCGCGCAACATCCAGAGCATTTTTACCCAGATGGCCATAATTGGCTATGAAACTCTGCCGATGGCTTCGGTTATGGCTTTCTTCGTGGGGATGGTCCTGGCGCTTCAGACCGGTGCCGAACTCCAGAAGTATGGCACCCAAAATATTATCGGCGGCATTGTGGGTCTTTCACTGGTTCGGGAACTTGGGCCGGTCATGACGAGTTTTCTGGTGGCCGGTCGCGCAGGGTCCGCCATGGCGGCGGAAATCGGTGTCATGAAGGTCTATGAGGAGATTGACGCCCTTAAAACCCTGGATATCAACCCGGTGCGCTACCTGGCCATGCCGCGACTCATTGCCTGCCTGATATGCGTGCCGGCACTGGTTGTCTACGCCGATTTCGTGGGGATTCTCGGCGGGGCGCTCCTGAGCCATTTTCACCCAAAACTCTTTCTTTCATATTCAACATATTATGATAGTTTGAAAACAGCGCTCAAGTTGAGAGAGATCGGTGCGGGGCTTCTCAAGGCAACGGTTTTCGGTGGCATTATCGCCCTTGTTTCATGTTACACCGGTTTTCAGACTTCCGGGGGGGCGCGGGGGATTGCTGAAACCACCACCAGAGCCGTGGTGCTTTCGTTCATGCTTATTCTGGTTGCCGATTATTTCCTGACAAGGATGCTCCTCTGAATTGAGGTGTCGTCGCTGTAGCCGTGCGATAATTGCGGACAGGGCGGCCCTTTGGTACTGAGCGGGGAGGGGAAGTGAGATACTATGATGTCAATTGAAAAAAAAGTCGGTTTTTTCTTTGTTGCTGGGCTGATACTCCTGGGGGTTATGCTGGAGCTTGGCGAGAAATGGAATCCTTTTGAGAAATCCATCCCCTATAAAACCTTCCTCTCAAGCACCACCGGCCTGAAATTGGGTGACCCTGTCCGGCTGGCCGGGGTGGAAGTCGGCAAGATTACCAGGATTGCCATTGCCGACAGTCGCGTTGTGGTGGATTTTGAGGTTAAGCGCGGCACTACGATCAAAACTGATTCCGTCGCCACGATTCGGCTTACCAACCTTCTTGGCGGACAGTTCCTCGGTATTTCCTTCGGTTCGCCTTCTGCCCCGGTTCTTCCGCCGGGAAGCGCTGTCAAAAGCCGCGAGGTTGCCAATATCGACGTAATTGTTGATAACGTGAGCGACCTGACTCAAGATGCAAAAGTCCTTATCAATGATTTGACGGTGAATCAGAGGGATGTATTCCATAAAATTTCAGCCATCCTAGATGACAACCGGGGGAACCTGCGCGCCACCATCGAGAACATGAACAGCATCACCGCCAAGATGGACAGGGGGCAGGGATCGCTGGCAATGCTCCTCAACGACAAGTCGCTCTATCACAATACCAACGAACTTGCGACCAGCATGAAGAACGTTACGGCCAAGATCGAGAGGGGCGAGGGGAGTCTCGGTAAATTCGTCAACGATGATACCTTCTACCTGGATGCCAAAGGGGCCGTTGCGAGCCTGAATGACGGGGCTAAGGACATTAAGGATATCGCCTCAAAAATCAACCGGGGCGAGGGGACCGTCGGCAAGCTTGTGAACGACGAAAGCCTCTACAATGAACTTAAAGATGCTTCTAAAAACGTCAGCGAGGTTGCCCGGAAGATCAATCAGGGGGAGGGCACCCTTGGCAAGCTTGTGAACGACGACACCCTGTACCGTGATACCACGGCAGCCATGAAGAAGCTTGACAAGGCAACCGATGGGCTGTCCGACACGGGCCCCATTTCAGTCATCGGAAGCATGGTGGGGACTTTGTTCTAGCGAGAAGGGGACGCAGGAAAAAACTTTGTTTTTTGCGAGCGCGGGGCCGCCATGGGGAGGCTTCCGCGCTTCTTTTGTCAGGAGGGATGCATGGAGGATGTCTTAAGGATTGCCATCGGGACCGTTACGATGCGCCCCTATGTATTTGCGTTTTTTGCCGCCTATCTTGTGGCGGCCGTGCCGCACCTGGGGTGGCGGAAGACTGCCCTGTTCACGGTGGCCGGATATCTAGCCGCATTCCTTTCCGAGTTCAGCTCCATCAATACCGGAGTTCCCTACGGTTGGTACTACTACATTGATGTGACCCGCGATCGGGAACTCTGGGTTGCCGGTGTTCCCTTCTTTGATTCACTCTCCTATGTTTTCCTCACCTATTGCAGTTACGCAACGGCTCTTTTTGTCGTCTCGCCCATCAAAACCTGGCGTTGGGATCTGGTTACCCTGGAAACCCGTTCAATCCGCGGTTCCTTTGCAGTGCTCTTCCTTGGCTCCCTATTTCAGGTGTTCCTCGATATCATCATCGATCCTGTGGCGCTTCAGGGAAACCGCTGGTTTCTCGGCCAGATTTACGGTTATCGGGAGGTCGGTGCCCACTTCGGCGTCCCCCTGTCCAATTACCTCGGATGGTGGCTTGTGAGCTTCGTTCTGGTTTTTGTACTGCAGCGGATTGACGCGTCGATCGGCCATGGTGCCAGAAAACCGGCCGGAGTTGGGAACTTGCCGTTTCGTCCCCTCTATGGACCGATTCTGTACATTTCGGTGCTCGTCTTCAATCTCAGCGTAACCCTTTGGATCGGAGAGCGGCTCATGGCTCTGACCGGTATTTTCATTGTAATTCCTGCGATGGCTATCTCGCTGGTAACGGTCGTTCGCCGGAGCAACCGCTACCGCAAAGAGGAGCTGGCCGAGCACCTGCGCGATTTCCCCTGGTCTGCAGCAGCTACACGAAAGGGGTAGACGGCGCACCGCTATTCTTTATTGGCGATCCGACAGGAAGTCTACGGTTGTTATGACACCTTGGGCAAGCCGTCTGCCTGCAATGCGGGAGTTACGGGCAAGCCTCAGGAGTTGGGGGATGATCCAGGGTTTGCGGGCAATGGTTGCCATGACCTTGAGGGGACTGATGGCCATATCCGGGCCGGTGAATTCGTCTATGGAGAATGAGAGTTCTTCGCCGGCGTCGTCGCTTACCGCCCTTAGCGCAATAAGCGGAATCCCGTGCCGGTCTGTGATCTCTGCAATTGCAGCCGTCTCCATGTCGAGGATTGGGAATTTTGTCCCGGCAGGGAGCGACTGAACCAGGTCAGCTTTTCTGAGAATGCCGGCCGAGGTTATGATTGTGCCGCAGGCTATGCCGTCTAGGGACTTTCCCAGCTCGGCTGCTATTTCCACGGCAAGGGCCGCCGCAATCCCCTGCCGGCGGGAGAACCTCCCCTCGTTCGCCAGCCAGCTCTCGGTTCCCAATACCATATCTCCCACTCTTAGGCCGGGTAATACGGCGCCACCGAAGCCGAAGGAAAGCATAATCGCCGGCGATACCGCCGTAATCAATGCCTCGGCAGCTGCTGCCGCCATGACGGGGCCCATTCCCGATTCAACGAGGCAGGCTTCCGTATTGCCCAGCGTTACCCGCCATAGGGGGAATTCTCCGCATTGCTCCCGCCTGGCCTCCCCAGCCATGCGCAGAAGCGGGCGTATCTCGTCGGGCATTGCCGCCATAAGTCCTATAGTCTGCATGGACGGCACTTTACCAAAGCCGGCGCCGGGCGGCAACGCATTTCATCCCTTGACACACCACGGCCTTTGAGGTAGCGTTATCCGTCCCACCTGTAGAAGGGACGCGCTTCTCGCAGTACCAAATCTCATGCTCCCATCAGGATAATAAATCTTCGGTTGCGCCTGCTCGGGCTCAGTGCCAGGCATCTCTGGATGCGTGGCGTTTATGCGTGCCGTTGTGTTGCCTGTGGGACCGGTCCGGAATTGGTTATGAAAATTACAGCTATCATCCCGGCAAGATATGCCTCCACCCGTTTCCCCGGCAAGGCCCTTGCCGATATAATGGGCAAGCCGATGGTTCAGCATGTTTATGAGCGGACCGCCAATGCCGGCTTGGTTTCGCATGTCATCGTTGCCACTGACGACGAGCTTGTTGCTGAAGCGGTGCGTGCCTTCGGCGGTCGGGTGGAGATGACGTCTTCGGCCCACGAGACCGGTACCGACCGCCTTGCCGAGGTGGCCACCCGTATCGATGCCGACATCATTGTGAACGTTCAGGGTGATGAACCCCTTATTGAGCCGGCCATGATTGATGAGGCTATCGCACCCCTGGTTTCCGATGATTCCATCAGGATGGGGACTCTGAAGAGCCGCATAAAATCCCTTCATGACTTCCTGAGCCCCAACGTTGTGAAGGTTGTCACCGATAGCCGGGGGGATGCGTTGTATTTTTCCCGCTCGCCGCTCCCCAACTTCCGCGACAAGTGGAATGACCTGAAGGACGAGGCGTTCGTCACGGGGAGGCTTTTGTGCTACAAACATGTGGGGCTCTATGTTTACCGGCGGGACTTCCTGCTGGAGTTTGCCAGAATGGCTCCGACCACCCTTGAACTGGCGGAGAAGCTGGAGCAGTTGCGGGTACTGGAAAACGGGTTCCGCATCAGGGTCGTGGAGACCTCCTTCGAATCGATTGGCGTTGATACGCCGGGCGATCTGGACAAAGTCATCGAAAAATTAACAGGACTCTAGGCGTTAGGTCCGAGGTAATGGGTGTGGGGCATACAATACAAGGGTCAGGGAATTTTGTTCCCGGATTCCTGAAATCTGTATCCTCTGCCTGATTTTTTTAGGAGTTTCCATGAAGACAAAGTTTATTTTCGTGACCGGTGGGGTTGTGTCCTCCATAGGCAAAGGGCTTGCTTCGGCATCGCTCGGTGCGCTGCTGGAGTCCCGGGGGCTTCGTGTGTCCATGCAGAAGCTCGACCCTTACATCAACGTGGACCCGGGCACCATGTCCCCGTTTCAGCATGGGGAGGTTTTTGTCACCGATGATGGTGCGGAAACCGATCTGGACTTGGGCCATTACGAGCGCTATACCTCTGCCCGGCTTTCCAAAAGGAGCAACTTTACCACTGGCCAGGTCTATTACTCCGTCATTGAGAAAGAACGTCGCGGCGACTACCTGGGGGGAACCGTCCAGGTAATTCCTCACATCACCGACGAGATAAAGCACAAGATCCTGGAGAATGCCAAGGGAGCCGATGTGGCCATCGTCGAGGTGGGCGGCACCGTTGGGGATATCGAATCGCTGCCGTTTCTGGAGGCGATCCGCCAGTTCAAGGCCGACCGAGGGGCCGGTAACGTGCTTTACCTGCACGTGACGCTTGTTCCGTACATAAAGACTGCCGGCGAATTGAAAACCAAGCCGACCCAGCATTCGGTCAAGGAACTGCGTGAAATCGGTATTCAGCCGGACATTCTCATCTGTCGCTGCGAGAAGGACCTCCCCCACGACATGAAGGCGAAGATTGCCCTCTTCTGTAACGTGGAGGAAAAAGCCGTAGTTACATCCGCCGATGCCGAGCACATTTACGCGGTGCCTATGGCGCTCCATAAGCAGGGGCTCGACGAGCAGGTGGTGGAGAAGCTCAATATCTGGACCAAGGCCCCTGACCTGGCCCCCTGGGAAAGCGTGGTGGAGAAGCTTCGGAATCCGCTCAAGGGAGAGGTTCACATCGCCATAGTCGGCAAGTACGTGGACCTCACCGAGTCTTACAAGTCATTGTCTGAAGCTCTCACCCACGGCGGCATTGCCAATGACTGCAGGGTTACCCTCCACTACCTCGACTCCGAGAAACTTGAGCACGAAGGGTTGGCCGGACTTCTGGATGGCGTGGACGGAATCCTTGTCCCCGGTGGCTTCGGCGAACGGGGGACCGAGGGGAAAATCAAAGCCATCGAATATGCCCGCACCCGTAAGATTCCTTTCTTCGGCATCTGCCTCGGTATGCAGATGGCGGTTGTGGAGTATGCCCGTAATGTCTGCGGACTCGATGACGCCTGCTCGAGCGAATTCCGGCCGGATTGCGCGAATGCGGTCATTCACCTCATGGAGGAGCAGAAGGGGGTGGAACGCAAGGGCGGGACTATGCGGCTCGGGGCCTATCCCTGTTCCATTGCCAAGGGAACATTCTCCCATCGCGCGTACGGTTCGCTGGACGTTTCCGAGCGTCATCGTCACCGGTATGAATTCAACAACTCTTTCAGGGAGTTGCTGGTTTCCAAGGGACTTGTGGTCTCGGGTGTCTATAAGGAAGGGGACCTGGTGGAGATCGTCGAGGTTGCGGATCATCCGTGGTTCCTCGGATGCCAGTTCCATCCGGAGTTCAAGTCGAAGCCCCTTAACCCCCATCCGCTCTTCAGGTCGTTTATTGCAGCTGCCCTTGAGCAGCGGGGCAAGAAGGGATAACATCGTTACTCGTAACGAGGCTGTGAGGACCCTATGATCAGAGAAATTACCATCGGCAACGTCAAGATGGGTGGAACCCGTCCCCTGGTGCTTATCGCCGGCCCATGTGTCATCGAGAACGAGGCGGCAACCCTGCGCTGCGCCGAGCGCCTCATGACAATTGTTAACGGCTTGTCGATCCCTCTCATTTTTAAGGCTTCCTACGATAAGGCGAACCGCACTTCCGTCACCTCCTTCCGCGGACCTGGGATGAAGGAGGGACTCCGCATCCTGGCCAAGGTTAAGGAATCCCTCGGTATCCCGGTCATTTCCGATATCCACTCCATTGAGCAGGTGCAGCCCGCTGCCGAGGTCCTCGATATCCTCCAGATTCCGGCTTTCCTCTGCCGCCAGACCGATCTTGTGGTCGAGGCCGCCCGCACCGGCTGCGTGGTGAACGTCAAGAAGGGGCAGTTCCTTGCCCCCTGGGACATGGAAAACGTGGTGGGCAAGATTGTCGCCAGCGGTAACGAGCAGATTATTCTGACCGAGCGTGGCGCTTCCTTTGGCTACAACAACCTAGTGTCCGATATGAGAAGCCTTCCCATAATGCGGCGGTTAGGCTTCCCTGTGGTTTTCGATGCAACCCATAGTGTTCAGCTCCCAGGAGGGCAGGGGGGGACATCCGGCGGCCAGAGGGAGTTTGTGGAATATCTCTCCCGCGCAGCCGTTGCAACCGGCATTGACGGCATCTTCATGGAAGTTCACGAGGACCCGACCAAGGCCCTTTGTGATGGCCCCAATTCGATTCCTCTTGACGATCTTCCTGTGTTGCTGAAAAAACTCAAGGCCATTGATGCCATAGTAAAATAGAAGCCCGGAACTGCTGCCCCGGTACAGGTGAAAGTTTTTGCCGGTCCCTGGTCCACGGTCCCCGGTTACGGATTTCAGATGATTATCGAAGAAGCACGCAAGGTTATTCGGATTGAAGCCGATGCCCTAATGGCCCTTGCCGACTCCATTAACGGCGATTTTGAAAAGGCCGTTCGCCTCGTTCTTTCTACCAAAGGAAGAGTGGTGGTGACCGGTATGGGGAAGTCAGGGCTCATCGGCCAGAAAATTGCCTCTACCATGGCCTCCACGGGCACCCCTGCTTTTTTCCTCCATCCTGCCGAGGGCATTCATGGCGATCTGGGGATGATTATGAAGGGGGATGTGGTTATTGCCATCTCCAACAGCGGCGAAACTGAAGAAGTCGTGCGGATATTGCCGATCATTAAAAGGATTGGTGCTTCCCTTGTATCCATGTCTGGAAACCCGAAATCGACCCTTGCCAAGGCCGGTGACGTTTTTCTCGATATTTCAGTTAAAGAGGAGGCGTGCCCCCTGGGCCTTGCGCCCACCGCATCCACAACCGCCACTCTGGCCATGGGTGATGCTCTTGCCGTGGCACTTCTCATAGAGCGGGGGTTTCGCCCCGAGGACTTTGCCCTGTTCCATCCTGGCGGCTCCCTCGGCAAGAAGCTTCTTCTTACCGTCGGGGACCTGATGCACGGCGGCGATTCCCTGCCGCTTGTCGCGGCGGATACCCCCATGAGCGATGCTCTTTTCGTCATCACGTCCAAAGGGCTGGGCGTTACTGGGGTTGTGGATGCCGGTGGCGACCTCCTGGGTGTTATTACCGACGGAGACCTGCGCCGGGCGCTGAGCAGGGGAGTTGCCATCCTTGAACTCCGTGCGTCGGAGCTCATGAGCCGGAATCCAAAGAGAATTCTGCGCGGAGACTTGGCAGCCAAGGCTCTTCAGCGTATGGAACAGTATTCGATTACTTCTCTCTTTGTTTTTGAAGGGGATGACGAGCAGAAGCCGGTGGGGGTTGTCCATCTGCATGATCTTCTGAAAGCGGGGCTTGCCTGATGAATGAGCGTATCCGTAATATCCGGCTTCTTCTCCTTGACGTGGACGGTGTCATGACCGACGGGAGGATTATCTTCGATTCCAACGGCGTTGAAAGCAAGTTCTTCAACGTTAAGGACGGCCATGGGATCAAGATGGTGCAGCGTGCCGGGATCGAGGTGGGCATCATCTCTGGTCGCGGTTCGGTTGTCGTGTCAAACCGGGCCGCTGAACTGGGTATCTCGCTGGTCTATCAGAAATCCCTCGACAAGCTTACCCCCTATAAGGAAATTCTGGATAGAACGGAATTAACCGATGAGCAGGTTGCCTTCATGGGCGACGATGTTATTGATATTCCCGTGTTGCGCCGAGTCGGTTTTGCGGCTGCCCCGGCGGACGCCGTGGATGATGTTTTCCCCTTTGTGCACTTCACCTCCCGCAACCGCGGCGGTTGGGGGGCTGTTCGCGAGGTCTGCGACCTTCTGCTCAGGGAACAGGGGAAGTGGGATGAGATAACTTCCCGTTACTTTCTCTAGTTTTTCTTCGAATACCCTTTTGCCGCATCCCGCCCCTTTCTGTTCTTTGTGACCGATGATCTCCTCCCCAGTCATAGGGCCTGCGAAGCCCCTTTGCTGGCTATTCTGCAAGTTTGCGGTTCTGATCTTACAATCTCCGTGCCAAATTGCTTATCTGTGCCGAGAATCCACTTTACAGTGCTTTGGCGAGATGGTATACTTCGGCCATATATATGGCAAATGCTAATAAAATCAGGCATATTCTTGCCTCGGTCATTATTCTTGCAGTACTCTATGTTGCCGGTACTCTTGCCTTGAGGCTAGGGGGAGGCGATAAGAAGGAGGAGAGCCTGCCGGCTCTTCCCCGCAACGTTGAACTTTCCCTCAGCACAATCCATTATGCGGAAACCAAAAATGGTGTTAAGCAATGGGATCTTTTTGCCGAAAAGGGTGAGTATGACAAGGCGAGGGATGTGACCAGGCTGTCCGGTGTAAGGTTGATCCTTTACAAGAGTGGCGATAGTGGAAACGTGACCCTTGTCTCGGATGTGGCCGACTACTTCAATGCATCGAAGAATGTGAAGCTGGCCGGAAACGTTGCCGCGAAGAGCGAGTCAGGCATGGCATTCACCACCGGTCGGGCTTCATACGAGGCTGGCCGTTCTTTGATTGTCACCGATGACAGGGTTGTGTTCACCGATGGTGGAATGAGCGTCACGGGAGTAGGAATGGAGTTTTCAGTTAAGAGCCGGCAGGTGCGGGTTCTTAAGGATGTGACGGCAACCGTCACGCCGCGGAAAAAGGGATGATATGATGCGAATCTTCACGGTTATGCTTCTGCTTCTGGCATCACTGGCAGTTGCCAACGCTGCGCCGCTGCTGAAGGGGGACCGGCAGGGACAGCCGGTAACCATAAAATCCAATGAACTTTCCAGTGACAGTAAAAGCAGAACTGCCACGTTCAGCGGCAAAGTTGTCGCCCGTCAGGGTGATCTGACCATTTATTCCGATAAGCTTGTCGTCCATTACAAAGAGGAAGGTGGCGATCTCGACAAGGTGGTGGCGACGGGGAACGTTCGCATCGTCCAGGGAGACCGCCTTGCTACTGCACGTGAAGCCGTCTATCAGAGCGTCGAGCAAAAGATTGTCCTTACCGGTGATCCCAAGGTGATTCAGGGCGAGAATACGGTAACCGGCAAAGTTATCACCTATTTTGTGGACGAAGAAAGAAGTGTTGTGACCGGCGGCCCCGACACACGGGTCGAGGCAGTCATTACGCCTAAGGAAAAGGTGAAGAATGGCGGGCAAAAGCGCTGATACTGTTCTGCGGGCACAGGGACTCCGGAAGGGGTTCGGCAAACGTATAGTTGTAAATGGTGTAGACCTGAGGGTTTCGACGGGTGAGGTCGTGGGTCTTCTTGGCCCCAATGGTGCCGGCAAAACCACTACTTTCTATATGGTTGTGGGACTTTGCCGCCCTGACGGAGGCCAGGTGTTCCTCGGCGACGAGGAGATTACCACGCTTCCCATGTATCAGCGTGCGCGCATGGGAATCAGCTATCTCCCCCAGGAACCATCCGTCTTCCGCAAACTTACCGTTGAGGAGAACATCCTGTCAGTTCTGGAGGCAATGGACCTTTCCCCGGCTGAAAGACGGGAGCGGGCTGCAGAGCTTATCGGCGAGTTCAAAATCGCCCATATCGCAAAGAGCAAGGGGTATGCCCTTTCCGGAGGGGAGCGCCGCCGGGTCGAGATTGCCAGGGCTCTGGCAACAGATCCCCTTTTTATCCTTCTCGACGAGCCCTTTGCGGGGATTGATCCCCTCGCAGTAATTGATATTCAGGCGATTATCACCGATCTGAAATCAAGAGGGATAGGGATCCTCATTTCCGACCACAACGTTAGGGAGACGCTTGGTGTCTGCGATAACGCCTATATTATGAGCTCCGGTGAGGTTATTGAATATGGCGATCCGGTGAAAATCGCCGAAAGCAAAAAGGCCCGGGAGATCTACCTGGGCGATAAATTCAGACTGTAACGATTTCTTGTTTCACAGAGATGCCAGTGCAATGCGGCGGTTGATTGCCCCGCAACTAACGAGCGTAAAACCGCATCCAGGGTGTTCCAGTTATGGCCATTGAAATGCGTCAACAGATGAAACTGACCCAGCAGCTGGTGATGACTCCCCAGTTGCAGCAGGCCATCAAGCTCCTTCAGCTCTCGCGGCTGGAGCTTCAGGATCTTGTCCGTCAGGAGATGGAGGAGAATCCTGTGCTCGAAGAGTCCCTTGAGCTTGAGGAGCCCCGGGAGCAGGAGCAGCTGGAACAGTCTGAAAAGGAAGAGGCTCCCTCCGTTGAGGATACGGGGTTCCAGGAGGTGAAGGCAGGGGAGGAAACCTTGCGCGACACCGACTGGGACAGCTATCTCGAAGGGTATAATTTCAGCGCCGGCGAGCAGTATTACGATGACGAGGAGCGTCCTTCCTACGAGAATATCCTTACCCGCAAGGGCACCCTGGTCGATCATCTCATGTGGCAGCTGAGCCTTGCCCGGATTTCCGATGCGGAAGCGGAAATCGGTGCCGAGATTATCGGGAATATCGATGAAGAAGGTTATCTTCGTGCCACTATTGAGGAGATTGCACGGTCACGGGGTGTGGAGGATGCCGTTGTCGAGGCATGCCTCAAGAAGATACAGGAGTTCGACCCGATGGGGGTCGGGGCCAGGGACCTCCGGGAGTGTCTTCTCATTCAGGTTGCCCAGCTTGACATGGGGGGGAGCGTTGTGGAGGGGATACTCAAAGACCATCTCCATGACCTTGAAGCCCGCAAGTACAAGCAGATCGCCAAGGCCCTCGGGGTAGACATCAACGATATCCTAATGGGGGCGCGCATCATTGCCGGACTTGACCCCAAACCGGGGCGTATCTATGGCTCCGATGACGTCCACTACATTTCCGCCGATATCTTCGTCTACAAGATTGGAGAGGACTATGTCGTAATGCTGAACGACGAAGGGCTCCCCAATCTCCGGATCAGCCCCTTTTACTCTGGAGATGCCAAGTCAAGCGGCCAGGTGGATGAAAAGGCCGAAGAATACATTAATGACAAGGTTCGTTCGGCCATGTGGCTGATCAAGAGCATTCATCAGCGGCAACGGACCATCTACAAGGTGGCCAAGAGCATTGCCAAGTTCCAGCGGGACTTTCTCGACAAGGGAATAGAATATCTCCGGCCGCTGGTGCTCCGTGACGTGGCTGAGGATATCGGCATGCACGAGTCCACCATCAGCCGTGTTACAACCAGCAAATATATGCAGACACCCCAAGGGCTTTTCGAGATGAAGTACTTCTTTAACAGTGGTATTTCCACCGGCGAGGGGGACTTTATCGCCTCGGAGAGTGTCAAGAACAAGATCAAGGAAATAGTCGAAGCCGAAGACCCGCGCAAGCCATACAGCGACCAGCGCATAGCCGATCTTCTGTCGGCCAGCAGTATTAACATTGCCCGTCGTACCGTTACCAAGTACCGCGAGATGATGAGAATCGGCTCGTCATCGGAGCGCAAGCGGCATTTCTGAGCTGAGCACGGTTCGAATAAATTTTTCTTTTGACGTTGCGGGTTGAAGGATTGCTTTTTAGTGATTTAACTGAAGTAGGAGCAGGTGACCCGACACGCATTTACCGCAAGGAGGAAGTTATGCAAATTACCACGACATTCAGGCACATGGAGCAGAGCGAAGCCCTGAAAAGCTACGCAGCCGAGAAACTGGAGAGGGTTAAGAAATATATTGACGAGCCCATCACCGCCCAAGTTTTCCTCACCGTCGAGAAAATTCGTCATATGGCCGAGGTTACCCTTACCGCCAAGGGTGTCACCATCAAGGCTGCTGAGGAAACCAACGACATGTATGCGGCCATCGACGCCGTGATCGACAAAATCGAGCGCCAGCTTCGGCGCTACAAAGAGCGCCTCAAGGACCACAAGCCGGCCGCCGACAACCGTTCACTCGAAGTGCAGAAGAGCGTATTCACTGCCGAAAGTATCGATCAGCAGCAGGAGCCGGTAATTGTCCGGAGCAAGACCATTACGATCAAGCCGATGTCGGTCGAGGAGGCGGTCATGCAAATGGACCTTCTCCATAAGGATTTCCTTGTTTTCACCGATTCCGCCACTGAAGCGATCAATGTTGTCTATCGCCGCAAAGACGGCAATTACGGCCTGATCGAACCGGCACCCAAATAAAGCCTGGAGGGCCGCGCCGCCTTTTGGTGCGCGCGGCCCGCTGCTGGCTGCCCTGCGGGATGGAGGGGGAACAGACGTTGAATACCATCAGCCTCTCAATAGAAGACCTCCTCAATGATTCGGAGTATGGTCTCGACCTGTCCCTCATTGCGGGGGGGGGAGGGGTCGAGCATCGAGTATTCAGTTCGCGTATCCAAAAACCCGGCCTAGCCCTCACCGGATATACGGATCACCTTCATCCGGACCGGGTTCAGGTGCTGGGTAACACTGAAATCTCCTACTTGCGACAGCTTCATGAGGAACTTGCCACAATATTTATCGACAAGTTCTGCGAGTATCCCATCTCCTGCATCATTATCACCAAGGGGCTGGATCCGCCCCAGTTCCTCAAGGATGCGGCCGAACGTGAAGCGATCCCGCTCATGGTGACTCCGCTTCAATCATCAACGTTCATCTCGCTCATCACAAAGTTCCTTGAGGAGCGTCTATTGCCAATGACCCACATCCATGGTGTTCTCGTGGATGTTCTGGGTGTTGGGGTTCTCCTGCTGGGCAAGAGCGGCATCGGCAAAAGCGAGTGTGCCCTCGACCTTGTCATTCGGGGGCACCGTCTTGTGGCCGATGACGTGGTGTTTGTTAAGAAAAAAATGCCCGCAGCCCTTGTGGGCCAAGCGGCCGAGGCTATCCAGTACCATATCGAGATACGGGGACTCGGGGTTCTCAATATCAAGAACCTGTTCGGCGTGTCATCCATTCGCGAGAAGAAGATCATCGATATGGTGATCGAACTGGTTGACTGGGATCCGGAACATGAATATGACCGTCTTGGCCTGGATGACGAGTTCTACACGATTCTGGATATCGAGATTCCGTACATAAAAATTCCAGTCCGGCCGGGGCGCAACCTCACCTCAATAATCGAGGTGGCAGCCCGCAACCACCTCCTAAAGGGGATGGGGTATCATTCGGCCCGGGAATTCCAGGAGAAGCTCATGACGAGAATGGAAGTCCGCCCCCGGGGCAATGAGGTGGAGTGACCGATGCGCGTTCTGGTTATCTCCGGCCTTTCCGGTTCCGGCAAGTCCACGGCGGTGCGGGTTCTTGAGGACGAGGGGTTCTTTTGTATTGATAATCTTCCGGTGCAGCTCTTCCCCACCATCATCGATCTGGTCCAGAAGTCCCAGGAAACGGTGCCGGGCGTGGCTCTCGTCATGGATATCCGGGGGAGGGATTTTCTCAAGGGATTCGAAAAGATATTTCACGAGATCGATGATGCCGGGCATACCGTCGAGATAATTTTTTTCGATGCAACCGATGAAGTGCTGATTCGCCGTTTCTCCGAGACCCGGCGTCGCCATCCGGCCCTGGACAGTGGTTCGGTACCCGAAGGAATCCGTTACGAGCGCGAGCAACTTGCGGGACTCCGGCGGCTTGCCACGCTTGTTATCGACACGTCCGAGCTGAACGTTCACCAGCTCAAGGAGATGGTGCTGGTTCGTGTCAAGGGAGTGGCCGGCACGGGAAGGATGACCATCAATCTCCAGTCGTTCGGCTATCGTTACGGGATTCCGTTGGAGTCGGATTTGGTCATGGATGTTCGCTTTCTTCCCAATCCCCACTTTGTGCCGGAACTCAGACCCTTCACGGGGCTTGATTCCGGCGTAAGGGATTTCGTGCTGGAAAAACCAGAAACAGGCCAGTTCCTGGCCAAGTTCGAGGACCTGCTTGATTATCTTCTGCCCGCTTACAAGCGGGAGGGTAAGTCGTACTTGACGATTTCAATAGGCTGCACCGGGGGCCGGCACAGGTCGGTTGCAATTGTGGAAGAGCTCCACCAGTTTTTTACCCGCAATAACATTGCCGTTAAGGTGAGTCATAGAGATATGGAAAAAGGATAAAGCAATGATTGGATTGGTGTTAGTAACCCACGCCGGTTTTGCCGAGGAACTTCTCAGCGGAGCCGAAATGATTGTGGGACCCATTGAATGTGCAGAAGCAGTTGGTATCCGCCCTGGAGACCCTGCCGATGACATCATGACTCGTATTGCCGAGGCCGTTAAGCGCGTTTCAGGGGATGGTGCGCTCATAATGACCGACATGTTCGGCGGCACTCCATCCAATATGAGCCTCTCATTTCTTGAAACTGACCGGATTGAGGTGTTGACCGGCGTGAACCTCCCGATGGTGATAAAGTTCGCTTCGGACAGGGAGCGGGGCACCGTTGCCGATCTGGCCACGTCTCTCAAGGAATACGGCCGAGAGAGTATATCCGTGGCCGGAGACTATCTGAAATAAAACTTAGGAGCAGGGTTATCCAGTAATGCAAGTTCAGGAATTCAGCATCGTCAACAAGCTTGGTCTCCACGCCAGGGCTTCGGCCCTTTTTGTCAAGACAGCAAGCCGCTTTCGTTCCGACATCAAGATTGAGCGTGAAGGGGTGCAGGTAAACGGCAAGAGCATCATGGGAATCATGATGCTTGCCGCCGCCAAGGGAACAGTCATCAAAGTCACTATTGATGGTGAGGATGAGGCGGAAGCGATGGCCGCCCTGGGTGATCTCATAACCAATGGATTCGGCGAGGAATGATACGCGGATTTTCCGCGGCATAGAAGCATCTTCCGGGATTGCAATCGGAACTGCGCGCTTGACTGATCGTAATCGCGTGTCGGTTACCGAGGTTTCCATCGAAGAGGAAGAGGTGGCGCAGGAGTGCGCGCGTTTCCATGCTTCGCTTCAGGATGCCCGCCAGGAACTCCTTGCCGTTAAAGAACATCTTGCTGCAACTCGCGGTCCCGAACACCTTTATGTTGTAGATACCCACCTGCTGATCCTCGACGACAGCATGCTTACCCGTGGCACCCTCGACCTGATCGCGGGAGAGCGGATCAATGCCGAAGCAGCGCTCAAGCGAAACCTCCAGAAATTCAAAGAATTCTTTGTTGAAATTGAAGATGAATACCTGCGCGAGCGGGCCGGTGACGTGGAAACCGTCGTCGAGCGTATCATGCGGGCGATGGTTGGCAAGCGTCAGGAGAGCATTGCTTCCATTGATGGTGGCAAGATCGTCATCGTCGCTCACGACCTTTCGCCAACCGATATTCTCCAGATAGACAAAAACAAGGTAATTGCCTTCATCACGGATATGGGGGGAAGGACTTCCCACACGGCCATCCTGGCCAGGGCCCTTGAAATTCCTGCCGTGGTCGGCCTCGAGACGATCACCAGTGAGGACATCGACGGATTGCCGATCATAATAGACGGCACCGATGGCACCGTGGTCGTCAACCCTGACACTGAGACTTTCCGCGATTATCTCCAGCGCAAGCAGCGGTATGACTATTTAGAACAGGAATTCCTCAAGCTTCGGGACCTCCCCCCCGAGACCATCGACGGTCATCGGGTCAGCCTCATGGGGAATGTGGAGTTTGCCGAGGAAATCCCCACGCTCAAGGGACATGGCGGTGAAGGGGTCGGACTCTACCGCACCGAAATGCTCTACATGAACCGCAGGGGGCTTCCCGACGAGGAAGAACAGTACCTGGCCTATGCCGCCATTGTGGAAAGAATGGCGCCCCAGCCGGTTACCATCCGAACTCTTGACGTGGGCGGCGACAAGCTTGTCACCGACCTTCACCTGGAGGATGAGATGAACCCGGCCATGGGGTTGCGGGCCATACGACTTTCTCTACGCAAACCCGAGGTTTTTAAAACCCAGTTGCGGGCTATCCTTAGGGCCAGCGCCAGGGGTAAGGTCAGGATCTTCTTCCCGATGATTTCAGGTGTCGAAGAGGTGCGCACCGCCAAGGCAATTCTGGAAGAAGCCAAGCGCGAACTCCGCGCTGAAGGGACGCCCTTTGACGATGCCATGGAAGTCGGCATTATGATCGAGGTTCCATCGGCGGTTGTCATTGCCGATATCCTTGCCCGGGAAGTGGATTTCTTCAGCGTCGGGACCAATGACCTCATCCAGTACTCCTTGGCCATCGACCGCACCAATGAACATCTGGCTCATCTATATCAGCCGCTGCACCCGGCTGTTCTCCGCTCTCTCCGCATGGTGGTCGAAGCGGCCCATGCCGCAGGCATCCGTGCCTGCATGTGCGGCGAAATGGCCGGCGAGGCGCGCTATCTCCCTATACTCCTTGGCCTCGGATTCGATGAACTTTCAATGACCGGTGTCTCGATTCCGCGCGTAAAGAAAGTACTGCGCCGTGCCGCCAGGGGCGACGCGGAACTCCTTGTCGCAAAGGCGCTCACTTTCTCCAGTGCGGCGGAAGTGGAAGCCTATTTGAGCAGCGAGATTTCCGCACGTTTTTCCGAGAGTTTTGACTGACCCCAGTTTGTTTTCTCCCTTGACATACGTCTCCGCCAGCTTATACAATTCAAACCTTTGCAGAACATTGGACAGACCATATTCATCAGTGAGGAGGAAGGATCAGCGATGGAGATGAAGGACTATATTTTTACTTCCGAATCGGTTTCAGAAGGGCATCCCGATAAAGTTGCGGATCAAGTGTCGGATTCCATTCTCGATGCTATTCTTACTCAGGATCCCAAAGCTCGCGTTGCGTGCGAAACCATGGTAACCACCGGCATGGCGGTTATTGCCGGTGAGATAACCACGAGTGCCGTTGTGGATTATCCCAAGGTCGTGCGCGAGACCATCCGCGAGATTGGCTACAATGATTCGGCCATGGGTTTCGATTGGGAAACCTGCGCCGTCCTCGTTTCCATCGACAAACAGTCCCCCGATATCTCCCAGGGGGTTACCGAAGGGGAAGGGATGTTCAAGGAGCAGGGCGCCGGGGACCAGGGGCTCATGTTCGGTTACGCCTGCACCGAAACCCCGGAACTCATGCCGATGTCCATCACCTACGCCCACAAGCTGACCCAACGGCTGGCGGAAGTACGCAAAAATGGCGTTCTTGATTTCCTCCGTCCCGATTCGAAATCCCAGGTTTCCATCGAATATGTGAATGACAAGCCGGTGCGGGTGGACACGGTGGTTATCTCCTCCCAGCATACGCCGGAGGTTTCCTACGAGACCATCAAGGAAGGGATCATCGAGGAGGTCGTGAAGAAGATCATTCCGGCCGATCTCATGGACGAGCGGACCCGGCTCCTCATCAACCCTACGGGCCGGTTCGTCATCGGCGGGCCCATGGGCGACTGCGGCCTGACCGGGCGGAAAATCATCGTTGACAGCTATGGTGGCCATGGTGCCCATGGTGGCGGTGCTTTCTCCGGCAAGGATCCCTCCAAGGTGGACCGTTCCGCCGCCTACATGGGGCGTTATGTGGCCAAAAACCTGGTGGCTGCCGGACTTTGCGAAAAATGCGAAGTGCAGGTGGCCTATGCCATCGGCGTGGCCGAGCCGGTATCAGTCATGGTTGACACCGCCGGCACCGGCAAAATCCCTTCGAGCCGCATGGCCGAGATAGTGCGAGAGGTTTTCGACCTGCGTCCCCGCGCCATCATCGAGCAACTCGACCTGCTTCGTCCCATTTACCGGAAGACTGCCGCTTACGGCCACTTCGGCCGGGAGCTTCCCGAGTTCACCTGGGAGCGTACCGACAAGGTCGACATAATTCGCCAGAAGGCGGGTATCTAGCGAGATAGTTAGCTGGTAAACAGCTGGATAGTAGAAAGGCCGGATGACATTGCGTCACCCGGCCTTTTTCCCGTTTTGTATCCGGCTCCCTCACGACCTCACTACTTCACTCCCTCGCCGCCTTTCCTGCTGAACCGGTATCCCAGTCCTCGAACAGTATGGAAATATATCGGCTTGGCGGGGTTCGGCTCGAAGTATTTCCGCAGCCGCACGATGAAGTTGTCCAGTGTTCTGGTTTCAGTGTCGGATTTGTATCCCCAGACATTCTCCAGGATGTCGCCGCGGCTGATGGCCTCCCCCTCCCGCTGGAAGAAAAGGGACAGCATCTTAACCTCAAGTTCCGTGAGGTCAATCTCTCCCTGGGCGGTGCGGGCATGATAGGAAAGTAGAAATACCTCGTTGTCGCCGAAACGGTACGCTTCCTCCACTGGCTCGGGACGGTACCAGGAAGAGCGCCGCAGCATTCCGCCGACCCTCAGCAGGAACTCGTTCAGGTTGAAGGGCTTGGTGAGGTAGTCATCGGCGCCGCTCTTCAGCCCCGTGATCCGCGCTCCTTCGTCGGACCGGGCCGTCAGTATCAGGACCGGTACCCGGCTGTCCATGGCCCTGATCCGTTCGCAGACGGCGAAACCATCCATCCCCGGAAGCATGACATCGAGAATGATGAGCGCGAAGCGGTCGTAGGCAAGCCGCTCCAGGGCTTCTTCGCCGCTTTCCACATGGCTTACGCGATATCCGTCCATTTCAAGGTTGAAACAGATGCCCCGGGCCAGGTGTATCTCGTCTTCCACCAGAAGGATGTGGGGTTTTTCATCGTTCATCGGGCAACCCCTTTGTTGCGGGGCAGGGGGAGACTGATGGCAAAGACGGTTCCCTTTCCAAGCCCCTCGCTTTCGGCGGTTACGGTCCCGCCGTGTTCCCTGACCACTGACTTGACGATCCAGAGGCCGAGGCCGGTTCCCCGGATTGCTTCGCCGCTGCTGCGAATCCGGTAGAACTTCCGGAAAATGTGCTTGAGGTCTTTGCGGTCGATTCCTTTGCCGTTGTCCTGGAAGGAGAGAACGCAGCGGTTACCCTCCCGCTTCAGGGCGACGCGGATTTCCGGAGCCCCTATGCTGTAGAGGATTGCATTCTCGAACAGGTTGCGCAGTACCGTCTCCATCCCCTCCACATCGATTGCCGCGGAAATTCCCTTCTCGATGTCGAGGATGACGCTTCCACCTTCGGGCAGGTTGTTGCGCTGATGCTCCATGTAACGGGTCACCAGGGCCGAGAAGTCCACCACCGGGTAGAGGGAGGCCCGACGCCGCTGTTCAATCTTGGCGACCATCAGAATATTGCTGGTAAGGTTGTCGAGCCGGTCTATGTCCACGAGCATGGTGTCCAGGAAACGCTCCAGCTTGTCGGCGGGGGGCTTGCGGAGCCGGATTGTCTCCAGGTGGAGCTTGATGGAAGCCAGCGGTGATTTAAGTTCGTGGGTCGCCTGGGAGATGAAGTCCTGCTGCTCCAGATTCAGTTTAGACTGGCGGCGCCAGTAAATGAAAATGACATAGACCCCCGCCAGGATGATGACGAGAAGCACCAGCCCTTCCACGAGCACAGCCCAGTCGAAGCCCCGCGCCAGCAGTTCGGGTCGGTAGCGTTCGGCCAGTTGACGGAACTCCTTGTGACGCCCCACGAACCAGCTGATCCAGAAAAAGACCAGCAACCCCCATACGACCTGAATTCCGATCAGGGCCATGAGCGGGTTTATGAGTTTTTTCAGCCATTTCATGATTTTTTGTGTAGCACCCCCCCGTTATGTTTGCAAGGGTATTTCGTTTTACAAAAGTATTACACATATTCCGGCCGTTGCTCTGCTATGGTAACCATCATACAAACAACACCGGCAGGGGGTGAGGAACATGGCAGGACCGCTTAAAATCGGCAAGTATGAAGTGAAATATCCGCTCATACAGGGTGGGATGGGAGTTCGCATATCGGGATGGCGGCTTGCCGGCCATGTGGCCAAATGCGGCGGCGTGGGGCTCGTGGCCACTGCCGGCATCACTCTCAACAGCGGCCTCTACACCGGTTCCAACTACCTCCAGTCCAATCCCGAGGCGCTGCGGCAGGAGCTGCGCAAGGCCTATGAGGTGGCACCCGACGGGATCATCGGCGTAAACATCATGGTGGCGCTTGCCGATTATGAAGAGCTCGTTCAAGCTTCCATCGAAGGCGGCGCCAAGGTGATAGTCTGCGGGGCGGGTCTTCCCATGACGCTTCCCGGCCTCACCGCCCATGCCCCGGATGTGGCTATCGTGCCGATCGTGTCGTCGCTCCGTGCTGCCCAACTCATCGCCAAAAAGTGGGACAAAGGATACGGCCGTCTTCCCGATGCGGTTGTTGTGGAAGACCCCGATACCGCCGGCGGCCATCTGGGTGAAAAGCTGGAAAACATCGGTACCGGAGACTATGACCAGTACGGCACCATCCGCGCCATAAAGGAATTCTTCCGCTCCGAATACGGTAAAGAGATACCGATTATCGCCGCAGGGGGGATTTGGGACCGCGCCGATGTCCTCCATGCCCTTGCTGAAGGGGCCGACGGCGTCCAGATGGCGAGCCGCTTCGTGCCGACGGTCGAGTGCGATGCCGAAGACGCCTACAAGCAGATGTACCTCGATTGCCGCAAAGAGGATATCGGCCTCATCATGAGCCCGGCGGGACTGCCGGGGCGGGCCATCCTCAGCAATCAGGAGAATATAACACTTTACGATGAGACAAACGCCACTTCCTGCACCAATGCCTGCCTGAAGAAATGCTCCTACAAGGAGACGGGCGAGCGGTTTTGCATCGTAAGCGCCCTCGATCGGGCGCAACAGGGCGATGTGGAGTCGGGGCTAGTATTCTGCGGCACCAATGCCTGGAAGGCCGACCGCATTACCACGGTACAGGAAATCTTCGACGAACTCTTCGCGGAGGAGGCCGGCCAGGCAGAAAGAGCAGCCTGAGGCAGTTTTTCATCGTCCCAAAGAAAGAGGGGGGCACCAGCAGGTGCCCCTTTTTTATGGAAATGGGAATTGAACTTTGACCCTGCCCGGCAATAAATGATATATATTTCTTTTTCCGTACCGATACAGTGACAATAACAATACGAAATGGAGGATACAATGTCGACACCCAGCACACAGGCCGGTGCGTTCACCGATTGCTTTGTAAAGGATCTCTCCCTTGCCCCCTGGGGACGCAAGGAAATGATAATTGCTGAAACCGAGATGCCCGGCCTCATGGCCATCCGCGAGGAGTACGCCGCGAGCAAACCCCTTAAGGGTGCCCGCATCGCCGGTTCGCTCCACATGACCATCCAGACCGCCATGCT
>MTLE01000025.1_pt1 | contig 169497 bp, 146 predicted proteins | sample 1982461 | NCBI WGS metagenome assembly MTLE01 (sample SAMN05712605, study PRJNA340218) | biofilm metagenome | isolation source: sample SPL anode biofilm adapted to -200 mV | place: USA | collected 2012-02-03
GTTACGATCCGGTTACCCAAAGCACGGTGATCTTTACCGACAAGGTAAAGGTAACCGTCACCAAGGCGCAGTAGTCAAAACCCACAAAAAAACGCTGCCACCGATCAAAACGTCGGTGGCAGCGCTATATTCAGTGCCAGGGCAGGGGGAGGGCAGGAAATTATTTACTGCCGTTGCCCCGGTAAAATATCCGGAAATGCGGTCAGCATGGTCTGTACTGCGATGATGGAGAGGCTGTTTCCCACCAGGTGCCATTTCTTTCGTAGCGCCATTCCCTCGGGAAAACCGAATCCAGCCGGAAAATGCAGCAGCCTTGCAATCTCTTCCGGAGAGAAGCGGCGGACGCTGCCCCGGCATTGCAGGTAAGAGCCGGCGTTAATGATGGACCTTCCATAGCCGGAAGTGAAGCAGGTCGTATAGGCAAGGGGGTCGTCAGGGTCGAGAATGCGTAGTCCCTTTCCGAACCTGGTCAATATTTCTTCACTGACCAGCAGGCATTCCGGATATTCCTCTGTTGGTGAAAAATCGAGATACCCGGGCAGAGGGTATGGTTTTAGCCCCATTGGGGCGCGGACCGGATTCATTGCACCTCGCGAGGCTGCCAGATAATAGCGCGGTCTGCGGGATGGGACCCCCAACTGCGTAGGACATAACAGGATCTCCTGCAGATGGTAACCCCTTGTTGTCAGCGCCTCCAACAGCCGCTTTCTGGCGCCGCTTGTCTTGAACCCGGCCACGTTCTCCAGGGCCAGACAATGGGGCAGCCGGTTTTCCGGCAGGCGCTCGATAATTTCCAGCAAGTGCAGCAGGCTTCTGGCCCGCGGATCATCCAGATCGCGCTGCCTGCCCCGCTCGCAGTAGGGTTGGCAAGGAGGTGAAAGCCACCAGAGGTCGGCAGCGCAGGTTGTCAACTCCCAGGCGCTGACCCGTTCCAGGTCCACACGGCGTGCTTCGTGATGTGGGCAGTTGTGGCGATACACGTCCAAGGCTTCCTGGTTCTGGTCAAAGGCGGCAACCAGACGGACATTGCCGTCTCTTACGGCGGCGGCGAACCCCCCGATCCCGCAGAACAGTTCCAATGCCCGTACCATCAGTCCACTTGATCCTTCCCCTGTTTTTCATGAGCCCCAACCATCTGGCTTGCCTTCACGCCATACATCCCGGTGAGCAGGTTTTCGCCGGGCGGTTCGGTCAGGGCCTTTGTGAGGGAGCCGTGCTCGGCAATACGTTCCATGACCGTTGTCGTGCGCCGCACAACCTGGCTGGACAGCTGGTCAATCGAGGTGGTGAGCAGTTCGCCAGTTATCGGGTGTTGCCATTGCTCGTGGCCGGTCAGCAGGCCATCATCCCTTGTCATTCTTAGCGGATAGAACAGATGCTGATAATCCTTGAAGGGGGGGGCATGGAGGCTGCCGAGAAGACGGACCAATAGTTTCCAGTGCGTTCGGTCATACAGTTGCTGGAAGCGGCAGTGCAGATCCAGGGTGTGCCCGACTATTTCACTGGGTAGCTCGCCACTCGGATCAAAGATGAGGGAGCAGGCAGTTACCAGGTCGTCCCGGGTGCCGGGCCTGACCAAATCGCGCAGATGCCTGGCGGGCAGAGAAACATCCCTGCGCATGAAATATACGTCGAGCGCGGTTTCAAGACGGTAGTGCCTACCTATGTCGGCAACACCGCTTAGGGAATAGACATAGGGATGAAAAACAATGTCGGCCTGCATATGGGCGATGATGCCCAAAAGGCATGCCAGCAGGTTGGTGGGAAACCCGTCCGGGAAGTGCTCTTCGGCCCGAATGAAAGGGGCATAGCTGTTGGTGCCGGTGTCGTGGAAGCGCTTTGCCAGGGCCAAGGCTGTCGGGGCCTGGGGGCCATGGAACAGGTGCATCAGGGTGTCCGGCAGGACCGCTCCAGCCAGATACAGATCGTGATGCTTGTCGATGATCCCCTGCAGCGGGCAGTTGGCATCAAGCCCGGCAAAAGCCCGTTCTGCCAGTATCCAGTGGGTAAGTTCCTTAGGCATGTCGCGAAGTACCGATAATCGGTCGAGCGACATACACAGCGGGCATCAGTTTGTTGATGGGATTCGACATGGCAGGCTCTCTTATTGAAATATGTCCCTCAGCATAGCAGCGGGAGCGTAGACGTCAACCCATTCTTCATTTCTGGATATAGCATCAGACATGCATTTTATGCTATGAGTATATATAGATGAAAAATCAAGTGTCTGGTATTTGGATGTCAAGGAGTTGTTAGGTGCCTCCTGATTTTAACTTTATAATGCAGCAGCTTGCATGGTTGGAGCCGGAGAGTCATTCAATTTCCGGCAGTACCAGGGCAGCGGTGGCTATGATCCTGCGGAAAGCCTCGGCCGGGTTGGAGATGCTTTTTATCGAAAGGGCCGCACACGAACGAGACCCCTGGTCAGGTCACCTAGCGTTTCCGGGAGGCAAGGTCGAGCAGGGGGAGAAACCGCGCCAGGCCGCCGAGCGCGAAACCATAGAGGAGATCGGCCTCGACCTCAACGGCTCTGTTTACTTGGGACAACTGGCCGATATCGCCGGAGCAAATCTGCCGGTATGGGTTTCGTGCTATGTTTATGGGATGAACGGTAGTAATTTTACCACTGTATTGAGCGATGAGGTCGGTGACCTTTTTTGGGTGGGATTTGCCGATCTGGTTGATGCAAAACGCCATGTCATCGCCCCGGTGCAATTTGCGGACAAAATACTGGATGTCCCGGCAATCATGCTGCCACAACCGGGAAAACCGGTGCTCTGGGGCATTACCTACCGGTTGGTGATGCAATTGTTGGAGTTGTTCGAGAAGCGTTGACCGCGTTGGTTGCATTTTGATGCTCTTGCCGTACACTTGAGGTGAATTTTTATCAGACAGGAGGAAAATGATGAGCGAACGAACTGGAATCATAACATTCAAGGGTAATCCAATGACCCTGCTGGGCCCGGAACTGAAGGTGGGCGACAAGGCGCCGGATTTCCTTGTGGTGGATAACTCTCTCACTCCGGTATCGCTGACCAGTTCCGCAGGTAAGATCAGGGTCATCAGCGCCGTGCCGTCCTTGGACACACCGGTCTGCGACACCGAGACCCGCCGTTTCAACCAGGAGGCAGCCACCCTGCCCGATAGCGTGGTGGTGCTGACCGTGAGCCTTGATCTGCCCTTTGCCCAGAAACGCTGGTGCGGTGCGGCCGGAATCGACCGTGTGACGACCCTGTCCGATTACCGCGAACGCTCCTTTGGCAACGCCTACGGCGTGTTGATCAAGGAACTGTTGCTGCTTTCCCGCGTCATATTCGTGATCGATGCCAAGGACACCATCCGGTATATCCAGTTTGTCCCGGAAGTAACCAGCGAGCCCGATTACGGTGCGGTGATGAATGCGGTAAAAGGCCTGCTTTAGCCAGATACGGCAGGGGCGATCCTGCGATCGCCCCTGAACATTCCTACCTGTAATCCTCTGCGGCAACCAGGCCAGATACTTCCCCGGCATCTGGATTGCGCGGACACTCTGTCTCCTGTTTATAACTGTTTTTCCACCCGCCTCAGCATGATCGAATTCAGTACCACCGAGACCGAGGAAAAGGCCATTGCCAAGCCGGCGTATTCGGGTTTGAGCACAATGCCGAAGCCGGAGAGCATGCCGGCGGCGACCGGAATGCCAAGGATATTGTAGATCAATGCCCAGAAGAGGTTCTGCTTGATCTTGGCCAGGGTGGCCCGGCCGATCTTGATGGCGCGTACAACATCCTGCAGGTCGTCCCGCATCAGGACAATGTCTCCGGTCTCCTTGGCCACGTCCGTGCCGCCGCCAATGGCGATGCCGACCTCGGCCCGGGCCAGGGCAGGGGCATCGTTGATGCCGTCTCCCACCATGCCGGTAACCATCTGTCGTTGCTGGTATTCCATGACTACCGCCTGTTTGCGCTCCGGCAGGACTTCGGCTTCAAAGAGGTCCACCCCGGCCTGGCGGGCGACGATCTCGGCCACATCGCCATGGTCGCCGGTGATCATGCAGGTTTTGATACCCATGTCTCTGATCTCGGCGATAGCGGCTTGCGAGCCCGGTTTGAGGGTGTCGGCGAATGCGGCCATCCCCACCAGGGTTTGGCCGGCAGCCACATAGATGAGCGATTTGCCCTCGCCAGACAGTTTTGCGGCCTTGCCGGTCAGGGGTTTCAGGATGACCTCTTCCTCTGCCATCAACCGCTCGTTCCCCACTGCCAGGCGGAAGCCGTTGTATTGGCAGGTGATGCCGAAACCGCCGCGCTCCTCGAAATCCGTTGCCTCACCGGCCCGGATGCCGGCTGCCTCGGCAGCCTTGACAGCGGCCTGGGCAAGGGGGTGGGTGGAATAGGCCTCGGCCGTGGCCAGGCACTCCAGCAGTTTGTCCGGATCTACGTTGCGCGAGGCCGGAACCAGTTCGGTCATGTCCGGGGTCCCCTTGGTCAGGGTGCCGGTCTTATCCAACAGCAGAACCTGCAAGCGCGAGATCATCTCCAGGGCCGATCCCTTCTTGACCAGGATTCCCCGCCTGAGGGCGATGCCGCTGCCAACCATGATGGCGGTTGGTGTTGCCAGGCCCATGGCGCAGGGGCAGGCAATCACCACCACGGCGATGGCAAAGCGGAAGGCGGTCAGAAAATCGGAGTGGAGTGGGAAAAACCAGATCAGGAAGGTTGCCAGCGAGAGGGCGATGACTGCCGGGACAAACCAACCCGAGACCATGTCTGCAAAGCGCTGGATGGGGGCTTTGTCCCCTTGGGCCTCGCGGACCATCTTGACGATCTGGGAGAGCAGGGTGGCTTCGCCGATTCGGGTTGCGGTTACCTTGATCACGCCGCTTTTGTTGATTGTGGCCCCGGTGACCGTGTCGCCGGCTGTTTTCTGCACCGGCATGGATTCTCCGGTGACCATGGATTCGTCTACAGTACAATTCCCCTCCACGACCTGGCCATCGACCGGGATGGTTTCTCCGGGCCGGACCAGCACCACGTCGCCGACGCGGATGACGGAGGCCGGCACCTCTTTCTCGCCATCCCCGGTAACCAGGCGGGCCTTGTCGGCCTGGAGGTGCAACAGCTTTTTCAACGCTTCGCCGGCTTTGCCGCGGGCCCTGGCCTCCAGGTACTTGCCCAGCCGGATAAAGGTGATGAGCCAGGCCGAGGTCTCGAAGAAGACCTCTCTTCCGGGACCGAGCAGGCCGGCCCAGGCCAGAAGGGAATAGAAATAGGCGGCCGAGGTGCCCAGCGCAACGAGCACGTCCATGTTGGCGCTGCGGTTTTTCAGCGCAGCCCAGGCACCGCGGTAAAAGAGCAGGCCGGCCGAGAACTGCACAGCCGTTGCCAGGAGGAAATTGAACTGCATCACGGCCCGGTTGCCGTGTATCCCCATGGTGAGCATGATCGGCAGGGAGAGAGCCAGGGATATGGCGAACCAATTGCGTTGCGAGCGCAGTTCGTCAACGCCCGATGACTCGGCTTCGCGCAGTTCCACCGGTGTGTAACCGGCGCTGTGGACTATGGCGAAGATGTCTGTCGGTCCGATCCGTTGCGGATCGAAACGCACAAATCCGGTCTCCGCGGCCAGGTTTACGATGGCGGTGCTGATGGCGGGGTTTTCCAGGAGCTTTGACTCCAGAGTGTTGACGCAGTTGGCGCAGTGCAGGCCGCGAACGGCGAAGGTCATTTCTCCGGGCGGTTCCGGGCGGGCCGCGCCATACCCCAAATCCTGTATGCAGCGGACAAACTCCTCCTCGCCGATGACCGACTCGTCATAGTTGACAGTCATATCTCCCATGGCGAAGTTGACCGTTGCAGAAGCCACTCCCTCAAGGGCGCCGACCCCTTTCTCGATGCGGGCGGCGCAACTGGCGCAAGACATCCCGCTGATTTTCATGGTGCTTTTGGACATAGGTCTGGTTTCCTAGCTATTGAAATCCCCGTTGACTAGATGCCCCCAGGCGATCTTGATGGCAGCGGCAATGGGGAGTGCCAGCATGATTCCCCAGAAACCGAGCAGTTCACCAAGCGCCATGACCATGATTATGGTCACCAGCGGGTTCAGGTTCATGGATTCTTTAAAGACCAGCGGCTTGATGATGTAGCCTTCCAGGAAATAGATAACGGCAAAGGCGAGTACGGTCTTGGCAAGGATAGCCATGGTCTGGAACTTGAACCAGGCAAAGAAAAGCGCCGGCAGGGTGGCGATGATCACGCCGATGAAAGGGATAATGGAGGCGAATCCGGCGAATATTCCGCAGAAGATCGGGTGGGGTACTTCCATGAAGAAGAGTACCAGCAGGGAAAGTACCCCCACAATTATGGAAACGATCACCTGACCGCGCAGGTAGCCGCCGATACTGCTGTTGACCTCACGGCCGATGCCCAGGATGATGTCGCGGTTTCCGGCGGGTATCCAGCTCCGGAGGGTGGCGATGATGGTCTGCTTGTAATAGAGCATGAAGAAGACCAGTATGGGCGAGAGGACAATGTTGAAGATGTTGAAGAATATCTTGGAACCAAAGCCGTAGGCCGTCATGCCGGCCTTCTCAACAGCGGTGTCGATGTTGGCTGAGATCTTGTCCAGCAACCACTGGATCTCCTCGGAGCCGTATCGGTCCGGGAGATTCGCTTTCCATTCGCCGGTTATCTGTTTGATCTTCTGGATGTAGAGGGGCAGATCGCGGATTAGGCCGTTCCAGCTCATGGTAAGCTTGGGAACCATGATAGCCAGAAAAAAGATGGTCAGTACGGTGAGAACCACATAGAGCAGGCCCAGGGAAAGGACCCGCTTCATGCCCCGCTTCTCGGCCTGCACCAGAAGCGGATCAAGCAGGTAGGCTATTATCCAGGAAAGCAAAAAACAGGAGATGGTATGCTGCAGTGAATATCCTGCTGCCGCGAGCAGTGCGACCAGCATGATGGTCGCGATCAGTCTGCCGTAATCATTGCGGCTTGATATGTCTTGATGTGTGCCGTCCAAAATCACTCCCCATGCCGGGACGCATTCAAACACCATGTTCGTTGGCAGCGTCTTCGGCTCCTCAACGTAGTGCTTAGCTACGCCTGCGGTTGCGTCTTTTTTGCTGCCGGCCTGTCCTTTTGAATGCAACTTGACATCAGATCCGTGGTACGAACATTGCCTCCGTTTCAACAGTGAACAGATTGTTCTCTTCAAGCCAGTTTTTGACCCGGCTGGTAATGAATTCGTCCTTCATCTTCTGCAAACGTTCAAACTCTTCCGGATAGAAGGACAGGACGTCATCAATATTTCCGTGGAGTTTCTTGCCTGCCAAAGAGCCATCAAGCAGACGTTTCAGTCCGGCGTCTTCCATGGTGTCGACAAAATCGGTCATTATTTGACGTTCCACGCTGTAGTCAAATGGGGGGATCTCCAGGAAGCGGTCCTGGTTATTCTCCAACTGACGCCAGAATTCTTCGTCCTCCATGGCAGAGGGAACATAAAATATCTCACCGCTATGACGGTCGAGAAAATACACACGATCTGCTTGGCCGCTGGCAAAGGCATCCATCAAATCATCCCACACAATTTCCAAATCATGCCCAAGAACCATGGCAGGTTACCTCTTTTCTTTGTTGACATCCGCCGGGAGTGGCAGCACTATTTGCGGCATGCGTACGATTTTTCTTGCCGATGCCCACCTGGCGTTACCGACCGACCGCAATTACCGTTTGCTTCTGCAGTTCCTCCATGGGTTGGAAGGGAATACGGAAACCCTTTTCATCATGGGGGACCTGTTCGATTTCTGGCTCGGTTTCCCGTCGAATCCATTCCGTCAGTACGATGACGTGCTGAACGCGCTATCCGCGCTGAAACGTTCCGGCTGCCGGCTGGTGTACTTCGAGGGCAACCACGACTTTCACATGGGCACCATTTTCAGCGAGCGCCTGGGGGCCCAGATTCATACCGGTCCTGCTGTCCTGACCCTGCAAGGGATACGGATATTTTTATGTCATGGCGACCAGATCAACGTGGCCGACCGCGGCTATCGATTTTTGCGCCGCTTGCTGCACAACCGCCTGGTGGCGGCTGCGGTCAACCATTTCCCGCCATCGTTGGCCATGATTATCAAGGAGCGTCTCCAGCATACCAGCCGGGCAGGCTACGGCGCCAAGCTCGCAAAATGGGATTATCGCCGGATCATCCGCGAATTTGCCCAGACCGTCCGAAAGCAGGGGTGCGACGGACTGGTAACCGGTCATTTCCATATGGCCTTTCGCGAAGAGTTGGCTGAGGCGCCCTTTACCATCCTCTCCCTGGGGGATTGGATGGAACAGTTCACCTACGGCGAGATGGTGAACGGAGAACTGTTGCTGAAAAACTACCCTGCGGTTGATCCGTAGTCGAGCAGCAAGCGTCTTACCTGCTTTGCCCGACCATCCAATTATCTCCCGAAAAACTCTTCCAGAGCCCGTTCCCCTACCTGAGTGGACTTGATCTTCCATTTGTCCTGGTTGATTACCAGCGCCACCAATGCGATACGCGGATTTTCAGTCGGTGCGAACGCGGCAAACCATGAATAATGGCCTTTTGGTTCTGTGCCGTCGATGGAACCGGTTTTAGCGGCGATTTTTACGTCAAGTCGCGGACGTCCATGCTGGTCGTGAAAGGCTCTGCGTGACGTGCCGGTTATAACGGTGCTGGAGAGCATCTTGGTCAGGGCCGTTGCTGTCTCCGCCGTCACAAGGCGGCGAATTTCATGCGGTATGTGGGCTTCCTCGACTTTCCCTTTGCCGTTGACCAGTTTGTCGGTCAGTGCGGGCGACATCATGCGGCCGTTGTTGGCGATGGCAGCCATGATCACGGCGGCGTGCAGCGGTGAAATTTTTACCTGATGATTGAGTCCGGCGCCCATCAGTTTCAGGTCATGCTCGTTCTGCGGCTCGGTAGCCTGGCTCTCCTTGGCGGGGGTGCCGGTCAGCAGTGCCTGGTTGAAACCAAACTTGTGGACGTATTCCATGATCGAGGCCTTGCCTGCCAGGTCGCTGGCTACCTGGCCGTAGACCGGGTTTATCGATTTGCCCATGGCATAGGTCACGTCCATCCGGTTGTTCCTGCCTCTGGGGCTGGCATCCCAGTAGCGCGGATTTTCCGAGTAGGAATTCCCGCGAAACTCGACCACTGTTTCCGGGGTGATGCGCTTGGTCTCAAGGGCGGCCGAGGCGGTGATGATCTTGAACAGTGATGCCATCGGATACAGATCGAAAAAGGCCTTTCGGTCCCAACCGGGATCAACGGACGAGTGGGCTGTCATGGCCAGGATACGGCCGGTTGCCGGTTCGATCGCCACGAACACCCCATAAGGCACCTTTTTTTCAACCAGGAAATCATGGACCCGGTTTTGCAGATCCTCCTGGATGGAGTAGTAGAGGGTTTCACCTGTGGAGGTGAGCGCCGTGAGTTGATCTCCGGCAACAGTGGCTGAATTGAGCAGCAGGCATGCGGTTTCAAAGCTGCTGCAGGGAGGCTGGCGGGAAGCCTCTGCCGATGAAGGCGCATTGGATGACCTGAGTAGTGCCACAAGTGCCTTGGCCGCAACGGGCGCTTTGTGGAAGACCAAGGCGCAGACCGGCGCCAGTGCCAGCACAATGGCCATAAACAGCAGGAGATGTTTGAGCTGCTGACGACGTTCACCCGTGGGAAGCCTGAACTTCCTGATGGAACTTTCGTCAGAAGACGTCAGTCTCCTGTTGCTGTGGCTGGGGCGTGGAAAGCTGAAACCGGATAGGCGCTTTTTTTTGGTTAGATGTTTGAGGTCCTGCATGTTGTTCCGAGAAGAATTTATTTAGGTGACTATACAGGGAATGAGGGGGGATTGTCAATCAATGAGGACTTCCGGCTCTTCCTGCCAGAATCTGTGCTGCAATTCCTGTATCAACGGCGCCAGGCTTTTGCGGTCGCGGGCGGAAACAGTCAAGCCATTTCGCGTTCTTGCGATCTGCCGAACCTTCAGAAAGGCGACTGTATCCGCCTTTTTCAGCTCTGCCAGCAGATCTGACTTGTTGAAGACCAGCAGTTGGGGTTTGTCTCCAAGTCCCAACTCCTCCAGGATGCGCTCCACCTGGGATATCTGGTCCTCGAAACGGGATTGGGAGGCATCCACGACATGCAGCAGCAGATCGGCGTCGTGGAGTTCTTCAAGGGTGGCTTTGAATGCACCCATGAGCGATTTGGGCAGGGAACGGATAAAACCTACCGTGTCGGTGATGATCACCTCCCGCTCGCGGGGAAAGCGCAGGCGGCGTGAGGAGGTGTCCAGTGTGGCGAAAAGCAGATCCTCGGTAAACACGGAACTGCGGGTCAGGGCATTCAGCAGGGTTGACTTGCCGGCGTTGGTGTAGCCTACGATGGAAATGATCGGCACTCCGGCCTTGATCCGTTGCTGGCGGCGCTGGGCCCTGCCCCGGGAGAGCTCCTTCAGATCCCTTTCAAGGCTGGCGATGCGGTCACGGATGCGGCGGCGATCCACTTCCAACTTTGTCTCGCCCGGGCCACGGCCGCCAATGCCACCCATCAGGCGCGACATCTGCACGCCCCGGCCGGTCAGGCGCGGCAGCAGGTATTTGAGTTGCGCCAGTTCCACCTGTACCTTGCCGTCAAGGCTCTTGGCCCGGCGGGCAAAAATGTCCAAAATCAGTTGGCTGCGATCAATGACCTTCAACTCGGTCATGGCCGAGATCGAACGGATCTGGGCCGGGGTCAGCTCCTGGTCGAAGATCAGCATGGTGGCGCCCCTTTGCAAGGCCCTGATAACCACATCCCGCATCTTGCCTTCGCCCATCAGGAAACGGGGGTTGAGCCGGCGCGGCTTCTGGATGAAGGCATCCAGGGCCTCCACCTGGGCGGTACGGGCCAGTTCCCTGAGTTCTGCAATGGAGTCCTCGGCCTCCTGGCGTGTTCCCTGGGTGGTGACGGAAATCAGGATGGCCCGTTCCAGGGCTTGGCCAATCTTGGCCACGGCACGGGTGGAACGCTCAAGGTCGGCTTCCAGTTCGGGGATGAAATGGGCACAGTCGATATCGACCCGTTCCAGCGGTTCGACCGGATTGGTGATGGCGACCGGCCCGCCCTGGACAGGCGAAAGCCAGGACAGTTGCGCGAATATCTGCTGCCTGCCGGGAGTGAAGAGCAGGGCAGCCAGCAGATCGAGCCGCAGCAGCGACAGGTCGGTGATGTCGTCTTCGCTGATCTGCTCGTTTTTCAGGTGGGTATGGATCAGGCGCAGACCCCGCAGGGTACGTTTCCCCAGTGGGTAGTCGCGCAGGTCCGGGATGACCAGCCCCTTTTCGTCGCCGACCACGACATATTCAACCAAGCCGTAACGGCTGACGAGTATGCCGACCTGGCGGCGGATGTCGTTGGAAATCTCGACCAGCCGGGAGGCCAGCTCCTGGGAGCAGAATTCGGCTGGCGGGACGCGCCGCCGGTAAAGCCGCTCCAGGGATTGGATCTGGCTCTGTTTTAAACCTGCAAGATTGCCGATTGGTTCTTTGATGGGTGTACTCCGGTATTGAATGCCAGCAACATTGAATCCTTACGCAGCATAGGAAGTCGTAGCCGGTCCTGCGGTCTCAGGCAAGGGGCAGGGGGGGCTGTTCGCTGCCTGCGGTAGCCGGGGCGTCTTCTCTGGGTTTGGGCGCGCCGACGTTCTGTTGTGATTGCAGGATTTCCATCCTGGCTTCCAGTTTGGCCATCCGTTTTTCCACATCGGTCAGGACATCCAGGGTCCTGTCCAGTTTTCCTTTGATGGCGAATACCACAAATGGCATGACAAACCACACAACAGCCATAAAGAAGCTCAGAATGCTCATCATCACCATAAAACCGCCGAAAATTTCCATGTCTTCTCCACTCCGTACAAGTCCGAACGTCTATATCACAGCCTTTATGAAATGTTAATCACAAATCCGACCAGTTGCCTGCAAAACAGTGTTGCCGGAGATTTCAGCCAAGTGTATTCCTGTATCCAATATTGTCAAACCGGCCGGATCAGGTCTTAACGGCAATTCCATTTTTGGGGTGGATTTGCAAAAACCGGTGAATGTCTCGGTGACTTGTGCTATTTTATTGAGATTAATGAGCAGTGAGGCTGATTCGTGAATCTGATCCCTATAACTTCCCCCCGTTTCCTGCCGTCCGAGATGTTGACGACAGGCATTAACTGGCAACAGCTCTTCGGCAACCCAAACCCCTTGGCATTCGAGATCGGCTGCGGCACCGGCGATTTTGTGACACAGATGGCGCAGTTGCATCCCGACTGGAATTTCATCGCCGCGGACTATTACAATAAAGGGTGTCTGAAGACGTGCAAACGCATTGACAAGGCAGACCTGGAAAACGTGCGGGTGGTGCGGGAAGAGGCGCGCGACTTTATGGAACGCTGCATTCCGCGCACCTCCTTGCGGGCGGTAATAATCAATTGCCCCGATCCCTGGCCCAAAAAGCGGCATCGCAAGCGCAGATTGGTAAATGCCGAGTTTGTAACGTATCTTTCCGAATTCATGCAGTCCGGCGCGGATTTCTTCTTTGCCACGGATTTTGACGACTATGGCCTGGATGTTGCCCAATTTATGCCGGAATTGGCTGGTTTTGAAAATGCCCTTGCCCCAGACCTTTATCGCCATGAGTTGTCCGGCTATCCTTTGTCAAAGTATATGTTGAAATTCATTGGCGAAGGCAAGCAGATCTATTTCGTTCATTACCGGAAGCGCTGACTTCTCATGTTGTCAGCAATGTGAAGCACAGACCCATTGCCATTCCAAATGTCTGATAAATATATTGAAAAATCATTTCTCTACCTGCTGGTAGTTTCGCTGTTGCTACATGTGGGCGTGTTTGCCCTTCTGTATTATCTGCCGGAAACCAAACAGCCTCCCCCCAAGGAACCGGTTTTTATCGATTTGCAGCAGATGCCGGAACTGAAGGCTCAGCAACAGCCGCGCCAAAAGGAAGCCAAGCGCCAGTCGGACCAGCGGATGCGTGTGGAACGGGAAACTGCGCCCCGGGGCACGGACATGCGCGAGAGCACGACTCCGTCACGTCCGCCAGCCAGGCCCCAACCGCAGATTCGGCAGCGGGAGGTGGCCAAGGCCGAGCCCAACAGAGGGGCCGCAACAGGAAAGCCAAGCACGCCGCTGCCCTCGGAGCGGCGTGAACCCCGCATCGCCCCCGGATCATCGGTTGCCAGCCTGCTGAGGCCAAAGGAACGCTCGGGCGAACAAAAGACCCTGCCGCAATTATTCCCGGGCGCCGGCAAGATGGCTAAGCTGGAGGAAACCTATCGCCGCAAGTATGAGAATGATATTGCCGAAGGCGATACCCGTTTTCTGAATACGGACGACATCCTGTTCGGATCGTTTTTGCGGAGGTTCGAAAACTCGGTTTATGGTGTCTGGCGCTATCCCAGCGAGGCAGCTCAAAGCGGAACAGAAGGTATTACACCGGTCAAGATCACCTTCAACCGTCGGGGTGAAATCGTGCGGGTAGTGCTGTTGGAGAGTTCGGGCAGCAAAATCCTCGATGACGAGGTGTTCCGGACCCTCAAGGCAATCGGTCCGGTCGGCGCTTTCCCCAGGGGGTTTGACAAGGATGAATTCAACCTGATCGCTTTTTTCCAGTACGGCGGCGCGCGGAGGTCTCTGCGGTGACCGGTCGTATTTGCCCACAGAGGCCACCGGCCAGACAGGTGCGGGGTAAATGACCAGCGCTTTCCTTATCTCCGCTCCCCAGAGCGGTTGCGGCAAAACCACCGTATCCCTGGCCATTATGGCGGCCCTGCACAGGCGCGGCCTGATTGTGGCGCCTTTCAAGTGCGGCCCCGATTTCATCGACCCCGGTTATCATGCCCTGGTCACTGGCCGGCCTTCCATCAACCTGGATGGCTGGATGTGCCCGGAGCCATTTGTCCGCGAGACCTTTCGCCGACACATGGCAACGGCCGATGTGGCGGTCATCGAAGGGGCCATGGGCCTGTTCGACGGCCTGGGCGCATCCGCGCTGGAGGGGAGCAGCGCCCAGGTGGCCGCCATCACCGGCGCAGCAGTGGTGCTTGTGGTCAATGCCAGCGGCATGGCTGCCAGTGCCGCGGCCCTGGTCAAGGGGTTTGCCGGGTATGATCCCAGAATCGGACTGGCCGGCGTGATCTTCAACAATATCGGTAGTGAGCGCCATGGCGAACTGCTGCGGCAGGCGCTGGCTGCGGCGTTGCCGGAAGTTGCGCTGTTCGGCTGCATTCCCAAGGATGTTTCCCTGGCCATCCCTTCGCGTCACCTGGGCCTGGTGACGGCGGAGGACAATCCCTTGTCGGCCGAATTCCTTGAACGGCTGGCTGATTTGGCTGAACAACACCTGGATCTGGCCGGGCTGCTTGAACTTGCGGTGAAAGAAGATGATCCGGCATTACCTCCCCATTGTCCAAGCTCTCTTCCCGTGGAGAAGAAACTCCGAATCGCTTCTCCACATTCAAGCGGAAGGCCAGGTCAGGTATGGTGTGCGGAGAGGGTCCGCATCGCAGTGGCCAGGGACAGTGCCTTTTGTTTCATGTACGAAGACAATCTGCGGCTGTTGCAGGAAGCGGGCGCCGAACCGGTGCCTTTTTCGCCGCTCAGAGATACGGAACTTCCCGTTGAAATTGGCGGCATCTACCTCCCTGGCGGTTATCCGGAACTGTACGCCGGACATCTGGCTGCCAATGGGGGCATGAAGTCAGCCATCAGGTGGGCTGTGCAGCGTGGCATGCCGGTCTACGCCGAGTGTGGCGGCCTGATTTACCTGACACAGGGGCTGGAGGATAATGCGGAGTCTCCCGTGGATTTTTGCGGCGTCTTCCCGGTTCGTACCAAAATGTTGGAGCGAAGGAAGTCGCTTGGCTATCGGCAGGCGTCATTGACGGCCGATACCATCATCGGTGTCGCCGGTGAGGCCGTGCGTGGCCATGAATTCCACTACTCGGAGATAGGCGGGATGCCCGACAGTATAGCCCGCTGTTACCGTGTGGCCCGCCAAGGCCAGGATCTCGGAGCCGAAGGCTATTCCGTCAACAACTGCCTGGCATCGTACCTGCACCTGCATTTCGGCAGTAATCCCGGCATTGCCCCTGCCTTTGTGACGGCGTGCCGGAAGTTCAAAAATCAACACAACAGAGCTGGTGATGATGAACAGAACCCATAACTTTATTTGCGCAGCCCTGGCCGCACTCATCCTGCTTCCAACACAGGCCCATGCCATGCACATCTCGGAAGGCATCCTGCCCCTGTCGTGGGCCCTGGTCTGGTTTGCCGCTTCGGCGCCTTTTCTGGCGCTCGGTTTACGGACCCTGGCCGCCCGTTCGGCCGACGACCTGTCCAGCAAGCCGCTGACCGGGATGGTTGCGGCCGTGGTATTTATCATCTCCTGCATGCCGGTGCCGGTGCCGACTGCCGGAACATGCTCCCATCCCTGCGGCACAGGCTTGGCGGCCGTGGTTCTGGGCCCCTCTCTGGGGGTGGTGGTGGCAGCGGTGGCCTTGCTGATACAGGCCCTGTTCCTTTCCCATGGCGGACTTACCACCTGGGGCGCCAACCTGTTTGCCATGGGGGTGGTTGGCTCCTTCTCCGGTTTTTTTACCTTTCGGCTGCTGCGCTCTTGCGGTGCCGGACCGGTGGTTGCCGCTTTTGCGGCCGGCTTGATCTCCGACTGGGCCACTTATGCAACCACTTCCCTGATTCTGGCGGCCGGCATTCGCGGTTCAAGCCCTTTCTGGCCCCTGGCCGGCAAGATCGCGCTCGCCTTTGTGCCCACCCAACTCCCCTTGGGGATCATGGAAGGCGCCATCACGGCCGGTATGGTGTCTCTGCTGCGCAAGAAACGTCCTGACCTGCTGGCCCGGATCGCCTTGAAGGGGTTGGAGGGGAGGGAGACATGAAACGAATTGTCCTGGCCCTGCTTGGTTTGACTTTGTTGCTGACGCTTATTGACGGGAAGACGATTCATGCTGCGGAGCAGTGGCAAGGGGTCGATGAGGCCGTGGTCGGGAAGTTTGCCCGGGAACATGGCCGCGAAGCTAAAAAGGCGTTGATCGATACCGGCGAGGGTGATCTGCAACTGTTCGCCTTCCTGATGGCCGGGGTAGTCGGTGGTTTTGCCGCCGGGTATTGCTGGCGGTCGCTGCTGGATGGTAAAAAGCGGAAAGACGCTGGTAGGTGACATTCGCGCTTTAAGGCGATTAGATCAAAAACGCAATGATTCTTCCGTGCTACCGGTTTTAAGCGTCGTTTAAGCCAAGCTGCCCGTTACCCGATGTTGATGCATGTTATCAGGGAACGATGGTCAGGCGCACATCGTGGCTATTGGGGCCAATGGCCGGGAATAGGTAGGTAAGTGGCAGCCCGCCAGTTGCAAAGGGATCGGCAGGTAGATAGGAAAGTCCGATAAGTCTGGCCATTTTTTCTATTACGTTCTTACAGGATTCATTCCTGGCAAAGACAAGCAAGTGCATATCCGGTTGTGTCAACAGGCGTCCGTAGGTATACGTCTCTTCCGATGTCAGTCCGCAGGCCACCACCACTGTTACTCCGGCATATTCGGCCGTAAAGGAATCCGCTCCCTGGACCACTGTCCTCCCGGGCTCCAGCAATCCCATCTCTTTTGCCATGTTTCTGGCCAGGGTGCAGGGGCGGTCTGCCCTGAGGGTGATCTGTTGCTCAACTGTATTGCGGGCCGGTTGGGTCTGGGGTTCCTGGACAGTTTCGGGTGACTTCGCTACCTGTGCTTTTCCTGTCTCTGTTTGCTCTGTAGGCTGGACAGTTATTGGCTGTTCCTGTGGTGCCGGTTGAGTGGTTTGTTCCTGGGGTAAAGGTTGTTCCGGTTGAGCTGCCTGTTCTTGTGTCGCGGCTTCTCCCTGTGCTGAAGGTTGTTCTGGCGTTGTTTGAGCTGTAGGCGCTGTATTTTTGCGGGCTAATTTTGCCGTACGTTCCTGTCGCAGCGGGAGCGGGATGGTCAGCCGTTTTCCCACGGTCAGTCCGTGGGGATTTTGGATGCCGTTCAAGCGCATCACCTCCGGAATAAGACGTTCGGCAGCGTTGTTGGAAAGGCCGTAATGTCTCATCAAAATTAAGAAAAGGTGATCTCCCGGTCGAACCGTGTAACTGCTGAATCCCTCCTTGCTGTCGGTTGCGACGGCATTTTTCTCTCTGGTTTTTACATGGGGCGCGCGGCGGGACTGCTTGGCCGGGGTGGGGTGCAATTCCTTGATATCGATGTCGAAGTTGTTCTGCTCCGCAACCCCTGAGCCGGGTTGGCAGATGATGGCGGATAGCAAGAAAAGCATGATCACTGTCGGATGTTTCATCGGTAGTGCTCCTCCCGTTTCAATCTTCACTTCCGGTAGTCAGGCAATCCCGACCGGAATCAATATCATTAAGATTGTTGCCTCTTCAATCGGAATATACTCCAAACAGCATTTCTGTAAAACCCATAATCATGATGAATTAAATATTTACCTGCCTGAGAAATTCCAGGCTCTTCAGGCGCTTGCCGGCATGGGTTGCGACTGCATGGTCCAGCAGGTTTCCAGCCTGATGCAGCGATTCCGGTGAAAATGCAATCAGGTCGAACCGTCCGGTTGCCAGGCAAGACTTCAAGGTCCTGAGCGCGGCATTCGCTATTGGCGTCCCGTGGCCCAGGCAGGCTTTGCAGGTTAATTCACCCCCATCCTGCAGCAGCGCACCTGCTTCACCAAAAGGGGTGTTGCAGCGGGAGCAGGTTTCCAGTGAAGGTCGGTAACCCAGTATATTCAACAGGTTGAGCTCGAAGAACCGGCGGCTCCCTTCGCTGGCGGTCTCTGTTTCCATGTGGTCCAGGTATGCGGCCAGCAGGCGGTAGAGTCGTGGCAGCGGATGCCCCTCCGGGGTCAGGCATTCTACCAGTTCGCAGGCGTAAAGGGCGTGCGCGATTCCGGCCAGATCACGGCGGATCGCGGGATAGATGGCGACAATATCGGTCTGCTGGAGTCCGGACAGCCCTGTCTTGATCCTGATTTGAGCTTCTATGCGGGCAAAGGGCTCCAGTGCGGCCCCGAAGCGTTTGCGGCTCTTTCTGGCCCCTCTGGCAAAGGCCTTGATACGTCCATGTTCGAGTGAAAACAACGACACGATCCGGTCGTTGTCGCCGTAGTCTATGGTTGAGAGGACAAAGGCCTGGATCTTCTCGCTGTGCATGCCTTCAGTGGGCCTCGCTCCAGTTGGAGCCGTGGCTGATATCCACCTTTAGCGGGACCCTGGCCTCCACTGCCCGGGACATCTCCTGCTCAACCAGCAGTTCCATCGCAACCAGCTCGCCTTCCGGCACCTCGAAGACCAGTTCATCGTGTACCTGCATGACAAGGCGGCTTTGCAGTTTTTCGGCGGTTATCCTCTGATCCACCCTGATCATGGCGCTCTTGATGATGTCGGCCGCCGAGCCCTGGATGGGGTAGTTGATGGCGTTGCGCTGGGCAAAGGCGCGGATATTGCCGTTAGTGCTCTTGATGTCCGGGATCGGCAGCCGCCTTCCCATGATGGTGGTAACAAAACCGTTCTCTTCGGCTTGGCGGATACAGGCATCCAGATAACCGACCGCGCCCTTGTGGCGCTCCTTGTAGGCGGTGATGAATTCCTCGGCTGTCTTGCGGGCGATGCCCAGCTGTTTGGCCAAGCTGAAAGAGCCTTGGCCGTAGATGATGCCGAAGTTGATGGTCTTTGCCTGGCGCCGCATCTCGGAAGTGACCATCTCCGGAAACAGGCCGAAGACTTCCGCTGCGGTGCGGGTGTGGATGTCTTCATCATTGGCAAAGGCGTGGCAGAAGACCTGATCCCCGGATAGGTGCGCCAGTACGCGCAGCTCAATCTGGGAATAATCGGCCGAGAGGATGACATGTCCGGGCGGAGCGATGAAGGCATGCCTGATACGGCGTCCCTCCTCGGTGCGGATCGGAATGTTTTGCAGATTGGGATCGGATGACGAGAGCCGTCCCGTGGCTGTGACGGTCTGGTTGTACGAGGTATGCACCCGTCCTGTCCCGGGGTTCACCAGGCGGGGCAGGGCGTCGGTATAGGTTGATTTGAGTTTGGAAATGCCCCGGTAGTCCAGGATCAACCGGGCGATTTCATGGTCCTCGGCCAGGGCGGTCAAGACCTCGTTGTCCGTGGACCAGCCGGTCTTGCCCTTGGTCTTTTTGCCGCTCTTCAGTCCCATGCGCTCGAAGAGCGCCTCGCCCATCTGCTTGGGTGAATTGAGATTGAACGGGCCACCTGCCAGATCGAAGATGCGTCCTTCCAGTTCGGCCAGCCGGGTGGCGAAATCGGCCGAAAGCCCCCCCAGCATGGTCGTGTCCAGGAGCACGCCATGGTTTTCCATCCCGGCCAGGATTGTCACCAGCGGCATCTCGATGGTCTGAAACAGTTCCTCCAGTCCGCTCTCTTTCAGTAACGGCCCGAACTTGCGGCGCAGGAGCCAGGTGGCATCGGCATCCTCACAGGCATAGCGTGATGCTGCCTCCATCTCCACCTGGGAAAAGTTTTTTTGTTCCTTCCCCTTTCCGGTGACCTCTTCGTACGAAATCATGCGGTGATTGAGGTGCTCAAGGGCCAGGGCGTCCAGCCCGTGTCCGGAACGGGCCGGGTTGAGGACGTAGGAAGCCAGCATGGTGTCGAAGCTCACCCCGGCAAGGTTTATGCCGTTATTGGCCAGCACCTGCATGTCGAACTTGATGTTCTGACCGACCTTGGCCAGGGCCGGGCTCTCCAGCAGGGGGCGCAGGCGGTCGAGGACGGCGGCGCGGGGGAGTTGGTTCGGGGCGGGGTGCGATTTATCCCCATCACTGCCACCTTGGAGGTGAGCGGAAAATAAAGTGCGCTCTCCTTCAGGGGGAGGGTCATGATGATGCGAGGTGGTTGTGACATGCCCCACGGGCACATAATACGCCTCGTGGTCCCGGAAAGAGAAGGATAGTCCGACGATCTCAGCCAGACGCGGGTCAAGGCTGGTGGTTTCCAGGTCAAAGGCAAACTCACCGGCCTGCTCAAGTCCCTGTGCCAATGTCTCCAGCCCATCAGTCGAATTGACTGTGATGTAGTTTTCGGTTGATAGCGTGGACCGGCCGGTCAAGTCCTTGATCAGCGTGGTGAAGCCATACTTTTTGAATAGTGAGTTAAGGGCCGGGTTGTCGGGCTCACTGGCTGCCAGGGCCTCCAGGTCGATCTCCATCGGCACGTTACGTTCAATGGTTGCCAGGCGCCGAGACAAAAGGGCCTGGTCCCGGAACTCGCGCAGTTTTTCGCCGTTTTTACCCTTGACTTCGCCGGCCCGTTCCAGAAGCTCTTCCAGGGAGTGGAACTCCTGGATCAGTTTGATGGCGGTTTTTTCGCCGATGCCGGGCACGCCGGGTATGTTGTCGGAGGAGTCGCCTGCCAGGCCGAGGATGTCCGGCACCAGTTCCGGGCCGACGCCAAAACGCTCGATAACCTCGGCAATGCCGGATTCCTTGCCTTTCATGGTGTCCAGCAGGGTGACCGTGTCGGTCACGATCTGCATCAGGTCCTTGTCGCCGGTTACCACCACCACCTTGCCGCCAGTTTTGCTGAAGCGGCCTGCCAGATCGCCGATGATGTCGTCAGCCTCGAATCCTTGCAGCTCCAGCACCGGGATATTGAAGGCGCGCACCAGTTCGCGGATCGGTCCCACCTGCTGTCTCAGGTCATCGGGCATGGCGGCGCGGTTGGCCTTGTATTCAGGGTAGATTTCGGTGCGGAAGGTGGTCCGGCCGGCGTCGAATACCACCGCCACATGTTTGGGCTGATAGTCCTTGAGCAACTTGAGCAGCATCTGGGTAAAACCGTAGATGGCATTGGTGGGAAAGCCGGAAGGTGACGAGAGGTGACGTATGGCGTAATAGGCCCGGTAGATGTAGGAGGAACCGTCCACCAGGTAAAGGGTGTTATTTTCTGACATGGGAGATCCTTGAGATAAGTCTCTCAACAGTGTTGAGAGTGCTGATAATGCCGAATGGTCTGTGTATTCATTCAGTTAAATACGAATTGTTCAATCGTTAGACCAGCGGCATGCAATATGGTGAAATGTGCTCCCACTTGGAACTTCTTATCTTGATAGTGAAAAAAAGTTCCGCATACTCTTTCTCTTTCTCGCCGATGGCACGTTCAACCAAGCTTTTATTCATGGCACGAAAAGGAATTCTTTTCAATGCCTTGCTTTCAGGCAAACTGAACTCCTTTTCAAATACCCCCATCCAATTCCAACTGCGGCTATCGATGCACTTCAGGAACATGTGCCACGCGCAAAAAGCGTCGTCCTCTTCTTCTGCAGTGAGAAACAATCTGTACCAGTGCTTGCCCCACTCGTTTCGATCACTTATATACTTCATTCTTAAAACTGGTTTCTCCAGCCAAGTATCTTCGACATCTGCTGTTTTAATGACCTCATCAAACGCTTTGGGGCAATCATCTGAGAGCGCAAGGAGCATGAGTCCTTTTCCACGTTGCCAGAGATGAGGAGAGCGTAGAAGTAACTCCGCTTTCTCTAAAATCCAAGAGTTCTGTCCATATTTCTGCGCGGCAAGAACCATGAGGTAAAGCTCCACATCCGAGTTTGCTGTCAGCAATAGCTCCTCGCATGCAATACGCCCGGCATCTTGCGGTAATGCCGTGAAGGCCATGTAGGCCAACCAATCGACACTTGATGCGTCAATCACACTTCCTCTTGCGGATTTCAATCTACGCCATAATTTGACCCCATAATCGGAGTCCCTTGCCAGCATAACTTCGCATAGAGAGTATAATAGGCCGGAAAATACATGAATATATGAAGTGGGGTCATCAATGGCTATTTTTGCCCAATTTGTCACTACATTCTGGTCTGCTTCATACATCGCCGCCATCACATCCGGCTCTATCCGTATAGAATGTAACTCGTGTTTGTACTTTTGTGCGGTCTGCTCAATTAGCATATTTGTGTCAGGGACGAAATCAAGTGTAACGGAGCATATGACAGCATCAATGATGTTGGTGATCAGTCGGATTTCTTCAAGGACATATCCCCGTTTTTTGATAGCTCGGAGGGTGTAGTATAATGAAAGACGTCGGAGAAGTGTTTCGAAAGGTAAGGTCGTGCCATGAGCGACAATGATTGCAGCTTCGTAGGCATGGGTACGTGAGGCGGTGGCGGGTATTGACAACTTTTCATGGATTACTTGCTCAATAAGGGTTTCATTGTTGCTATAGTAAGCGTATCGCAAAGCCCCACATTGCATATCGACATCTTTTCCGGAAAGAAGTTCAAGCAATCTGTTTTCATTATCTGTTGTCAGAAGGTCAGATGAGATAAGAGGCAAAAGCCGAAGAAGCCTTTGAAGGTATTTCGTGTCTGGCGGAGACAATAAGCTGTTTAATAGATGTTGCCCTGCTTCAGGAGAAATCTGCTGACACTGATCGAACATATTGACATCAATGGCATCTTTATGCCTGTCAAGAATATCGTCAACAACACGATCTGGAGGCATATGATAGTGCAGGGCCAGGGTTCCTGCAGATTCGGAATGTTTCAAGTCGTTTTTCAATGCGCCTTCGGCAATTGCCGAGCGAATAGCCGAGAGTGTTTTCCGTAAAATCTGGAGTTCCTTTTTACGTAGCAGGATACAAATCTTGGGGAGAAGCTTGAGAAACCAAGCCTGCTGCTCAGGATCTCTGCTCGGCAGGTTTTGGATTATGGATCGGAAAATATCACCGGTCAGCGTAGGATAAAAACGGGCGGCAACATCAATAAACCGGTCTATATTACAGTCTTCGATAGTGTTTCCCATTTGGTGCAGATTATATGTCTGGAGAGGAAGGTTTCGACTCTCTTCCGAGAGACGGTTCAAAAATTCCGGTGACGCCGCTAAGTCAGGATCGGGGAGAAATGTGTTCAGTTTCCAGAGAGCCTGTTCCATGGAGATATCTTCTCGCGACAGACATTCCTGATAATGCTCGCGGCCAATGGAAAACGGACTTTTGCAGGGGTCTTGCTCGTACTCTATTTCCCACTCCTGTTTAGGGTAGAGTCCGTGGAGCAGCCGTTTTTTCATCTCATGGGCTTCTCTTGTCCCCAAACACCACAGGAGACCGTTAGCGGCCTTGCGCAGAACATCGTCATCCGATTTTGCCATGACCTCAAGATCACCACGCAATGTTTCCCAGAGCGGTTCATCCGTCAGGCGGAGAGCCCAAGCTACATCTTCGCCCTCAAGGAATCTTTCCATAATTGATCGTGAAACGGCCCAACAAAATAAAGCTTCAAGAAAAGTAAGTCGATCACCTGCACAGATTACTTTCAGGGCAAGGCGTGACAGAAAAAGCTTTCTGTCGTCGTCTATGACATTGAATGTCCAGCGTCCAAAGTCAATGCTATCTCCTGCCTGGATTTTTCTTCCCAGCTTTTTCTCAATCGCCGCTATGTGCTTTGCTCTGGCATCGCCATGGATGTCTTCACGTGAAGGATATCCACCAATATTGACATAGCTCATCCAACGAATTGCCGCCCTGATAAGAGCAGGTTTGACCTTGGGGTGATCACGCCGATAAATTATGGACCAAGTCAGACGCTCCTCGGCGATCTCATTCATGTTTCTTTCTTCCCAAAATGAGTCCGCAACCGCAAGCACATCTTCGGGACATTCGGGAAGATATGCTGTCAGAATATCCTCCTCCGTATCTGAAACATTGCGACGGGAAAGCCAATATTCTAGAAGCGCTTGGCGAGCATGTGAGGGATAGGAGGGATTGATAGTGGCAAAGAATATCGCGGCCCCGACAATCGGCGATTTGATATCCATTTCTGCGCCCGGCTCAAGCCACCTGCCGATGCTCTCAAGATGCTCGGAACGCGTCTTTTCTCCTGCGTCAGCAAGATGATCCGCCAGAAGCATTCCCAATCCATGGATGAGTCTTCTTCGGTCAACTTTGAGTGACGGAGATATTGTTCCTGATTCAACAAATAGACCGCCATCCATAATTTCTTGAAGCGCGGAGTCTACCTCCGAGGCGCCCGCAACGAGGTTGGATATCTCGTGTCGTCGGAAATGGGTGACTCCCTCACGATACTGCTCCGCCAGTGCAGTAAGAATCTGGCTGAAATCATCCGGTGAAATTGGATAGTTGGCCTTTTTCTCCATGCGGTTACGATAGTCTTCGTACAGAAGGCGCTCAATCGTCGGATCTTCCGCCATTTTCTCGAAATGCGTCAGAACCAGTTCGCAATACCGCGGCCGACGTATTAACGGGCGAAGCGCCTGTGGCACTTCTTGAAGATGCCGCTCTGCCAGGGAGAGGATACGTTTCAGTTCCTGATCGTCATACCCTTCGGTTTGGATTGTGTTGCAAGGCAGGGTAATGTAGAGTTTTTGCCAGTAAACGGGTCTACATGTGGCAAGAAGAGCGATTTTGCCCCGGTAATAATCGGAGTTCGTCTGCTCAAGTAAAAGCCGCCACTGGACTTTTGGCGACTCATTGAGGCCGTCAAGGAAGAGAAGCAGAGGAGGGAAGCCAAGGCGGGCAGGCTCCCACCGCTCAATGCGTCTGCTCCAAAAAAGCTCACTACGGCCAAATCTCTTGTGAAGAGTACGAACGACTATTTCGCTCAAATCCGTAACATGTGGCATCTGGCCGGAGGTAACGGGCATGATAATCGGTGCATTAGGCTGTTGCGACAACTTCAGCAGCCATGCCATTGCAGCCCATGTTTTTCCCACCCCCTCCTCACCGAGGAGGGCACATCTCCACTCGTGATGATTGCCGTCATTCCACCAACTCTTGAGTTGCCCGGAGATTTGTTCCCTATGCAATGGTGTTGATCGGCCTTCATCCCGGAGGCCGACATCCTGAAAAAAGGTCGCCATTGATTCTTGTGTGGACTGAAGTTTTCTGCTTAACCAATCTGATGCGCGTTTTCTTGTTGAGTCGAAGCCGATGGTTGCCCTCTGCAGTCTGAGAGATAATGCTGATGATTGGACTTGAAAACCGGGGTGAAGAGATATTTCTTTTAGTCGTGCTCGAAGAGCTTCTTCTGAGAATGGAGTGACATCGCGACAAAAAGCGGTAACCGTACCGGGAAATCTGGCGCAAAAGGCCTGAAGGGGCCCCACGCCTTCCACACGCGCATCAAGTGCAATAGCTTCAATTCCAAATGTCTCCGCCCGTTGACGGAGATTTCGTTCCTCAATTTCGCCAAGTTCCCGCGTAGTTGCTAGTATCCAGATGTCAAGCTCTGGCAGTGCTTCCGCTACTTGCTGTAGTTTGCTGGAAATATCAGCATCGCTTAACGGGTGGCTGGGATCGTATTTTTTCATCTCGGCGGCAATGCAGTTTGCATTGGCATCAGAAGAGACCGCGTCCTTACCGTGTTGACTCCCCGATCTCGCTAGGCGGAATGTTTCGCCGGTCCACGTCTCCAGAAGGTTTCTGACCAAACCTTCAAACCCCAGAGGGCCTGTTGCTGCTAGTGAAAGGAGGAATTCTAGAAGGACGTCATCTTTGAGTTTGTGACCGGTCATAATAGATTACGTGTACGACAAGTGGCGGTTGATGGTCATTGGTATTAAAAGGGGACTCAACTACGCAGCAATTCAGTATGTTTAGTTTTCAACCATTCCAGGACAGTAGCGCGGAACTCAATGACAAACTCAAGCAACTCTGCAACTTCTCCTTCGCTGGTTGCGCCGATCCTATCATATTCGACCGTATTTCGCTTGACTCGGCATGCGTCGAGATAGTCCGAGTCTCCCGAACGCTCTGGCCCGAGTATCAGTGGGAGTGCCTGGATAGTCCGGTAATGCTGTAATCCCTGGCCCGAACGATACCCTTCGGCGGCCAGCAGTATGGTACACAGCTTGAGGGCGGCGTTATAGGCAATGCCGAATTGCCAGTCCGTGGAAATGCCGCCGGATTTAGCATCAGCGATGTCACGGTCCACGATTGCCATCAGATCGGCTATCTCTTGTGAGCTGGTGTTATGGCTCTTCAACCAGCCGTATTCAGCCCAATTTTTCAAGCTCATGTTCCGTGCCTTTCACAAACAGACGGGAGGATGAGAGTACCGTGCCGATAAAATGCTCTTTTTCCTTCTTTCGCCGAATAAACTCTTCCCTGCTGAATACATGCGGATTAACCTCGCGGCCGATTGTTGATCTGAAATCGGTCAGCACCCCCGACAAAGCGCGCAGCCCAATGGTCCCAATGACCATGAGATCGATATCGCTTGCCGCATCTTCGCTGCCGGCTGCAATCGAACCAAAGACAAATGCGATGTCGATGTCATTCCGTGAGGCCAAGTATTCCTTGAGATAATCTGCCAGGCCTGAGGTTTTCAGAACCAGTGAGTGGATGTCGGGGTAAAGGGGATGTTCCCGGTTGGCCCGGTAGTAAAGGCGGTTGCCGCTTCTGCGAGCGCTGACCAACTGGAGGCCGAGTAGTTTCTTCAATTCGCTCTGAATCGGGCCGATGGTGCAGCCGGCCCCCCGCTCCAGTTCACGCATGTGCAGCTCGGGCGCCTGTAAGCCGAACAGGAGCCGGAAGATTTCTGCGCGAACTTTAGAGGAAAGTATCTGGGCGAGGACATTCATGATGTATGCTTATATAATACGATTGTATTTTTATACAATACATTTTGTTTGTTTCGGAGTTCAAAATTAATTAAATTGAAAATCGTACTACACTGTATAGCCATCACACTTCAAGTGCGTTCATGTTCCTCTCTGTTAAACAGTATAAATGCCATACTCGGCCGCCGGCTGGATTCACGCATGGCGAATTGCATGCCGTCGAAGCGCCACCCCTTGGCTGTCCACTCGTTGAGCGTATCCTCAATGGCCTCCTCGGTCACCGTTCCCAGCTCAACCACTTTATAGATCAGCATTGTCATACCTCAAGCGGATTTTGGGACATACTAGCCAATGGGTGCCGCCTCTTCAAGGGGAAATGAAAAAAGGCGGCCAATTCGCCGCCTTTTCTGATCTGGTGCATGATAATGCTATTTCTGGAAGCCGAGCTTGGTGGAAATCTCCTCGGCGGCCTTGAGAACCAGCGGGATAAGCTCCTTTTCCATTCGTTCGTCCGAGAAGCGCATGGATGGTCCGGAGATGCTGACAGCTCCTATGATACGGCGGGTATAATCACGGATCGGCGCCCCCACGCATTTTACGCCGATATCCAACTCTTCGTTATCGAGGGCATATCCTTGCTCGGCGATTATTTTAAGCTGTTTTTTCAGAACATCGCGGTCGGTAATGGTATTGTTGGTGAAGCGCTTCAGTTCCTTGGTGGGCAGGAAATTTTCCAGCTCTTCGTCGCTCATGTACGCTATCTGCACCTTGCCGGCCGCGGTGCAGTATGCCGGTAATCTTGATCCAACCCTGGGAACGACCCGCACGGTCATGTCGGTTTCCACGGCATCCAGGTAGATAATGTTAAGTTCTTTCAGGATGGCGACGTAGGTGGTTTCGTTGCATTCTTTTACCAATGACTCAAGTACCGGTTTGGATTGTCGCAACAATCCCATTTGACGGATGAAAGTTTGCCCCAGTTCCAGCGTTTTCAGGCCCAAGCGGTAGTTTTCCGTTACCCGGTTCTGCTCGATATAGCCTCTGGATTCCAAGGTTGCCAGCAATCTGAAGACGTTGTTTTTGTGGAGTTTCAATCGTTTACTGAGTTCTGTGACGCCCAGTTCATCGGTCTCGTTGTGAAATTGTTCTAATAAGTCTAGTGCGTGTGATACTGCCTGGATTAGATATTCCGATTTTTCTTTCTTTGCCATTGCCTCTTCCTGTAGATGATATGGAATGTGAATTTATAAAGCGCTTAACATGCTGAAATAATATGAAAAAGATTAAAATGTCCTGTTTGGGCATCAGATTGCACCAAATTGCCCAAAACATAGAATATTGTTTTATAATTGTCAAGTATGAAAAATTGCTTTATATTTTCTAACGAATTAGGGGGGGGCTCTGCTTGCCAGGTGCCGAAAAAATCAAACGCTTAGGTTTTAATGAAATATTTGATCCATAATATCAAATATATATGATATATATTTATCGTAGTGATATTCACTAAACAATCAGTGCGTTGTTCGAAAGGCAGGTTATGTTGCTGTACCGTTTTTTGTGTTGTTTGTCTTTAGCCGTCTTCTGCTGTTTTCCACTCTGCAACACAACCGCATCCGCAGCCGAGCCACCCGGCATACCCATTCTGCTTTACCACCGCTTGGGTCCGACCGTTGCCGATGGCATGACTATCACCACCACAGTGTTCGAGTCTCAGATGAAGTATCTGCATGATAACGGTTACACTGTTATCCCGTTGCGTCGACTTATCGACAGTTATCTGGGTAAGGCACCGTTCCCGCCACCCAAATCTGTGGTGATTGTCGAGGATGATGCCCACAAATCCGTATATAATTACATGTTGCCTGTTATTCTCAAATACCGCTACCCGGTCACGATCTTTTGTTATCCATCTGCAATATCCAATGCCAAATATGCCATGACGTGGGACCAATTGCGCTATCTGAAAAAGACCGGTCTGTTCGATGTTCAGTCCCACACCTACTGGCATCCGAATTTCAAGAGGGAGCGCAGAAAACTTGACCCGCAAGCATTCGAAAAACTTGTCACGACCCAGCTGAATAAGTCGAAGTCCAAGCTGGAGGCAGAATTGGGTGGTAAGGTCGATATGCTGGCCTGGCCGTTTGGTATTTATGACGATTTTCTTTTGAAAAAGGCGGTTGCGGCTGGTTATGTCGCTACTTTTTCTATTGAACGCCGCCATGCGACCCCTAGGGACAGTATCACGAAGCTTCCTCGTTACCTGTTGGTAAATGCCGACAGCGGTAAGGTTTTTGCCCAATTGTTGCATGGAAATGCGGTCAAGCGGAATGTTGTCTACTGAATGAGCTGCGAAAATACCAAAAAACACCCATGTCCTGATTGCCGCTGCTGTCAGTGGTGTTCCGAGGACCGTTGCCGTCTCTGCCTTGGCCGGAAAAACTGCAATCGCCGCAAACTTTCTTTTGCGGAACAAATAGCTCTCTACGACGCATTGGAAAAGGGTGTTGCCGACAAATCAGATAAAGGGTGACAACTTGACCTTTAATGCCATTAAAGGGTATATTCCTGAAATAATATTATGACGCTATAGATCAATAAACCATTCTAGTTAACTCCGGAAACCCTAATGCCCCAAGCTTCTCCAACTCATCCGTTCAGCCGCTTGTTCTCGGTTTGCTGTCTCTGGCTGACAGTTGTCTCCGGAATAACCCTGTCTATAGTATCGGTTCTGAAAATCTGCTCTGATTGCAGCGAAACTGCCGCCTACAGCATTTTTAATCTGAATTTCGGCTGGTTCGGGATCGGTTTTTTCTTTGCTTGTGCTACGCTATTGGCTGGCCGGAACCGATTCGGCTGGGCCGATTGTCTGCTGCTGGTAATGTTGTCATCCGCCGTGGGCGCCGAGGCCCGGTTCATCTGGTTGCAAAAATACGTCATTGGGCAATGGTGCCCCGTTTGTCTCGGAATTGCGGCCACGGTCTGTTTGGGTTGTGTCGCAAAGTTTTATGAAGCATTAAGTGCTACTGTCATCAAAGGAGTTGGTATGAAATCGAGCCTGAAATTCTTCATTGTTGTCACTTTGTCCATCTTTGTGGGTCTGGCCGGAGCAATGATCGGGGTGAAAAACGAATCCGAAGCTGCCGAGCTTGATATGTTTCTCGGCAAGACAAAAAGTCAGACGGTAGTTTATTTTGTCAGCGACTGGTTTTGCCCTGCTTGCCGCAAGATCGAACCGGTTGTCGAAAAAATGTATCCCGACATAGCGAAAAAGGCAAAGATCGGTTTTGTTGACTTTCCCATCCATAAGGAAACCCTGAATTTCACTCCGTACAATCTTCAGTTTCTGTATTTTGAAAAGGGTAAATATATCCAGCTGCGCAAGGCTCTGGGCGAGCTTGCCATGAAGACTAAAAATCCAACCCCTGAAGAAGTTCAGACTGCGGTTGCCCCTTTGGGAGTCAAGCTGCGCCAGGTAAATTACTCGGATATTCTCTATGGCATGCAGGCAAATCTGACAGTGTATCGTGGATTTGATGTCCGCTCGACTCCGTCGGTCGTGATAACTAATACCAGAACCAAAAAGACCAAGATCCTTGTCGGAGATCGCCAGATTACGGAGCCGGCGGTTTTGGCAGCCATCGCGGAGGCTGAAAAGTAGGCTATCAGGTTGGGGCGAAGCAATGGTTTATCTGCTTCGCCCCAATCGTTTGGATAAGTTAGCAATTGTATTTTTGATAATCTCCATCCGTTGTCAGTCCTGCACTTGATTTGCCCATTATCCCGGTTGATCTCCACTCAATAGAATAATGCTTGATGGCTTGATAAATTGTTTTGTGGATGTATGATTTTCAATTATTGATTTCAAATGGTTGGGGAAAATATTCAATACACAATATAATTTGATAGACGATTTATCATTTATGCACTATATTGAATACGTTTGTGTGACCTTCAGGCAACAAATGCCTTTCACAAACCGAAAGAGGAGGTGATTCCAGATAGTTGGCTTATCCTGCCTAAGGTGTTACAAAGACGCTCTAGTTGCTGCAAGAAAAATAGACCAAGGAGGACGTATGAGGCACAAAGTGGTGAAAAAGTTGTTGTTAACGGCGGTTGCAGGGCTTGTCCTGCCCCTTTCCGCTCATGCTGCGGACGAAGATCTACAACAGAAAATCGACAAGCTGAGCAAGCAGGTCGACGAACTTACCGGACAGGTTAAGAGAACTGAAAGCAAATCCCTTGGCAAGTGGCTGACCATAGGTGGTGATTACCGCTTTAGGATCGACTCGCTTCATGGGAAAACAGAGGCTTACACGGATGTGATGGGTACATTCGCAAATGCTCAGCAGCAGCTGCAAGGTGCGTTTTTTGCTGACCCGACAGGTACCTCACCCTTTTTTGGCCCTGCTACTAATGGAGCTGCTCTTACTGCACTTATGCAGTTTTCACAAAATATGTCATTGGTAAAAACATACCAAGATGCTGTCAATTTTCCTGCAGGTTTTTCCGGTGGTTTTCCCAATAGCGCTTTAATGGGCGGAATTGGGGGGTTTGCAAAACAAGTCCCGGCATACAAACCCCAGAACGAAACCCTCTATACCAATAAGTTTGGTTTGGACCTGCATGCCAAGGCCACCCAGGACGTAACCGTCAATGTCAAGCTCGACATGTATAAGGTGTTCGGCTCGCAGGACGCTACTCCGGCGCTTGGCAATTATTTTGCTGACCGCATTGGCGTATTTGACGGCACTCTCAGCCACGTACCTTCCGACAGTCTTTTGAATGTGGACCGCGCCTATGCCACTTGGAGCAATATCGCCGATCAGCCGGTCTGGTTCTCGGTCGGTCGCCGTCCTTCCACCAATGGCGCTCCCAGCAACCTCAGGCTCAACAACGAACGTCCCGGCAACGGCGGCACTCCTGCTCTGCTGGTTGACTATGCCTTTGACGGTATGACAATTGGCTGGGCTCCTGATATCGAATCCTTGCCTGGCGCATATGCCAAGGTCTGCTACGGCCGCGGTTTCGATAGCGGCATCAAGACAGCTACCAACAGCATCAAAGATACCGATATGCTGGGTGTAGCAGTCATTCCGGTAGATACCGATCCGCTGCGCGTCTGGTTGCAGTGGAACCGCGGCTTCAATATCTTCGATGCTCCGGTCATGGCTAATTCCGCATTCGGTCCTACCGCACCAAGCACCAATCTGGGTGATATCGATTGGTACGGAGCAGGTGCCATGAGCACTCTCAAAAATGTAGGCCCCGGCAATCTGAACTTCTTCAGCGATTTCGGCGTGAGCATTACGCATCCAAATGACAACGTTTCCGCTAACTTCGGTTTCATGGGTCTGGGAACAGGTCAGTTCTTTGCCCCTGAGGCACCGACCAGCAAGACCGGTTGGGCAGTATACACCGGCGTCCGTTATGATCTCCCATCGAAAACTAAAATCGGTTTCGAGTTCAACCATGGTTCCAAGGATTGGATCACCTTTGCCCCCTCAGCAGACGACATGTGGACCAGCAAGGTCGGTACCCGTGGCAATGTTTATGAGCCGTACATTATTCAGGAACTCAACCTCAAGCCAATTTCTTCATACCTGAGCAAAGCCTTCTTCAGGCTCGGTTATCAGTACTATGACTTTGAATACACCGGCAGCAATAACTGGGTCGGAGCTCCTATGAAGATTTCCGATGTCACCCAGAACACCATGCTGCTTCTTGCACCGCTCAAGGAAGCGCATGACGTTTATGCAACCTTCGAAGTTCACTTCTAGTTTTGAATGTCTGTTAGCGGGAGAGGGGTAACCCTCTCCCGTTTTGTTGCGTTTGAAAAAAATATTTATCCTGGTAATCTATTAAACATGATTATCAATCTCATTAAGTAGGAGAGTATTATGAAAAAGTATCTTTCATTGGTAGTGATGGTGGCTGTATTGGCGTTTTCTGTCTTCACGCTTGCATCCAAGGCAAGTGCCGAAGATGTCAAGGTGGTTGGGGTGATGACAAAAGTAGTGATTGCTGCCGACGGGAAATCCGCCACGGCAACTCTCAAGGACAACAAGACTGGCAAAGATGTGGTTGTGGTTGTTACCGATGACCTGACGCTCGACAAATTCAAGGACAAACGTATTGTCGAAGGTGACGAAATCCGCTGCAAATTCGATAAAGAGGGCGACAAGAACGTCAGCAAGATCTTCAAGAAGACAGCAGGCTGTTAAACTCCGATTATCCACCCAAAGGAGAGTTCTTCATGCTCAGGAACAAATCCCGGTTGCCTTTTTTGATCTTAATGGCAACTACAACCATACTTGCGTTCGCCAGCACGATATTTGCCGAACAGCAACCTGTCGTGAAGCCGACCTATGCGAAACTGTGCACCTACTGTCATAAGGCGGAAGCAAATACCCTTATGGGGTTTTTCGACAGCATTGCGTTCAAGGCAGAAACCATTCAGATGAAGGTTGATGATGCTGTCCAACTGGTTAGATTCGATGTGGACGACGTCAAGGTGGTTACGGCCGCAGGCAAGGAAATGGATGGCGAGGCCCTGCACAAGACTAAAAAAGGGCAACCGATCCAGATAATTTTTACGGAAAAAAATGGTGTTAAAACCGCCGTGAAAGTGGTTGAAAAACCGCCGGCAAAAGTTGCGTCGGAAATGCTCATCACCACTGCCCAGGTAGAAAAACTTGTTGGCTTGGGCCCGGATAAGGGCAAGTACTTCCTCTACGATGCTCGCCCGTTGTTCCGCTTCCAGGAAGGTGCTATTCCTACTGCCGTCAGTATGCCTTATAATTTATTCGACAAGATGACAGAACTGCTGCCGCAGGACAAGAATGCCCTGATTATCTTTTACTGCGCCGGCATTAATTGTTACATGAGCTCAGGTTCTGCCGAAAAGGCCAAGAAGCTGGGATACACCAATGTCAAGGTCTATCGCGATGGAATTCCGGCATGGTCTGCCAAGAACTATACCGTTTTGTCGGCCGAAGGCCTTAAAGCGGCGTGGATTGACAAAGATGTGCCGTATCTGTTGCTGGATGTACGCTCCGGTAAAGCTGCATCAAGAGGTTTTATCAAAGGTGCTGTATCGTTCCCAGCGGCTCAGGTTGCCAAGCTGATCAAAAAACTGCCTTCCGCGGAAAACAACCCACCGATCGTGGTTTATGACGCCAAGGGCTCCAAGTCTGAGGTTCAGGTTGCCAAGGCCCTTCTCAAATCAGGATACGGCAATGTCAAGATCCTCCTGGGTGGTTTTGATGGTTGGAAGTCAGCCAAATTCGAAGCCATGACCGGCAAGCTTGCCTCAAAAGCCAGTTATGTTCCCAAGCCAAATCCCGGTGAAATCAACATCGAAGTATTCAAGGGGTATGCTACCGCTCTTCCGTCGAATGTATTCATTCTGGATGTAAGGAATCCCAATGAGGTGAAGACTGGGATGTTAAAGACCGCAGTAAATATCCCCATGGAAGATTTGCAGGACCGTATGGCAGAAATTCCCAAGGACAAACTGATCATCACCCAGTGTTCGACAGGGGTAAGGGCTGAAATGGCCTATTACACCCTCAAGGAACTGGGCTTCTCCAACATCAAATTCCTCAAAGCCAATACCAAATTCGAAAAAGACGGAACGTATTCCATAACCAAGGATTAACGTTATTTCACAGGTGCCCGCTACGCAAATAGGCGTAGTGGGCACCTGCTCATCAGCTTTAATTATTAAAAACCTGTATTTATTCAAGCACATATACAGATTTATATAATTGGAATAAGCATTGCATAAGTAGAAAATGTTTCTAACTCCACCAAGGAGGTTTTGCAGTGACAACAAAGTGTTCACGCAGATCTTTTTTAAAGGCATCTGGGCTGGTATCTGCGGGATTGGCCATAACATCGACCCTTCCTGATAAATTTCTCCTGTGGGCGGAAGAGCAGGGGATGCTTAAGGCTACTTACACGCCCACTTTTTGCGAAATGTGTTTCTGGAAATGCGGCGCCATGGCCAAGGTTATCAATGGGCGGGTCGTCAAGCTGGAAGGCAACCCGGCTCATCCCGGAGCACGTGGCAAGCTGTGCGCCAGGGGCAATGGCGGCGCAGGTCTTCTCTATGACCCGGACCGCTTGAAGACGCCCTTGATTAACACCGGAGCTCGCGGTGAAGGAAAGTACAAAAAGGCATCATGGGATGAAGCGCTTGGCTTTGCCGCCGAAAGACTCAATAAGATCAAACAGCAGTACGGTCCGGAGTCTGTTGCGCTTTTTACCCATGGCACGCCAACCGATCATTTCCTGCCTCTGATGTGGGCATACGGCACCCCAAATATCGGCATGCCCTCCTTTGCGCAATGCAGGGGACCCCGCGATGTGGGTCTTGAGCTGACATTTGGGGAAGGTATCGGCTCTCCCGAGCGCGTGGACATGGTCAACAGCAAGGTGGTCGTGCTGTTCGGTTCCCATCTTGGCGAAAACATGCATAATTCCCAAGTACAGGACTTCAGCGAGGCAGTCGGTCGCGGTGCCAAGTTTGTCGTGGTCGATCCACGCTTTTCCATCGCCGCCGGTAAGGCTGACACATGGCTGCCCATTCGTCCATCAACGGACATGGCCTTGATTCTTGCCTGGATAAATATAATTATTAAGCAAGGGTTGTACGACAGGGAATACATTGGAGCATATGCCAATGGATTCAAAGAGCTGGCAGATGCAGTGTCGGAATACACGCCTGAGTGGGCGGAAAAGGAGACTGATCTGCCTGCGGCCAAGATTGTGGAAATCGCAATTCTCATGGGCAAAAACGCTCCTGCCGTCTGTATCCATCCGGGGCGTCATTCCACTTGGTATGGTGATGACGTTCAACGCACACGTGCCATGGGCATTCTCATGGCTTTGCTTGGCTCCTGGGGTCGCCAGGGCGGCACCTATATTGGTACCAAGGGATCGTTTCCAAAGGGTGAGTCCAAGCCATACCCGGAGCCGTCGAAGGCTGCCTTGAATCTCGGCAACTATCCATTTGCCGGCGGTGAAGGTGTCACCCAGGTTATCAGGACCGCCACCATCACTGACCAGCCATATCCGATCAAGGGCTGGTTCGTTAGCGGGACCAATCTGATGAAGTCCATCCCCAACCAGAAGGAAACCCTTGAAGCGATCAAAAAGCTGGATCTGTTGGTCGCGGTTGATGTCATGCCGTTCGATACGGTTATGATGGCCGATGTTATATTTCCCGAATGCACCTATCTGGAACGACACGATGCCCTGGCCGTAGGTAAAGGCAAGTCTTTGACCGTATCGCTGCGGCAGCCCGTAATCGAGCCGATGTACGAATCCAAGCCGGGCTGGTGGATTGCCAAGGAGCTTGGCAAGCGCTTGGGAGTTGGTGATTACTTCCCGTGGAATACCTACGAAGAAAAGCTCAAGTCCCAGTGCAGCAGTTGGGGCATAAGCTACGAAGAGCTAAAAACCAAGGGAACCATTACAATCCCTGACACTTCGGATCCGTATATAACCGCAACCAACCAGCCGGTATTCAAGACAAAATCCGGCAAAATCGAGCTTTATAGCAGTGAGCTCAAGGAAAACGGGTTTGATCCCGTACCACGCTACACCAAACATCCCGAGCCCGCAGCCGGCGAATTCCGCCTGATCTATGGAAGGAGCCCGGTACATACATTCAGCCGCACTACCAACAATCCCGAGCTTCACGAGCTTTATCCGGAAAACGAAATTTGGGTGAATGCCAGCAAGGCCCGCGAAATGGGATTGATAAACGGCAACTACGTTTCTCTGGTTAATCAGGATGGTGTTAAAAGCAATCCGATAAAACTCAAGGTTACGGAGCGGATCAGGGAAGATTGCGTCTACATGGTTCATGGTTTCGGTACCACCAGCAAGGAATTGAAGAATGCTTATGGCAAGGGCGCTGATGACCAGGGTCTGATCACCAAATATGCGGTTGACCCGATCTGTGGCGGAACCGGCATGAGAGTAAACTTTGTCCGTCTGCAAAAGGAGGTAAAACATGCCTAGGTATGCCATGGTTGTTGATCAGCGACGTTGTGTTGCCTGCATGGCGTGTGTCGTGGCCTGTAAAAAGGAAAACGATGTCCCGCCCGAAGATTATCGAACCAGGGTGGTGGAGGAGGTAGAGGGTGAGTTTCCTCTCCTGCGGATGGAATTACGTTCCGAGCTATGCAACCACTGCGATAATCCGCCCTGCGTATATAACTGCCCGACCGGCGCTTCTTATAAAAACAAGGAAAATGGTCTGGTGCTGCTGAAGACCTATCGTTGCGTGGGGTGCAAATCCTGCATTGCTGCTTGCCCATATGATGCGCGTTATATCAATGAAGAAAAAGGTGTTGTCGATAAATGCACTTTCTGCGCGCACAGGTTAAAAGAAGGCAAAGAGCCGGCCTGTGTTGCCACCTGCATCGGGAAATCACGGATATTCGGCGATCTGGATGACCCGACAAGCGCTGTCAGTATCGCACTGAAGGAGTATCACTCCGAGGTTCTGCTGAAGGGCGTCGGCACGAAACCTCGGGTTTACTACATCAGAAAATTCAGCAAACCGGAATAGGAGTGTAGCGCATGGAAATCACGGTTACCGGATTGAACGCCATTACAAGTCCCCATCTTCATGTCTGGGACTGGCGTGTATCGTTGTATCTGTTTCTTGGAGGCCTTTCGGCCGGTCTGGCGATGATGAACTCGGTACTGCATGTCCGCAAGGGCGGCCAGTTGGCCGAGGGTGACAAGGCGGCGATCATGGCGCCGATTTATGTTCCCATCATCCTTACTATCGGTATGTTTTTCATCTTTCTCGACCTGGAGAGCAAGCTTCATGTGTTCTGGTTCTACCTGACCATTCAGCCGTTTTCGCCCATGTCGTGGGGTTCCTGGGGATTGCTGGTCTTCTACCCAGTCAGCATTCTCTATGCCCTGGCGATGTTCCCTGAGAATAAACGCAATCTCCTGATGTTCCGGCAGTTACAGGAACTCTCCTCCTGGTTGAGCCGCTACAAACTGCATCTGGCAGCCATCAACTTTGGCATGGGCGTCTTTATCGGGATTTATACCGGGGTGCTGCTGAGTGCCTATGTGGCTCGTCCGCTCTGGAACTCAGCCCTGTTGCCGGTTATCTTCCTGACTTCGGCCATGTCGGCCGGAGCGGCATTCATGATCATTATTGCCAGCCAGAAAAAGGTGAAGCTGTTCTTCACCAAGGTGGAAATCTGGATGATTCTGGCAGAAATGGTCATGTTACCGCTGTTCTTCTATGGCCAGTACATTGCCTCCGATGCGCAGCGCGAATCTATCATGCCGTTTTTTACTTTCAATCATGAGTATTTCTGGTATGGCCTGGCCATGCTGTTTTTGGTGTGGATCCTGCCAGCCGCGCTGGTCATGAAATACATGGAGATTACCGAAGAACACGGCGAGGAGTTGACCTCGGCAGCCCTGTTCAAGATGAATCTGAGCGCGCTGATGGTTCTTGCTGGAGGACTGGTCATACGTCTCTCCTTTGTATATGCTGGACAACTCAGCCACTTGTCTTGATCTGGTATTGCAGGGCGATCAAGGCCGATATACAAAATCCGGAGATCATGGCCCGAGGTTTTGTATGCCGGGCTACTGATTGGGAATAATTAAGGTTTTACAAAATAATCTAGACTTTTCTTATTAATGCTAGTATCACTATAGACTGATTTTGCCGGCTTGCCGGACTAATTCCGATTGGAAAGGGGAAGAGAATGAAGAAACTTATGGCGATGATGGTTGCAGCAATGATGGCGCTGAGCTTTGCGACGGTTGTTTTGGCTGAAGAGAAAAAAGAGGAAAAACCTGCTGCCGAAGCCAAGGAAATGAAAAAAGAAGTTAAAAAAGAAAAGAAGAAAGCAAAAAAAGCCGAGAAGAAGAGCGAGGAAAAACCTGCTTCCAAAGGTAAAAAAGAAGTTTCAGGCTGCTAACCCCCAAATTATCCGCAATCAGGAGGCCGCGCTAACGCGCGCCTCCTTTTTTTGTATTTCATTTGATGGCACAAAGATTGCAACACTTTAATTAAAAATACGTGGTTACAGGATTTCGGATTCATACTGCTTAGAAAAGGGGAATACCATGAAAATCGGGATCAAAGCCAAGTTGCTCGGAATGCTTGCGGTCATGTTGACCTTTATGATCATTATCGGGGCAATAGGCCTGGCCGGCTTTAAGGAGAGTAACCGTTCTTTGCAGGGCGTCTACGAAGACAACATGCAGAATATCAGTCTTTTGTCCAAGATTGATGGACTTATGAGGGCCAATCGAATCCAGATGCTGCTAGCGCTCCAGCATGATCCCAAGAGCGAATTCAGTTCTCTGCATGATCACCCAACCAGTGCCCATGCAGATCTGGCAAATAAATACATCGCAGAGATCAATCAGGCTTGGACCGAATTTTACGGCAAGCTGTCAACCAAAAAATCACGTGATCTGGCTGACACTTTTAATAATGCACGCATGCAGTATGAGAAGGAAGGATTAGGTCCTGCCATGCAGGCCGCATTGGACAATGATTTTCATGATGCCTATCGCATTACCTTTGACTCCATCAATCCGACCATTCAGAAAGCAAACAAGGCCATGGATGCATTGATGCAGCATGAGGTCGAGCTTGCCAAGACGGCCCATGCCGAAGCGATGTCCAGGTATGAAACTTACAGACTGTTAATCTTGGTTGCGATCCTGCTTGCGGTTATCTGCGGTGCAGCTATCGGTTTGCCGGTTATCCGCTCCATCGGGCGTTCGTCTGCCATGCTCAAGGACGCTGCGTCGCAGTTGGCCAGTGGCGATCTTACCGTGCGGGCCGATATTAAGTCGAACGATGAAATGGGCAACATAGGCGATTCATTCAACAATATTGCCGATGCGTTTTCCGATCTGGTAAATCAGGTCAACAGCAGTGCCGAGCAGGTTGCAGTAGTCTCGGACGAACTCAAGAAGCTATCCGATCAAATTCTGCTGGATTCCGAGCAGGTTGCTTCCAGATCCGTTTCGGTGGCCACGGCCGGCGAGGAGATGGCAGCTACTTCCAATGATATCGCGAGCAATTGCACCATGGCTGTGGAAAGCGCTGCAAGGGCCAATGGAGCAGCCGACAATGGCGTGGAAATAGTACAACAAACCGTTCATGGCATGTCGCGTATCGCCGCCAAGGTTCAGGATACTGCGCGAACCGTGGAAAACCTGGGAGTCCGTTCCAACCAGATCGGCGAGATTATCAGGACTATCGAGGATATTGCCGATCAGACCAATCTGCTGGCTCTTAATGCAGCTATCGAGGCAGCCCGGGCAGGAGAGCAGGGCAGGGGGTTTGCCGTTGTGGCCGATGAGGTACGTGCCCTGGCGGAACGCACCACCCGCGCGACCCGGGAGATCGGTGAGATGATCAAGGCAATCCAGGGTGAAACTCGCAATGCCGTTGCGGCCATGGAAGAAGGTGTTATGGAGGTAGGCCGGGGCACAGAAGATGCAGCGCGTTCCGGGCAGGCCTTGCAGGAAATTCTTGAACAGGTCAATGAAGTTACCGGACAGATCAACCAGATTGCCACGGCAGCCGAGGAACAGACGGCTACCACCAATGAAATCAGCGGCAACATGATCCAGATTACCGAGATGGCACAGACAACCGCCGGAAGTGCCCATGTGACCAACGGTTCTGTTGAGAGCTTGTTGGGGTTGTCCCAGGGGTTGCGGAAAATTGTGGGGCGTTATAGGGTAAAAGCCTGATCCGTTTCCTTGGTCTGCAAATCAGATATCTGATACAGGCGGGGTCGATCCGAATACTCCGAAAATGCTGGATATGAAATCAGTGAGTAGGGGATTTGACGGGATTGTCGTGTTGACGATGAGTGTCCTCTGGTGGGTGTGATTAAACCCCGCGATTCGGTGTTCCCTGAGAGTTCCCTGTTTTACGTGTTCGGCCACCAGGGTGCGTGAAGCAAATGTTATGCCGTTTCCTTCGCGTGCAGCGCGGAGGATCAGGTGCAGGTCGTCGCAAACTATAGTGCGTGCGAATTCTGCGCAGTCCCGGCCGATGTTGTCCATATTGAATGCGAGCATCTTGCTGGAACAGCACCCTTCCGATCTCAGGTAAAGGTCGTTGCCCAGTAGTTGGTCGATGGACACGGTGCCTGTATCAACGCCGAGATCAGGCGAAGTAACGAAGACCAGTTCGTCATCCGGCAACGAAAATGTTTTGAAGTCACCCAGGTCGAAGCACTCATAGTGTTCGATAACCCCAGCCTGGTAGATCCCTTCCCGCAATCCCTCCACCACCTTGTCCGGCAATTCGAAAAAAAACTTCATCTCCGATATGCCCGAATGCGACAGCATGAAAGTTTGCATGATCTCTGGCAGATAGGCAATGCCAAAGGCCGGGGTGCAGCAGAAGGTGACCCCAGGCATTGAAGTCAGTCCCTTTAAGTCCTGTAATAATTCTTTTTCCAACGCCATCATCTTTTCAGCTTTTTCAAGGACTATCTGTCCGGCTCCGGTCGGTTTCAGCACTGGACCACTTCGGTCAACTAGCGGGCAACCGTACTGATCTTCCAAAAATTGTATGCGCCGAGAAACCGCGGACTGGGTTACGCAAAGATTTTCCGCGGCCTTGGAAAAACTTCCCATCATTAAAGAAACTATAAGGGTTTGAAGATATTCGGATTTCATATTAGAAACCTATAACCTATTGGATTGATGAATAAAACGCATGACGTTATGAGTATATTTCGTTTCCACTATGTTGTAAACAGGGAATAGAATATGAACCTAATGAATTCGGGAAATATTCATCTCAGTCATGCTCATAACAAAAACGCATAGGGGCATCCTGGTAGGGGAGTCAAGCCGATGGTTTGCAAACGCGTAACAATCATCTGTTTCTGTTTAGTCTTCTGGAGCGTCTGCTGCAAGGCCGACACGCTGATTATCACGTACAGTTCCGGCAAGACCCAGGCGGTTGCTCTGGACGATTCAATCCAAGCCGTAAGTTCACTTAAATATCTGGCCGGCGATGGCAGTGAAACCAATGTTTCCGGGGCTACAGAAACCAAGGCGCCCCAGAACGCAGTTACCACGCCCAAGCCCGAGGCAAAACCTGATGTCAAAGTTGCTCCGGCGACAAAAGGTAAAGTCAAGTTCAGGTGGGCAGAACCGATGTCGGGAGAATGATCAGTTGATTTATTCTGACCAGCTGAAATTAATTCAGGCAGTACCTCCTTCATTGTGATTGCCGGCGGCGTCTGTCCGCCGGCCTTTTTTAAGACATTTGGCGTTCGCGCCCGGATGTCGGAGGGGTTTTTGATAAATTTGCAGATGTATTTTTATTCTTAGGGGGATCGAAAGGAGGTGGTTGGAAACGCCTTGAATGTTGATAGTTGTTGGTTGTGTAGCGGTTTTAAAAACTTCTTTGAGGAGGATTTATGTCGGAAAGGATGATGAAAAAGAGCAGGTTGCTCATAGCAGCTTTGCTTGGGACAATGATGATTGCCGCCCTTACCCTGTGGGGGTGTGGTGGTGATGGAACCAGCAGTTACAGTGATCCCAGCCCAACAACTACTAAATCGGCCGCAATTATTGGTGCTGATACTCTCAATCAGTGGATTGCCGAAGGCAAGCTGAATGCTCCATATGGTAGCAGGGATAGGGTTGTGGTCGTATCAACATCCACTGTTGCCGATTGGACCGGCAAAGGCCATATCCCCGGTGCCGTACGCTTGGGCACTGATGAACTGGCAAAAGACCGTGTGGAAGGACTTGCCCTGGCAACCAGCATGATGCCAGACGGTCCCATGATGGACACCCTCGTTCAAAGATTGGGAATTGACGCAAATACCACCATTGTTATTACACTGCCTAAAAACTCAACTTTGTATTATCAGTCGATTGCCTTTTGGGATTTCAGGTATTGGGGTTTTGCCCGTGACCGCGTGAAGATTCTGAATGGCGGTGACGATGCCTGGGATGTTGCCGGTTTGCCGCTGTCAACCGATGCGACCGAAAAATATACGGCTTCCACCTATAGCGTCAGCAAAAATGCCGCTCTCAAAGATGTTCTCCGCTACTCCATCGGCGAGATGATCACCAGGGTTGATGCGTTGATTGCCACTCCGGCACTTAAAGATACCTGGCAGATGATCGATGTTCGCGGTTTTTCAACCTCGCCTTACCTGACCAATGCTTTACGCTTGTCAGCTTATACCATGTACTTTTCACGCTTGAACGGCGATGCTACCAAAAACTTCGTATTTCCGGACAAACAGACCCTTGAAGCAAGGATGGCCAGCATTCCCGCAAGAGACGGCGCTACCGATGTGTTTGCCTCTCCAGCTAAAAAGACGATTGTGATGTGCATGGGCTCCAGCAGCGCAGCTCCTTCTTTCGTGCTTTTTGACGCTGTCCTCAATGTTCCGGAAGGCGACATCGCCATGTATGACGGTTCCTACAGCCAGTGGCAGAATTACTCTGCTGAGCGCCTGCTTCTTGCATATCCCAATGCTTCAGCTACTCAAATAAGTGCTTGGGCATTCAATAATGCAACCAATCCCCGCGCTCAGGGTACGATGCTCACCACTGCCGTGCCTACCATCTGGTCTGCTTTCTCGCCTGTCCTTGGCCCAACAAGCACGGACATGAATCAGATTGAAACCGCCGACAAGGCTTATATCACACCAGTAACGACAACAACTGGTGGCACATCCGGTGGAGGATCCGCACCGGGCGGTTGCTGATAAGCATTTATGATGTAATGCCCGTCTAAGGGTTGACCTATTTGAAAGGAGTTCACAGATGAAAAAAAATATACTTGGCGCTGTGCTTGCTGGCGTCACGCTTTTTGCCGGCACGGCCTTTGCCGGACCGCAGATGACTTTCGGTCCCAACGACGAGGGTGTTTTGCAACTTGATTACAAGGGGCAGTTTCAGATGTCGATACGTGATAACGGCTCCGGTCCCAACAAAGACGACGAGACCATGGGCTTCAACTTCCGTCGTAACCGCTTGGCCCTGATGGGCAAGTACGGCGATATCCTGGGTCTGTATGTCCAGACCGAGTTCGTGGAGCATCAGGATATCGAAACTTTTGCTGTGCGCGATGACAACAGCGGTTCCGAGTTTCAGATCCTCGACGCTGTCATGCGTTTCAATTTCGACAATGCTTTCCATGTAAATGCCGGTAAATTCAAGTACAACTTCTCCCGCGAGAACCTGGAGGCGTGTGAAGCGCCCCTGACGCTGGACCGTTCGCTCTTTATCAGGACACCGTATGTTACCACCAGGGACAGGGGGGTTGCTGTCTGGGGCAACTTGTTCAACGATATCTTCCAGTATCGGGCCGATGCCATGGAAGGGCGGTCGGCCACGACAACCGCCGCTCCTGCTCCGAAATCCAACTTCAGGTATTCCGTCCGCGGCCATGTAACGCTTTTGGATCCTGAAAAAGATTACGGCTACAAGGGCACCTACCTGGGCAAGAAAAAAGTGCTGACTGTCGGCGCTGCTTACCAGTACGAGCCTGACGTTGCCTATTCCGACACCGTTGCCAAGACCGGAGCCCAGGATTACAAAGCCTGGACCGCCGACATCTTCTTCGAGTACCCTCTGGAAAAAATCGGAACCGTGACTGCCGCCTTTGCCTACGAAGACATCGATCTTGGCGACGCCTACAAGGGCATCAATCCCGATCCCGATACCATCGGTCTCAACGGCCAGAAGAACGGCTATTACATCAAGGGCGCCTACATGCTGCCCATGTTGCCTCTCCAGTTCTTCGGACGTTATGAAAAATGGAAATTTGCCAACCTGAACGGCGTCTATGACCAGCGGGTCGATTGGTATGCCGGCGGAGCCAACTACTATTTCCGCGATCAGAACCTGAAACTGACCCTTGAGGTCAGCAAGACCGGATTTAATAAGGGAACTGGAACTTCCGTTGACGAGACCAAGGATTTCACGACTTTCATCACCCAGTTGCAGTTGATCTTCTGATTCATGCTACACATCGACATGCAAATATGCTAAAAAGGAAATGTGTCTAAAAACGAACTCTGCGCATCTCCCGGCCATGCCGGGGGATTGCCCAGAGGAGATGTATGAATAACAACCGATTCAATCTGTTTGTCGTGGCGGCCTGTCTCTTTCTGGGATGGGCCGCTTCATGTCTGGTGGGGTGTGCGCTCCCCACAAAAGAGGAATCGGGTTGCGTCTCCTGCCATTTTGGCCTTGAAAGCGCCTCGAAGCACCACCCCTCCTGCATCTCCTGTCATGGCGGCAATGAAAAAACTCGCGACAAAAAAGCAGCCCATGCCCAGATGTACGGCCCCAAGAACCCGGCCAGCCCGGAGTTCTGGGACAAGTCATGCGGTGCCTGCCATGCCTATCAGCTGGGCCGGGTAAAATCCAATCTCATGTACACCAACACCGGGATGATCAGAAACATCCAGCTGACCTGGGAGGGGGAGGACAACAACCTTTATTCGACCAAGGCTGAGGATCTCTTTGACGCTCTCGGCAACCCCAGGCATCTGAAAGGGGTTGATGAACTGGATAACCTGTCGGGTGAACTCTACCGGAAATTCTGCTCCCAGTGCCATGTGGGTCACGAAACAACCGATGTTTACAGCGCCAGCCACGCCTCAGGCTGCGCTGCCTGCCATTTCCCTTTCAACGATACGGCGACTTATGAGGGCAGTGATGTTACGATGCGCGGCAAGCCCCCGTATTCCGCCAGCCATACCATGGAGCCGTTGCCCGATACTAAGGCCTGTTCACGCTGCCACAATCGCAGCGGCCGGATCGCTTTTTCGTACCAAGGGCTATATGATGGTAACGATGGCCTGGTTCCCACCAGTAAGGGGGAGGGGGGACCGGAAATGGCCAGCGGAGCACGCAATCTTGTGCATATTGCGCCCGATGTCCATTTTGCCGCTGGCATGGATTGCATCGATTGCCACACATCCCGCGATGTAATGGGCGACGGTTATTCATACAGAAACATGTACCTGCAAACCGAGGTGGCCTGCGAGGATTGCCATGGCAGTGCCACTGAGGTGCCGCGCTACCGCGAGATCACCCGCGAAAACGATGAGGCGCTACGCGAGTCGCGGTCTTATAAACAACCGATGCGGCCTGGCATGCGGATGATCCTGACGTCTAAGGGGCGCAGCTATTCCAACGTATTCTATCAAAACGGCGCCATCTGGCTGCAGGGCAAGCGTAGCGGCAAGCTGCACCGCAGCAAGGTGATTACCGGCACTCCTGAACATTCCATTATTGGCCATTCCCGTCTGGAGTGCTACAGCTGCCATTCCCGCACAGTGGTACAATGTTACGGTTGCCATACCAAATATGACAAAACGGCTACAGGCAGGGATTTTATCAAGGGATTGGACACGCCAGGGGCCTTCAGCGAGACCGAGGATATCCGCATGCTGTATCCATTTCCTTTGGCGCTCAACCAGCGCGGGCGCATTTCGCCGGTCACGCCCGGCTGCCAGACATTCGTCACCGTGGCCGAGGAAAATGGTGCGCTCTCCAAGTCTGAGTATGTCTCGCGCTTCAAGGGGAAACAACAGTTGCGTTTTGCGCCTTTTTACTCACACAACACCGGCAAGAAGGCTGTGGGTTGCGAGGAATGCCACGGCAATCCGGCCTTCTTCGGATTCGGACAGCATATTGTCGAAGGGGCCGGCATCCGCGGCACCCTTGTCTGCGAACGTTCCGACTCCAAACCCCTTGATGGTTTTCTGACCATGGAAAAGGGACGGGTCAAGGCGTTTTCCGCCATTACCCGGGAGAACGCCCGCCCCATGAACGGTGCCGAAATCAAACGGGCGCTCTCAGTAAACCTTTGCCTTCCTTGCCATCCCAAGGCAAAAGATCCGATCTACCGGAAAGGACTCGATTATCGTGCGCTGGATGATACCCTTCATCGCCGCCTGTTGTCTGGCCGCTAGTCTATTTCCTCCCCTTGCCGAAGGTGGGGAGAACTGCACGGTCTGTCATCGCGTTGCACTGCGGGATGTCCATGCCGCGCTACCATGTCTCTCCTGCCACCTACGGGAGAGCGGCACGGTAGAAGATCCCGCCGCCATGGGCAACCGCGCCGTTGGTTGCGCAAACTGTCACAAGGGACACGAGCGCATCTTCGATCACAGCATGGCCAACCGCACTGGCGAGCGCCGGTTTGTCCAGCGTACCTATGCCAGGATGGATAAGGATTTCTGGGGAAAAAACTGCGACTCCTGCCATGTCCAGGGATGCCAGGATTGCCATGGCAAGGGGCATGAGGTCGTCAAGCCGGGGATCGGAACGTGCCAGACCTGCCACCGCGGTTATTTTGTTGGCTGGGATTACTCCGGCCGCGCCCCCCGCGAGGACAACATGCGTTACCAGCGCGGCATGGTGGTGGATGGCGAGACGTTTCAGAAGATGCTGCCGGATGTGCATTATGCCGCCGGCATGAAGTGCGGAGCCTGCCACTCCATGGCCAGTCTGGCCCAGGGGCGCAGATCATCCAAGGGGTGCCTGGATTGCCACAAGCCCAGCCCCAAGGTTCTCGAACACCGTATAGCCGCCCATCTGGAGCGCCTGGAATGTTATGCCTGCCATTCCGCCTGGGCAGCCCAGGAGTACGGCACTTTCTTCCTGCGCTTTCGGGATCTCAAGCTGAAGGAGGACTTCGACCTGAAGCCGGGCCGTAGTGAGGATTACCTGTCCAGCGCTTTCCTGAGATCTCAGGATGTGCCGCCTCTGGGCATCAATAGCGCCGGCCGCGTCAGCCCGATCCGGCCGCAGTTTATCGCCTATTTCACCGATATTCAATCAGCCCGCGCCGGCGGCCCCGAAAATCAGCTGCTGGCCGCCGAGTGGCGGGCGTTCTTCCCCCATACGATCCGGAAGGGGACCGTTACCTGTGAGAAATGCCACGACAGCCCGCGCCGTTTCCTGCTGGAGCCGGCTGGCCAGCGTATCTATCAGCTCAAAAAAGATGGCATGACCCTGGAATCCTTCTGGGATCAACGCGGCCAAAAGATTGTGAACGGCGATTTTATGACCGCTTCCCGCTACCAAGTCATGAGTGCCAAGGGACCGGCCTACGTCAAGGAATACATCGAAAAATGGAAAACATTCCTCAATCGCGTCGAACCTTCCTCGCGACCATAGCCCTGCTGGTCGCTTCAGCAACCATGCTGCGCCGGTTCCTGACTCCCCGCACCAAGCCGCAGCGCAAGGTTGTGGTGAGCGTGGCCAGAGCTGACATTCCTCCCCTGGGGGCACTGGTATACCGGGAGTCCAGGGTGGCGCTTATGCAGGCCAACGGTGAAATATATGCCCTGAGCCTGGTCTGTACCCACCTGGGTTGCACCCTGAACGTAACCAGTGAGAAGCTTTCCTGCCCTTGCCATGGCAGCGAGTTCGACCGCCAAGGGAAAGTTTTGAAAGGTCCGGCCGATCGGCCGCTTAAACGATTAAGTGTGGAACAGCGGGATGGTATGGTGGAAGTGGTGGAGGCATAGCTACCTAATGTTTGTCTGTCCTGTCCAAATCTTTTTGAGAATAAAAAAGGGGTCAACTCTTGTGGTTGACCCCGTGGGTAATTTGTATGTGTAAAAATTATCGACGGGTCTTGCTTGACGCTAACCTGACTTTTCGGCGCATCAATACGGACAGCAGCACGAATCCCAGACCCAGCAAAACCAGGGTACCCGGTTCGGGAACCGGCGCCGGTGTGGTTTCGTAGCAACCCGCCAGATTCATCCAGGCAACATAGAACTCACCGCTTACCGAAGTTATCGTGACTTCGAGGAGGTGGTCTTCGTAAAGCTGGCTGAATACATTGATAGTCCCGGTGCCTCCGGTGCTTAAGGTTACGTCGTTCCAAGACAGGATGTTATCCAAAAAAAGGTCTGCAACGTCACCATTGGCTTGGCAAAACTTCATCGTCAGATAGGCTCGGTGCAGTTCGTCTGTAGGGGACATATTCCCAGTGAAGTAGTCGTTCGGATATGTTGTATACCAGTTTATGCCACCACTATTTAACGGTATCGAGTCAATGGCCCAGAGGTCCATTTGATCTTCATTCAAGTCGAACTTCCAAGTATGTGAAGCATTAGTCGTAAAAGAAACATTCGCCTCGCCATTATCCTCAAAATGATAATAGGTGGCTTGCGCCAGGCCGCCATAAACAGGGGACAGCAGCAACAGCAAAACCAAAATTGACAGCATCTTTTTCATTTCATCTCTCCAGTATCTTCGATTGATAACATGTTTGCAGTTGTGTTTACCTGGTTGGCATGCATGCCAAGTCTGACTTTCGACATACTTCCAAAAATCATGCCAAAATTAAAATAAACTAATTATCAAGAGGTTACATGAAGGGCTGTTGTTGACTTAGGGCAGGTGTAAATGATTCCGACAATGACAAAAGGAATGTATTGACAAAATCATGCAATTATCCATATAAATCAAAGGACTCTACTTGTTTTCCGCTATCCGCAAAATTCTTGGTGTGGCAAGCATCCAATACTGGCTGGAACGATGATCAGCGATTTCCTCAAACATCTTTTTCCACGCGTGGTGCCGGAGAAGAACCTGCGCATCAGCTACACCTTCTGTCTGGGCGGGTTGGCCTTCAGTGCTTTTCTGGTCATGGTGGCCAGCGGCGTGTTGCTTTTGGTGTATTATCAACCGACACCGGAGCGCGCCTACAATTCAATCCTTTTTCTGGAGGCTTCGGTCTGGGGCGGCAAGTATCTGCGCAGCCTCCACAGGCTGGCCTCGCACACCTTTCTGGTACTGATTTTTCTGCATACACTACGGGTCATCCTGACCGGCGCCTATCACCGGCCTCGGCAACTCAACTGGGTGATCGGCATGCTGTTGCTCTGTCTGGCGGTTTTCGAGGCCTATACCGGCTATCTGCTCCCCCTGGATCAATTGGCCTACTGGGCCACCCAGACCGGCATGGAACTATTGACCACGGTGCCGTTCGGTACTGAACTGCGCGCATTGCTGGTGCCGGACGGGATCGGGCAGGCATTGTCGCTGCTCCGGTTCTATGCGCTGCATATCGTGATCGTGCCGCTGACAGTGTTGATGCTGTCAATGCTGCACTTTTACCGGGTGAGAAAAAACAAGGGAGTGCTGCCGTATCTTTGAGAGCTTGAAAGGCGGCTTCCACAAATATATTGCTTCAAGATTACCTCATGATTACTCAAGATTTTAAAATCCAAGTAATCTGGAAGTAATCGTGAGGCTAATAATAGATTTTCTCTCTGTCTGCGAATTCTGTGAAAATAACAGTATTGAGTTTAGTAGGTTTTCCGAATGAAAGATGGTTTCGTTAAAAGCTCTCCCCGCTTCTTCAGGCTGATAGAGGGTTCTGCCCTGCTGCTGACGGCACTGTTGCTGCTTCTGGCCACCCTCATTCAGGCGCCGCTACAGGAGGCGGCCAATCCGGCCTTGACCCCTAACCCGGTCAAATCCGCCTGGTTCCTGCTCTGGCTCCAGGAACTGGTCAGTTGGTCGCGCCTGATGATCTATCCTATCCTGCTGCTGGGTGGCCTGTTCCTGCTGCTTCCCTGGCTGCCCGGCTCAAGGCATATCCACCGTGCCCGCTGGTTCCCCAAGGAGCAATTTGGCATTTCTATATTTACCATGCTTGTTTTCATCGCCATTCTGACGTGTACCGTCGTTGCCCTGTTTTTCAGGGGGGCCAATTGGTCGTTTACACTGCATCCTTAATCATCTCTCTATTTCTGCTTTGCTCGCCCGCCCTGGGAGGGCAGCAACGGCAGCTCTGCCTGAAGTGTCACCCATCCCATTATGCCGGGCGGGGCAGCTGTGTCGCTTGCCATCGCGGCAACCCCAACGCTGAGCGCATGAATGTCGCCCACTACCGCATGATAGCGGGCAGGTTCGCTGCCTTTACCCTGGGGGATGTACCCGTGGTCAAGGAAGGCAACCGATTGATGGACCATTACGCCTGCCGGCGCTGCCATGTCAGCGGCAGGCGGGGCAACCGCCTGGCAACTCCGCTGGATACCCTGATAGATGAGAAAACGCCGGAAGAGATTGCCGAGGCTATCCGGGTTCCTGCCCAGGGAATGCCCAACTTCAGGTTTGCCGAAAAATCTATTGTTGCCGTGGTGAATGCCATTTTTGCAGGTGGTAAAAATGCCGGTGTTACGCAGGGGAACCGGCCGCTGCTGGTGCATTTCGATGCGGAACCCAAAGGTCAGGAGAACGTCTTTACCAGGAAATGCGGCACCTGTCACCGGGCCTTGACCGAAAAACTCGGTTTGCTTGGCAGCGGCGATATCGGTCCGAATCTTTCCGGATTGTTGTCAAGTCATTATCCGAAGACGTTCAAGGCTGGAGAGGCGTGGACAGAGGATAGGCTCAAGCGCTGGCTAGAAAATCCCCGCAAGGTTCGGCCGCAGGCCCAGATGCTGCCGGTACAGCTGAAGGCCGGGGAATTCCGGGAGCTGGTTGATCTGCTGCTGGTAAAACATGGGGATGGGAAATAAAAACGGGACCACCAAAAGGTAGTCCCGTTTATTTTTGATGGTGAAGTGTTACGGTTACTTCCCGGCCAGTTCCTTTGACCTTTTGCACGCGGCATCAACGGCGTCCATGACCACTCCCCGGAACCCGTCCTTTTCAAGGGCGTGAAGCGCGGCGATGGTGGTGCCGCCGGGAGACGTGACTTTGTCGCGCAATTGGGCCGGATGTTCTGTGCTTTCGGACATCATGCGCGCCGCTCCCAACACGGTTTGCACGGCCAGTTGCAGGGCTACGTCACGCTGCAGGCCGTTTTTGACACCCGCATCGGACAATGCTTCGATAAAGGTGAAGACATAGGCCGGGCCGCTGCCGGAAAGGCCGGTAACTGCGTCCATCTGTTTCTCGGGAACGGTGACGACAGTCCCCACAAGGGAAAATATTTCCCTGGCAATCTCGATATCCTGGTCGGTTGCTTTTCTGCCGGGGCAGACCGCCGTTGCCGCCGCCTGGATGAGGGCCGGTGTATTGGGCATTGACCGCACCACGCGCACACCGTTGGTGAGTGTCTCCTCGATAAAGCCGGTGGAGATGCCGGCCATGATGGAGATGATCAGCTTGTTCGATGTTATGGCCGGCTCCAGTGAGGTCAGGACGCTGGCAGCCACTTGCGGTTTTACAGCCAGGATAATGATGTCGGCTTGGCGGGCCACATCCAGATTGTCGTCGGTGAGCACCGAGTATTCCGATGAAAGGAAACTCCTGCGCAGGGAAATCGGTTCGGCCACCATGATGGCGCCGGCCTGGACCCCTCCGGCAAGAAGCCCCTTGATGATGGCCTCGGCCATGTTGCCGCCACCGATGAATCCTATTTTTTTCCCATCAAGCATCATAGTCCCCCCCCTTCAGCTTCCGCTGCTTTTTGTGATCATGATAACTCCGACGCAGACCAGGCTGATGCCGGCCCAACGCATCGGACTGACATTCTCTCCCAGGAACCACTGGGCCAGGAAGGCCACCACGATGTAGCTGAGGGCCTGCATCGGCAGGGCCACCGAGAGATCTTCCCAGGATAGAACCGCCAGCCAGAGGCCAAAATATACCGCCTGCATGGCTGTCCCCAGGATCAGGCGCCAGTTGGTGAGGGCACCGATCACGGTGCTGACGATCTGCCGCAGTCCCATTGCCGAAATATCCCCGGAGCTTTTCATCCCCTGGGTCAAAAATATATCGCCAACCGCACCTGCTGTGATCGCAAGCAACATGACGACCAATGTCTTCAACATTTTACGTCTCCACGGTAATTTTGCACTGTTATCCGCAACTCCTTGAGTTTCTGCCGAACCGTTGGGCTGAGGAGGGCAGCCAGCTCGGCCTCGTGCCGATAATCCGGCATGCGGCGCGTAATCTCCGCATCGGGGAGGCAGCCGGGATGGAAATACATCTCCGTCAACCCTTCGCCCAGACCGTCCAGGATGGACAGGACATAGGCCTCGGTCATGCTCCCCGAGTTGAGCACCCCTTTGACCTCAGCCGCGTAGCGGATGCCAAGCCGGTCCAGTTGTGGCCGGCAGTGGTCCGACAGTGCCCCGAAGATGATCCGCTCGGCTGTTTTGCCGACCAGGCGATTCCGGTCGAAGCGCACGTTGTGGGACAAACGCTCCTGGGAGAGGCGAAAGCTGGCAATGCCGTACTTGGACATCAGATCTGTGAGGATGGCAAAGACGGTAGGATGCTGGTGGATATTGAGATGGCCATCCAGGTGTGAGATTGCCATGCCTGACTCGCGGACCTTGACTATCTGGGCCTCGATCTCCTGCTGCAACTGCATGCGCACCCCTTTGTCAAAAAAGTAGCGCATGCCGGATGTTACCGGGTTGTTGCTGAAGTTTCCCGCCTCGTCCACCAGGCCGGGAATCTGTTTTGGGGGAAGTACCGCCCTGCCGTGAACCAGGGTCAGATGCACGCCGACCTGGAGGCCCGGGTTGCGTCGGGCAATCTCGACCGCCTCGTCAAAGGCATTCCCGCCCGGCATGAGCGAGGCATTGGTCAGGATGCCGTCGCGCCAGGCTTGCTCGACAGCCCGGTTGACTCCGCTGGAGAGGCCGAAGTCATCGGAGGTGATGATAAGTTGCCGGTTCATTTACAATCTGAGCAGGATTCTTTCCGTTTGCGCATGTACTCCAGATACTGTTTCCCTTCCTTGAGCAGTTTGCGGCGCTCCTCGCCATCGACGATCATCCTGCCGATGCTGCGCATGATGTATTTGGGTCGGAAGTAGAACTTGTTGTAGAACTCCTCCACGGAGTTGAAGATCTCGGCGTTGGAGAGATGCGGATAGTTGATGACGCATTTCTGGTGGCCGGTGTCGTCGATAAAGGCATCGGAGGCGATCCAGCCCTTTTCCTTGCAGAGGTCATAGAACTCGGTGCCGGGGTAGGGGGAGGCCAGGGATGCCTGGATGGAGTTGAGATCCAGCATTTTGGCGAATTCGATGGTCTCGCGAATGGTCTCCTTGGACTCTCCGGGAAGCCCCATGATGAAGGCGCCATGAATGGAGAGCCCCAGTTTCTTGCAGTCCTTGGTGAACTGGATGGCCTGCTCCTTGGTCACACCCTTCTTGATGTTCTTGAGGATCTGTTCGTTGCCGCTCTCGTATCCGACCACCACGTGGCGCAGACCAGCCTCCCGCATGACCTTGAGGGTCTCGTAGTCGCAGTTGGCGCGGGCGTTTATGGTCCAGGAGATGCCCAGCGGCTTGATCAGCTCGGCCACGGCGCGGGCGTGTTTTTTGTCTGCGGAAAAGGTGTCATCGTCAAAGGAGAGTTCCCTCATCTCGGGGATGTTTTCCGTGATCCACTTGATCTCCTCGTAGACGTTTTGCGGGGAGCGGGTGCGCATCTGCCGGCCGGAAAAGGTCTGGGGCCAGAGGCAGTAGATGCAGCGGGCCGGACAGCCGCGGCTGGAATAGATCGAGACATAGGGATTCTTGAAATGGGGGATGACGTATTCCTTGATCGGCAGGTCGCGCTTGTAGACCGGCGCCACAAAGGGGAGGGCGTCCAGGTCTGCGATGGGCGGGCGATCCGGGGTATGGACCACCTGCCCCTCCTCCAGGTAGCTGATGCCATGGACCTTGTCCCATTTGCGCCCCTCGCACAGCTCCTTGGTGGAGTAGTCGAATTCGCCGCGGCAGACGATGTCGATGACACCTTTGCCGGCGCGGAGCGATTCCTCGGGCAGGATGGTTACGTGGGGACCGGTCAAAACAGTCACTATGGCCGGCTTGACCTCCTTGATGCGGCGGGCGGTCTCGATATCGATCATCAAAGTGGGGGTGGAGGTATACATCACCACCATATCGAAGTCCTTGGCAATGGTCAGGCAATCATCGAGGGTGAGTTTTTGCACCGGTGCGTCCACCACACGGCTCCCGGCGATCATTCCGGCCGGGAAACAGAGCCAGGTGGGGTACCAGAAAGAGGTCACCTCGCGGGATGCCTGGTAGCGGGCTCCGGCGCCGCCGTCAAAATCCTCGAAGGTGGGGGGATTTAAAAAAAGTGGCTTCATTACAACTCCTTTTCTACACAAAAAGAACAAAATAGTAGATATCGCGTGGTAATGTCAAGGTCAAAGCTATGGACTAAGCGTGCCCGAAACTGTGCCTAGCAGAAGGATTAGATTCATTTGGTTTGTAATTCTTGGGCTGTGGTATAAAATGAAAAACTTGTTGACAGCATACCTTCGAGGCAGCATGGGAAATAAAACTGCTAACAAAAACAAGCGCGCCATACTGGTTATCGTTGCTACCTATACCCTGGTCGGCACCTTGTGGATCTACTTTTCCGAAGAATCCCTGCGCTGGTTTATTAGTGACCGGGCAGCCATCATTCGCCTCGATATCATCAAGGGTACCCTGTTCATTTTTCTCACGGCGTATCTCCTTTACGTTCTCATCAGCCGCTACGCCAGACAATTGCTGGTATCCGAGGGTGGCCGGATCGCAAACGAAGAACGGCTCGAATTGGCTTTGTCAGCATCCAAAATGGGGGTTTGGGAGTGCGATTTGCGAACCAATGCCATCTATTGGTCTCCGGAATGCTTCGAGATCCTGGGGTTGGAAAACCTGAACCACTCTTTGGACTCTTTTACCAATGCCCTGCATCCAGATGATGCAAGCCGGGTAATGGCAGCCTACACCCAGGCACTGTCGAAGCAGATTGAATATGCCGACGAGTTCCGCGTAATCCTTTCCAATGGCGACCTGCGCTGGATTTTGAATTGCGGGCAGGGCAAGTACGACAAAGAGGGTAAGCCGCTGAAACTGGTCGGCACCGTTCAGGATATCACTGAGCGGAAGAAGATGGAAATTGCCCTGAAAGAGGCGAATGAATTACTTGAATACCGTGTGCGTGAACGGACAGAAGAACTTGAACAGGTAAATCTTACGCTTCTGAATGAGATCCAGGAGCGAAAACGGGTCGAACTTGAAATCATCCACTATCGTGGACATCTGGAGGAACTTGTCAGAGAACGTACCACGGCCCTTGAAGCCCGCAATAAACAGCTGGATGCCGAAATAGAGCAACGCAAACAGGCTGAGTCGGCTCTCCGCAATTATGCCCAGCGCATTATTGTTTTGGAGGAAAAGATGCGGAGAAACATCGCTTCGGAATTGCATGACGAGATAGGGAGGGATCTGACAGCCCTCGGTCTCAATTTTTCCATCATCAGCAATGCTCTTTCAAAGGATTCCAGGGAGAAGTTGGGATCGAGGGTTGATGATTCCATCTGCTTGATAGAAGATATGGGCCGCAACGTCAGAAGCATGATGACCAGACTCAGGCCGCCGGTACTGGATGATTACGGTCTGGTGTCGGCTCTGCGCTCCCATGCGGACCAGTTTGCAAAACGGACCGGCATTGCCGTGGATGTGCAGTTGGAAGTGATTGTACCAAGGCTTTCCGATGAGATAGAGACTACTTTATTCCGTATTGCCCAGGAAGCACTGGCCAATGTCGCAAAACACGCCGAAGCGAGTTTTGTCACTCTTAGTCTGATAGGGGGGGATGGGCGGGTACGGCTTTCAATCGAAGATGACGGCCAGGGGTTTGATCCCGATTTGGACCGTCCGAAAGGGCCTGAAGCGGGATGGGGATTAACTATCATGCGCGAAAGGGCGGAATCGGTGGAAGCATGTTTTAGTATTGCTTCAAAGCCAGGCCAGGGTACCGTGGTTGCCGTCGAAACCGGAAAGGATTCATAGATGTCTATTAATGTCCTGATTGCCGATGACCATGCAGTGGTACGGGACGGCCTCAAAATGATCCTGGAGGCCGTGGAAGGCATACACGTCGTTGCCATGGCGGCTAATGGTCGAGAGGCAGTCGCAATGGCCGAAGAATTCCGGCCCGACGTGGTGGTCATGGACGTATCCATGCCGCTGCTGAATGGAATAGAGGCTATCAGGATAATCTGCGAAAGTTTGCCCAAGGTTAATGCCCTGGTCCTTTCCATGCATCATACGCGGGAACATGTTCACAGGGCAATTCAGGCTGGAGCCAGGGGATACATCCTGAAAGAGGCCGCCGGCTCAGAGGTCGCCGCTGCGGTGCTGGCTGTTATGAAGGGCGGCCGTTTTTTCGGCAGGGGTGTTGAAAAGCCGTTGGAGTCTCGCAATGGCTTGCGTGGCGAATACCTGAAAAGCCCACTTGAGACCCTGAGCCAGCGGGAGCGTGAGGTTTTGCAACTCGTTGCCGAAGGGAAGACCAGTGCCGCAATTGCAACAATCCTCTCCCTTTCGCCCAAAAGCGTAGAAACCTACCGCAGCCGGCTCATGCTCAAACTTGGTGTTGCCAATATCCCCGCCTTGGTTAGATTTGCAATGCATCATGGAATTACCCCAGCCGATTGAATATATTTATCAATATCAAACTTTCCTGACAGACCGATGTCCACATTTGCGGCTATAATCTGCAAATACTTGACCCTTATGCTAGATAACACCCGAAGGGTGGGCACGGATGGGACTGGATTCGAAAAGCAATATCCGTATTTTGCTGGCATTGTTGCTTCCCTTTGTCACATGTGGAGTGCAGTGGCTGTTTTGGTCCGTTTTCGCCCCATTCGTCTGGTTTCTGTTCTTCCCAACGGTTTTTTTTAGTTCGCGCATTGGTGGCAAGAGCGCAGGAGTTATCTCAACTGTCATCTCGGCAATTCTGGTCGTCTACTTCTTTATCCCTCCCCAGCTTTCATTTATTGGTAAAACCCCTTCAAATCTGTACTCAGTTTTGCTTTTTCTCTTCATGGGTGTTTTGTTCAGCTATACCCATGAGCGCCTGGAGAGGGCAGATCGGCGCGCGGTCGAGGCCCAGGAAGCGACCCGCATAGCCAACGAACAGCTCCAGGAGGCTCGTATTGGCAGGTTGGAAGCGGAGCAAAGGCTTGCTGAAAAAACGCTGCGTGAGAGCGAGGACCTGCTCAATACGATGGGGCGCACCGCCAAGGTGGGCGGGTGGGACCTGAACCCCGTGACCGGTGAGGGGCACTGGACCGAAGAGACGGCCCGGATCCACGACCTGGACCCTTTCTTGAAACCGGACAAGGAGATGGGGATCGCGTTCTACCAGGGCGAATCCCGCACTCGAATCGAGGCGGCAATCCGAGAAGCCACCGAGCATGGCACCCCCTATGACCTGGAACTGGAGCTTATCTCCGCCACGGGAAAGCACAAGTGGGTGCGTACGATTGGCCATCCGGTTATTGAAGATGGCCGGGTTGTTAAGCTGCGCGGCTCGTTCCAGGATATTACCGATCGCAAACAGGCGGAGGTCGCTCTTATCCAGTCCGAGGAGAAGTTTTCCCGGGCCTTTTCCTGCAATCCGGCCGCAATTGCGCTGACCCGCTTGAAAGACGGGCTGTTTCTGGATGTGAACGATACCTGGGTTTCTCTGTGTGGTTACAGTCGCGAGGAGGCAATAGGGCATTCATCGAGAACCATGCAGATTTGGCCAACAGCCGAGGCTGCCCAGCGCTTTGTTGACGAGTTAAATGAAAAAGGGATGTTGCAGGGGTGGGAACAGGAGTTTCGCGACAAATCTGGCAAGCTGTTCGTAGCTCAGCTATCGTCACAGATTCTGGACGTAGGCGGCGAGCAGCTGATCCTATCGACCTTGGTGGATATCACGACACAGAAACAGGCAGAAATAGCACTACGGGAAAGCGAAGTCAGGTTCAGGAGTATCTTTGACCATGCACCGGTTGCTATCGGTATTGGCGCCCTTGCCGATGGTCGATTATTCGAGGTAAACGCCTTCTGGCTGCAGCTTTTGGGTTTTGAGCGTGATGAGGTGATCGGTCGAACGACCAGTGAACTGGGGTTGTATGTCGATGAAAACGAGCGTGCAAGGATTGTCACTGCCATTACGGAACATGGCCGGATCGTCAATACGGATATCCGGATCCGGAATAAATCCGGCGAGATCCTTAATATCATGTTTTCCGCCGAGATCATCACTCTGGACAGCACGCCCTATCTGCAAGTGATGATGTCGGATGTCACCGAGCAGAGGCGAGGGGAATTGGCGTTGCGGGAGAGCGAGGAGCGGCAGCGGGTGTTTATCGAGCATGCCCCCGCAGCCTTGGCCATGTTTGACCGGGGTATGCGCTATCTCCACGCCAGCAGGCGCTGGCTACAGGATTACGGTTTAGGCGATCGAAAATTGACGGGATTGTCGCACTACGAGGTTTTTCCGGAAATTTCCGACACGTGGAAGGAAACCCATCGCCGGGGCTTGGCAGGGGAGGTACTGCGCAAGGACGCCGACAGGTTTGACCGGGCAGACGGCTCGGTTCAATGGGTGCGCTGGGAAATCCGCCCATGGCATGACGCCAACGGAGCGGTTGGCGGCCTCTTCATTTTTTCCGAGGACATCACCGATCTCAAGCTGGCCGAGGATGAGATCATCCAGCTCAATGCCAGCTTGGAACAGCGCGTGGAGGAACGCACCGCAGAGCTGCAGGCTGCAAATCAGGAACTGGACGCCTTTGCCTATGCCGTATCCCACGATCTGCGGGCGCCCCTCAGGGCCATGAACGGCTTCAGCCAGGCACTGAGCGAGGATTACGGCGAGCAGTTGCATGGCGAGGCGCTCGTCTACCTTAAACAGATTTCCCTTGCCAGCCAGCACATGGGGAATCTTCTCGAAGGGCTGTTGACCCTTTCGCGCAGCACGAGGGGCGATTTGCACCGGGATTTGCTGGACTTGTCCGATACCGCTGGGCTGATCCGTGACGAGTTGGTCCGGCTTGAGCCTGGCCGTCAGGTGGCATGGCAGATCGAGTCTGGCATGTCGGCACGGGGTGACGCCAGCATGCTGGAGGTGGTCATGCGCAACCTGATCGGCAATGCCTGGAAATACACCGCGGGTATACCCGCGCCGATGATCAGGGTCTACTGCGAACAACGTGACGGTTCAACCTGTTATTGCGTGGCGGATAATGGCGCCGGATTTGACATGAGGCATGCGGAGCGGCTCTTCAAGCCGTTCCAGCGTTTGCACCGCCAGGACGAGTTTCCCGGGATCGGCATCGGCCTGGCCACCGTACAGCGCATCGTCCGCCGCCATGGTGGTGAAATCAGTGCAGAAGCGGAACCGGGCGCAGGGGCCACATTCCGATTTACACTGGCCGGTTCGGGGGTAGTATTGTAGCAGACAACTTGGAAGGGGGATGCCATGGGCGATATCAAGACCATACTGCTGGTGGAGGACAATCCTCATGACGAGATGCTGATTCTGCGTTCGTTGCGCAAGGTCAACCTTGCCAACCAGGTGGATGTGGCCCGCGACGGCCAGCAGGCCTTGGATTACCTCTTCCGCGAAGGGGAGTTTTCGGAGCGTGACGGTCCGGAACTTCCGATGGTTGTTTTGCTTGATATAAACCTGCCGCGGGTTAACGGCCTGGAGGTGTTGGAGCGCATCCGGGGCGATCAACGCACCCGCTTGTTGCCGGTGGTTATTCTGACTTCATCCGACGAGGAGCGTGACCGCCTGAAGAGCTATGAAAACGGGGCCAACAGCTTTGTCCGCAAACCACTGGATTTTACCGAATTCGCCGAATCAGTGGCCAGTCTGGGCGTGTATTGGCTGGCAATAAATATAGCACCCAAGGGGTAGCAGTTTGATGCAACAGACTCTGAACATCCTGGTCATCGAAGACAATCAGTCCGATTTCTTGCTGGTCGAGCGGCACCTGCACCAGCAAGGGCAGCAAAATACCTGTGTCCGGGTCGATAACTTCGGGGATATGGCTCGTGCCCTCGATACCGGTCGCTGGGATCTGATCCTTACTGATTACAGCATTCCCGGCATGGACTTCCTTGAAAGTTTTGCCTATATCCGGTCCCGTGTCCCAGACCTGCCGATCATTCTCGTTTCCGGCAGTGTTGGCGAGGAACGGGCGGTGGAATTGCTCAAGATGGGGATGTGGGATTTTGTCCTGAAGGACAATCTGACCCGGCTTGTCCCGGCAATAGAGCGCAGTCTCAGGGAAATGGGAGACAGGAAGGCCAGGTTGGCTGCCGAAGAATCCATGAGGGAAAGCGAGTACCGTTTCAGGAGCATATTCAACAAGGCGCCGGTTGCCATCAGCATAAGCCGGCGAGATGACGGCAGGCTTGTGGAGGTCAACGATGCCTGGCTCATGCTTTTAGGCTATGAGCGTGATGAAGTGATCAACCGGACCACTACCGAAATCAATGTTTATACCAAACCGGATGAACGCAGCAAGATTATCGGCATGATAAGCAAGTGCGGCCAAGTGGTGAACCGGGAGGTCCAGCTTCTCTGCAAGAGCGGAAAAATGATTGATGTCCTTTACTCGGCGGAAATCATCGAACTTGGAGGTGAGTTCTTCCTGCAGGTTATGATGACCGACATAACCGGCAAAAAGTGGAACGAAAAGGCGCGGGAGGCAACGGTAGAGTTGCTGCGGATCTGCAATATGGCGGATAATTTGCCCGAGCTGATGCAGAACCTGATGCACTATTTCCAGAAGATTTCAGGTTGCGAAGCCATCGGGGTCAGGCTCCGCGAAGGAGACGACTTCCCCTACTATGTGACGCGGGGATTCTCAGAAGAGTTCGTACTGGCTGAAAGAAGTTTGTGTGCGTATGACATGAAGGGTGAATTGATTCGGGACTCAGTCGGTCATCCGGCATTGGACTGCATGTGCGGTAACATCCTTTGTGGCCGCTTTGACCCTGAAAAGCCCTTTTTTACTGACCACGGGAGCTTCTGGTCGAGCTGTACCTCGGAGCTCCTGGCGCGTACCACTGATGCCGATCGTCAGGCAAAGACCCGCAATCGCTGCAACAGCGAGGGATACGAGTCGGTTGCCTTGCTCCCCCTCCGCTATAAGGATGAAACCTTTGGCCTGTTCCAGTTCAATGATAAGGGAAAAGGGGTCTTTACTCCCGAAAATATAGCCCTTTATGAAGGCCTGGTGGATTATGTCTCCATAACCCTCTCCAAGTTGAAGGGCGATGAGGCGCTTAGGGCATCGGAACAGGCCCTGCGCAAGCTTTACGTTGCCGTGGAACAGAGTCCGGCAGTGATCGTGATCACCGATGCCCAGGGCAGGATCGAGTTCGTGAATCCACGGTTTACCCAGGTAACCGGCTATGCCGCGGACGAAGCCATCGGACAGAATCCCAGTGTTCTGAGAGGTGACACGAACATTGAGGTGTATCGGGATCTATGGGCAACCATCAGCGAAGGCATGGTTTGGGAGGGGGAATTCCACAACCGACGGAAGGATGGCACGTATTTCTGGGAGCACGCCACCATCTCTCCCATCAGGGATGCTTCCGGCGCAATAACCCATTACATGGCCTTGAAAGAGGATATTACCGAGAAACGCAATCTGGAGCATCAGTTGCGTCAATCACAGAAGATGGAGGCCATTGGTACCCTGGCCGGCGGCATCGCCCATGATTTTAATAATATTCTCACAGCGATAATCGGCTACAGCACGTTGTTGCAGATTGAACTCAAGTCGAGCGGCAAGCCGAAGGAGTACGTCGACGGCCTGATAGCCCTGGTCGAGAGGGCAGCCAATCTCACCAGGGGACTCCTTGCCTTCAGCCGGAACCAGGTCATGACGCCGAAGATGTTCAATCTCAACGAGGTCGTGACCACCATGACCAAGCTGATCAGTCGCCTGATCGGAGAAAATATCGTGGTGGAAACAAGGCTGTCCGGGCATCCGCTATCGATCATGGCCGATTGTGGGCAAATCGAACAGGTGCTGATGAACCTGGCGACCAATGCCCGCGATGCCATGCCCACCGGCGGCAGACTTACGATCGTGACAGACGCGGTGACGCTGGAATCTGGCAATCCGCTGCTTACCAACTCCTGTCAACCCGGCACCTATGCCATGATCTCGATCACGGACACTGGCACAGGCATGGACGAGGCAACCACGGCCAGGATTTTTGAACCGTTTTTTACGACCAAGGAGCAGGGCAAGGGAACCGGGCTGGGACTCTCGATTCTGTATGGCATAATCAAACAGCACCATGGCATTGTATCGGTAGCCAGTCGCCCAGGTTGCGGCACCACTTTCAAAGTTTATCTGCCGTTTGCGGTGCCGAGCGGTGAAATGGCGATGGACAAGGGGCAGGCGCCGGTCGTTGGCGGTACGGAAACAATACTGCTGGCCGAAGATGACCCCATGACCCGCAAGGTGATCAAGCATGTTCTCGAACAATTCGGATATAAAGTGCTGGAGGCGGTGGACGGTGAAGAGGCGCTACGGATCTTTAGTGAAAATCCATCTGCCATCTCGCTGGCAATACTGGATATGATCATGCCGCGCAAAAATGGCAAAGAGGTCTGCATTGCCATAAAGGATTTAGCGCCGGATGTAAAAACATTGTTTTTCAGCGGTTATCCGTCGGATATAATCGCCCAGCGAGGGTTATTGCCCGAAGGTGCGCCGTTCTTGCAGAAGCCGGTTTCCCCCATGGACCTTTTGGATAAAATCAGGCTGGTACTGGACGCATAGGCGGGGAAGAACTGCTGATTTGCTGCAATTGTGAATATAATTCAAACAGAGAGGGACGACCCGGGTCGTCCCTCTCTGCTTTTTTGGTGGCTGGTGAAAATTTTTTACTCAGCAGTTAGAGAGAAAACCCAGGATAATGGCAAAGGTTTCCTCAGGGCGCTCTTCGTGCGGATTATGGCCGCAGTCCGGAATAATGACCATCCGTGAATTTTTCAATTCCCTGTTTAGCTGTTTCCCTTGCCATGGCTTGACAATGCGGTCATGCTCGCCCCAGAGAATCAACACCGGAATGGAGAGTGTGCCATAACTGGCATTGATCTTGGCGGCGTTGGGGGGGAGGATCTGCCGTACAGTGCTGGCCAGGGCGCGAGCAGAACCTTTGTGGCGATAAACAGTCGCATAGCGCTCTATGAGCTGTTCGGTAATTAGTTCCTGCTGGTGGAAGACCGATTCGAGCCCCCTGCGGGCAATCTTGTCGGCCGGAATGGAAGACATCAGCAAGGGACCAATTAGTGGCAGACGCAGGATCCGCATGAACTTGGGGATCTTTTGCGGGAACCCCGGGGTTCCGATCAGGATTAGGCGGGCAATTTCCGGACAGTCGAGTGCACTCAACAGGCCGACCAGCCCTCCGTAAGAATGACCGATTAGAGTGATATCCTTGAGTTTGTGGGTGCGAATATATCCTGCGATCAGCCGCGCGTTTTGCAGTGCGGAATAATCGCCGCCGAAGGGCCTGGATGAATGCCCGTGCCCCTTCAGGTCGACCAGGTGCAGTGTGAATTCGTCGAGCGGGAAAAATGGGGTCAGATCGTCCCAGGTGTGCAGCGACGCAGCGAAGCCATGCAGGAATATGACATTGGTGCTACCGTTGCCCATGACTTGAAAGTGCAGATATTCGCCCGGTTGATATAAGAACTTGGAAGATGGTATGGTCATGGTGCTCTCTTGTGTGATAAAATTAAAAAATATTTGATAATTACCAGGACGTTCAGTGAGCGAAGAGTTGTTTCATCCGCTTTTCGGCTGATAACTGACCCAGTAAACTTACTTATCGTGTTTTCAGAGGTCGGTCAACGAGCAAATTTTTTTCCTCAACTCAGCAAAGTGTGCTAATGAAAGAGTGGCGTCAATCCGGCGTCACACTGCCAATATCAAAAAGGAGAGTAGCAATGAGCAACAAGAAGCCCGAAATCACATTCAAGTATGTTTTTAATTACAGTTACAATCCGACCTATGTCAATGGTGCACAGGGCGGCTTTTCCCCGCGCGGGGAGATGGTGATTCATTTTTATCTGGAACGGCATCCGCTGCCTGAATCCATCTCCCACGAGATCACCCCCGAAGGCGTGATCGGCAAGGAAACCGCTGTTGAGCCGGAAGATCTGCAAAAAAGCATGGTGCGCTTCATTGATACCGGCGTGGTCATGAGTTACGATAATGCGCGGATTTTCCACTCCTGGCTGGGCGACAAACTGCGCGAGGTGGAACAGTTGCAAAAGGCTCAAACCGCTTTCGAGGGAGCGCCTTCCGGAGCCCAGGCCTGAATCGTTCCCTTTCGCTGATTTGTGGGTAATAACATGTTGAGGCATAAAATGTTTAAAGTTGCACGGTTGTACTTAGTCTTTATGGGATTGACCCTGGCTGTCGGCTTGTTGCCGGTGCCGCAACAGGTCTTTGCCTTTCCGATCCCGGAACGCCTGGAATTCGATGTGTCCTACGCCGGTATCCCTGCTGGCCGGGCTGTCCAGGAAGTGACCATGGAAGGGGACGAGGTGCATATCGTTTCCACGGCACGTTCTGCGGACTGGCTGAAAATCTTCTTTCCGGTGAACGATCGCATCGAGTCCATATTGATATCCGGAGCACCACCGCTGCACATAGGTGTTCCCAGGTTTTACAGCGAGCGTATCAATGAAGGCTGGACTCACTTTAAAAAGGACGCGGTCTTTGACCGCCAGAAGTTGGAGGTGCATACCAAGGATTTTCTGAAAAATTCCGAAACTACACAGAAGATCACGCCGCGCACCTACGACACCCTGTCCAGTTTTTTTTATTTCAGGACGGTCCCGCTGAAGGTAGGCTCTTCCACCTTCATCGAAATCTTCGACTGCAAAAAATCATGGAACACCGAGGTGCAGGTACTGCGTCATGAAGAGATAGAAACCCCGCTTGGTAAGTTCAAAACAGTTGTGATCAAGCCGATTCTGAAGTTTGAAGGGATTTTTGCCCGTACCGGTGATATGTACATCTGGTTGACGGACGACGACCGTCGCATCCCGGTGCAGATGAAGTCCAAGGTGAAGATCGGCAGTATCACTGCGACGCTGGTGGGTGGGAGTTACTGGCCACAAAAGAAGTGAATTGAATGTTTAAAAGTTGCTTTAAAATGCATGCAAACAAAAAAGCCCGTCTCTCTTGAGCGGGCTAATTTGTTTGTATTGTTTGGCAGGTTTGCCGGTATTTAGCTGTGTAACGTTACAGATAGCTTTGTCTGCCTTGAGCTTATGGACTATTTTGATCCACCGGCTTTTTCATAGGTTTCGTAATCAGCGCCATCTTGATCCTTGGCAGAGGAATTCATCTTGGCGCTCATCTGCAAGGCTTGCTGGGAGATGGTAACTGTATCGGTCTTGGCCTTTGTTACCCCGATATCGGCTGTTTGATTCGCTTGAACAGGGGCGGCCTTTTGCTCTGTTTGTGCATGGGGGTTTATGTATGCAGGATTTGCCAGCACACTGCTGGGTGAAAGTTGAGCTAATGCCATTGGTTTCACCTCCCGAATAAATTCCCTTTTGTATTTTAATTTATTTTACAGCTTCTTGATGTAAATATGCAAATTATTATTGCGTCATTTGCTGAGATAGTCTCCAAGCAGTCCCCGGGAGTGTTCGTCTTCATGGCAGTGGATGCAGAGATTTTCCCAATTGCTGCCGTCGGCCGGGTTGTTGTTGTGATTGCCGTCCTTGTGGTGCACGGTCAGTTGATTAAGGCTTGACGCATCGAACTCGCGTCCGCACTTGGCGCAGATCGGACCATGGATCTTTAACGACTTTGTCCGGTAGTTGCTATTGCTTTCCATCTCCCCCCGCATCTGCTTGACCAGGGCGCTGGCTTGCTCCGCGCTTGGGAGAGGCACTGTCCTGGGTCCTCTTGGTCTTCCCGCCATCCTTCACTCCTTTCTATCCAATGGGCTACAAGTTTTTGAAAATTAAAACTTTGTTTATTTACAGGCCATTCAAAAGTTTTACCGTTGCCCGGTTGTCGGCGTAATAGTCGATAATATTGTGGCAGCCGTAGTTCTGTTCAATGTTGAACATTCCCGCCAATGGCGCCCCGATTGCGTTCAGGAGCACGACGCGGTTTACGCCCCCATGGCCAACCACCAGGATCTCCTGTCCTTTGTGGCGTTCAATGATCTCGGCAATTACCGGCATGACCCTGTTATGGACATCCAAAAGATTTTCTCCCTCCGGCACTCGGTAGTTGACCAGGTCTGCCAATCGCGCCCGCCATTCCTCGGGCCACCGCGCGGTGATCTCCTGCCAGGTCATTCCTTCCCAGATACCTATGTTCAATTCGCGCAGTTCCCTGCGCCTGACCGGCTCGATGCCGAACTGGCCGCAGATGATGTCGGCACCGATTGCGCATCGGGACAGGTCGCTGGTGTAGCAGGCTGAAATGGGTTTGTCGGAAAGCAGATCTTTCAGGCGGTGGTACTGTTCAAGGCCCACATCGGTCAGTGCCACATCTGTCTGGCCGTTATAGCGGGGTTGGTCATATCCGGCCACCTGGCCGTGGCGGATGAGGTGAATGCGGGTTGCGGGGGTCATAAAGCTCCTTTGCCGGCGGTTCCCGGTGGTGATTGTTTCTTGCTTAAAACTTCATCGATCTTTTGCAGTAGGTCATGGGACAGGAAAGGTTTCTGAATATAGCAGGTGCTATCTGCAAGGACGTGCCGATTGGCGACCAGATCCTCGTTATAGCCTGACATGAAGATTACCTGCAGGCCGGGCTTGAGCTGCTTCAGCTTTTCAAAGAGCGCAGGACCGCTCATGTGCGGCATGATCACATCGCTCAGGAGTAGATCCACGGCATCCAAGTTCGTATCCATCAGCGATAATGCCTGTTGCGGGTCTTCTGCCACCAGCACGGAATAACCCTGGTCGGTCAGCAGTTCATTGGTCAATTCCCGGACCATGGCGTTGTCTTCAACCAGCAGAATGCATATGTCGCGGTGAAGGCGCGGACAATTAACCTCCTCCACGTTATCGGCCGTTGCCGACTGCCCATCCAGTCGCGGGAAGTAGACCGTAAAGGTGCTGCCATGGTCAGGTTCGCTGTAGACATCGACGTGTCCACTGTGCTGCTTGGCTATGCCGAATACGGTGGCCAATCCCAAGCCTGTGCCCTTACCGGATTCCTTGGTCGTGAAAAAAGGTTCGAAGATTCGCTCCTGCGTTGCACTGTCCATCCCGCATCCGGTATCGCTGACGCACAGTTTGACATATTCGCCAGGAGGCAGTTGGGAATGGATCTTTTCAGATTCATGCAGAATTATGGTGGAGGTCTCAATGAGCAGGTCACCGCCGCCCGGCATTGCATCTTGGGCATTGATCGCCAGATTCATGATGATCTGCTCTATCTGTGGTCGGTCAGCCATGATACTCCCCAGATTGGGGGCAAGTTTCATGGTGATGTGGATGTCCTCCCGAATGGTACGTTCGAGGATCGGACTGAAAGCCTCAAGAATCTCGTTGAGATTGACAATCTTCATCTCGAGAATCTGTTTGCGGCCAAATGCCAGCAGTTGGCTGGTCAGGTCACGCGCTTTGCAGGAGGCACTGATGATCCCGTTGAGCTTTTTCATGGTCTTTTCGTCCGAAGCGCAGGAAGTGCGCAGCATCTCGGCATAAACCATGATAGGGGTCAGCAGATTGTTGAAATCGTGGGCTACCCCGCCTGCCAGGCGCCCTATGGATTCTATCTTCTGGGCATGCAGCAGGTTTTGGGCCAATCGTTCCTGTTCCGCTTCGGCGCGCTTGCGGTCGGTCAGGTCTCGCCAGGCTGTATGGAGAAGCCAGCGATCCCGCATCGGGATTGCGGTCAGCATGACTTCCACCGGCAAGGGGGTGCCATCCATCCGGCGGTGCAGCCATTCAAAGCGGTGGCTGCCATGCTCGTAAGCATACAATAACATCTCGTTGGCCTTGCTTGCCGATCTTGCCCCGTCCGGCTGATATTCCGGCGAAAGGTCGCCCGGATGGCTGTCCAGGACTTGTTGTTTGTCGGTGCAGCCCAGCATACGCAGCGTGGCCTCGTTGCAGTCGATGTAGGCGGTCCCGTCGATCAGCAAATTGGCATCGCCGGATTTTTCGAAGAGCAGGTGGAACAGTTCCTCTTTTTGCCGAAGCTCGTATTCAGCCTGTTTCAGCTCGCTGATATCCAGCATGACACCCACCAGACCGCGCAATGAGCCATCCTTGCGGAGCATGGTTGATTTGTAGAAGAGCACGTCGTGCAGTTTGTTGTCGGCATAGCGGACTGGCGTTTCATAGACCTGAATTCCCTTTTTCTGCATGAGGTCGATGTCTGCCTGGTGGTAGCTTTCAGCCAGCTTCTTCGGAGCAAGATTGTATACGGTAGAGTTGATGATCTTTTCCCTGGGGAAGCCGAGATAGCGACAAAAGGCGTCATTGCAGCCGGTATAGATACCGTTGCAGTCCTTGTAGAAGATGGGGTTCGGAATAGTGTTGATGATGCTGCTCAGCAGTTCTTCGCTTTCCAGAAGCTGGCGCTCCGCTGCCTTGCGCTGGGTTATGTCCTCGGCAATGCCGAGATAACCGGTGGTGTGGCCCTGTTCATCGAGAATGATCGTAACAGTCAGGCTGACCAGCAGACGGCCGCCATCTTTGCGCAGATAGGTCCATTCGTGTTGCTCCGTGCCCACAACGCGGGCTTGCTCCACAAGCACCCTGAAGCCGGTGACCGGCCTGCCCAGTTCTTTGCTTAGTTCTTTGCCACGTTCATCTATTTCCGAGGCCAGATGCATCGCCATAGGAGTCTGCTTGCCGACCATCTCATGGGCGCTATAGCCCAGCATCTTTTCGGCTCCGCGGTTGAATATGGTGATCAGGCCGTCCCTGTCCGTGGCGATGATGGAGAATTCGGACGCGGCATCAAGCACCGCCTGGAGCTGGAGATTTGCTGAAGCCAGTGTTGCCCTGGTGGCTTCCAGTTCCTGGATACGGTGCTGCAACTCCGGGTAATAACTTTTTCGGGCGGAATGCTCACCGAGACCGATGATCAGCTCCCGGCGGCTCTCCCAATCCTCAACTTCGTCAGAGGGCTTTTTCATAGATGGCCTCAATGTCTTGAGCAGTCGGGCGACGGGGATTGGTAACCATGCAGGCGTCCTTCATGGCTTTTTGAGCCAGGGCAGGGATGTTTTCCGGCATTACTCCGGCAGACGACAGAGTGGTTGTGATGCCGGCAATGGCGCGGAATTTCCGGATGGCCCCGGTCAGGGCCGCCAGGCATTCTGCGGGCGCCAGGTCCGAGGCGGCAATCCCCATGGCAGCGGCAATGTCCCGATAACGTTCGACAGCAGTGGGGAAATTGTACTCGACCACGTGGTCAAGAAGCATGGAGTTGCATTCACCGTGGGGAAGATCGTAGAATCCTCCCAGGCTGTGGGCCATGGCATGCACGGCGCCCAGGCTGGCATTGGAAAAAGCCAGGCCCGCCTCAAGGCTGGCGAGCATCATTGCATCCCGTGCCACAAGATTACAGGGCTCGGTGATTGCGGTCACAAGGTTTGAACTGATCAGGCGTACGGCTTGAAGGGCATGCAGATCGGTCAGGGGGGAGCTGGCATTGGAAACATAGGCCTCCATGGCATGTACCAGGGCATCCATGCCGGTACAGGTGGTAAGATGGGCATCCATGGTAGTAGTGGTTTGCGGATCGATCAGGGCCACATCAGGGACGGTCGATTTGCTGATGATGGCGATCTTGACCCGTTGTGTCGAATTGGTGATGATGGCGAACTGAGATACATCGGCCGCACTGCCGGCCGTGGTCGGGATGCAGATCAGGGGGGGCATGGGATGCACCACCCGATCGACCCCCTCGCACTCCAGTATATGGCAGTTGTTTGTGCTGACGATGCCGATCCCCTTGGCGCAATCCATGGGGCTGCCCCCGCCGATTACTACGATGGCGTCGCAGCCGGCGGCGCCATATAGCTCAGCCCCGCACATGACTTCGGATTCCCGCGGATTTGGAGAAATAGCTGAAAAAAGTACGCTTTCCATGCCTGCTTCATCAAGGCTGGTGATGACGCGGCCAGTCCAGCCGGCGGCAATTACTCCCGGGTCGGAAACCACCAGTAACCTTCGGGCACCATAGCTGCGCGCATATTGTCCGGCAAGTCCCAATGCACCGATTCCGTAGACAAGCTCGGGGTTGACGAATTTTCTTATCGGAGATATCGGTGCCATGTCTCTCCTCCCCAGAAAACGCAGCAAGATCAACTACACAAATGCAGGTGGGTTCGGCTAATGAAAAAGGCTCACGATAATATGGCACAACTCCAAGTGGTTGAACAGGGAGAATCTTTGTGTTACAGCAGTTTATATTTTACCCCCCTTAAGATCTTCCGCAAACAGCTTGCCTGCGCCGCGTGAAGCGCAGAAATCTCCGCACATGGTGCAGGTGGCTTCGTCATCCGGGGTGCGGCTGGCACGGATGGCCTTGGCGTCTTCCGGATAGAGGGCCAGTTCAAACTGCTTCTCCCAGTCCAGGTCGCGACGGGCCTTGGACATCTCCTTGTCCCGCTGGCGCCCCTTTTCCGGATACTTGTTCATGTCGCCGATATAGGCCGCGATTCGGGCCGCCTTGACTCCATCTCTGACATCCTGCACGTTCGGAAGGGCCAGGTGTTCGGCCGGGGTGATGTAGCAGATCAGGTCGGCGCCAAAGCGGCTGGACTGGGCCGCGCCGATGGCGGCGGTGATGTGGTCGAAGCCGGGGGCGATGTCCGTGGGGATCGGACCGAGCATGTAGTAGGGGGCGCCGCCGCTCATCCGCTTCTGGAGCTGGATATTGCCCTCGATCTCATCCAGCGGCACATGGCCCGGCCCCTCCACCAGCATCTGGCACCCCATGTCCCGGCCGATCTCGGCCAGCTCGCAGTTGATCAGCAATTCCTGGATCTGGGCCCGGTCGCTTGAATCGTGAATCGCCCCGGCGCGCAGGCCATTGCCCAGGGAGAGGACCGTGTCGTACTTCTTCAGGATTCCCACCACCCTGTCGAAGTGTTCGTAGAGCGGGTTTTCGCGCCCATTGGCCAGCATCCAGGCCACCATGGAAACCCCACCCTTGCTGACCAGGCCGCCGTAGCGGTAGCCCTGCTTCCGCAACCGTTCGATGGTGTACAGGTTGATGCCGCAATGGACCGCCATGAAGGCCATGCCGTCCTCGCACTGCTGCTCGATCAGGTCAAAGAGCAGCTCTTCGTCCAGTCTGTTGGGGTCGCCGTATCTGCGCGCCGCCTCGCAAAAAGCCTGGTAGAGCGGCACATTGCCCACAGGCAGGTCCACGGCCGCGATCACCTCGCGCCTGACCCGGTCCAGGTCGCCCCCCACCGAGAGTTCCATCAGCGTGTCGGCTCCGGCTTCCTGGGCAGCCAGTGCCTTGGCGACCTCTGCCCCGTAGTCGATGATATCCGAGGAGGTGCCGATGGAGGCGTTCACCTTGGTACGCAGACCTTTGCCGATGCCCATAGCCCTGGGCTGGCGGCTGTGATTCCAGGGGATGACGATCTTGCCTTCGGCGACCATCTGCAGGATGTATTCGTTGGACAGCTCTTCACTTTGCGCCACAGCAGCCATCTGGGGGGTCACTATCCCCTGGCGGGCGGATTCGATCTGGGTCAGCATGGGTTCTCCTTGTGATAAATTCAAATGCAATAGAACACGGATGACGAGGATTCAGCAGATTTGCGCGGATTTGAAGATAGTTATGCTGTTTTCAGATCAAATTCGCGAAGATCCGCTAAAATCAGATTTGATCCGCGTGCCATTGCTTTCTTCTACACTGCATTCCCGACAGCCGCGCACCGAATTGACCAGCCAGAACTTGTCGGCCCGGTGCAGGTCATCCAGGGTCAGGATTGCCTCGCGGACAGTGCCTTTGTCGAGCAGTTCACACCGCAGCACGCCGGGCAGCAGGCCGCAGGAAAGGGATGGGGTCAACAATTCCCCATGCAAGGCAACGACGATGTTGTTATAGCTCCCCTCGGTGAGCTCATCACGCTCGTTCAGGAAGACGACGTCGTAACAGTCCGGGTGGGCCCGGCGTTCACGTTCGAACAGGTCGCGGCGGGTGGTCTTGTGATACAGGAACGGGTCGGCGGTGGTCACCCGTTCCCGTGCCACTGCCACCAGGAGCGGTGTTGCGCCTGCTGGCCCCTTGCCCTCTGGGAGGGCGGCAGGGCAGGGGGGGGGATGCTGGAACGGACCGGTGATGGCCTCCGACTCCAGCGTCAAGGAGCCGTCAGCGGCCAACAGGATGCGGATCTTGTGTGAGCCGCCGAGGGTCCGGTCCATGAGATCCAACCGGTCGCGTAACTGGCCGGTATCCAGATTGAAGCCGAACCATGCCGCCGATGCGGTCAGCCGTTGCAGGTGCCGGTCCAGCAGCACAAAGCCATTATCCTCAAGGCGCAGCGATTCGATGAGCTTGAAGTCGGGGCATTCCCTGGCCAGGAAGGCGCTCTTGGCCAGGCATTCGCGATATTCGCCGCTGGGCTCCGAGTCCCAGGTGATGCCGCTGCCGACGCTGATCTCGCCTGTACCGCCGGCCATGTCCAGCACTGCCGTGCGGATCGCCACGCTGAAGACTGCTTCGTGTCCAGGGGAGAGGTAGCCGATGGCGCCGCAATAAACCCCGCGGGGAGTCTGCTCCAGGCTTTGGATGATCTCCATGGTGCGCCTTTTGGGTGCCCCGGTGACGGAGCCGCAGGGAAACAGCGCCCGAAAGATGTCGATCAGGCGCGCCTCATTCCTGATTTTAGCCGTGACGGTCGAGGTCATCTGGTGCACGGTCGGATAGGTTTCTGTCTCAAACAGCCCTGGCACGGCAACGCTGCCCGTCTCCGCGATGGTGGAGAGGTCATTGCGCACCAGATCGACAATCATCAGGTTCTCGGCCCTTTCCTTGGGGCTGGCAGCCAACTGTTCGCACCGGGCCCGGTCAGCGGCGGGAAGCGGCATCCTGGGGGCGGTCCCTTTCATGGGCTTCATGGTGAGGTGCCCGTTTTTCAGGGAAAAAAACAGTTCCGGCGAGGCGGAGAGTATGCGGTGCGTCCCGGTGTCGAGCCAGGCGCAAAAGGGAGCCTGCTGGTTCAGGCACATACGTCGGTACAGGGCAAAGGGATCGCCGTCGAAGGTGAAGCCCTGGCGGATGGTGAAATTTACCTGGTAGGTCTCACCTGCGGCAATGGCAGCCCTGATGTAACCAATTGCCCTGGTGTAATCCGTCTCGTCACAATCGGTATGGATGGTTGAAATCCGGCAATGTGCGCCCATTGGTTCCTTCCGGTCCGGGATGTGCGGGTGGCGCTCGGTGAAGATACCGAACCAGACCAGCGGCAGATCTCCGGGCGTGGTTGCGGGCAAGTCTGGGTTGAGGGCCGAGGCAGCTTCGTAGCTGACAAAGCCGGCCGCGTGCAGACCTTGCTCAACGGCTTGCCCCGCCGCTTCCAGGGCAGGGATAACTTCATCGGCCGTCTGCGCCACTATAATGGATTGCAGCCCGTCAAAACGGAACGAGTGGCTGTGATGTCCGTTTGAATAGGATTCCAGGAGGACTGTCGGATATTGTCGTGATGGTGTCTGCATTCAAAAAGGGAAAAACGGCAGGGCGGAGAGCAGTACGAGGGAAAGTATTTCATTCAGTTCGCTGATGCAGCCGATCACGTCGCCGGTAATGCCGCCGATCCTGTGGCGAAACCAGGTCTTGAGCAGCCATGTGAAGACCATTGCCGCAGCAAGAATGATCAGCCCCTTTATGCCTGCCAGGAACCAGGTAACGACCAGGGTCAGAAATCCGGCGATCAGCAGTTGCATGCTGCCTGCTCCGCTGATGAAGGTCGAACCCAGGCCGTCCTGGCGGGCGTTGCGGGCAAAGACCACGGTCTGCACCTGGGCAAAGCGGGCGATGGCCGGGAAGAGCAGCAATGCCTGCCATTTGATCCCGACAGGGACGGCAACCAGTGCCTGCCATTTCAACAGCAGCCCCAGTGCAATGCCGACGGCGCCGACAGCGCCTATGTGGGAATCCTTCATCACCTCCAGGAAACGCTCCCGGCCACCCCGCGCGGCAATGCCGTCGCAGACGTCGGCCAGCCCATCCAGGTGCAGTGCGCCGGTCATGGCCGAAAGTGCGGTGATCAGCAGGGCATCGCACAGCGGACGGGCCAGCCAGGGGGAGATGAGCCAGTCCAGGCCGGCCAGCAGGGCACCGATGGTCAGTCCGGCCAGCGGGAACAGGGCCAGGGAACGCCCCAGGTCTTCCTTGTTACAGCGAACCTGGAAGGGCAGGGGGATGATGGTCAGAAACTGCATGGCAATGATGTATTGGCGCATAAATATCTTTTTCACCACAGAGGCAAAGGAATACAGGAATAACCAAAAGCGGTTTAACAGGGATGCACAGGATACACGGGATAGGACCTGAACGCCTTTGTGTTGTCCTGTCCATCCTGTATATCCCTGATGCTAAAAATCTTTGTATTTTCGTTGTTTCTGTCAGCCTTTCGCAACCCCGGCCTGATCAAATGTGGCCATTTCCTTCAGAATCTTTACCCCGGCCTCGATCATCGTCATGGCCAGGGCTGCGCCGGTCCCTTCGCCGAGGCGCAGGCCCAGGTCCAGTATCGGTGCGGCTCCGATCCGCTCCAGCATGAAGCGATGGCCGATCTCCACCGATTCATGGGCGGCAAAGATGTAATCGCGGACATTGGGGTGCAACTCGGAGGCGATCAACGCCCCGGCCGTGGAGATGAAGCCGTCGATCACCACTGGTATTGAATTGGCTGCGCATCCCAGCACCAGCCCCGCAATGGCGGCGATTTCCAGGCCGCCTACCTTGGCCAGCACATCCAAGGGGTTTTGGGGATCCGGTTTGTTCAGCGCCAGACCGGTCTCTATGACACGGATCTTGTGCTGCAGGGCTTCATTGTTGATCCCTGTGCCGCGGTGGGTCAGCTCCTGCACAGGGATACCGGAGATGGCGGCAATAATGGCTGACGAGGGGGTAGTATTGCCGATACCCATCTCGCCGGTGCCCACAAGGGCGACTCCCTCGGCCTTGCACTGGTCTGCCAGCTCTATGCCAACTTGCAGTGCGGCCAGCATCTCGGCTTCGGACATGGCCGGCCCCTTGGCGAAGTTCCTGGTGCCGCGGGCGACCTTTCTGTTGATCAGTCCGGCCGTGTCACCGAAATCATAATCGACCCCCACGTCCACCACCCGCACCTCGGCCCCGGCATGTCTTGCCAGCACGTTGATCCCGGCGCCTCCGGCCAGGAAGTTGAACACCATCTGGGGGGTCACCTCCTTGGGAAAGGCGGAAACACCCTCCTCGGTTACGCCATGGTCTCCGGCAAAGGTGAAGATAATTTTTTTTGTCATGTCTGGTTCGGGGCTGCCGCTGATGGCGGCCATGCGTCGGGCAAATTCCTCCAGCCTCCCCAGGGACCCCAGCGGCTTGGTCTTGTTGTCCAGCCTGGCCTGGGCCTGTTGCAGCAACTCTTCACTGACCGGTGTGATACGTTTCAGTGTGGATTGTACGATGTCCATCTGCTCCTCCTGCATGTTTGAATGGTGTGTAGTTTATTTCAATCGCAGCGGTATCCCGCTGATCACCACGTGGGCCTCGTCAGCGGCCGCCGCCAGGAGTTGGTTGGCCTGTCCGGCAATGTCGCGGAACAACCGGGCCAACCTGTTTTCCGGCACGATCCCCTGGCCCACCTCGTTGGATACCAGGATAACGGGTGTTGCCATGCCACGCAGGGTTACCACAAGCTTATGGGTTTCTTCCTGGATTCGTTCCTCAACATCATCTCCCAACTCTTCATACAGTAACAGGATGTTCGAGAGCCAGAGTGTCAGGCAGTCCACCAGCACCGCCTGATAGCTGCAGTCGCAGCAGGCCAGGGCCTGTGACAGGTGGAGCGGCTCCTCAATGGTCGTCCAGCCATCGCCGCGTCGCTGCCGGTGCTTGCCGATGCGCTCAGTCATCTCCGCATCAAGCGCCTGGCCCGTGGCCAGATAAGCCAGGGGCGCTCCGAAACCCAGTGCAACCTGTTCCGCGAACCTGCTCTTACCGCTCCGGGCTCCGCCGGTGATAAAGATTATCCTGGCCATGATTCCTCCATACGAAAAAAGCCCTTGCCGTGGTTAGGGCAAGGGCTCGAAAAACCTGGATGTTCCATAATATCCGGCTTCGGCCCCTCTTTCCACGGAGGTCCCAAAAGATATCGGAATGGCAGGTTTCCTGGCTCCAGGGTCAACTTACTCACCGCGCCTTCCCAGGTAATCCCAGTGGCATGATGCGGCTTTCATCTCCTGTTACAGTTGCGGGACAGCGAGGGATTCTCACCCTCTTCCCTTTTAACCGTGTCCAATCGGACACGGCACCAAACCGCGAAAAATCAATTGAACTTCTTGTAGCAGCCAACCGGCAAAATGTCAAAAGCAAAACCGGGTGGAATTTTTTTTGGTTAACCCCCTTGATTTTTCATAAAGCGCTGACTATATTTCCTGAGTGTTAGCACTCGGGAGTTTTGAGTGCTAAATTTGCCTGAGACTTTACACCAACCAAGGAATAGAAAGGAGAAGGACACAATGAATTTGAGACCACTGCAGGATCGTATCATTGTCAAGAGGGTCGAAGAAGAGACCAAGACAGCCGGGGGGCTTTTCATTCCCGAAACCGCAAAAGAGAAACCGCAGCGCGGCGAGATAGTGGCCGTTGGTAACGGCAAGAAGACCGAAGATGGCAAGGTTCTCCCGCTGGATGTCAAGGTTGGCGACTTAGTACTGTTCGGAAAATATGCCGGCACGGAAATCAAGGTTGATGGCGACGATTTCCTGATGATGCGTGAAGACGACATCCTGGCCGTTGTGGAATAGGAAACGGTCTTTTTTCGCCCTGGCCTTGCCGGTTTTCACCATGCCATTGTGCGGCGTAGCAAAGGGTACGCCTCCGCGATATTGCTCAATCGGCAAACCCGGGACAAAAAAACCTAGTTTCTAAGATGGATCATATAGACAGAAAAACTAATACATACATGGAGGAATACACGAATGGGAGCAAAGATCATCAAGTTTGACCAGGAAGGCCGCAACGCTATCCTGAAGGGCGTAAACATCCTCGCCGATACCGTAAAAGTAACCCTCGGACCAAAAGGGCGAAACGTTGTTATCGACAAATCTTTCGGTGCTCCGTTGATCACCAAGGACGGCGTTACTGTTGCCAAAGAGATCGAACTGGACGACAAGTTCGAAAACATGGGCGCACAGCTGGTCAAGGAAGTTGCTTCCAAGACTTCTGATATCGCCGGTGACGGCACCACCACTGCCACTGTTCTGGCCCAGGCCATCTACAAACAGGGTTCCAAGTTGGTGGCAGCCGGTCATAACCCCATGGAGATCAAGCGCGGCATCGACAAAGCCGTTGAAACCATTGTTGCAGAGCTTCAGAAGATCTCCAAGCCGATCAAGGACCACAAAGAGATCGCCCAGGTCGGCACCATTTCCGCCAACAACGACAAGACCATCGGTGACATTATTGCCGAGGCCATGGAAAAAGTCGGCAAAGAAGGCGTTATCACCGTTGAGGAAGCCAAGTCCATGGAAACCAGCCTCGAAACCGTCGAGGGCATGCAGTTTGACCGCGGCTACCTCTCCCCTTACTTCGTGACCGATCCTGAGCGCATGGAAGCTACCATAGAAAACGCCATGATCCTGATCCACGACAAGAAGATTTCCAACATGAAGGACCTGCTCCCTATTCTCGAGCAGACCGCCAAGTCGGGCCGCCCGCTGCTGATCATTGCCGAAGACATCGACGGCGAAGCACTGGCAACCCTGGTAGTCAATAAACTGCGCGGCGTGCTGAACGTCTGTGCCGTCAAGGCCCCTGGCTTCGGCGACCGCCGTAAGGCCATGCTGGAAGACATTGCTGTCCTGACCGGCGGCCAGGTGATCTCTGAAGAGGTCGGTTATAAACTCGACCAGACCACCATGGATATGCTCGGCACTGCCAAGCGCATCACCATCGACAAAGACAACTCGACCATCATTGACGGCGGCGGCAAGGAAGATGCAATTTCGGCCCGCGTCAAGATGATCCGCGCCCAGGTTGAAGAAACCACCAGCGATTACGACAAGGAAAAACTCCAAGAGCGTCTTGCCAAGCTCGTTGGCGGCGTTGCCGTTATCAAGGTCGGTGCAGCTACCGAAGTTGAGATGAAAGAGAAAAAGGCACGCGTGGAAGATGCTCTGCACGCAACCCGCGCAGCTGTTGACGAGGGCATCGTCCCTGGCGGCGGCGTGGCCTACATCCGTGCACTCTGTGCATTGGACGGACTCAAGCTGGACAACGAGCAGCAGTTCGGCGTCAACGTGATCAAGGCCTCCCTGGAAGCCCCGATCCGCCAGATCGCCGACAATGCCGGCATCGACGCATCCATCGTGGTGGACAAGGTTAAAAACGGCAAGGATGCCTTTGGCTACAATGCTGCAGACGATACCTATGTCGATATGCTGCAGGCAGGCATCATCGACCCGACCAAGGTCTCCCGTTATGCGCTGCAGAATGCATCATCCATCGCCGGTCTGATGCTGACCACCGAGGCGCTGATCGCCGAGAAGCCGAAGGATGAGGGCGCAATGCCGGCCATGCCTGGTGGCATGGGTGGTATGGGCGGCGGCATGGGCGGCATGTACTAATGCCACAACTGCATTCGGCACGGTATCTGTAGAGACGGGCCGCTGGCCCGTCTCAGACGCCCCAGCGGGGACGTCTCTACGATACCGATCCATGAAGAAAAGGCCGGGAGCTTGTGCTTCCGGCCTTTTTGCATGGGAAAACTGTTGCCAGTGGGGCGGTTGGGGCCTATTATTAAAATGCTGGAAGTGCCAGTCTGTTGGATAGGGAGGAACATAATGGACTTAATCGGAAAAGCGCTAACCATGAGCGAGCTTGTGGCATACCAGGACGGTTCGGTGGTCAGCAAGACGTTGATAGACAAGAAGATCGGCACATTGACGCTGTTCTCTTTCGATAGCGGCCAGGGGCTTTCCGAGCATACCGCACCCTACGACGCTTTTGTGCAGGTGGTGGAGGGCGAGGCCGAAGTTACCATAGAAGGACAAAATCATGTGGTGGGGGCAGGGCAGATGATCATCATGCCCGCCAACAAGCCACATAGCCTTCAGGCGGTGAAGCCTTTCAAGATGCTGCTGGTGATGATACGGGCATGAATAGGGGGCTTTTCCGCCCTGGCTGCGTCAATCTTAGGCTTTACTTGTGCGGCGTAAAGGTACTACGCTTCCGCGCAGATTCTCGATTTTCTACCCAGGACAAAAAAACTCCTTTTCAAAAGTTTTAAGTCGGAATTAGAGGATAGATCACATGTCTGAAAAAACTGCTGTGCTGCTGCTCCAGATGGGCGGGCCCGATTCCCTGGATGCAATTGAGCCTTTTCTATTCAACCTCTTTTCGGATCGGGACATCATTCGTATTGGTCCTGCATTTTTGCAACCTTTGATTGCCCGATTCATTTCGCGCCGCCGTTCGCGGAAGGTTGCGGAATATTACAAGCAGATCGGCGGCAAATCGCCTATCAGGGAAATAACCGAGCAGCAGGCGTCTGAGTTGGAAAAGGTATTGGGAGATGGTTATCGGTGTTTTGTGGCCATGCGCTACTGGAAACCCGATACGATCGGTGCCCTGGCAGCCATCAAGACAGCCGGCATAAAGCGCATTGTCGCACTGTCGTTGTATCCTCACTACTCGCGCGCCACATCAGGTTCCAGCTTCAATGAACTGGAACGGGCCCTGTCTCTTGCAAAGAGTGCGTTTGATCTGAAATACGTGCGGCAATTCTATGGCCATCCGTTCTATATTGATGCGCTGGCAGAGAATATCGAAAAGGGGTTGGCGGAATTTTCAGGTAGGAATACGCTTCAATTGCTTTTTTCGGCCCACTCGCTGCCCCAATCATTCATTGACAGTGGCGATCCCTATCTTGACCACATCCGGGAAACCGTCCGTCTGGTAATGGAACGTTTTGAGGGCGTCTCTTATCACTTGGCTTTCCAGTCACGTGCCGGACCTGTCAAGTGGTTGGAGCCTTCCACGGAAGAAAAAATCAAGGAGCTTGCCGAATCAGGCTGCAAACAGCTGTTGATGGTACCGCTTTCGTTTGTCTCGGATCATATTGAAACGCTGTATGAGATCGATATCCAGTATCGCGATGAGGCCGTTAAGATGGGGATTCAGGAGTTTCGCCGTAGCGAGTCCCTCAATATTTCACCACGTTTCATAGCCTGTTTGGCTGATCAGGTCAGGTCTGCCGGCTGAATTCCGTGCTGAGTCGGTTTGCTGGCGGCCAATGACAGGTCAAAGCAAAAACTTGTACAACTTCATCATGTCGTTGTCCTCATCTTCGACCGCACCGCACTGCCAGACACATCCCGGCAAGGCAGCAGTGAATATGGCTGCCTCGATTTGTTCGGTATAAGCGATGGCCGCTGCTGCTGTCAGCTTTTGATTTGTTATCTTTTGCATTAACATGGGCATCTCCTTTCGCTGTTTCTTCCGACCTTAACGGTTGATTAAAGATTCAGATGCTTAAATGCATGAGAATTTAGCAACAAACATGCCATCCGCTATTTTGTTTAAAATTGATGTAAATCCCTATGTTACAAGCCATGACAATATATTGGGGCTGGGTGGTCTGTAAAATATTGTTACAATGGCACTGTTTAATTAGTGGGGAAAGCGCTTAACAGCGGGTTTTTGCAGACTGTAAAATAAACTGACACTCTGAGTGTTTTTTTGCTTGCAGGACCGATCAGGCCGTTGGGGCAGTTTAGATGAAATTGTGAGGTTATATGAAAACTGGGAAAATCGTGTTGATTAACACATTGCCTTGAAATCAATTTTCTGATTTTAAAACAAAAAAAGCCCCGGTACAAACCGGGGCTTTTTTTGTCCACAAAGGGGGAAAACTAAATTTTCTTTACATTTGCGGCCTGGAGTCCTTTGGGACCCTTGGCAACGTCAAAAGTCACGCTATCTCCTTCAGCAAGGGACTTGAAGCCATCGCCGGTGATTGCTGAAAAATGGCAGAATACATCTTCACCATTTTCCTGCTCAATAAAACCAAAGCCCTTACTGTCATTGAACCATTTTACTGTTCCGTTTGCCATTTGCTTACTTCTCCTGATTCTTCATTTTGATTTTTTCCGGTGCATATGACCGAACTGTATACACCGTAACAGCTTTCAAGATCTAAAGTCAAGCTCCTAAATTGCTGTATCCGAGGACTATGTTGGCCAACTAATCCCTTGACCAGTGCAGGGAAGTTGGTCAATGACTAAGTTGAGGTGCAAGAGCGATTAGTCGCTGGTAGTCGGCGTAAGTCAGTACGCTGTTCCAATGGCCGCTGATCATCCCGGCGCCAATGCCGACTGCAAAGGTTATTATTACCAAGCACGGGAAAAACCATGCCGGCATTGCCTGTTTTCGAAGTGGCGGAGACATCTGCAGGACGTTTGGCTCGGGGCAATTCTCAACACATGTGAGGCATCCGGTGCATTCGGGAGAAGAAATCGCTTCACTGGTGTGAACCGGAAGTCTTGATGGACAGGCAGCGCTGCAACGTTGACAACCGGTGCATTGATCTGTATTGCGACGGACCTTGAGGGGGCCGATAAAGCTGACTAGTCCCAAAAATGCGCCATAGGGACAGAGATAGCGGCACCAGAAGTTCTTATAGAGCAGGGAAAGGCCAGTCAGGATTCCCAGTATAACCACGGTAGTCATCGACATGTGGGTAAAGAACCGGAGCATTTTTATGTCACTGGCTGCCCAGTAGGGCGCGGCCAGGAACTCAGCCAGTGCTGTGGCTGTCATGTCGATGAGGATAATCTTCACAAAAAAGAGGAGCAGCAGGTATTTTAATCCCCTTAATATCATATCCAGCCAGCTCCAGATTTGAAAATTGCGGCCGAAAAACCGTTTTCCCAGTTTCCATGCTGCCTCTGACAGGGTCCCCACCGGGCAGAGCCAGGAGCAGAACGACTTCCTGGCAATCAGGCTCATAAACACAATAGTAAGGAAAATTACCAGGGCCGCCGGATGCATCGGGTCGAATTCACCGGAGACAAGCCAGTATTTGAAGCTTGTCAGCGCTCCTATCGGGAGGAACCCTTCCACACCTGGAGGGCGGGCCACAAAGGGAAAAGCGCCACCACTTTCGAAGTGACGGACAAACATGCCGAAACGGATGCCGATGAAAATCACCCAGACAAGAAAACCCCACTGAACGAACAAGCGGACAGTGCCAACTCTACCCCGGTATTTTGCTTCAGCCATAACTGATGTTTCTCCAAATGATTGAAATGATGCGTTGGAAAGTTGTTTGTTTGCGATTATACCATTTACCCCGAGGAAGCGATATGAATTCATTAAGACGCCAGTCTTCTGGCCAACGCAATTAAATAAAAACGAGATGCCGGTTTCTGTCGTCTTGATGAGATCAGAATAGCATGCTAAAAGGAACAGGAATTTGATGCAGATCAAATAATAAAGATTCCATAAGGGCCATGACAGTTATGATCGTTTGTCAGTCAACAAAATATGCATAAAAGTCACAGCGACCATTCTGCACTTTATCGATGGCTCCCGTTTGCCCTTTTTATGGCCTTTATCGGCCTTGATGAGGTTCTCCGCTTTCTCGGCCACAAAGGGTGGATCCACCTGTCACCCCGAGATCTGTTGTACCTATACCCAGTCAAGGCTATCAGCGTAGGTCTGCTTCTGTTGTATTTTCGCAGGCGCTACGAAGAAATCCGTCCGCAGGATCTGGCGCAAGTCAAAAACCTGGTTCTCAGTATTTCTGTAGGTGTTGCGGTATTCCTCCTCTGGATTAATATGGATTGGAGTTTCGGCACCCATGGGAAACCGGCAGGGTTTGATCCGACCATTATGTCGGATTATTTAACACGTCTAATTTTGATAATTTCCCGGGTGTTTGGCGCGGCTGTGATAGTGCCTATTATGGAAGAATTGTTCTGGCGTTCTTGGTTGCTCAGATATATCATTGATCACGATTTCAGCAAGATACAGATAGGCACCTTCACTTGGTCGTCTTTTTTGATAAGCACAATATTATTCGGTCTTGAACATAATTACATCATTGCCGGCATCATGGCCGGCGTTGCCTACAGCCTCCTCCTCTACCGTACCAAAAGTCTCGCCTCATGTATCCTTTCCCATGCAGTTACTAATTTCGCCCTGGCCATATATGTGCTTGCCACCAGTCAGTGGCGATTTTGGTAATTCATTTACTCACAAGTTCGATCGCTTTACTTCAATAGGCAACTGAAACAACGAATAAATTTTGAATTCAATTAGCATTATATAGATTGATTCTGAACTGTTATGCATACTTTTCAAGTATGTAGATTGGCTTTGCATTAAAATTAGCGCACCTTTAATTAGCGTCGATTTTTTTTACACCTGATAAAATCTTAGTAGAGTCACCAATAAATAGACCTAATATCAATATGATAGGCGTTGGCACTACTATTGCTATGGAGTACACAAATAATATAAATTAGTAAAAACCACATCAATAAAAAAGGAGGAAGTAAAATGAAAAAGTTTGCCTCAATACTGGCTGGGATTGCACTGATGATTGGAATGGTAACAGGTAGTGCTATGGCTACCCCTATTACCGGTGAGATTAATTTTACTGGTTCGTTAAATCTTGTTGATGGAAGCACTTTGGCAACTGCTACAGGTATAGACTTTGCTGATGGTACTGAAATCGTGGCTCAACTTGTCTCTGGAACCTATGCATCGATTCCGACACTTCCATCTGGTATTACACCTGTTTACTTCACAGATTTTACTTATGTACCTTTTTCAGCAGTCACTGATCTGTGGAAATTTACTTATGACGGCAATAGTTATTCATTTGACTTGCTTTCCCTGACCGGTATCACTGATACACTGCTTACGGGAAGTGGAATGTTGCATGCTACAGGTTATGACGATACTATTGGTATGTGGTCTCTTACTACACAAAATGGTACGACTAGACTGGCATTTTCTTCCACTAGTGCTGTCCCAGAACCTGGTACAATGGTGCTGTTAGGAGCTGGCTTGCTTGGGCTTGCAATCTACGGTAAACGACGTATGAATAAAGAAGTATAATTCCAAACAGTTATAATGTGTTACAAGAAAAGGCATTGCTGAAGCAACGCCTCAGATGATTGACAAACCCCGTCTTTTTAGGCGGGGTTTGCTATTTCCGTGGTTGTGATGTGTTTGAAGGTTATTTGTACGAAGTCTGTGATGAACCCGTTGAGTCCTTTGGAAACCCGTTGATAAACTTTTTGGGGCTGCCAGAACAGTCGTGGTCGCCTAAATAAACACATTAAATCGTCCCTCTCGACTACTAGGGCAATCTTTTTCATGTTCTGCACCGCTGAACATAACAGGCATTGTTCAAAGACCTTGCTCCTACCCCGCAGCCTCGCATAGCGATGCCCGTGCAGTTGCTTGGAATCAGCAAAACTCCGCTCTACCGATTTCTTGTGTCTTCGATAACTCTCTTTACCCCGATCTGTGTAGCGATGCCTGTTGGTTCGATATTTATGGTCCTGCCAGATGTGCCGGGTGACTACTTTGATGAAGTTTGCCGACTTTGAGCACTGCGGGCGGAGTGGGCGTGTTCTGCATTGTGTGGGATCTTATGCGTAGTGACGATATCCAAGGCGGTCGGCAGTTCGATAACGGAGTATGCAACCTTTCGGACAGGTGTAGCAATCAGTTCCGCTATCGTATAGCGTAGTCGCTCTTATGCCGGTAGCCTTTGATATGGTTCTGGCGGCGATAGGTAACATTGACCTTGATGTCGCGCACCAGTTGGCGTCCACTACGTACGCCAAAAAGGTAGCCGATAAAGAGCATCTTGAACAGAACCACCGGATCAATTGCTGGACGACCATTGTCGGCGCAGTAAAGGCCTCTGACTTTCTCACGGATGAATCCGAAATCTATCGCCTTGTTGATTTTGCGCAGCAAGTGATCCTTCTGGGCCAATTCCTCGATACTCGCAAACTCCATGGAAATCTGACGGGTGTCTTTGTCGATAAGGATGGACGCATTATAAAAAAAGCCCCCGCCAGAGGCGAGGACTTTGTCAGCAGTCTGAGGCGTTGCTGAAACCTTTTCTAGTGTGCGCCAAGCGTGGTGCTTAAGCGCCATATATTCAACAGTTCTAGTTGAGTATTGAGTTTGACGTGCAAATTCTCATCGGCCCCTGATGGTCTCTGTTTCGAAGCCGGAAGGGCACGCTATGCCCGATCATATCCATCGTGTATTGAGTGCTCCATCGAAGTACAGCATTTCAATGTAGGATATCTGAAATGTAAGTCAGCTATCCACATCCATCGTAATGTGTCATGGTTTTACCGGAAGACAGTTATCGGATATTGTGTAAGTACTATATGCTTGGATGAAGTGGCCCTTTTTAGGGGCTTTCCTAAAGAAAATTTTGCTATCCATAATGAAAGTGCATTTTATGGCTATTTTCTGAATTTACATAAGACAATACTTCCTAGTCCAAAGCCGATAAGAATAATTGCTGATGGTTCTGGTACTGGGTCTGATGCCTTTATGTCACCATTAATTCCAAGCTCGAATGTACCAAACTGTCCATCTATGAATGATGCTGTGATGGAAGCTGTGCCAGTTTGCAACAGATTTTTTGAATCTATTCCGTTTACACTGATCACGGAGGATTTGAAAAATGAAGTAGCCCCAGATGGATATCTAATATTGACGTATGGTCTAAAAGTTGTATATGCACTTTGCCCATCTATTTGAGAGACTAAAGCCGTTAGCCATGTGTAATCAAAACTTATTGTTAAATCGCCAGTGAAGTTGGAATAAAAAGCCCCACCCAAGACAACACCTGCAACACGTGATGCATCATAGAGCTGGTGGTCATTCATAATAGAATAACACTCGTACATGAGCTCAGTACCAGGAGTGAATATAGCACTAGTATCCTCTGCGATAGCGCTGACAGGTAACCATTCTTGCTGAATATAAGTATTTGAGTCATTATTAACAGCCACCCCATTTGTGTTTGACCTTGAAAATGCATATGCGCTTAGATATTTAATATCTATGGGGTTATCAGTGCCGGTATTCGAGGTAAACTCAAGAGAACTTAAATCTATAACTCCTTTATTATAGGTATATAATAGCGCATGCGCTGGTATTGTCATAACAAGTACTAACCACATTATTGAAATTAGTCTAATCACTTTAGGTCTCCACTTGCGATATTTTTTATCGCCCGATATGTTATATAAATTTAAATTAATTATCAAATATTAATGTATATTTAGATCACTATCGAAAAAGTCAAGCCAGCCAGTGTTAATATGGAGAAGGATTATTCTACGACAAGTGTAGCGCGCCAGGTACCTTAGATTCTATGGTGGCCTGTACTAACTATTCAGCAATTTATGACCAGATGCTTCGGGAAGGGTGGCTATGAGCGGCATACAACACCAGCGGATAGTTGCTCTGTGTGATGACCTCAAGTTTCAGGCTATTGACGATGTCTGCGCCGACCTAGCCTATGGAATTGCTGGAACCGAGACCACTGATCATCGACGTCATCCAGGTTAGAGGTGACAGCCACCGCCCTGCGGACGGGAATACTTGGCCAATATGATGCTCTCAGTTCAAATCTAAAATAGACAGGTAGGTTGACCAGTTTTCGATTACCGTTGACAATATATTATGTGGTAAGACCGGCAAAAGGCCGGCTAAATAACTGTAATTAAGTTTTTGCGGAGGGGGGAAGCGAACACATAATGGGATACAGGTTATATTGGGGAAAGTAGAATGGCTGATTTCAGTGTATACACCCAGCCATTCTGTATGTTTCGCGCATTACAAGATCTTGGTCGTTGCAGTGCAAAGCAACAATATTTCTCAAACTGACAAATGAATTGGCATCTATATTGTTGATCTGCATACCCACTCCGGTATGTTCGCGGCGTATTACATGGGCATTCAAAAATATAGATGAGTTGGAGGAGTAGTAAACTGTAACACCAACAGCAATATTCAGAGGTACTTCCTGATCTGTTTTAAAAAACAACCCCTGCAGACTCACGTTATCAATATCGCCAAAAAAAAGATGGTCGTCGTATTTGATTGATGCCCATACGGTAAAATTTACCCTCGTAAAATTTCTTTTTTCCATTAATCGGTCCCCAGGATATCTACCAAATAATGTTCTTGATTGAATATAAAGCAAATACGATGCCATAAGGCAGAATATATTTTGGCTTGGTAACTAACTGTTTGAACACAGTAAATTGTCTATTGTATATGAATGCAGGGAGGTTGGTGAATGAGTGTAAAGTTTGCCGACTTACAAATGGTTATTTACTTAGACATTATGATGGGAAAACGTCCTTGAAGAATTTCTGTTTAAGGTTGCCGCCTGCCAGTTGCAAGCGGCAGTATGGGCTGAAAAAATATGCATTTTAATTAAACTGTAGTTCTCATGACAACGTCAATGGTGGTTGAATAACCAAATAAAGTTTGATTTGATTTTGGACTTTCCTGGTGCACCAGGAAAGTCACGTTGTAATGAGTCCATTGACTGAGATGAATTATGTAAACCTTGAATACGTGTAAAGTGCTTTTGCTCTCTGTAACTGGATGTTATGTTTAAAAATTAAAATGTAATCAATTGTATGTGTAAAAGTTTCTTTACGTCATACCCACCGCCAAAACACCATTTTCTTAACCAAAACGAGTGCAAAATTGAATTAAAAATCTGCAAGTAACTGTTTCGTAGGTATTAATAATATCTGGCACGGATGTTGTAAATGTAGTTATTATGGATACCTCCGAATATAATTATGTGCTATGGATTAATTTAAATATTCAAATACCAATAAATGGAATTTATTTGGCTGTAATTTATTTCGACAAAATGTTATTGTTTCAAGATAATGTTAAATTGTAATAACCTGGTTCTAATTAATAAACAAAATATAATCACGGTGTTTGGGGGAACCATATGCTTAAAAAATATTTGGTTTTATTTTTGGTTATGATCATTTGTTCCGCATGCACATCTAAAACAAAAGAAGAATTGTGTTCCGAAGGGGTCAAACAGTTGAAGGCATCTAACGCCAGTGGGGCTGTGGTGCTGTTCAAGAATGCTCTTGAAAAAGATGAAAATTATAGCGAAGCACGATTTCAGTTAGCTAAAGCCTTTGTGATGCTTGGGAAAAATGAGCAGGCCGAGAAAGAGCTGATTAAGGTTATTAAGCAGAACCCACTCCGAGATGAGGTTGCAATTGAATTGGCTAGTCTCTACAATTCAATGAAGAAGACAGATGAGGCGTTCAAGCTGGGTGAACAATATCTCGACAAACACCCTAACAGTGTTGAGGGGCTGGAAATACTCGGGGTATCCTGTGCGATAAACAAGCGATATGAAGATGCTGAGGCCTATCTTCTGCAAGCTCTAAAAGCGGATCCCTCCCGTTCGAAAACAAAAATAGAACTGGCTTCGGTATATGCTAGCTCTGGCAATGAACAGAAAGCTAAAAGCTCTTTGGAAGATGCCATAAAAACTGATCCCAAGAATATCAGAGCATACTACATGCTTGCGGCATTGGAAAAAGGTATGGGTAATGCTGATAGGGCATTGGAAATTTATCAAACAATATCATCAATTAATCAGGCAGATACCCTGGCGGCATATAAGTCCGGGCTCATTTATATTGATAAAAATGATCTGGTCAAGGCCGAAAAGATTGCTGACGATTTAGTTAAAAATTACCCCAAAAAAGCCGATGGCCATAGATTGAAAGGTTTGGTGTATTACCACAAGAAAAACTATGTTGATGCAATGAGTTCCTTGCAAAATTCTATAAAAATAGCTCCCACCCTCGAAGGATACTATTTTCTCGGACTCTGCTACTATAATCAAGGTGAATTAGAAACTGCGCTGAGCCAGTTCCGCAAGATACTCGATAACGTTCCTACTTCTCGCCAAGCTCGCCTTATGACTGCTACGATCCTTCTTTCCCAAAAACGTGTCGATGATGCGATTACTGAAATCAAAAAGGTGTTGCAAAATGATGACAAGGACGCAATTGCCCATAATATGCTTGGAAATGCCTATATGGCCAAGGGGATGTTTGAAGATGGCATGCATGAATTGAATCAGGCCACCAAGATTGATCCTAAGTCAGTGGATGCCTATCTGAAAAAGGGGTATTTCTACTTCAGCCGGGGTAAAAATGCCGAGGGTGAAACCGAACTGGTCACTGCCGTACAGGCAGCGCCTGACGTTCTCAACAGTCGTCTTCTTCTGGCATCTTATTACATGCGGAAAGGGAATAGTTCCAAGGCGCTGTCAGTACTCAAATCCGGCTTAAGTGGTAAAAAGAGTGATGCCCCTTTGTATAACGCTATGGCTGCTGTCCTGTTTTCTGAAAACAAACAAGATGAAGGGTTGAAATGCATACAAAAAGCCAAGGAAGTCGATCCGGTTTTTCCCGCGTCCTATCAAAATCTCGCCACTTATTATGCCGCTTCAGGAAATTACGACAAGGCAATCGACGAGCAGCTTTCTTTGTTAAAAAATGATCCTAAAAATTTACAAGCGATGTTGGGATTGGCGGCACTTTACGAAATTAAAGGCAATGATCACGATGCCCAGGAATATTATCAGAAGGCAGTAGATACCAAGATTCCGGCGGCTTACCTGGCTCAAGCTGGTTATTATATGAAAAGGAAAGATTCCGGTCAGGCGCTTAAAGTTCTTGACGAAGCCATCAAGAACGATTCCCGCAATACGGCGGCATTGGAAATGAAAGGGCGCATACTCGTCTCGCAGAATAAGTTCAAGGACGCAATCAGGGTATTTGAAGAGCTTGATCTTCAAATACCCGATGTAGCAACGGCTCTGAAGATCAATACCTATGTTGCAATGAAGGATATACCCAAGGCCCAGGAACAGGCCAGATTGATAATCGCCAAATATCCACGCTCTGCAAGAGGGTACATGGTTCTGGCTTCGATTTTTGAAAGCCAGAAAGATATAGTGGGCGCAATCAAAGAAACCAAGAACGGTTTAAAGGTTGATGGCAATAATCTTCAAGCGCTCCTCTATCTGGGAAAACTTTTTGAGGCGAGTAAAGAATATGGCCAAGCCAAGTCTGCGTATGACGAGGCGTGCCGAATAAAACCGGATTATGCGCCTGCCATTTTTGCCCAAGGCGCGCTACTGGATATGTCCGGTAAGAAGAAAGAGGCGGCGGTTAAATACAGAGAAGTTCTGGCTAAGTCCAACAAGTTCGTGCCTGCCATGAACAACCTTGCCTATCTCTGTGCCGATGGCTACGGCAACCGTGAAGAGGCTCTGCGACTAGCGATCACAGCTTTCAAGCTGGATCCAGGTAATGCTGGCGTTATGGATACACTGGGATATGCCCTGCTGAAGAACAATCGTAAGGTGGAAGCAAAACAAGTCCTCGAAAAAGCAGCTGGCATGCTTCCCAATAACCCGACCGTTGTCTATCATTTGGCACTTGCCTATAAGGAATCCGGAGACAAACCCAACGCGATCAGAACGGTACAAAAGTGCCTCGCCCTTGGTAATTTCCCCGATTCTAACGCAGCTCAGGCTCTGTTGTCTCAGTTGAAGAAATGATGGAGTAACCAATATTTTATGCTGATTAGGCTCGCCTTGCTCATATTGATCGATGCCGTACTGGCAGTCACGGCCCTTTATTCTGCCATGCTGGTAAGGCTCGGTGAATCCGAAGTAGAAGAGATTTTACATAATGTGCAAGCATTGTATACCACGGTCGTTTTTGTTGTTGTCATTCTGTTCTCATCCAATCTTATGGAGGTATATGATTTAGATAAGAACACAAGAAAACGTGAGATTATTATTAACGTTCTTTTTGGAATGACAACCTCGTTCTTTCTGTTGTCGCTGGTGTATTACGTGAACCCTGGCGTAATACTGGGTCGAGGGGTCTTGATCATAACGCTGGGCATTTATGCTATCCTCCAGACATGCTGGCATGTGCTCTACCTGATAAGCCATACCGATCAGCGTTTTTCCAGGCGGGTTTTGGTGCTTGGCACCGGTCAGCATGCCGCACAGATTGGCGACTTGGCGGCTTCCAATAATCGGAATTTTTCTCTTGCCGGTTATGCCTCTTGTAACAGTTCTGGGGTGAATGACAATGAGCGAGTCAACCTCTCGGTCCCCCAGGATTTGGTCGTTGGAAATGCCGATGACTTGATGGGGGCTACAATCCAGGCAAACGCCGACACTATTGTTGTCGCGCTCTCTGAAAGAAGGGGAGTTTTCCCTTTGAGGGATGTCCTTATGTGCAAAATGAACGGGATAAATGTCATGGACGCCCCTACTTTTTACGAACTCGTTCAAGGCAAGTTGATGCTGGAATCCATAACCCCTAGTTGGATAATCTTTTCCACTGGCTTTCGCAGAACTAATGTTTTCAGTGTCTGCAAACGTGGTATAGATATTTTTCTGGCTGTGGTGGGACTTCTTTTGACGTTGCCTTTTTTCCCTATTATTGCTTTTGCCATTAAATTGGATTCTCGTGGTCCTGTCTTTTTCAAGCAATTGCGTGTCGGTAATAAGGAAAAAAACTTTATGCTCTATAAGTTCAGGACCATGCGCCAGGATGCCGAGGCTGATACCGGAGCGATCTGGTCAAGTAAAGATGATCCGCGCATTACCAAGCTGGGGAAATTTCTCAGGAATTCCCGTATCGACGAACTGCCCCAACTCTATAATGTGTTGATAGGCAACATGAGTTTTGTAGGCCCTCGCCCGGAACGTCCCGAATTTGTTGAAAAGCTGAAACAGGTCATACCCTACTATTCAAAACGTCACTTTATCAAGCCGGGCCTTACCGGATGGGCTCAGGTCAGATATTCCTATGGCTCGTCGGTTGAAGATGCCATAGAAAAATTGCGCTATGATCTCTACTACATAAAAAATATCTGCCCGTCTTTGGATACGCTGATCTTTTTTGAAACCATTAAAGTGGTCCTGTTTGGGCGGGGTGGCAGGTGATCAGAGGGTAGAAGATATAGGACAGACTGAACGCTCGTCACCGACCGCTGCATTTCAAGGAGAAACAATCGTGAAGAACATGCAACTCATAATCTGTATACTCTGCATATTGCTGATGTTACCACTAACTTCCTTTGCAGGTGACTATGTTATCGGTGAAGGTGATAGCCTCGATATAGCTGTCTGGGGTGTTAAGGAACTGACTTTTCCGGTTAAGGTGCGTCCAGACGGGAAAATCACTGTTCCTGGACTGGGTGATGTCCAAGCCAGCGGTTTGACCCCTAAGGAGATGCAGTCGTCACTGGGTACAAAACTGAAGGAACTGGTCAAGAATCCTATTGTTACAGTCAGTGTCACTGGAATCACCAACAGTAAGGTTTATATATTCGGAGGAGGTGTGAAATCCGGTGTATTTGATCTCCTGCAGCGTACTACGCTTTTGCAATTACTTTGCGTTCTTAGCGATGTTAAATCGGCAGACCTGAAAAAGGCCTATTTACTCAGAAATGGAAAAAAGGTCAAGGAAGATTTCTATAACCTGTTCATTGGTGGTGATACCAAGGACGATATTACCCTGGAAACCAACGATTCGATCTTTATCCCAACATTGTTGGATAAGAGCGTTTATGTCTTGGGAGCTGTTGTCAATCCCAAGGCTATAGAATACCGGGAAGGGATGAGGGTCATGGAGGCCATCCTCGAAGCCGGGGGATTTACCAAGTTTGCAAGCCAAAACGATACCTACGTGCGCCGTAAACAGGGTAATACCGAAGAGTCATTGCCGGTCAAGGCCAAAGAGATAATCAATGACGGGAATATGAGCCAGAATCTGATGTTAAAGCCTGGTGACTATATTATTGTAAAAGAAAGTATTTTCTAATTTATGTATAGGGTGTTTGAAAAACAGAGCATGGAGAAATAGATGGCTGACAATGAAATGGATTTTAAAAGATACCTGAATCTGATCAAAAAGAACAAAAAACTTTTTATTGTCTCTGCATTGGTAATCATGACGGCCATAACGATTGTCTGCTATTTGCTGCCCAATAAGTATGAAGCCAAGAGTACTGTATTTATTGAAAGAAGTGTCATTGCGGATCTGGTAAAAGGGCTTGCGGTTACTCCGACCGTAGAAGATAAGATCAAGGCACTAACCTATGCGATAAACAGCAGAACCCTGATAATGAAGGTAATTGACGAACTGGATTTTAATATTAAGGGCAGCAGCAGTGCAGAAACAGAGAAACTAGTGAATGACCTGCAAGCCAATACCCAAATAAATATAAAGGACAAGGAAGGCCTGTTCATTATTTCTTTTGTCGGCAGAAATCCCAAACAGGCGCGTGACTATGTCAACACCCTGGTAAGGCGCTATATCGAGGAAAACACATCCAGCAAAAGGGAAGAGTCTTACGGTGCGACCAAATTCATATCCGAACAGTTGAACACTTTCCGTGACAAGCTGGAGAAAGCTGAAGATGCCGTCAATGAGTTCAAGCGTGGTAACGGTTCCATTGCCGCCATGGATACTGGGGTTCTGCTCAAGGACATCAATGATGCTCAGCAGCGGGTCGATGACCTGAAGATAAAACAGGCTCAATTGGAAACTGCGCTGGTTGCTGCAAACAGGCCAAATAGTGAAGTTCAGTCGAACCTGCCGCAATTACAGAAGAAGTTGCAGGAACTCCAGCTCCAGTATACCGACAGTTATCCGGAAATAATCAAGACAAAGGACGAAATCCAGGCCTTGGAGCAACAGATGAAGAAAGGGCGGGGCAGCAGCAAACCGGTTAACTCCCCGGAAAAGGACAGGATTGCCTCGGAGCTGCGGGCACTTCGTCAGGCCGAGACCAATCTTCTTGGTATAATTGCCACAAACCGCGGGCTGCTGAGAAGCATCCCTGCTGCCAGGGCTGAGCTTGAAAATCTGGAACGGGAGAAGGACTCCCAGAAAACACTCTACGACCAGCTGGTGGCCCGTGAGGGGCAGTCGGAGATGTCAAAGCAGATGGAAGTTCAGGATAAATCCACCGTCTTCAGGATAGTTGATCCGGCAGTTATGCCGATCAAGCCTGTCAGCCCCAACAGAATGAGACTCTTGATGATGGGCATCCTCGCCGGGATCGGCGGCGGTTTTGGACTTGTACTGCTGAAGGACCAGATGGACCATTCGGTAAAGAATATCGACATGGTCAAATCATTCGGCCTCCCGCTTCTTGCTGTAATACCTCACATGGTCGATCCTGAACAGGAGGCTTTGCAAGCCAGGTGGAATCGCAGGTTGTATGTACTTTCAGGCATATATTTTTCTTTCATAGTTGCCATACTGATGCTGGAACTCCTGAACATAACAATAATTTCCGATCATATCGGGAAAATATACCGCTAAACCGTCATAGCAAGCATCCCGCATTCGGACAAGGTGAACCAATGAGCAGAATAGAAAAGGCTCTGGAAAAGGCCGCACAATTACGAAATACAACGACAACAGTTGTCGAGCAGATTACAAATTATCCGGAAAATTCGAACTACTCCTCCCAGACAGTTTCCAGGACATTGGATATCAAGCCGTCAAGCCGGCTGCTGACTACGATTATAGATCCGCATTCGCCGGTCTCGGAGCAGTATCGCAAGCTCAAGACGCACTTGGTCAAGCTGACCCAAAAGGACGGGTTCCAAAACATACTCATGGTTACCAGTACGGTGTCACGGGAGGGGAAAAGCATTACCGCACTCAACCTGGCTATATCATTAGCACAGGAATTCGATCACACGGTGCTGCTTGTTGATGCCGATCTGCGCAGACCGTCAATTCATCAGTACCTGGAATTCGAGCCTGAGATCGGTTTGTCCGATTGCCTCCTGGATGGGATTGACATTGGTGAGGCCATTGTCAGGACCGGTATCGGCAAATTGTCTGTTATCCCAGCAGGGAAAGAGGTACCCAATCCGCTGGAACTCTTTTCCTCCAAAAAGATGCAGGATCTCGTCAAGGAGATGAAGCACCGTTACCATGACCGATATGTGATCTTCGATACCCCCCCACTGCTCCCGTTTGCAGAGACTCGTTCCCTAGGGCATTTGGTGGATGGCATCGTGTTCGTTGTCAAGGAGGGAGAGGCTTCCCAAGCTGATATTCGTGAAGCGATTGATGCTGTAAAAGGGTGCAGAATTCTTGGGGTGGTTTTAAATGAATCTTCAGACAGCGTTGACGACAACCGTTACGGTGAATATTCCTATTATATGAACTATGCCAAGGACAAGGCGGCTGCATCTTCCTGAAGTGACATGTTGGCAGGCAGAACTAAAGGACAAATATCAGAATGTATCTTTCTTTTTTTAATCTGAAACACAAGCCGTTTGATCTGGTGCCCAATCCAGACTTCATGTTTCTCAGCAAGACCCACAAAAAGGCCATGGTTTACCTTGATCATGGCATCCGGGAGCGTGCTGGCTTCATTCTGCTCACCGGTGAAGTTGGTTCGGGAAAAACAACCATCATTAGGGAGTTGATTGCCCGCCACCTTGATAATGCGGTGCTGGCAAAGGTATTCAACACGAATGTCAGTTCCGAGCAACTTATTGCTATGATCAATGATGATTTTGATCTGCCGATCCAGGGAAAGGACAAGATAGCTCTACTGCGAGACCTGAACAATTTCCTCGTAGAGCAGTATGCCAAAGGCAATCGTCCCCTGATCATAATTGACGAGGCGCAGAATCTCACCCTGGAAACACTCGAAGAGATTCGTATGTTGTCGAACCTGGAAACATCCGACTCCAAGCTGATGCAGATTATCCTGGTAGGTCAGCCGGAATTGAGAGACTTGCTGGCAAAACCAGAACTGCGCCAGCTCCGCCAGAGGATCAGCATCCAGTGCCACCTGCAGCCGCTTGACCGCCAGGAGATTGAAGAATACATCCTGCACCGTCTGCAGGTAGCCGGAAATCGCGAGGCCCTCCGTTTCGAACCAGAAGCCATTGACGTCATCTACAAATACAGCTGCGGGATTCCCAGGCTGATAAACATCATCTGCGATTTTCTCCTGTTATCGGCCTTTGCTGAAGAATTGCACGACATCAGCAAGGAGATGATCTGCGATATTGTCGGTGATCTGGATTTCAACCAGCACTTTTGGGCCGCAGAAGAGGCATGGCTTTTCCCGGGGAAAAAAGAAGTTACGGGCGCTGTCGATGTTCCCATTACGGATGTGGGAAACAGGATGGAAATCCTGCTGGAAAACATGTGCCGGCGTCTGGAACAGTTTGAAAAGGAATCGCTCTCGACAACACAGGCGGCTCTTAGTGCCTTCAGTGAACGTATGGATCAGATGCAGAACAACTTTTCATATCACCTTAACAAGACTAACTCTGCTGTGGCCGAATTAAGCAAAAAAATCGAAGTTCCTCCGCGTGATGATATAAAGCCAGCTGCTCCGCTTGAAAGTGCAAATATGCCAAAACCGGGCTTGATTCATCGGATTTTTGGTTGAACCGCAAAAGTAAATCCTGAAAGCCTGCTAGCAGAGATTTTGATTTATGAAAACAGGAACCACGGCCATATGAGATTACCCGAGAAAAAATTAGCTTTTGGCCTGATCGCAGCAGCGCTGCTGTCATTGCTGTCGCTGGCTCCTGAAACTATCCTGGCGGCCGATTTTCGCCTGACACCCTCGCTTAAAGTGAGCGAAGAGTACACTGACAACGTTTTCGAGCGAAACCTTAACAGGAAGTCCGATTACATTACCAGAGCACTACCGGGACTGGTCATGGCATACAAGGCTCCCTTGTGGGACTGGGATCTGGGTTATAACTTTGATTACCGCTACTACGCCAAGGGCAGCAGGAAAAATGACAATACCCACGAAATAAACGCCAAAGGGCATTTGAAGATTGTGGATGAGGTGCTATTTCTCGATGTGAGTGACGTCTATAAGCGGGTCTCCCTGGACGTGACCCGTGATACTACCCATGAAAGCCTGTTCGTGAATCAGACTGACCAGAACATCGGTACAGTATCGCCTTATCTGGTTCTGCGTCCCAGCACCCGTATGACTATCAAGACCGGTTATCGCTATATCAACACTTGGTATAAGGATCCCGCAGCCATCAGCAAGCAGGACCATGTTGGATTTATTGACAACTCATATGAGATGTCGCCCAAGTTCTTCCTGACAGCCGGCTATACTTTTACCAGGGAGGATGCTGCAAACAGCATCCTCTACCGTCATGAGACATACCTGGGACCGCGCTACGAATATGCCGACAAGTCTTTCATCTTTGCCCAGGGGGGCGCCATAGTCAGTGTCTATGACGACATTCGCGGGGAAACCGTAAACCCGTCCTGGAGCGCGGGTATCACCCATACCTTTGACACCATGACAGCCAACCTTTCCACAAGTGTAAAATCTTCCGACGACCCACGCGGGGTATCTACCCTGGAGACGGCATACAGCGTCTCCCTTGTAAAGAACCTGCAACGCGGCACTGTGACTCTGCAGGGATCATACAGTGAATTTTCCGATGCAATTGCCAATATCCTGAAAAACAAACGCTACTCGGGCGGGTTTACGAGCCAGTTTGAAATCCTTCAGGATCTGCGAGGCACACTTGGCCTTACCTACGAGTACTATACCGATGAACGTTTAGCAGCCTATACCCGAAAATATTTCGTGGACAGCGGCCTCACCTGGTCGGTCGGCAAGGATATCTCCCTTGGTCTTAGCTACCGCTATATCGATTATTCGTCACCAAAAATCGTAACGGACAACTATCGTGTGAATCGGGTGATTTTGGAGGCTAAAAAGAGCTTTTAGGCGGTTGCGGAGACTCGAAGTGACGAAGTCACGAAGATGCGAGACCTCGAGATCGCGACTCCGAAGCTCCGCGACTGATTCTCGAGGTATTACTCGGGCAGAAACTTCAGGCAGATCAAAGCATGGCAACTTACGGACAACCTTGCTGTGGAACGAAGATGCGAAGTCTCGTAGTAGCGAAGACAAAAAGATGACGTAAGCCCGCGACCCCGAGACTTTGTAATTCCGTAACTTCGAGACCGACTTATGTTGAATGCCCTAACAATAGACGTCGAAGACTACTTTCAGGTGAACGCTTTTGCCAGGTATGTGCGGCAGGACCAGTGGGACAGCTATCCTCTGCGGGTGGACGGCAACACCAGAAGAATACTCGACCTTCTCGATACCTATGCCATCAAGGCCACCTTCTTCATCTTGGGTTGGGTGGCAGAGCGCTTGCCGTCACTTGTTAAGGAGATTCACCGGCGTGGACATGAGGTTGCTTGTCATGGTTATGGCCACGAACTGATTTTTGAGATTGGTCCGGAACGGTTCAGGGCTGATATCAGGCACGCAAAATCATTGCTGGAAGATCAGTGTGGTATTCGGGTGAATGGGTACCGCGCTCCCAGTTACTCAATTACAAAACGATCCCTTTGGGCGTTGGATATCTTGGCTGAGGAGGGCTTCAGCTATGATTCCAGCATCTTCCCGGTCATGCACGACACTTATGGCATCCCCGACGCGGAACGATTTCCTCACAAAATTCTGACCGGGTCTGGGACTTTGCTGGAGTTCCCCTTAACAACGCTTCCGTTTAGGTTTGGCTGGAAAAATATGCGTCTGCCGATTGCTGGCGGAGGATATCTGCGGCTATTACCAGTTGGAATTATCCGTTACGGCATTGCAAAGATTAACGAACGTGAACATCAACCAGCCGTGCTTTATTTTCATCCTTGGGAGATCGATCTTGGCCAACCTCGAATACAAGCGGGAGTAAAGTCGCGATTCAGGCACTATTTGAATCTGGATAAAACCGAGGACAAGTTGAAACATCTTTTTTGTAATTTGAAGTTTTCACCGATGCACGAAATTCTCGCATCAAAAAGGTCTTTGGTCTGATGACGTTAGTACACTCCTTGGTTACAGTTTCTTTGAGTGCAGGACTAGCAGTTCTTACAGTCTTGGTGCTCTACCTCTGGTTTTTTGCGCTAGTTTACTTCTTTGCCATAAAACGTGAGATTACCGCTGCATTGGATCCCAAATCCCGCTTTGTGTTTGTTGTCCCGGCCCATAACGAAGAGATGGGAATAACAGCCACAGTGCAGAGTCTGTTAAGTGTTAGTTATCCACGCCCTTTGTTCGATGTTGTGGTTATTGCAGACAACTGCACTGATGCAACTGCCGTACAAGCCAAAACTGCTGGTGCAGAATGCCTTGAAAGACATGATACAACCTTGCGGGGTAAGGGATATGCCCTTTGCCACGCTTTTACCGAACTAATGCCGAGAGGCTACAGCGCTTTTGTCGTTATAGATGCGGATAGTGTTGTAAGTTCAAATTTTCTTTCAGTACTAGATGCTCGCCTGAGGAGAGGCGAACAGGTAGTTCAGGCGTATTATGGCATGTCCAATCCTGATGCAAGTATACTTACGTATCTGTTTCAGGTGGGAAATCTGATTGAGAATATACTTTTTTGGATACCAAAGAATAAATTAGGTCTTCCGATAATTCTTAGAGGAAATGGCATGTGTTTTTCCAGTGAGATTTTGAAAAAATATCCTTGGAATGCTTTTTCAATAACAGAAGATACCGAGTACGGTATCATGCTGGTAAATAACAGAATTAGCATCCGTTTCGCATCTGATATAGGAGTATTCGCACTTCAACCGGTGACATTGCAACAGGCCTTTGACCAAAGAGTACGCTGGGCTACCGGCAACTCGACTTTGACCAAAGGTCGAGCATTTAAGTTGATTGCATCGGGTATCAAGCAGTTCAACATAGCGCTAAGTGACCTTGGCGTCAGTTTAATCGTTGGCAGCAGGCCATTGCTGTTGGTTGCTAACATCTTATTACTAGCTTTATCATTTGCAGATGGCTCACAAATATTGCTGTGGTGGTCATGTTCAGTGCTTTTTGCGCAAGTGCTATATATATGTCTTGGAATAGTAATGAACGGTATCTCGTGTCAAAAAATGATGCGACTGTTTTTTTCGCCGATCTATCTTGGCTGGCTTTGTATGGTTTCATTACTTGGTGTGTTTGGATTTCGCAAAAACCAATGGGTCAGGACTACCCGTTCATGACCAGGCCAATCATTATTGCCCATCTCATAGCAACAAATTTCTATGGTGGTCCGGAAAAGCAGATTATCAGCCATGCCCAGCACTTGGATCCTTCCAGATTCAGGTTCGTACTAATTTCGTTCGTTGAAAATGGGCAGCCGAACGAGATTATTGATAAGGCTTCCCAGCTTGGAATTGACTTGGTTGAACTACATGTTGACCACGCATTTGATCCTCGATCAATATTAAGGCTAAAAAATATACTGCATGATAAACAAGTTGACCTCCTTTGTTCCCATGGTTACAAGGCCAATGTGCTTGGTCGCTTGGCTACCTGGATAAATCGAATTCCTCAAATTGCCATATCAAGGGGATGGACTGGAGAAAATCGTAAAATTAAAATTTACGAGGTTCTGGATAAGTTCTTTCTACGATTAAATGATCATATTGTTGCTGTTTCCCATGGCCAGAAAGATAAGATCCTGAAACTGGGAATCAAGCAAAAATCTATATCTGTTATTCACAATGCAATTGATCTGAGTTTAGTCGATTACGGCTCACGCAATGAAAGACTAATTAGAAGGAGTTTGGGAATTCCGGATGATGCTATATTTGTTGCATCGGCAGGTAGGCTTTCGCCTGAAAAGAATTATGCCGGTATGATAGAAGCAGCGAGCCAAGTCTGTGCTCAAAAAAATAATGTTTATTTCGCTGTATTCGGTGAGGGGTTTCTGAGAGCTGATTTGGAAATGAAGATAAGTAACCTCGGGCTTGATGGACGCTTTTTCCTTCCAGGCTTCAATAAAAACATGCCGCAAGTATATAAGGAAATTGACGTATTCATGTTGCCATCTTTTACGGAAGGTCTTCCAAATGTTGCCTTGGAAGCATTCGCGGCAAGAAAACCAATTGTCGCCACAGCAGTGGGAGGAACTCCTGAGGTTGTTCAGCAGGGAGGGTCTGGTTATTTGACATCACCGGATGATATTTCAGGGATGGTGCAGTATCTTTTAGAGCTGGTTTCTGATGCTAATATGCGTAGGCACATGGGTGAAACTGGATATGCGCATATTACCAAACATTTCAGTTTTGCCGAACAGACAATGAAATACGTCATGTTGTATGAACAGTTGGCAAAAAGATATATGTGAATTGAAACAATAAATTGTGTAATTTAATTGGAACTATCGATATGAAAAGCAGCATTGTCATTACACTGCATGGAGTGGCGCCAGATAATAAATCTATAGATGGGCAGGACACCGGTGCCGCCAAATATACAATTGCACGTTCAACTTTTATTGAAATTGCCAGCCTTATTAAGAACAATCAAAACTGTACCATTGAAGAATTTGTCGATAACCCCAGCGGTACATATTCGATACTCACCTTCGATGATGGACTTATATCCGATTACGAAGAAGCATTTCCAGTACTCCTCGATAAAGGGCTTAAGGCCACATTTTTCGTAACAACTGAAAACATTGGTAAGTCTGGCTATATGAATCGGAGTCAGATCAATGAAATGGCCAGTCACGGCATGGAAATAGCGAGTCATGGACTGCAACATCGCTATCTCGTGGATCTGCCTGAATCCGATGCACGTAGGGAACTTGCTGATTCAAAAGAAAACTTACAGCAATTGATGGGAAGATCTGTCACATCGTTTGCACCTGTCGGTGGGCATTATCTACCTTGGATGATTGGTTTTGCCAATGATTCCGGTTATCGTGCTTTTGCCACAATGATCCCTGGTCGCACTTTTTGTTGTCATACTGGCTCTCCCCTTGTTATCAGGAGGAATCATGTCCAGTCGCATCATCAGCTATCATACATATCATCCCTGATAAACGGAGATAAATATTTGTTAACTAAAAACAGGATTAGATATACGCTCCTTACTATCCCCAAGCTTTTGTTGGGGATGGATGCATATGATCGAATTAAGCGGAATTTAATAGGCGAGTCGCATTGATGAAATATTTAAGCATAGTCATTCCAATACGTAATGAGGAAAAATTTATTGCCGATACGCTGAAAAGCATGATCGAACAAGATTATCCAAGGGACAGGTTTGAACTGCTGGTGGTAGATGGCAGATCAACTGACAGTACGCGCTCAGTTGTCGAGCGCTTAATAAGGGATAATCCGGATACTGTTATAAGGTTGCTTGATAACCCGGGCCTTCTGTCGAGCAGGGCCAGAAATGTTGGCATCAGGGCGGCGGAAGGGCAACTTATAGCTGTCATCGACGGGCATGTACATATTCCGGATAGATACCTGTTTCAGAACATGGAAAGCTTGAAGGAAAATAATAATGCCTTGTGTCTTTCCAGGCCTGCACCGTTGGATGTCCCCGGCCTTACCGGGGGGGCGCCATTCTGGATTGCCGTTGCTCGAAAATCCTGGTTGGGTCACAGTGTCAAGTCTTTTATTTATAGCGAATTCGAGGGATTTGTTGATCCTATGAGTGCCGGATTTGCCTATGACCGTTCGGTTTTTGATATTGTTGGATATTTTGATGAAACGTTTGATGCCGCGGAAGACGTAGAGTTTCATTACCGTCTAAAAAAAGCAGGGATTAAGGCATTTACAGCCCCATCTCTCATGATTTATTCCTATCCGCGCGAATCTCTTGGTGCTCTCTTTCGCCAGCAGACCCGCTATGGGGAGGGGAGGGCGCGTTTGGTAAAAAAACATCCGGAGTCATTTACCAAGGAAACCCTGGTTCCGGTCGGGATTTTCTGTATGACCGTATTAACTCCGTTTGCCCTGCTCTTGTTGCCGATCATGTCGATGCCCTCCTTTGTAGTAATAAACATCTTTCTACTTTATTTCGCCATCATCTGTATCACTGGCTTGTTTGAAGCGTTGAAGCGCAGACATGTCATCCAGGCGTTTTATATTGCATTGGCCGTTTGGATTACTCATTTCGGATTAGGGTGGGGCTTCAGCAAAACCTGGATCAGAAATAGCATTAAGTGACTATGTAAATGAGTTTAGCACATGATTAAAATAGCTTTCATAATCGATATGATCGAATCCCCCACCGCAGGGACGGAGAAGCAGTTGCTGTTACTGATCAAACATCTGGATCGTAGCAGGTTTCAGCCTTATCTTTGTGTTTTACGAACTTCTGAGTGGTTGGAGAAGGAGTTTGATGCCTGTCCGGTTTTTGTTGTAAAAATGGATTCATTTAAAAGTATAAAGGGACTTAAGGGGCTTTTTGTCCTCTCTAAATACCTTAAGGATAAAGGTGTAGATATTGTACAAACCCATTTTAGAGATTCAAGTATAGCCGGGATTCTAGCTGCTAAACTTGCTGGGATTAAGGTAGTCATTGGAACACGCAGAAACCAGGGATATTGGTTGACGCCATTTGAACTTAAAATACAAAAGAATCTTGACAGGTGGGTAACAATTTATATTGCTAACTCGCAGAGTACTAAACAGTGGCTAATCAATAATGAAGGAGTGGATCATAGGCGAGTCGAAGTTGTCAACAATGGGTTTGACATTTCCTTGTTCCCATCTAATACTTATGCCTTCAAATGTCAGATGCGTAAGTCGCTTGGGATCCCAGAACATGCTCCTGTTATTGTGATAGTTGCAAATCTACGACCTGTCAAAGATCATGAAACTTTTTTAAGAGCTGCACAGATTGTGCTTTGTTATAGACCTGATAGCCGCTTTCTTGTTGTTGGCAGTGGGCCAGAATTATCAAAGCTTAAGACGTTATCTTCAGAGCTGGGTATTGCTAAGGCTATTAATTATCTTGGTGCACGGTTGGATATCCCTGATATTTTGGTTGCATGTGATATCGGTGTTCTGTCATCAACATCGGAAAGCTTCTCCAATGCACTCGTAGAGTATATGGCGTCCGGTTTGCCGGTTGTTACTACTGATGTAGGAGGCGCTCGTGAAGCTGTTGATGATGGTGTTAACGGTTTCATTGTTCCGATTAGAAACTGGGATGAAATGGGGAAACGGATTGCCAACCTGCTCGAATCTGGCCGAGCTGCGGAAATGGGGCAAGAAAGTTGTAGGAGAAGCAAAGAACGCTTTTCTTTGGCGACAATGATCCAAAAATCAGAACAATTGTATTCCTCCGTGTATAGAAGGTGACGTTTGAGCGAAAATAGTCAGCGCAATTTCAAATACGACATTGATAATGTTAGGAAAAACTGGCGTCTTCTGGATGATGTTTCTTTTCCTGATATAAAGGGAATAAAGCTGGTTTCTCACGAAAAGTTCGCCAGCGTTCCTGAAATACCGGTTACATATATTTCCCCTGGACGGCTTGCTGTCTTATTTAAAAAGATTTCAGCTGTCTACTGGTTTATCTATGCAATTCGTCTTTTTGTATTATCAGATTTTAGAACAGTAATTATTGTGAATGGTGGTAACACCATTCTCTGGTTTTGTTGTGGAGTTCTAAATGCTTTTCCGATTTTAGGGAAAAGAAAACTATTTTGTTGGGATGTATTTGTAGAATATATTCTTGGGACTGAAAAAAGGCCATGGTTTTTCCCATTCATTAAGATTACTACGAAAAGAAAAGAAAAACTTGCTTGTTTTATTCTTCGTCAGTATGGACTTAATGTCTTGTGGTCCAGTAAACAAGTTACTACTCATGCAAAACATTTCAATCTCCCCGAACGCCATTTCATTTTTCTTCCGTTCAAGGCCAATCACTCTAAGCGCGAAACTTATGATATTCCGATGGGTAATTTTATTTTTGCCGGTGGAAATGGTAAAAGGGATTACAACTGTCTAATTGAAGCGGTTAGAGATACAGAAATACCAGTTGTAATTAGTGCTACTGATCCTGTTGTGCGAAAAGGAATAGAGCCACTTCCTAATGTGATGGTGATCGGGGCACCGGAACCCGCATTTGGACAACTTCAAGCAGCCTCACGTTTTGTGGTGATACCAATGAAATACTCAGGTTTAAAAGGAGGTGGCGAGGCAAACTTTTGTAACGCGATGTGGCACAAAAAGCCTGTAATCGGCGTAGATTCAATATCTGCAGAGGATTACATTGACGATGGTGAAACTGGTTATGTTGTCAAAGCAGGAGATGCTGAAATCCTGAGGAAAAGGATAACTACGCTTTGGGAGAATCCAATACTTTGTCATGAGATGGGCCAAAAAGGTCGAAGGCGAGTAGAAATGTATTTTACTCATTATAAATTTATACGTCGCTTGCTGAGACTTGCTCTTTTATATGGTCATATGAATAATGACAATTAAAAATATACCCAATATGTCAAATAGATCACTACCTGCCGTATTAATAATGGTTTGTTTTTATATGTTTTTGTTTATCGAGCGCCCTTGGGAATCTATACGATATTTGAATGGAATTCCTATTGAGAGAACTTTTGCTGTAATCATGATATTTTGGGCATTCACTGTAGGAAGAATTAAAATTGTCAGTTCTTCGATAAACAAATGGGTATATGGTCTTCTTGCATTGCATTTTATTCTTGCACCTTTTGCCCAGAACTCTAGCTCTGCTGTCGATCAAGGCATTGAATACGCTAAGGTTGTAGTGATCTATCTATTGATGCTATCCGTGGTCGATGATGAAGCTTCTTTGAAGGTAATTATTAAGGTATATATTTTTTCGATGATGATCTATGTCCTGCATTCGCTTTGGGAATATCATAACGGCAGCTATGTCTGGGATATGGGTATTTACCGCATGGTTGGTGTTGGTCGCTCTTATAATCAACCAAATGCCTTTGGCGCCAGCTTGGTTCTTTCAATACCGTTTGTGTATACGCTGTTTCGATTGGAAACAAAATCAATACTTCGGATTCTCTATACTGTTTATTTTGGAAGTGTTGTGCTGTGTTTAGTGTTGACCGGTTCGCGCTCTTCCTCGATTGCCTTTGTTTTTCTTCTTTTGCTGTGGGTTATGTTACAGCATGGCAAAAGAAAAATTGTAATATTTGTTGTGACGCTGATAGCCTTTAGTACTATATGGATCAGCATGCCCGCAGAAAAACAAGTGCGTATCAAATCCATTTGGGATAAGGATGCTGGGCCAGCCAATGCACAAAAATCGACTGATGGCAGGAAATTGGGGTTTATAGCAGGTTGGGAAATGTTTAGACACGCTCCTTTTACCGGAATTGGAGCTGGAGGCGATAATTTTGTCGAATACCGCATGGAACATTTAGATGGAATTCCTGAACAATCGCATAACTTGTATGCTGAGGTGTTGAGTGCATTTGGTGTTGTCGGTGCATTTTTCTTCATTGGATTGGTTACTTCAACATGGCGGGGTTGTTTGAAAGTTAGGCGTTTTTACTTACAGTCAGAAATGGAAAAATCATTCTGTTTTAATATTAGCGGATCGATAATTATTTGTTTGATACTCCTTCTACTACTCGGTTTATCTGGACATAATTTTTATCGGCCACTATGGCTTTGGATGTCAGCGTGGGTAGGATCCATGATGCAAATAATTAATCAAAAACAAGATGCCTTGTATAAATTACAGAATTTTTAATCGCTTCAGCCAAATTGATATAACTAATTAAAGCGTTTTGCGGGTTTTATGTGAGTAAAAAACTACTTTTAAATTCATTATCAGGAACAGCTCTCTATGCTGTCAATGTTGTTGTGACTTTCATCATAAGCCCCGTTCTAATCAGGGCACTGGGCAACCGCGACTATGGGCTGTGGGAATTAGTGATGAGTGTCATAGGCTACATGGGCCTCCTAGATCTTGGTATTGGTGGGTCTCTAGTAAGGTTTGTTTCTGTCGCTGATGGGAGACAAGACAAGGAGGATCTTCAACAGACGATAAGCACGGCCTTTACCTTTTTTGCCATTGTGGGTTTTGTGGCGGTTTTGATCTTTTTATCCCTAGGTTATTCTCCTGGGATAATTGCAGGTAGTGAGATAAAGAATATCGCTAACCTAAGCACTGTTTTTATTCTGTTGGGAATAAATGCCGGAATGTTGTTCCCGTTGCAGGTTTTTATAACCACATTGATGGGTGTGCAGCGGCATTATTTTATTAATAATGTCAGAATTGTTCTTGTAATTATCCGGGCTTGCTTTACTTACTATCTGCTGCTGCGCTATCAGGGAAGGGGGCTTATAATCCTGGCACTTCTCGAACCTATATTTACTGCAATACAATTTGCACTATTTGCCGGAGCTGTCTTCATAGATAGAAATATACCTAAATTATCTCTATCGGCTGTGACATATTACAAGGCCAAGGAAATGATTACTTTCAGTGCTAAGAGCGCGACTATGCTTATAGCATCGCGTCTTCAAAACCAGAGCGTACCTCTTATTATAGGCAATATGATAGGCTTGGGGCAGATTGTCTATTACGTAATACCCAACCGTTTGGTTAATTACGCCAAAGGTATGTCGCAGGCTATTGGTTTTCCGCTTGCACCCTATTTCGGCGCAGCAATAGGTAGGGGGGACCATAGCGAACTGGTAAAATCGTGGTTGAATACTACATTGGCTTTACAGATAGTCTCTTTGGCTATGCCGATTGTAATTTTTTTCTGTGGCGAAACTTTTTTGGGATTATGGATCGGCAAAGAGTATGCCATCGCCGGACATATGGTGCTTTATATCCTGCTGGCCGGCATGGTGGCAGACTCCCTCGCAACTAATGCCTTCCGCATACTAACCGCACAAGGCAAGCATGGCAGGTGCGCACTGTTATGGCTTATTTTGTCCTTACTTAGTATCCCTGTTGGGATATTTGGAGCACATAAATGGGGTCTTACTGGTGTTGCTGCAGCAACCACAATGGTAACAGTCCTGGCAAATCTGCTTACAGTTTATATGGCATGTACTGCAATGCAGGTTCCACTAATCACGTATTTCAAAGAAACGTTGTTGCGCATTGCCTTGCCACTAATGTTGTTTGTTGCAGCACTTTGGTGTCTTGGCATAATTTATCCTGCGAAAAATTATGTAGATTTACTTTTGCATTTGTTTTTAGCGAGCTGTATTTATCTGCCAGCAATTTGGTTGTTAACGTTAGGTGCGGATCTTAGAGAGAGGCTGCAAGATCTGATCAGAATGCGGATTTTCGCCAAATAAAATACTACTACTCAATTTTGATAGCGAGATTGGCCATGGTAAATATACTCGGAATAAGGCTTGGCAGATACATCCAGTATGAACAGAATTGTCCTATCCCAACTTCTGACCAGATCATATACCCTAATATTAAAATTGTTACAGACGCTGACCAATTGAAAGAAGGTTTTTTGGGTATTCAGCGTGAGAGATTAGAAACTTTGCTACATAATGGCGCAGAATTGTTTGTTTACATTGAAAATGATTTACCTTTGGGTATGCTATGGGGTTATCGTGGGAGTTGTTATATACGTGGTCCAGGAATTCCACTATTACTAGATGATGATACCGTATATAGCTTTTGGGCTTATGTTGTTCCGGAGGCACGTGGTAAAAAAATATATAGAAAAATTAGGGATGTTTTCTTCTCATACTATAAAGGAGTGAAAAAGTATGTTTCACTAGTTGAGCCCTCAAACACAATTGCGAGAATTGAGAAAAAAAAAGATGCTTATACTGAAACAAAAAAAATCACTTACATTAAATTTAGATGTATATCAATAATAATAGAACAATTCACTGATTCTCAAAGATTTAACATACATCTTGAGAGCGGGAACCAATATGATTTGTTGATGATTTGACATGATTTATGCTACCTGCATCATTGGAGATGTTGAAAAGTTTAAATTGAAATAACAAAAGGTGATTTTATGAGTATTACCGGTGCATTCATACGAGCTTTAATTGCGCCACTCTGGGCGATGAAAGAAAAGTCCCCTTATCTGCAATATATAAAGACTATCGAGCATATGCATTGTTTGCCAATTGAAAAAGCGCGTGAGGAACAGCTACAGCGTCTACGTACAATTGTTAGACATGCCTATGCTCAGTCTGATTATTACCATGAGCGTTTTGACGAATCTGGCATTACGCCTGACAAAATCGAAAAATTATCCGATCTACAGTATCTACCGTTGCTGACCAAGGATGATATCCGCGCCAACAAAGAGCGCATGACGGCACATAATATTCCAAAAACAAATCTCGTGCAGAAAAAAACATCAGGTTCGACTGGTGTTTCAGTCGAACTCTATATGGATAAAGACAGTGGCGAGTGGAAACGTGCAGTGACAATAGTATATGATCGCTGGGCCGGATGGGACATCGGCGAGAGGGTGGGGGCGATATGGGGTAATCCGGAATGTTATCAAAACTGGAGGATGTATCTGCGTAACATGTTACTGACCCGCCATTGTTATCTTGATACCTTGAAGATGGATGAACAATCAATGCTATTTTATCATTCCACCCTGCTGAAAAAAAAACCAACAATTCTTTTTGGTCATGCCCACTCGCTTTTCCTCTTTGCCCGATTTATGGAGCAAAAAGGACTTTCTGACATCAAACCCAAAGGTATTATTAGCACATGTATGGTTCTTCATGAGTTTGAACGCGAAACAATAGAAAGAGTTTTTGGTTGCCGAGTTACCAACCGGTATGGTTGTGAAGAGGTGAGTCTGATTGCCTGTGAGTGCACCGAAGGTAACATGCACATTAACTGCGATACTTTGATTGTTGAGTTTATACGGGACGACAAGCCCGTGCCTGCTGGTGAGCCAGGTTCAATTGTGGTAACGGACCTTACTAATTATGGAATGCCAATGATTCGTTATAAAGTTGGCGATGTAGGTATACTCTCTGCCACGACGTCTTGCGCCTGTGGCTGTACCTACCCGATCATTGAATCTTTGGAAGGGCGGGTTGCTGATTATGTTGTAACCCCCAATGGTAGTTATATTTCTGGTATTTCACTTACGGAGAATTTTGCCATGTACCTGCCGGGGGTCAAACAGATGCAGATTGTGCAAGAAAGAATTGATTTCTTGGTGTTTAGAATTGTGAAAGGGGAGCTTTTTACTGAGCAAACTGTGCAAACTGTCAATCACCTCGCACATGAACGCTTTGGCGACCAAATGAACTGGCAGATTGAGTATGCGGATTCAATTCAATCCGAAAAGTCAGGTAAGTATCGATTCTGTATATCAAAACTGCCGAATCCATTTTCCTAATATTGTTTGAATCATGATGATATCTTGCCAACCCCCAAAATTACTATTTCAAAACCCTTTCGATAGAGATTTAGAATATAAATTGGCTTAACTTATGGAAATTAGATATCTAAAAGCCAGTGTGGTTGCGTCAAGTTTAGGAGCGGCTGAGTTACTAGTAACAACGGATTTAATGTGATGTATAAATCCACATCTTGTGGGTGTGGTGATGTTTGTTGGCTATGCCGGTCCTGGGTGGGTAAAACAAACATTGGAAATTCAAGCATCATCAGATCCAATATTCGAACCAAGCTTTTAAAGGACCAAGGAGGAAATCAGTCCAGATATTTGTAAATGAGCTATCCCCCCCTGTGGGGGCGCTTTTCAAGGCCGCGTCCTTTGGGCGCGGATTCTTTGCCCGAGGACTTGATTGTGGGGGATGATGTGAAAACAACGTTTAAAAGGATTATCAAAAGGTGCTTACTTGTTTCAGGGGCTATCAGTACTTTCGCTTCCTTACGCCAAGCTGGTGTCGTGATCCTCCGTTATCATTCTGTTCTTGAAAACCCACAAGATTTGGATGACGTAATTGGATGTGGTATTGTGCACAGTGCTGCGGTGTTTGAACAGCAGATGCAATTGTTGTCTGAGTCCTTTGTCCCTGTCACAATGGACGATGTACTTGATTTTGCTAAATGCAATAAGAAAATTCCGCGTCGCGCTGTTGCCGTTACATTTGATGATGGTTTCGCTGACAATGCTACTGTGGCAGCCCCAATAATGGCACGATACGGAATACGTGGAGCTTTTTATGTTACAACAGGCACGATTTCGCCCTACCAACCACCATGGTTTATTGCACTACGCCGAGCATTTAGATGCTCGAAAAGAAAAGAGATAGTCAGTCCTCTAGACGGGACACGGTTTCAATTGGACGTACCTCAAGATCATCGCCAAGCCTTTATACAGTCATGCAGCCATTGTGCTGTTTTGGATCTCGATGAACAAATACACTGGGTTGCTCAGGTAGAAAAGTTTCTTGAAATCGAATCATATCAAGATAAATACGGGTTGATGATGACGGAAGAGCAGATTAAAGGGTTACATTTCGCTGGTCACATTGTGGGCTCCCATACAGTGTCGCATCCAAACGTCGCTCACATTTCAGAAAGCCGTATCAATGTAGAGCTCGAGCATTCTAAGAGTGAATTGGAAAGAGTGTTGGGGGCGGAAATTGTTCATTTTTCCTACCCTTCGCCAATTCTCCAGCCACACTACGATGAGAGAACCATTCGATTGTCTCGTGAAGTTGGTTATAGAACAGCGGTAACTTGTACGCATGGTCTGGTTTACCCGGGTGATGAGCCGCTTGCCTGTCATAGAATTTTTGTGCCTGATAATATTGCAGATTTTCGCTGGAGTATTGAGTCCGCCCTTGCTGGATTCCCACCGTAGCAAAGGAGTTCATTCGATGCAGGAAATAGAAAGTTCATGCCGAATAACGCGATTCTGTGAGGAGGATCGCGCTAAACTTGAGCAATTTTTTAAAAATGTTTGGACGCCACCTCCACAGGTAAAGTCGGCGAACTGGTTAGACTGGCAATGCACGGCTAATCCGAATGCTGGAGTATCACATTTGACCTTGTTGCTGGCTCATGTGGGGGACCGGGTGGTCGGTATGCTTGTTCTTGTCCCAACACCAATATGGATTGACGGAATGCAGCATGAAGTGGCTTGGGGGCGAGATTTGTTTGTAGATCCTGCATATAGACGTTACAAAATTGGTTTACTTCTTAACGAGCATTGGTTGAAAAATTACGTAGCCGCACTGGGGTCGGGGCAATCCGCAACAATGCGCAGCTTACAGCAAAAATACGGTTGGATTGAAATATCACGGGTAAAACAGCTTGAGAAGCTTTTCTTTGATAGTGAGCTTCTGAAAAAATCTGTTGGCGATGGCATAGGGAAGTTTTGCAAAAGGGCTCTTGCTATGCTTTATGCTGGTTTTTGGAAGGGCCGTGAAAGTATTGGAGTAGGATATACTGTTGTCAATAGGCATGATTTTGATGCAAGGGTGGAAGAACTATGGGGTGCCTGCCGTCTAGATTATTCAGGGATATGTTCACGTGATATCCGAACTTTACGTTGGAGATTCATAGAACATCCTTATTATCGCTACACTGTTTTCGAAATATTGGGTCACGATGGTGCTTATCTAGGGTATCTAGTGGCTAGGCGTGAAGGCAATGATTGTTGGTTAGTCGACCTCCTTACTCGAAAAGAAGATCATCGAGCACGTCGTGCCTTGATTTGCCAAGCAGAAGCATATTTCCGCAATGATGGTGTTACTCGGTTTATTTGTAGATCAGTTTGCCTCCCACTTGAGACCACCCTGCAATCGCTTGGTTATCTTGCAACAACTTTTGAACAATATGCTTGTATCAAGCCTAACTTAGGTTTTTCAGTAGGGGGCAAATCAAAGTGGTATATTACTGCTATGGATTCTGATTTAGACCGATAGAATTTACAACAGATACAGGAAATGTGAAGCTTTATGGGGTTATTGTGAGTGTTGGCGGTCAAATTAAGTTTTCCACATTGTTTGCGCGGGACTTATAAATGTTAAATTAAATCGCTATGGCGTGATTCTAATCACACAATATTTTGCAAATTTAAGTAATTGTTATAAACAATAGATAGATCGTTTTCGATCAAAAAAAGTTGCTTTTATGACACATAACAACGGATCATTGTTTAAGAAGACTGACGGTTTGGGGCTAATATATAAGGTATTCGATCTGTTGTTGTCAAAAACAGTCCAAAACGCCTGGAGGTTAATATGGATTGCAAATCTCTAATAAGTAAAAGGGTGTATATACGTGTTGCGATTATTATGCTGGTTACACTGCTAGCTAAATTTTCAGCGGCATCTGAAAATCTTGATGAATTATTTAATCGAATCGCCAGACGAACAAGTAACACATTCTATACGGGAGAAAATTGCACCACAAAGCCAGCATGGAATCCTATGTCAATGATGTATATAGATCAGATTTCTGGTAATGAGGTGTGGAAAATATCGAATGGCACGAATGCCACTTATTCAATTTTCGGCCTAGATATAGGAGAACAGCCTTGGAGCGGCAACGGCTCTAAAATTGCTATGAAGATGCGAGGGCAAACTTGCTTCAATGATTATGGTAGTCAAACTTGGTTGATAAGTAATGTTGACGGCTCGTCACCCCGCCCCGTCTATGAATCATCTCGACGTGGCGGCCCATACATTTATTGGACTCCTTCTGAACCTGCCACTTATTACCAATTTGGTAGTAATGGCTTGGGCGAGGGTGCTGATAACCGCATATTGTATAAGCACACATTGGATAATCAAAATGTAATCACACGTAAATCTTGGATTACCGGATTCCCTTGGCCCTCTGGATTGTACGCCCCTGAAGATTTTAATAAACAAACAATCAGTGGTGACGGGAACAAAGCGTTTACTTTTTTGCAAACAGATGTAGCTACGGCAACTCATCCGATCTATTCGTTGTCACTAACCGGCACACCCGCAATTGACAATCCAACTGGTTACACCGGGTTGTCTGTAGATAATTATTGGGGGTCGTCAACTTCTACAAACATTACGGTAACACATGATAATTATGTTGGTGGATCAGTGGCTACTAAAATTTGGTGGTATTGGATGCCAACAAATTCTCAGGGCGATTGGTGGCGGTCAGTTATTTTGGGTGCTGGAGGCGCGCCTGTTGTCAATAGTTCACATACAACACTCTATAATTTTGGTTCTGAGATGGAACCAATTTACATGAATACCGGCGGCAATCAAGTACCTGAAGGGACTTGCGTAACAGGTTACAGAGACCCATGGGCATGTGACAATGATCCATCTACTACACCCAACTCATATATGAGTCACTTCGTTATTGATCGATGGGGTACTAAAATCACCGGCGCTTATGTTGACGCAAATCCCTGTGTCGGGTTCTCTGTGTACAATGCAACAACTCGCACCTACGATAATAAATGTATCAACGAAGGTTATGCAGGTCACTATTCTTGGAATGCTTGGTCTGATTGGATAGCATCTTCCCCAAGCGCTGCCGGTAATGTCAAACCAATACAAACAGCTAATTATAAAACATCAGTAATTAAACCTATTGCGAATGCCCATGTTAGAGAGGGGGGCAGTACCAGCACAACTTATCAATCATTACCGCGTGTTGCCCAAAGTCCTGATGGCACTAAGGTTCAATGGGTTTCGGATTTTCTTGGTGGAACACCCAATGTTACTCTTGACATGTTTTGGTCGGTTGCCTATTACCCATATCCGCCCGAGATCAAATCAGCTACCAAGAATGGCGGTAATATCCGCCTGATTTGGGACTTCAGCCAAGGGACTTCATGCGCAAGCAGTTCGCAGACAATACCAAGAACAGGGCCAATCCCGAACTTTGCAAATCCCCGCACATATTCAACAAGAGGTTGGCCACACGAAACCCTCGATTGCCCCCCCTCGCCAAGGGAGATCGATAAATTTAGGGTATGGGTATCTACCGACAAATCAGCATGGACCCCGCTTGGCACCACTACATATAACAATTGCCGTGGCACCAACGAGTGCGGCATGTGGGCTGAAAACAGTTGGTCTTATGACTATGCTCAACCCGTTTCATCCACACGTTATTATGCAGTAACTTCGCTGGAATACAGCGGTCTGGAGAGCCATACTTTGAGCAATACCTGGAAAGTGGTAACTGACGGGGCAGGTAATGTGACAACGCAGGTACAGCAATCAGCATATCCGGCTGACCCAGGTGGGAAAAGCGATTTTTATAAAACACCTCCTAAGGCCCCGATATATGCAAGTTATACGCACAAGGAAGCTCCGGCAATTGCAAGTGGACAGTATACAATCCACTGGAATGCTCCCGCAGATAAAGCCATGATACGCTATTACAATATATACGCCAAAGATGGCGCAGTGCCTTTTACAACTGATCTCCCTATCACTGACCGCCAAAAATACCGTATAGCATCTATCCCCGCATCATCGGATTATGCAGGATCCGGTGCATTCAAATATATCGACTGGTTGGGTGCCACCGACGGTTCCACACAATATATTGTTTCTTCTGTGGACTATCAGGGCAACGAAACTATCTATGTAGCGGGCCATAGTCCCTTGGATACCTTAAAGAGGGTACCTAAGTGATTGAAACCATCGTGAATGGTGTCTATTAGGCGTTTGATAGCTTGGTATGCACCGTTCCGAAGCAACTCTGGTGGAACTGGTGCATGGCTTTCGTGGCTGATATGGTTGTATCTATTTGTTACGATAAGCCTTGTGGGTATCATGCATCTTGCCGGTGATCGCTGGTGGTTGGCAACGGTCCTCCTGTTTGGTCCCAGATGGTTGCTTTCTTTGCCCTTGGTTGTTTTGGTCCCATTGACTGCATGTTATGGTCGCCGCCTTCTGCTTCTCCTTATGATCACGACGCTGCTCATTTTTGGCCCTTTCATGGGGTACAATTTGCCATTGTTCAAAATTGTCGCCCCACTAAAACAGCGTGTGCCTGCACTTCGAGTAATCACTTGTAATATCCAGTCAGGTAATTTTAATCCTGAACACCTGTTTTCACTTATAAATGAATCAGCTCCCGATGTTGTTGCATTGCAAGAATGCCCAAAGAAGTTCAAGCTTTCTCTGCCCAGTGGTTGGCAGTTGGAGCGAGCAGGTGAACTGGCGGTTTTGTCGCGTTATCCATTACGCCAAGTCAAATCCATGACGGCGTTGCACCCTCCACACACTTGGCCGCGAACAGTGTTGCTTCACTGTGTGATTTCTGCTCCGGGAGGGGACATTGATTTCTGCACTGTCCATTTACCGAGCCCGCGTTATGGATTGCAGAGTGTTCTCAGCCGGAAAACGATCTTGAACCCTGCCCGTGCCGGCCTCCTGAAACAAGAAACAGAGCACAGACGAAAGACATCCCAAGATGTGCGGAGCGTCATCTCAGCACTTAACCAGCCAGTCATTATTGCTGGTGATTTCAATATGCCAGTGGAAAGTAACATTTATAGCCAGGTATGGGGAGCCTATTCGAATGCGTTTTCAAGTCAAGGTGTCGGATATGGATGGACCGAAGGAGCTAGCCAGCGTGGAATAGTTATGTCAGTGCGGATTGATCATATTCTGACCGGAAGCGGTTTGACACCCAGCCGTTGCCAAGTTGGGCCTGACGTTGGTTCAGACCACCTGCCGTTGATTGCCGATATTGGCAGAACAAAATTATAAACTCTGTTCAATCAAAAAATTGAATTTAATCATTTTTAAAGATATTATCCCGCCGATCCTATTTCCCGGTTATCAATATTTTTGTTTGCTCTGTTTCTATAGTGTGGATGCTTAAAATATCTGGCTGGAGGGCAAATGAATTTTTCCGAGTCCTTAAAGGTATGTCGTTGGCAACTCTTCACAGTATTTGTTCTCTTGGTTGTTTTATATGCGAAAATTGTCCCCGATATGGTTCTGGACTGGTACAAAGATGAGAATTATTCCCATGGTTTTATTGTCCCGTTGATTTCAGGATATTTTCTGTACACTCGTTGGGCGGAGTTGAAGGTTACTCCGGTAGCCCCAAGAAATGCCGGCTTGCTTGTAATTATATTCGGTTTCTTGCAGTTAATATTTGCTTGGCTTGGATCGGAATACTTCAGCATGCGTTCATCATTGATCGTGCTGCTGGTCGGTTTTATTCTTTATTTTTGGGGTGCCTCGGTCCTCAGAGTCATTGCTTTTCCTGTCGCTTATCTTTTTTTCATGGTTCCAATTCCCTACATCATTTACGATGCGGTTGCTTTTCCCCTGAAACTCTTTGTTACCAAAGTATCTGTTGCCTTTTTGAAACTGGTTGGAGTGGTAGTATTGCGTGAAGGCAATATTATCATGTTTCCAACTACGACCTTGGAAGTAGCGGATGCGTGCAGTGGGATCCGCTCCCTAATTTCCTTGTTGGCACTTGCTGTTGCCTATGCCTTTTTTTTGCGCATCAAGCCATGGAAACGTGTGATCCTTATCTGCGCTGCGGTGCCTATTGCTGTTGCAACCAATGCCATGAGGGTCATCGTGACAGGTATTCTGGCTCAACACTGGGGAGAAAAGGCGGCTCAGGGTTTTTTTCATGAGTTTGCAGGCTTGGCAGTCTTTGGGGTGGCGATGGTGCTGCTGGTTTCCCTAGGCGTCTTCCTGAGCAGAGGACAGAAGACAGAGGACAGGGAACAGAAAACAGAGGACAGGGAACAGAAAACAGAGGACAGGGAACAGAAAACAGAGGACAGGGGCAGATTTGTTATTGTGTATATGCTGCTGATTGCCGCTGGGCTTTATCTGTATCTGCACAGCGACGTCACGGTCCCTATTAATAAACCGCTTGCCCAGTTTCCCGCCACTGTTTCAAAATGGCATATGACAGGAGAATCTTTCCTATCGGATGACGTGCAGCAGGTACTGAAGGCAACTGACGTCCTTTACCGACAATATACTGGCCCAAGCGGCAAGCGGGTCAGTCTCTATATCGGATATCATGGTGGTGGGAAAGGTACGGGTGAGATTCATTCTCCCAAACATTGTCTGCCGGGGAGTGGTTGGTATGAGTTGTCTTCGCAGAGATCGATGCTGGTTATGGAGGGGGAAAAGCTCAACCTGGTTCGTGCCGTTTACCAGAAGGGTGAAAGTAAGGAGTTATTTCTTTACTGGTTTGTGGCGAAGGGAAGGACTGTGAACGACGAATATTCCCTCAAAATGTCTGAAATAACCAACTCGCTGTTATACAGACGTCGTGACACAGCTTTTGTCCGCATTTCGATACCGTTTGATACAGATGAACGTGGATCATTGGAAACAGGAGAACGTTTTATAAAGGATTTCTATCCAATAATAAAAATGTATTTACCCAAATAACGTCTTTCAAAATTTGTACTTGCCAAATTGGTATTTATACCGTAATAGTGCTTGGACAATTTCAATAGGAAATTTTGCCAATTCCTGATTTGCATTATAAACAACAAAAAAGCAGTAGACGATAATACTAAACCATTCGCGAGAGTGGGACGGAAAGCCTATAGGGTCTCTTCGAGACAGCCGGGTCGCCGAAATGCTTATTTCACAAGTATTGGCGATCCGGCTTTTTTATTGCCGTTCGAAATGAACAGGTTCTATGCGCAGTAGTTACAAAATTGTTAACAACCTGGTTATAGAGATTTTTATAATCATTCATGTCATATCCCCTCTACATTGTTTTATAAAAACTTCCCCAGCAGTTTCCCTCACACACCACGATAACAATAGCAGCGTTTGCAGTGATATGTTGACCACAGTCGGTGAATGCTATTGGGAAGTTAGGTATTGGTTTTATGGCTACCGCAAGATGGCGTCATATAGCGTAGTTAATCATCAACTGCAGCAGAAGGGTGATAGAACAAAAAGTTCTTTTGAATGGGCAAACTATTCATAAAATATAGAATAATTTCATGTTATTTGCCTGTCGTTTATGGCATGAAACCTATGTTCCTGAGTTTGATTGGGGCTTCCTTCTGTGAAATCACTATTAATATTATCGCAATAATTGATATTTGTGATTCCAATCACACCCATAAATACGGATTTTTGAGATAACAGAACTACATAAATAGTGGTAGACGATAATACTAAACCATTCGCGAGAATGGGACGGAAAGCCTATTGGGTCTCACTGAGACAGCCGGGTCGCCGAAATGCCAAACACAGGTATATGGCGCCCGGTATTTTTTTGTGAGCATTTAAAAGAGCCGGGTTGTGGTGAACACACAATTTGGCTCTTTTTTTTCAGTAGTTAGGAGAAAAAAATGAAACCGGCAAATCAAATGAAAAAATGGCAAATCTTCCAGTTTAGAATATTTTTGTACATCATGGTTGCTTGGATTGGTTTTCAGGGCATCCAGTCCACATGTTATGCCTATGATGTGACGTTAAGTTGGGTTGCTGATTCAGATCCGACCGTTATCGGATACAAAGTGTATTATCAGCAGGGTTCCACAGCGGTCCCATTTAATGCTTCCGGGGCTGTAGAAGGGCCTTCGCCGATTGATAACCATGCCTTGACCACAGCAACGGTCAGCGGTCTTGATCCGAATAAGGCTTACTATTTTGCTGTTACAAAATATTATTCGACAGGAGAGGAAAGCCCATATTCTAATATTGTTGATGTCCCTGAAGGTTTTGCTCCGACTGTCTCGATTACTTCTCCGACAAATAATGCCTCTGTCAGCGGGATTGTGTCGGTTGCAACCGAAGCTTTAGACAATGTTGGAGTGACTAATGTCGAAATCTATGTAAATGGACAGTTGTTGACAACGGAAGCCACTGCACCATATCTATTCTCTTGGGATACCTCTGGACTTGCCAGTGGTGTATATAATATTACAGCCAAGGCCTATGATGCTGCCGGTAATGTTGGTAAGTCGGTCGAAGTTTCAGTTAACGTGGTTAGTGACTCAATGCCACCCACGGTATCAATAACGGCTCCTTTCAATAATGCTACGGTGAGTGGTCTGGTGCCGGTTTCTATAAGCGCCGATGATAATATTGGCGTAAGCAAGGTTGAGTTGTATGGAAATGGGGTGTTGTTGTTTGTATCAAACGTACCCCCATATAATTATTCCTGGAATACTGCCGCAGTCTCCAATGGCAATTACATCCTGTCTGCTAAATCCTATGATGCTTCCGGTAATATCGGCCAATCAAGTGATGTGGCGGTATCGGTAATCAACGACACCGCAGCTCCATCTGTCGCGATAACATCACCGTACAGCAATGCCACGCTTGGTGGGACTGTTGTGGTAAATGCCAGTGCCAGCGATAACATCGGGGTGAGCAAAGTTGAGTTCTATCTGAACGGGATACTTAAGTCTACAGCAACTACCGCACCTTACAACTTTAACTGGGATACTACCACGACAGTTAATGGTGCTTATTCACTGTCTGCCATGGCCTATGATGCGTCTGGCAACATCGGTCAGTCCCCCAATGTAGTGGTAACAGTAGACAACGTAACAGTAAGCAACGATACCACAGCTCCAATAATCGCAATTACCGCTCCGTACAGTAATGTTACTGTCACTGGGACTGTTTTGGTAACCGCCGTTTCTTTCGACAATGTTGGGGTGAGTAAAGTAGAATTCTACCTGAACGGAGTACTTACATCTTCGTCAGCTACTGCACCATACAGATTTAGTTGGAATACTGCTATGGTAACAAATGACGCTTATGCTCTTACTGCTAAAGCCTATGATGCAGCAGGAAACATCGGGAAATCCTCAACAGTGACAGTTACGGTCAATAACCCTGTATCAGATACAACGCCACCTACAGTCAGCGCCTTCACTGCCCCTTCTTCTGCTTATACGCTTTCCGTACCGGTCAGTAGTTTTTTAGCAACTGACAATGTGGGGGTTACCGGTTACCTGATCACTGAAAGCGCCATTGCGCCATCTTCTGGCTCGGTCGGATGGTCTGCAAGCGCGCCGTCAGGTTATACGTTCACCACGACAGGTACAAAGACCCTTTATGCCTGGGCCAGGGATGCCGCCGGCAACATATCGGCAGCAAAGACAGCTACGATAGTTGTCAGCATCCCGAAAACGGTCAGCCAGGATGTAATGGTGCTGGACTCATCGACAACATTTCCAACGATTCAGGATGCCTACAACACGGTACCCGAAAATGGAACTATCGCTGCCAAGGATGTTACCTTGAGCGAAGATCTTAATTTCAACAGGGCGGTCAACGTTAACCTGGATGGCGGCATGGATGCCAGTTTTCAATCAACCACAGGAACTACAGCCGTAAGCGGCGTAATCAAGATCAGCAAGGGTAAAGTTGTAGTCAGCAAGATCGTAGTCCGCTAAAAACTTCATCAATTCATAGTAAACAAAATCCCCAGACTCTCCGTGATAAGGAATGACTGGGGATTTTGTTTTTTTGGGGAAGTTTCCTGATTTTAGGCGACTTTTTTGAATTTAGAATAAAATTGATTGGTTAGCAGGATATATTTATTCTCCAGTATTTCAATTAGTTGATCTCTTTCCAACCTGTTCAGAATCCTGGTAACAGTCTCCCGGGAGATTGAAGCATAATTTGCAATCTGTTGGTGCGTCAATTTTACGTTGATTATTATGCCGCGGCCATCCTTTACCCCGTAAATTTCCTGCAGTCTATCAAGCACAGCCATCAAGCGTTGTTCGGCATTGTCTATGCTGAGTATCCTGATCATTGCCCAGGAATCTCTCAGGCGCTCGCAAAGCAGGTCAATGACCTTGCTGCGAATTCCTTCACTACTCAACAAGTGCTGCTCGAAATCATTTTTGGAAAGAAAGCCGATGACCGAATCTTCATGGGCGATGACGGTTGCCGGAGACGTCTTGCCGTCTAGCAGGGACATCTCTCCGAAGAAGTCATTCTTTTTGTGGATGGTGATTATCTGTTCCCTGCCATCCTCGTATACCTTGGCAACACGTACCTTCCCTGAATAGACAAGATACATGTAGTTGGACGTGTCCTCCTCGTAAAGGACAACCTGGTCCTTTGAGTAATGCTTGATCTTTATGAATTGTTCTATTTGGGCGGTTTCTTCGTGATTAAGTTCTGAAAAGAAAGGGACGTTCTTGATGATGTTCACAGCCGGTTTGCGATGATGAGCCAGTTTAATGATCATGTCGTAACCCCCCTGTCATAATCGTAATGCATTGAAAATAACCTTAACATGTTTTTTAATAAGAGACAATGCGTGTAGGTATCACGTTGGTTGCATATTAAACAGGAAATAATGTAAGATGTGTCACAAAACTATAGATTCATTCTGATTAGATTGTACAAATCAAACAAATTGCCTCCTGAAATTTTAAGAGATTTATATAACCCAACTCACATTTTGAAAGGAATTATTACATGCAACATGATCGTATAGTCTCCGTAGTCGGTCTCGGGTATGTCGGCCTGCCGGTGGCCGTTGCTTTCGGCAAGGTACGGCAAACAGTCGGGTTTGACATCAACCGCACCAGAATCAAAGAGTTGCAGGAGGGGGTTGACCGGACCGGCGAGGTTGCAAGGGAAGATCTGCAGGCTGCTGATATCCTCTTTACTGATACGTTCGAAGAGCTTGCAACAGCTGATTTCCATATCGTGGCCGTGCCGACGCCGGTGGACGAGGCCAATCAGCCCGATCTGACCTTAATGTTCAAGGCGTCTGAATCGGTTGGCAAGGCCCTCAAGGCCGGTGATATCGTTGTCTATGAATCAACGGTATATCCTGGTGTGACAGAGGATTTGTGCGTACCGATCCTGGAGCGTGTATCCGGCCTCAGGAACGGCCGGGATTTTACGGTTGGCTACAGCCCGGAACGGATCAACCCCGGGGACAAGGAGCATACCTTCACCAAGATCAGGAAGGTTGTTTCGGGCCAGGATGCCGAAACCCTTGAGATCGTGGCCAAGGTTTATGAATCGGTTGTGACGGCCGGTGTGCATCGAGCCACATCCATCAAAGTGGCCGAGGCCGCCAAGGTGATCGAAAATACCCAGCGTGACCTGAATATTGCGTTGATGAACGAACTTGCCCTGATCTTCGACCGTATCGGTATCGATACCAACGAGGTTCTGGAGGCGGCTGGCACCAAATGGAATTTCCTCAAGTTCAAGCCCGGTTTGGTCGGGGGGCATTGCATCGGCGTAGACCCTTACTACCTGACCCACAAGGCGGAAAAGATCGGCTACATTCCCCAGGTGATTTTGGCAGGGCGCCGGATCAACGACGGCATGGGGAAATTCATTGCCCAGCGCGCGGTCAAGGAGATGATCAATGCCGGTCACAATATCCTTGGGTGTACGGTTACGGTACTGGGGCTGACCTTCAAGGAAGACTGCCCGGATCTGCGCAATTCCAAGGTGATCGACATAATACGCGAACTGGAGGATTACGGCATCAAGATCCAGGTCCATGACCCGCTGGCCGATCCTGGCGAAGCAGAGCACGAGTATGGTGTCAAGCTGGTTTCTCTGGAGTCTCTCAAGCCGGCTGCTGCCACTGTGGCCGCAGTGCCGCACAAGCTGTACCGGGAGTGGTCGCCGCAAGAGGTCGCACGTATGATGGGTGAACATCCGGTTCTGATTGATGTAAAAGGGATTTATGACCAACGTGCTATGGCGGCTGCGGGAGTCAGGGTATGGAGGTTGTAGGCAGGGGCTAAGTCCCTAAGATATCGATCTGTGAAGCTGCGAGATCCTGATTACAGTTTAATCGGAGAGGAATTGATTTTGATAACATATGATACAGTTCGGAAACAGTTGCGAGAACAACCCAGGACATGGCTGGTAACCGGGGTTGCCGGATTCATCGGTTCCAACCTGCTGGAACATCTGCTCCGCTTGGATCAGAAGGTAGTGGGACTTGATAACTTTGCCACTGGCAAACAAAGCAACCTGGATGAGGTTGGCCAATTGGTCACGCAAGACCAGTGGCGGCGTTTCAGCTTTGTCGAGGGAGACATTCGATCTTTAGCCACATGCCATGAGGTATGCCGGGATGTGGACTATATTCTGCACGAAGCTGCACTTGGCTCTGTGCCGCGTTCCATCGAGGACCCGATCACCAGTAACGAAAGCAATGTGAGCGGTTTTCTGAACATGCTTGTGGCGGCACGTGATGCCCGGATAAAACGTTTTGTCTACGCTGCCAGCAGTTCTACCTATGGCGATCACCCCGGACTGCCAAAGGTAGAGGATAGGATTGGCAGACCGCTTTCGCCCTATGCGGTCACAAAGTATGTGAATGAGCTGTATGCCGAGGTTTTTGCAAATATTTACGGGATGGAAACTGTCGGACTGCGCTATTTTAATGTGTTCGGGCCGCGCCAGGACCCTCAGGGAGCCTATGCCGCAGTCATCCCCCGCTGGATCAAGGCCCTGATCAAAGGTGAGACAGTTTTCATCAATGGCACCGGCGAGACCAGCAGGGATTTTTGTTATGTCGAGAACGTGATCCAGATGAATCTGCTGGCAGCGACCAGCTGCGTTCCAGAGTCTATCAACCAGGTTTACAATACTGCAGTAAATGCCCGCACCAGCCTCAATGAGCTTTTCAGCATGCTGCACTCTCGCCTGCTTCCCCATTTTGCGCACCTCAAGGAGTGTAGCCCGATTTATCAGGATTTCCGCAAAGGTGACGTACTCCATTCCCAGGCGGATATCGGCAAGGCGGCCAGGTTGCTTGGCTATGCTCCGACCCATAAGATTGATGAGGGCCTCGATGCGGCGCTATCATGGTACATGGAAAATCTCGCCTGATGGCGATCATCTTGCAAGAAGAGCTGACTGAATAAATGACAGGTTTCGAATGATAAGCATTGGTCACATGGTAATCTCGATAATTGCGATCACGGCACTGATGGCCTTGGCAGTCCATTCCATCTACAGAGACCGTTCCTGGACGGGTTTGTTTTTATGCTCGGCTCTGGTTGTGACCGCTCTTATAGAATTATTCGACTTGTGTTCGTTGGCGGTGTCGGCCGATGCCGTGGCCTGGAAAAGGTATGCCCTTTTCGGTGAAGGATTTCTTCCCACTGTCTGGATACTCTGTAGTCTGACATACGCCAGACAAAGGGGCCCGTGGAAGATCGGTTGGCCTCTTCGGATCGTGATAGTTCTTACCGGCCTGTTCATCGTGGTCTCCTGCGCGGTCCCTTTCAAAACCTTATTTTATGCACCTGATTTTCCGGTTGAAAAGTTGCTGTTTCTGGGTACAGCCGGATTTTACTTTTACATCGGCATCATGTTCAGCCTGGTTTATTCCCTCGTGAATTTCGAGGCAACTCTTGCCAATGCGTCACCAGAAGCCCTTTGGAAAATTAAGTTGGATGTCATCGGCCTCGGCACCATTCTTACCGTTCTGGCCTTCTATTACAGTCAGGCTCTGTTGTACCGCACGATCAACATGAATTACACGCTGCTCCGGTCCTTCATGTATATCGTTGCTGCTGCCATGATCGCCTATTCACGCTTGTGCCGGCAAGGCACGGTCCGCATTCTGGTTTCCCGTCAGACCGCCTTCAAATCATTTGTTCTGTTGGTTGTCGGAATCTATCTGGTTATGATCGGCCTCCTGGGAGAGGGGATGCAGTACTTCGGCACGTACTTCCCGCGTACCGTATCCATATCCGTTGCTTTTTTATGCGGCATTGCACTATTGCTTCTGCTCCTCTCCGAGAGGACGCGGCGAGAGATCAAGGTTATTCTGCATAAAAATTTCTATCAGCATAAACATGATTACCGCACCCAGTGGCTTCGTTTTACCGAGCAGCTTTCAACTTCCCAATCCGGAGATCAATTGCTGCAGCGGATTCTATCCGCATACTGCGAGATCTTTGGAATCAATGGGGCCACACTTTTTCTTTATGAGGAAAATCATGGCGGTTACTGCATGGCGGCATTATATCATGCGGAACCGATTCAGGAAGTTATCACCTGTGATAACTCATTGATTAGATTCATGAAGGAACGTGCCTGGGTGGTAAATACCAAGGATGATAATCCGGAAATAACAGCCGAGAATTCCCGTTTTTTCGGAAATAATGATATCTCGTTTGTCATACCGCTTTTTGCCTCGGAGCAGCTTGAAGGTTTCATCGCCTTGGGGAAAGTTATTAAGAGCAATGAAGTATACATTTACGAAGACTATGATTTGATGAAAACCATAGCAAGACAGGCTTCACTGGCAATTCTCCACCAGCGTCTCTCCGAACAGATTACCCATGCGCGCCAGATAGAGGCTGTAGGCAAGGTTTCGACATTTGTTGCCCATGATCTGAAAAATCTCGTGTCGAACCTGTCACTGATCGTCGATAATGCGGCCAAGTATATTCACAACCCTGATTTTCAGAAGGATATGCTGGTGTCTTTGGATAATACGGCCGGCAAGATGCGGGCTTTGATCGGAAAATTGAAGAATCTTGGTGAGCGGGATCTGTTGAACATCCAGACAGTAAATCTGCTGGACCTGGCAGAGAAAACCGCCAAGATGATCAGCGGAGCCAGCATCACCATAACCGGCACGCCGGAGAAGGTGCTTGTCGACGAGAATGAAATCCAGAACGTTATCATGAATCTGCTGATCAACGGAATCGAGGCTTCCGGGCCCGATGAACCGTTGATGGTCGAAGTCGGCGCAGTCGATTCGCCCTTCATAAGTGTAGCGGACCGAGGTTGTGGGATGTCGCCCCATTTTATCCGTACGGAACTTTTCAAGCCATTCAGGACTACCAAGAAGCAGGGCCTGGGAATCGGGCTTTATCAATGCCGGCAAATAGTTGATGCGCATGGCGGCCGGATGGAGGTCAGCAGCTCCGAAGGGCAAGGTTCCGTATTCACAGTATGGTTGCGTGGAGTGGAAAACAGAGAGCAGGAGAGGGTGGGAACTGTTTCACCGTGTCATGAAAAAGCCGTGCTGAAAAGCCTTGAGACTCCGTGACGTAAACCGGGAGGAAATGTGGAAAAACTTTTGATCATCGATGATAGCCAAGATATTCGTCAGCAACTGAAATGGGGTTTGGGGGATGAGTACTCGGTGCTGCTGGCTGGGGATGTGAACGAAGGCCTCAGCATCTTCAAGAAGCATCAGCCCAGCGTGGTAATCCTGGATTTGGGGCTTCCGCCGCACGAACACTCGTCGGTAGAGGGGTTTCGCTGTCTGGCCGAGTTGATGGAGTTGAATCCGAACACCAAAATCATCATGCTTACCGGCAATGACGAGCGGGAAAACGCCATGAAGGCGATGCAGATGGGCGCCTATGATTTTTACGCCAAACCCCCTGTTCTGAACGAACTCAAGGTAATCATAGGGCGTGCTTTCCATGTTGCCAGCATAGAAGAGCAAAATCGCTCATTGCAACGTGCCATGGAAGTGAAGTCGTCGGATAGCGGCGGGATGCTGGGGCAATGTCCCGAGATGCAGGCAGTTTTTGCAACAATCCGGAAAGTAGCGGTCTCCGATGTCCCGATTTTTATCACTGGAGAAAGTGGTACGGGCAAGGAACTGGTGGCTCGGGCCATCCATGAGGCAAGTTTCCGTAAAAAAGGACCGTTTATACCGATAAACTGTGGGGCAATACCGGAGAATCTTCTCGAGTCCGAGTTTTTCGGCCATGAACGGGGAGCGTTTACCGGCGCCAATGCAACTGTACAAGGGAAATTGCAGTATGCCCACAAAGGAACGCTCTTTCTTGATGAAATTGGCGAATTACCTGTCAATCTTCAGGTAAAGTTGCTTCGTTTCCTTCAGGAGGGCATTATCCAAAGAGTGGGTGGCCGTGATGATATTGCTGTTGATACGCGGACGGTCTGCGCCACAAACATTGATATTGCCAAAGCGATCACTGATGGGAGCTTCCGGGAGGATCTTTACTACCGGGTAAGTGTCATAACGATCAATCTGCCTCCCCTTCGGGAGCGTGGGGATGATATCATGCTGCTCGCCCATTACTTTCTTCAGATGTACAATAGCGAGCACAAGAAAAAGATACGGAGATTCAGTTCATCAGCAGTTTCTTTTCTCAAATCCCATGACTGGCCCGGCAACGTGCGCGAATTGAAAAACCGCCTGCAACGGGCGGTTATCATGAGCGACGGCGCCAGCATCAAGCCAGAGGATCTTGGTTGTGAACAGAAGATGGAGGACCAGCAGCAGTCGCCCTACGGAATCGTTTCCCTGCGGGAGGCCCGCAACATTGTTGAACGGGATTTGATCGGGGCTGCCATCGAGCGTCATTCTGACAATATTCTGAAAGCGGCCGAAGAGCTTGGAGTGAGCAGGCCGACATTATATGACCTGATGAAGAAACACGGCCTCAAAAAAGATTGGCATACTTCGGAAGCTGACTGAGATAACCTAGTATGCCAATGAGTTGCCGACGCTGCAAATGTTAGCGGACAATCACGCGCAGGTTTTTCAAGCTGACCTTGTAGTTGCCCATTGTCGCGATAGGTATCGGACATGTCGGTAATCTTAGCATAAAACCATCCACCGCCACGTGCGCTGCCCTTTTTGCGGGGTGCTTTGTACACTCCGTCCTGATTGTTGTCATTGAATGCGATGACATGCTTTTCTTCTTTAACCATTGCGGATACCTCCTGGTGATATGTTTATGAAAGCTCTCTGCGCTGCTGTAATTTTTGCAATCTTACTAATTGCCGCAGTAGTCATATTCCGCTTGTTTCGCCGCAAACAGCGCTTGCTCGAAGAAGTGGAAGAGTGCTTTAGCGCCACATTCGAACAGGCTGCCGTTGGTATGGCTCACGTAGCCATCGACGGTACCTGGCTCCGTGTCAATTCCAAGCTTTGCGATATCACAGGCTATAGTCGAGATGAATTGATGGGGCTCACGTTCCAGAAAATAACTCACCCCGATGATCTTGCTGCCGACTTGGAGAGTCTTCACCTGATACTCGATGGTAAGATCCAAACTTGTTCCATGGATAAGAGGTATATACGTAAAGACGGCAGTCCTGTCTGGATTTGCCTGACTGTCTCGCTGGCACGGGACCAGAAAGGTTTCCCCAAATACTTTATAGCGGTTATCAAGGATATATCTGATCGAAAGCTGGCTGAGAGTGAACTGGATCGGTACAAGGAGCATCTTCAGGAATTGATAAAGGAAAGGACCGACGAACTGTCTAGTGCTGAAGAGCGCTTTAGACTTTTTTTCAAGAATAGCATTGCCGCGATGCTGATAATCTCGTCTGAAGGTGAAATGTGCGAAGTTAATCCGGAGGCCTGCCGGCTCTTTCAGATCAATGAGGCGGATTTTCGCTTTTTAAAGCTGGAAGATCTGATCGATCAAACTGATGCGAGGTTTAAGGAGGCCCAGAAATCTTGTGCTGATAATGGAGTGTTTTATGGCGAGTTGACATTGAAACGAAACGATGGGACTTCATTTCCTGCCCTGGTGTCGTTGGCCGTATTTCATGAACCCAGCGGGATTGGTCAGTCGAGCATGGTGATTCGCGATGTTTCCGACCAGAAAAGGACCGAGGAGGCTTTGCGAGCCAGTGAAGCCCAACTCAAAGAGGCTCAGCAAATCGCGCACATCGGCCATTGGGAACTCAATTTCATGACTGAGACAGTGACCTGGTCGGATGAGATCTACAATATTTACGAAGTCGATCCCGATAAATTTGAAGCATCTTTTGATACGTTTTTCAACCTGCTCTCCCCAATGGAAAGGGAAAAAGTCGGCCGTGCCGGTATTGATACGGAACTGAACAAGAATCCCTACGATATCGTTCATCGTTTCAATTTTCCTGGAGGCCGCATAAAGTATGTTCACGAAACCTGTCAGAATTTTTTTGACGAAACCGGCAAGTTGATTCGTTCCGTAGGCACTGTTCAGGATATTACAGCCAGATGGATTACGGAGGAAAGACTTCGCCAATTATCACGGGCAGTAGAGCAGAGCCCGGTGTGTGTCGTCATCACCGATCTGGAAGGTATCATTAGCTATGTAAATCCGCGGTTTTCCGAATTGACCGGCTACAGTTATGACGAGGCGCTTGGCCAGAATCCGAGGATATTGAAATCACATATTACACCAAAAGAAACATTTGTTGAGCTTTGGAAGAATCTCAAGGCTGGTACTGAATGGCGCGGAGAATTTTGCAATAAAAAGAAGAACGGTGAATATTACTGGGAAATGGCCTATATATCCCCGGTAGTCGATACGCAGGGGAACTCTACACATTTCGTGGCAGTAAAAGAGGATATTACAGCCAGGAAGCTTGCTGAGGTAGAATTAAGGGAGCTTTCTCTCTCGGATGATTTGACAGGTCTCTCTAACCGGCGCGGCTTTATGCATCTTGCCAAACAGCAACTCAAGGTTTCTGACCGGAATCGTAAGGGGCTGGTTCTGATCTTTGCGGATCTGGATAAGATGAAATGGATTAATGATACCTTTGGCCATGGTGAAGGTGATCGGGCCTTGGTAGATACCGCCGGTATTTTAAAGAGCTCATTCCGGGTTTCCGACATAATATCACGGCTTGGCGGGGATGAATTCGTTGTCCTTTCCGTTGAGGCGCCGGAAAAATCCGAAGAGCATATCATGGACCGGTTGCAGGAAAACCTGCAGGCACATAACATGGAGGCTGGTCGCCCTTATAAGCTTTCGATCAGTTTCGGAATAACCACTTATAATCCGGAGGAACCTTGCACGCTTGATGAGTTGATCGAACGGGGGGATAAATTGATGTATGAACAGAAACAGAAGAAAAAATTGAAATCTGCCGGTTCCACTGCAACGATTGATTCCCGGCCTGCTGTTACAGATCGACCGCAGGGAGATGAACTTAGATAAAATATTATGACCGATAACGGCGGTCGTCAGGAAACAACGGCCGAAATGTTTGAAGTTGAGTCTCTCAGAAGAAGTTCAACTTCTGCGGCGGGAACGGGTTTGCTGAAGAGAAATCCCTGCATTTCGTCACATCCGAGTTCATTTAAGGTTTTCATTTGAAAATTGGTCTCAACGCCCTCTGCCACAAGGTGTAGTCCGAATCCGCGTGCTATGCCGACAATTGCGTGGATGATCGGGGAGATTCGCTTTTCCTCGGCCAGATCCTTGACAAATGATTGGTCAATCTTGATGGTGCTGATTGGAAAACGGCGCAGGTAATTGAGTGAAGAATAGCGGGTACCGAAATCGTCTATTGAGATGCGTACACCGCGGTCGCGCAACAACCTCATCTTGTCGATTACGCCGGATACATCCTGCAATAGCAGGTTTTCAGTGATTTCTATCTCCAGAACATTGGCTGGCAGGTTGAATTTTTTGATGTTGCAGGCAATTCGTTCGACGACGTCATTGCGGTCGAATTCCAATGGCGAGACATTTACCGAGATACGCAGATCATCCATCCCCATTTCACGCCATTTGGCCATTTGGCCGCACGCCTCGGCCAGTACCCAATCCGTAATGTCACAGATCAAGCCTGCTTCCTCCGCCATGTCTATGAAGCTGGACGGATTCAACAGACCGTGTAACGGATGCCTCCATCTGATCAGCGCCTCAAGTCCGACGATCCTGTCTCCGCTAACGCTTATTTGCGGCTGGTAGTGTAATTCGAATTCAGATTCCTGAATGGCTTGACGCAACTCGTTCTCCAGGCTGATGCGTTCGTGGTAACAGGCGTTCATCTCAGCCGAAAAAAACATATAGTCGTTCTTGCCGTTGGCCTTGACCTTATACATGGCAATATCGGCATTTTTCAGCAGCACATCTGCATTGTCTCCATCGCGGGGATAGACGGCTATGCCGATACTGGCCGTTGCCCGGAATTCCTGGCCGCGTACATAAAACGGTGCTTTAAGTTCGTCCAGAATCTTCTCGGCAATGATGCTTGCATCTTCGGCATGGAACAGATCCGGCAGTAGTACGGTAAATTCATCCCCACCCTGGCGGGCAAGGGTGTCGCCGGCTCTCATGCAGTTGCGCAGACGCAGCGCCACGTTTTTTAAAAGCTCATCACCTTCAGCATGGCCGTGGGTATCGTTCACAAGCTTGAAGCGGTCGAGGTCGATGAACATGACACCAACAAGTCCACCATATCGCGTCGACTGGGTAATGGACAGATCAAGGCGGTCCTTGAACAACCTTCGGTTCGGCAGATGAGTAAGATGATCGTGAAGTGCCTGGAAACTGATGGTCTCCTCGGCAATTTTACGCTCGGTTATATCCCGAGCTACGCCATATGTGCCCATAAAGTGCCTGGTCAGTGAATTTTGCTGGTCACTGCTGTCGTCATAGACGCCCATGGCGCTCAACATGGCTACGATGTGGCGGCTCTCGAAATGCCTGTAGTTGTTGTTTTTACATTTAAGACGAACTTCCACATTCGTGGTGGCGCGGTTGTCGCTACGTCGTTCTGTGAAGGCGTATTGGGCCTGATCCACATCTTCATCATGGACAATGGTGGTGTATTTGCATCCTATCAGTTCGCCACGCGAATAGCCCAGAAGCGATTCAACCCTGCCATTGATAAACATGAAGCAGCCTTTGGGGTCGAGCGTGTAGATCAGGTCCGGGGAGTTTTCGACCAGGAACCTGTGAAGTCGCTCGGATTGTTCTAGCCGGGCCGTCATCAGGGCATGACTGCGCTCCAGCCTACTACGATGCAGGGCATTATCAACCTTGTGCTGGATCTTATCCAACTCGCTTGGTTTGCGCACGAATTCCACGACGCCGTTGCGGAGCGCACGTATGGCGGAGTCGATGCTTTCGTCCGCGCTGACCATGATCACGGCTGTTGGTTTCTTGAACTTAGTGATCCACTCCATCACGTCCAAGCCGGAAATATCCGGAAGATTTATGTCCAGGAGGACAAGGGCTATTTCCTGAGACTTGAGTATGGCTATGGCATCACTGCCGGTCGAACATTCCAGTATTTCCCGGCCCACTCCATCCAGTAGCAGGCGCAAGCTGGAGCGGATCCGGGCCTCATCGTCAACGATGAGGATTCGTTGTGGTTGTTCAAACCATTCCGGCGATGGGTTGAACTTGGTCCAGGAAAAAAAATTCATTTTTTAACCACCTTGGGCTGCGGCAATAGAATAACGAAGCTTGTCCCTTTTCCATCCTGGCTTTGGCAGGTAATATGGCCGCCGAGACGTTCCACCAGTGAGGCAACAATTGATAATCCGATTCCTGAATGCCCTGGCCGTCTGTTGGGTGCCAAGGGCTGAAAAAGACACTGCATGACCTCGTCAGGCAGGCCTGGGCCGTTGTCGCTGACCTTTATTTCAATGTAATCACTGTTGTCACGGGAGATATTGCCTCGTGTGGAAATGACAAAACTGCCACCTGCAGGCATTGCCTCGGAACCGTTCTTCCAGAGGTTGAACAGAATTTGCTTGAGACTGTCACGGTCACCTGTGATTGATGGGAGATCGGGGTCTAATGATTTTTCGAGTGTTATGCCGCAACTGGAGAACAGGGATTCGCCATAAAGCGCCAGCATGCCTTCGATAACTGCATTGACGTTGAACGAGGCGGCAACGGGAGGAATATCAGCCAGGTCACTCAAGCGCCGCACGATAAGCGCTACCCGGTCAATTTCCTCTCTGAGGATGTCCAATTCCTGTTGTACGCCTATTTCGTCCGGCAACTTGTTGCTGACGATCTTCAAATAGTTTTTTATGATGCCCAAAGGGTTGCCGGCCTCATGGGCGACTTTGCGAGCGTGTTGTTCAAAGCGGTTGGTCAATGCTTCCTCAAGTTTCTGATCTCTTGTTCGCAGTTCCCGACAGTTTTCGATGCTGGCTGCCGCCAAGCTGGCGAAATTTGTAATCCATTCAAGTTTAGAGAGCATCCGGGCGTATTGGGGGGCATTCAAGCCATAGGCCATAACGCCTATTTGGTTGTCGTGGACGCACATGGGGACATATAGTACTCCGTCACACCCAAGTGAGCGTGCTATCTGGACATCAACCAAAGAAACGGCAGACGGCCGTTCAGCGTCGAATGTTGCGTGCGGTATGTTTTTCATGATAACGGTGGCAGCGAGGCTTTGCTCTGAATCAAGGGCGATTTCTACCTGTTGCAGCAAATCCGGTTGCCCGCTGACATGTGGCCCGGAAAGGACATTCTTGCCCGGTTGTACCAGAAGAAATGCGAGCCGCCCAAGGCCAAAAAGGATTCGGGCAGATTCGCGTACGGCCAAAAGAATTTCGGATTCGCTGTAGAGGGCTGACAGGTTCTGCTGCATGGAATGCATCATGGCCATGTCTTGTACTGCAGCTTCCATACGGGAATATGCCAACTCATTGCCGCTCGGTTTTGATCTGAAGCATTCATAGGGAGTGGCGGGTGAGGGGAGGGTTTTGGTAAGATCGGTTTCTCCGATGTCGAGAGCGGCTGCAAGCATGGCGACACGATCGGAAGATAGCTGCATAATTATAGCAGTATCGGCCAGGCTGATATTTAATATCGATTTGATCAATGAGAGGCCAACATCATCTTCATCAGGTGGTTGGCCTGTTTTGGCATAGCTGTCGGCAATTAGGTGGGCAGACCATACGATTTGACTCAAGGAGTCGGCGTGAACGATTTCGTTGGCAGGTTTGTGGTGGAAAAGCACTGCATCTGCCATGAATGAGGATAGTTTCCATTGATCGACCAACCAGGCGCCTACTGCGGCATGGTTGGTCCCCAGTAACGGCTCTTCAATGTCGTGAAGCGCGATCTCATCACTGCTCCAGCCAAGCAGGACGCCGTAACGTTCCCCCATTCCTCCCAACAACAAGAGCTGGCCTATGTCGTGCATCAGGCCGGCAAGATAGGCCTCTTCGGCGTCTGGGTATTCAATATGGGTTGCGATTGCATGGGCTATTTCGGCAACCCTCAGGGAGTGGCCCCAGAAGCCGGTCAAATTATATCTAAGGTCACCTGCCGAACGGGCGAAAACACTCTGGATGGCAAGGCAGGCAGCTATGGTCCGCATGAGTCGCGTTCCAAGAGCGACCAAACACTGATCAAGACTCTTTATTTCAGCGCCGCGCCGTAAAGCCGGTGAGTTGGAAATAGTAAGGACTCGGGCACTCAGCGCCGGATCCTGGCCGACCAGTTTTGCCAACTCCGTCATCGAGGCATTATCATCATCCACCACACTCAGAAATCTTAGCAATATCTGGGGCATGGATGGCAATTGGATCGATTCGATTGCATCTAGAACCGCTCCGGGAATCTGTTGCAATCAAGCCTCCCTTGTGATGAGTTTGTGATGGTTGCCAGAAAGTACTACTTTGTACATTGTTAAACAATACTTATAAAAACAAACCAAGATATAAATCTTTATTAGCATATCACCCTTAATTAACCGTAGTCAACGGGTTTTTTGCGCAATTACTGTAAAATTATTTGATTTTTATGGAGTTGACACGTATTTGTAAAGCAACTCGAACTTAAATACAGTAGAGAGATATATAAATCAAACACTAAATTGTTGAAGCAAACTAGGAAGAAGAGAGTTGGTTAGTCCATCCAAAGCTGTATTTACCTATTAATATTCCGATAACTTCCGATATTTCTGGACACAGCGCTCGGACTTGGGTTGATATTCCCCTGGGTTGAATATTGGTTGATTACCGCCATCTGTCCTGCCCGCAGTCTAACAAATAATTATACCGATAACTCTTGTTAACCTGTTTTGGTGTTGTTTCTGGAATTGGAACGGAGCTGCTATGGTTCTGGAACACCTTGAAATGGATTTTGCAAAAAATTTACACTTGCAAATATCGAGTGATTTATAAAAATTTTTCATATTGTATACAAAATTTTATCGTGCTATATGTTTACTGTTGAATTCAGATTTCTAAAGGTATATTGTCAGCACAAATCGTCATAAAAGGAGAAAAAAATGCCCGAATCTAGCCTCATTTCCGGTCTCTTGACTTTTGTCTTCGTATGTTGGTTCATGGTTGCCTGCCCTGTGGGATGCCTCTTCTTTTCGATCTTTTCCGACAGTATCAATATTAACGGCCCCTTTGAAAAAATCGGTGTTGCATTTACCAATCTGATTTTTATTCCACTGATAATGATCGGCAATATTATTGATGGCATCACATCTCCATTTGTCAGCCCTGAAATGAGAACAGCCATCAATAACCGCAACAATCTTAGGGCATAAATCTATTCGACTGAACTTGACTGCTGCGTTTACAGTCAAAATTAGGCTGCACTATCGTGCTGCTTGGTCGGTGTTCCCTGTGATGAGATCTTTAAATAGTTTCCGGTAGTTGTCACTAGTGCCTTTGTGTTATCTAAAAACCGGGTTCCCTGTCATGGGAATCCGGTTTTTTTATATCTAGTTATTGCCGTGGAAGTGATTTTTGTATAGAAGAATCAAAACATCTGGTTCAAGTATCGTCTTAATTTGGGAAAGATGTTTTCCTTTTCTTTGCTTGCGCCACTGAGCAGGCGGGTGTAATTTCAACTTGTTTACTGAGGTGAGCCCATGTATGAATCAACCGAACGCCCTGATTTGGCGGGGTATGCCAGTGTCAGTGCCCTGTCCCGTGGCAGAAAGTATAATGAGGAGTTCCGCGATAACCGGCCGGCCTTCGAGAGGGACCGGGACCGGATTATCCATTGTGCCGCTTTTCGGCGCCTTGAGTATAAAACCCAGGTCTTTGTTAATCATGAGGGTGATTATTATCGTACCCGTCTGACGCATTCACTGGAAGTTGCCCAGATAGGGAGGGCCATCGCCAGGAAACTACATCTGAACGAAGAGCTGACGGAGGCTTTGGCCTTGGCTCACGACTTGGGACACACCCCCTTTGGCCACACCGGGGAGACGGTTCTGGACCACCTGATGAGGGATCATGGCGGTTTCGAGCACAATCTGCAGTCCTTTCGTGTGGTGGATGAACTGGAAGAGCGTTACCCCGGTTTTAATGGCTTAAACCTGACCTGGGAGGTGCGCGAGGGGATAATCAAGCATGCCAGTCCCTACGATATGCCGCTCAAGACCATGGACGATTTTCTGCCTGGCGTGGTCCCGTCGGTGGAGGCCCAAATCATCAACTATGCCGACGAGATCGCCTATAACAACCATGATATTGATGATGGCCTGAAGTCCGGCTACATTTCATTGGAGATGCTGGGGAGGGTCGAGCTCTGGAAGCAGGTCAGCGGCGGAGTGCGCCAAAAATACCCGGATATCGATGACAAGCGCCTGGTGCACCAGACCATCAGCGCCCTGATCGGTCTCTTGATCAGCGACATCTGTGTTACTATATTCGCCAATCTGGAACGCTTCAACATCAACAGCCTCGCCGATCTCAGGCGGGTAAATAATCCGGTAGTCCACTTCAGCAACGATATTACGGCCCAAAACCTTGATCTGAAACGCTTCTTGTTCGACAATCTCTACCGGCATCACCGTGTGGATAAGATGCGGGTCAAGGCAGAGATATTTATTACTCGTCTGTTTGAAACCTACCTGCGTTACCCCAATCTGCTCCCTCCCAAATACGGGGGGCGTATAGAACGCCATGGTTTGGAGCGGGTGGTGTGCGACTATATTGCCGGCATGACCGACCGTTTTGCCCTTGACGAGTATAAACGGCTTTTTGAGCCATATGAACGGGTATGATATGAAAACTAGTGATGTTTCTTCAGAACAATACGATTTTTTCGCCTTTCTTTCGCGGATGCGCTATATCAGCCGCTGGGGCTTGATGCGCAATACGGTTCCGGAAAATATCCAGGAACACTCACTGGATGTGGCGGTGATTGCACATGCCTTGGTGATGATCCGCAATACCTATTTCAACGGTGACCTTGATCCGAACCGCGCCGCACTGTATGGCATCTTCCACGATGCCAGCGAGATCTTCACCGGCGACATGCCTACGCCGGTCAAGCATTTTAATCCCAATTTCAAACGTTCTTTTCATCAGTTGGAGGAACGAGCTCGGCGCAAACTTCTGGCCATGCTGCCGCCCGAACTGGCTCGTGAGTATGAGCCGCTTTTCTTTTTCGAGTCAGAGGAGGAATACGTCAGGATTGTCAAGGCAGCCGACAAGATCGCAGCGCTGACTAAATGTATCGAAGAAGAAAAATCTGGCAATCTGGAGTTTCGGCGGGCTGGTGCCGAGCATCTGGAATATCTCACTGCCAGTCGTTTGCCGGAAGTGCGTTATTTTGTCGAAAAATTCCTGCCGGGATACCGGCTGTCGCTGGATGAGTTGAAGCTGGGATGATTAAGGAAGTGAAACCGGCCAGAACCAAGTTTCAATGGATGCGTGGCAAGGTTGTAGAAAGTGTTATTCAGGGGAAGGCGGCCATAACTTACGGTGTGTAATGCGCACAACCTTCAGGGCTGTGCCGCCTATGCCAATGATGTCACCCGCCTGTATGGCATGCTGTCTGACAGGTCTGCCATTAATGATCGTGCCGTTAGTACTGCCCAGGTCCAGCAGCATCAATTCGCCATTTACCATTTGCACGGCTGCATGGCGCTTGGATGCCATGGGGTCTGTCACTACGAGGTCGGCGTCCTGTCTGCCAAGAACGCACGGGATTGATCCCGATAATGTCTGACCCTTTTGCGGACCGTCCAAGACCGACAACACCACCCTGTCTTCAGCGTAACCTCCCATCGGAAATCCGGTTGCCACTGAAGATGGTTGCCTGGTTGGCCTTCTCCGCAGCAAGCGCGCCATCTCTTCATGGTTGCTGGTGATCGAGTCCGTCGACTCTTGGGTGGTAAGAGTGCGGTAGATCAAGGCATTCACCGATTTTCCCCCACCTTGAAGGGCATATGCCAGCATCTGTTCATCTACCGGAAGTCCGGCAGCTTTACTGAATTCCGTATCGGAAAAATACGACATTCCCCGTGTCCCGCCCTTGAAGAAGAAAAAATTCAGCATCTGGCGTTGATCCAGGATAATAAGCGCGTCGGCAGCTTCCTGCCTGATCTGCTCCATGATCGCCCTCAGGTTGATCAGGTTGGATGGGCCTATGACGGTCGGTTTGTCCTGTAGATAGACCAGCAGGCATTTTAGAAGTACTGGATCGGTGGCGTGGATGGATATGGCGGCACTTCCATCATCCAGTTGTCCCAATTCGAGTAGCAGCTCGATGATGGAGAGCGGGCATGGTTTGTCGGCGACGATTTTTCCGGCTGCGTATGGGCGGCGATTAAAGAAATACAGGAGATATTGTGTGTCGCCTGATTCGATGGATATGAATCCGGTGTATTCCTTCTCGGCCAGACACAGGTCTCCGATAACCTTTTCCAATAACTCGCGAGAGAATGGTTGCGGTGCTGTAATGAGATTACCATCTGGTATCTTTTTATTTGTCATGGGCAAACCCGAGAAAAGGATTGTCAATGTGTCAAGATAACGACGTCGCTCGGCCTAGGCTACCATAAAGCTCTCAACGGCTGCTTCATTCATGTTGTTGACTACGGAAAGAACCTGCACGGTATCGTTGCAGCGGACATTGATCCGGCAGGTGGCAGAAGGTTCTGCTTTGGTGTAGCGCAGCAGGATGCGACAGGCCAGATCGAGATGTTCCTGTCCCTGCCGACCGGTGATGACACCCAGCGGCGTGTTGCCGTCCAGCCATGTGATGGCTGTTTCGCCGGGCTGAATGGCAGCTTCCAGCAGGTGATTGTCGGCTTCGCTGCGACCGATGATGGCTTTGGTACGGTCAGCGATGCGGAAGTGCCGGCCGATCTTGAGGAGACGAAAGTCTCGCAGGTTGAGTTCTTCGGAGTGGTCAAAGACGTCCTTGACCTTTGGGACAAAGGAAGGTTCGGTCAAAAGACAGCCGCCGGCAGGGCAGGGGTAATTTTTTACATCCAGGTCATCGGCCAGTTGTATTTGATCCTTGCGGGAACGTCCCTTGATAGCCAGCAGCTTATCCCGGTCAACCCACCCCTCACTTTCGGGGATGGTCGGATCGAAAAAATGGGCCGAAAGCGGACGCAAAAGCAAGCCTTCCAGGCCGCTTTCCCTCTCGATTACCCGCATGGTGTCGCGGCGCTGGCTCATTGGTCTCTGCCCAAGTACCTCGCCGGTGATAACAAAATCTGCACCACTCTCGGCCATGTACTCCTTGGCTTTGCGCAACAGGTAGATACGGCAGTCAACACAGGGGTTGAGTCCCTTGCCGTAACCGTGTCGCGGGTTGCGGAGTATTTCAAGGTAGTCAAGTCCCTTGTGCATGACCTTGATGGGGATGTCGAATTCCTGGGCAACGCGGACAGCTTCGGATTTGCAGCCAGTGTTTTTTCCGGTGCAGGTGCAGAAGGGGGAGGTGAAATTGAGAGCTTCCACTTCAATGCCCAGATCAAGCATCAGCTTGACTGCCAGAGTGGAGTCGAGTCCTCCGGAAAGGAGGGCGAGGGCCTTGCGTTTCATGTTTTAACTCCTGGGGCAGCATGGTGCGGCTCATCCGGATAGACAGGTGCCGTGCCACGATACCGATTTTTGTTTGGAAAGGCTAACACGGGAGCCAGAGGAAGTAAAGCAATGTATCCAGGATGGCGTCACGGGTTCAGTGTGTGTTTGATATTGCAGGCTGGATGTGTCGAGTCAGCATTATGACAGTGGGTGTTGGGTAACGGTATGTGGGCAATCTATTGCAGTCTGGAGTTGTGGCAAAATATGGAAGACGTTTAGTGAACGGTATTGACAGGTGTCGATATTTATTCGGAATTATATGGCTAAGGTTAGCCGGCGGCGCACAACAAGGCGCAGCCTTCTTCCAGGAAATCCCGTGTACTGCGTTTGTCCACAACCCAATAGAGATTGTCTTGACCCAGCAGGATGGCAACCGGTGTATCCAGGCTGATGGCATACATTTGGGCTATCGAGTAAAATGGGAACTTGGCGTACATGGTGGTCGGTCCTTCCGTGGCCAATGGTTAATGTGGTAGAGCTTATCCAGGATTTAGCATAAGACGTGCCAAATTTAAAAATAAATAATTACAGTGTGTTATGCTTGCGGTATCGTTTTGTTGACACGTGCAGGTGTCGAATGGTAAAAAATATGTCGAATATTTGACTTTCGAGGGTTTTTCCAACCATGCTGGACACGATTGCTATTCTGGAACGATTTTTTCAAGATGCAGCCTTACAGCTGATAATAGACCATGGCCGTGCTGTCGCCGGTCTGGCAGGGGCCATAGGAAGGGCGCTTGAGCTGCCTGGTGAAGATTTGGACTTCATTGATGAGGCAGCCATGCTGCATGACATCGGAGTCTGCCGTGTCCGGGCGCCGGAGATAGGCCTGCATGGCGAGTTTCCCTATATCATGCACGGCATTCTGGGGAGGGAGATCCTGGAAGCCCAAGGGCTGCCGCTACACGCCCTGGTTTGCGAGCGCCATATAGGTGTTGGCCTGAGCGTGACCGATATAATCTGCCAGGAGCTTCCACTCCCGCACCGGGCAATGCTGCCCATATCTGTGGCCGAAGAGATAATTTGTTTTGCCGATCTGTTTTACTCGAAAAGCCCCGGAAAGCTTGGGCAAAGAAAGTCGGTAGCCCATGTCCGCAATAAACTTGTCAGATTCGGTAACGAAAAGCTTCAAATATTTGACACATGGCACGAACGCTTTGGGGCGGTTTTGCTGTCAGGATAATAACCGGTTTGCAGGTCCCCACCCTTACACCAAAGCCTTGGCCTGTTTTGATGCATTATTTGTTGCTTTTCACAAGCCTATGCAGTAAAGTTACGCTCCATTTCCGGGACACCAACCCTCCTAGGTGGTTTCATTGCATCAGAACGCACCGACAATAGAAAACTTTCGCGCTCAAATCGACAGCATCGATAACCGCATCGTTGATCTGCTTAACGAGCGTTCGCGCCTGGTGATCGAGGTAGGCAAGCTCAAATCGGGCAGCAATCTGGAATTTCACGTGCCTGGCCGCGAACGCCAGATATATGAGCGTCTGTTGAGCCTCAATCCCGGACCTTTCCCCAATGATGCCCTGCGGAGCATCTATCGGGAAATCATTTCCGCCTGTCTTGCCCTCGAATCTCCCATGAAAGTCGCATTCTTGGGCCCCAAGGCAACATTCAGCCATCTTGCCACCATGCAGCAGTTCGGTTTGTCGGCGGAGTTGGTGCCTCTCAAATCCATCCCCGCGGTCTTTGAGGAAGTTGAAAAAGGCAAGGCGTTATACGGAGTTGTTCCGGTGGAAAATTCCACCGAAGGGGTGGTTTCCCATACTCTGGATATGTTCGTTGAGAGCAATCTCAAGATAACCTCTGAGATCATGCTTGAGGTTCACCATGACCTGCTATCCCGAACCGGTCGGCTTGAGGATGTCAAAAAGGTCTACTCACATCCCCAACCCATTGCCCAATGCCGCCAGTGGCTTGACGACAATCTTCCCGGCGTGCCGCTGGTGGATGTCGCATCTACTGCGGTGGCGGCACAGATTGCAAGCGAGGATTACGCCGCCGCTGCCATTGCCAGCGAACTTGCCGCCTCGCTGTATGACCTCAAGGTCGTCCGGAGCAGGATCGAGGACCAAGTCAACAATTTTACCCGTTTCCTGGTGATCTCCCGCAAGGCTTGCGAGCGTTCCGGCAACGACAAGACATCGGTTCTCTTTTCAGTCAAGGACGAGCCCGGCATTCTTTGCCGGATGCTGGAGCCATTTGCCAAGCGCGGCATCAACCTCTCCAAGATAGAATCCCGCCCATTTAAGAAAAAGGCCTGGGAATACATATTTTTTCTCGACCTGTCCGGTCATTTCTCCGATCCGGAAGTGGCAGAAGCACTGGAAGAACTCAGGGGCTGTTGCCAGTTCCTCAAAATCCTCGGCTCATTCCCCCGGTCGATGTAGGATGTCATAACATGTCCGTGATTATTGAACGACTGGCAATAATAGGAGTGGGACTGATTGGCGGCTCCTTTGCCCGTGCGCTGCGCGAAGCGGGAGTGGTGAAAACCATCGTCGGCATTGGCCGGTCCAGCGCCAATCTCGAAGAAGCGCTCTCACTGGGGATTGTGGACGAAATCACCAGTGATGCCGTTGCCGGTGTAAGCGGTGCCCAGATGGTGTTCATTTCGGTACCGGTTTGTTCCATTCCCTCCGTTGTCGCCGAGATCGCGCCTGCCTTATCCTGCGGCTGCATTGTCACCGACGGAGGCAGTGTCAAGGCTTCAATTGTCATGGAATGCGAGCGGCTTATGCCCCCAGGCTGCTTTTTCGTAGGCGGTCACCCCATTGCCGGTACCGAGCATTCCGGTGCGGCTGCATCATTTGCCACCCTTTACAAGGGCAAGCGCTGCATCCTGACACCGACCGAGCGCACCGACGCCGCTGCCCTGGAGTTGGTCAACCGTCTCTGGCTTATAACCGGAGCCGAAGTCTGTTCTATGGAACCTGGGCATCATGATCGGATTTTTGCGGAAATTTCGCACTTACCCCATGTTGTTGCTTATGCCCTGGTCCATGCTGTGGGAACAGCGGATGTGGAGGGAGAAAATGTCCTTTCCTACACCGCCGGCGGTTTTAGGGATTTTACCCGCATTGCCTCGTCAGATCCTGTTATGTGGCGGGATATCGCCTTGATGAACCGGCAAGCGCTCCTGAAAAGTATTGACGGTTTCTCCGCCAGTCTGGCGGAACTCAGGCAGCGCATAGACAACAGCGACCCTGATGGCCTGGCGGAGTTCTTTACAATCGCCAAGCAATTCAGGGATGGCATTTTGTAAGGCGGTTTATTAACCATGAGCGGAGAAACTGTGGATACCATTACAATCAGGCCGGTATCATCCATAAAAGGTGAAATCACTGTCCCTGGCGACAAGTCGATCTCCCATCGTTCGATCATGCTGGGTGCCATTGCCAATGGGGTTACCTCGGTTAAAGGATTTCTAAGGGGCGATGATAACATGGCAACAATGGCTGCATTCCGGGCCATGGGAGTTGTGATTGATGACGACGGTGAAACCGTCAGGATTCACGGTAATGGCTTGCATGGTCTCAAGGAGCCGACGAACGTGATCGACTGTGGCAATTCCGGCACCACTATCCGGCTTCTGACCGGACTGCTGGCCGGCCAATCGTTTTTTTCAGTGGTAACCGGCGACCAGTACCTGCGCAAGCGTCCCATGAAACGGGTTGTGGAGCCGCTTTCACGCATGGGGGCGCAAATCCTGGGGCGCGAAAAGGGCAGTCTTGCCCCGTTGGCCATAAGCGGCGGCTCGCTCAATGCGATCGGCTACGAGTCCCCGGTTTCCAGCGCCCAGGTGAAATCGGCCATTATGCTGGCCGGTCTCTACGCGGATGGCGGCACCTCAGTACGGGAGCCAACCCTTTCGCGCGACCATTCCGAGCGGATGTTTCAACTGTTCGGCGCATCGCTGGAGATATTCAAAAGCGGCGTTACCGTCAGAGGTGGGGTTGAGTTGCAGGCCCAGGAGATCATCGTTCCTGGTGATATATCTTCAGCCGCCTTTTTCATGGTGGCTGCGCTGATCACACCAGATTCTGAAATCCTTATCAGAAACGTAGGTGTCAATCCTACCCGCACCGGGGTCATCGATATCCTCAAGTCCATGGGTGGCAGCATTCAGCTGCAGAACGAACGCGAGATCTCCGGCGAGCCGGTGGCCGATCTTCTCATCAAGTCTTCGCGGCTTAAAGGCGTTGATATCTGTGGCAGTGTTGTCCCGCGTGCCATCGACGAGTTTCCCGCCATTTGTGTTGCGGCATCCTGCGCCGAAGGGCGAACAACGATCAGGGATGCACGCGAACTGCGGGTCAAGGAAACCGACCGTATCGCAGCCATGGCATCAAACCTGCGGCGTCTTGGGGTAATCGTTGAAGAATGCGATGACGGTATGGATATCACCGGTATGGAGCGTCTAGGTTGTGGCGAAGTGACAAGTTTTGGTGACCATCGTATTGCCATGGCCCTTTCGGTGGCATCGCTGGTTGCAACAGATGCTCTTGTTGTCAGCGATATTGATTGCGTTGCCACCTCATTCCCCTCCTTTTTTCAGCTGTTGGAAAAAGTCTCCCGTAGGTAGCTGCAATGATTGAACGCACACGCGGTCTGGTTATTGCAATTGATGGTCCTTCCGGTGCCGGCAAAAGCACGATTGCCCGACAACTTGCAACGCGGCTTGGCTACAAGCAAATCGATACCGGAGCAATGTACCGGGCAGTTGCCTATTTGATGAGCCAGGTGGGAATTGATCTGGCAAACGAAGAAAAGGTCGCCAGTTTTTGCAAGGATATCGATGTCCGCCTTGATTGCCGCAACGGTACTCAAAGGGTCCTGGCCAATGGCAAGGATGTAACCGATTATATCCGCACACCGGAGATGTCGCTCTTGACGTCACGCATCTCAGCCCTCAGACCGGTACGGGAAGCCATGATGTGGGCTCAACGCCGCATGGGCCGTGATGGCGGCGTGGTGTTGGAAGGGCGGGACATCGGCACCGTTGTCTTTCCTGATGCCGAACTCAAATTTTTTCTGTACGCGTCTCCCGAGGAACGCGGTATCCGGCGTTTTGCGGAGCTGACCCATAAGGGGGAACAGGTGACGCTGGAGGATACCATAAATGATGTTACCCGTCGTGATGAGCAGGATTCCCAGCGCGATCTCGCGCCGCTCAGGCAGGCCGAAGACGCTATACCAGTTGACTCTTCGGGCATTGCCGTTGAAGAAGTGCTGGATATGATGGTGGCTGCTTTCATGGATAAGATGAATAAAATGGAAACTGAAAAATGAAAATCATCATAGCAAAGCGGGCTGGATTCTGCTTCGGTGTCAAACGTGCAACCCAGATGGCATTCGAGGCTGCCGGCAAAGCCAGTAAAACATTTACCTTGGGGCCGATCATCCACTCCCCGCAGGTTGTGCAGAAACTCGAAGGTATGGGGGTCAAGGTAGTCAAGGATCTGGAACATACGGACAGTGGCACCATAATCATACGTTCCCACGGCGTTCTGGCCAGCGAAATGGATGAAGCGGTTCAGAAAAAGCTTGAGATTGTCGATGCAACCTGTCCCTTTGTCAAAAAGGCCCAGGAACACGTCAAGAGCCTTTCCGAGGCTGGATACGGAGTTGTCGTAGTGGGGGATGCCGACCACCCGGAGGTTCAGGGGATCGTATCCTATGGTGGCGACAAGGTTTTCGTTGTAGGGTCCGGTGAAGAGGTCAAGCTTCTACCCAAGATGAACAAGATCGGTGTTGTTGCCCAAACCACGCAATCATTCGAGAACCTCAAGAATGTCGTTTCAGAGTGTCTTCTGCGAGGTGGCGAGATTCGTGTCTTCAATACCATTTGCGACGCAACGGCCGTGAGGCAGGAGGAAGCAAAGGAGTTGGCTTGCCAGGTGGATTGCATGCTGGTGGTGGGCGGCTTCAACAGTGCAAATACCCGTCGCCTGGCCGAAGTATGTATCGAGATTCAGCCTAGGACACATCATATCGAGACTGCCGCCGAAATCGACCCGATCTGGTTCGAAAATGTTGAACGGGTTGGTGTTACTGCCGGCGCCTCAACTCCCAAATGGATTATCGATGAGGTCGTGAACAGGATTGAGGCGCTTAATAAAACTAATTGAAATTTTATGTAGATGTGTTACATTATTTCGCTTCAAGAGCAAAGAAAATATAAAAGCGGTTACAGAAAACGTTCAGGGGGTAAGTTTTAATGGTTGACTTTAAAAAGCTCGGCGGCGCTGACAACGGTGAACATGATGATCCGGATTCAGAGCTGCAGAGCAGTGAATTTGCTGCTCTTTACAAGGAAAGCCTCAAGGAGAGGCCCGAGCGGGACAAGATAATTGAAGGAACGGTTGTTCGCATCGATCAGGAAACGGTGCTTGTTGATATTGGTCTAAAGTCGGAAGGTTTCGTGCCTGTTTCCGAATTTCGTGATGCCAGCGGTCAGTTGAATGTTAAGGTAGGCGATCTTATACGGGTACTTATGACTCGTGAAGATGGCAAAAAGGGTTACATTCTCTCTAAAAAGAAGGCCGATTACCTGGCTGCGTGGGAGAAGATCGGTGATGCCGGGCAGGAAGGCGGCATTATCGATGGCACCATCACGGCACGGGTCAATGGCGGTTACAGTGTTGACATAGGTATTCCTGCATTCCTTCCTGCTTCCCAGGTAGATATCCGGCCATCCTCCGATCCTGACAGCTATATCGGTCTTCAAGCTAAATTCAAAGTGATCAAGCTGAATCAGCGCCGGGACAACATTGTACTCTCACGGCGTGTATTGCTGGATGAGGAGCGACAGGCGTCACGTTCCGGCACCTTGGAGAAGCTTGAAGAAGGCATGATTGTTGATGGTATCGTAAAAAATGTTACCGAGTATGGCGCTTTTGTGGATCTGGGTGGTGTCGACGGGCTTTTGCATGTCTCTGATCTTTCGTGGGGAAGGGTAGGCAAACCCGCAGACGTCCTCAAACCTGGCCAGCAGATCAAGGCAAAGGTGCTTAAATTCGACCGCAGCAAGGGAAAGATATCTCTTGGAGTAAAGCAGACGCTTCCCGATCCTTGGTTGGAGGTCCCGGCCAAATACCCGATCGACACCAGAGTCAAAGGGCGTGTGGTTAGCCTTATGGAATACGGCGCCTTTGTGGAACTGGAACCCGGGGTGGAAGGTCTGGTTCACGTATCTGAGATGTCATGGACAAAGCGTGTTCGCAGGGCATCTGACGTCTTGAATGTCGGTGACGAAATCGAAACAATTGTTCTTGGTATCGACATGGGCAACCGAAAGATTTCCCTTGGGCTTAAACAGGTTTTTGAAAATCCGTGGAAGGCCATCGCTGAAAAATATCCTGTTGGCACAAAGATCGAGGGCCAGATCAAAAACATGACCGATTTTGGCATGTTCATTGGCATTGAAGAAGGTATTGACGGTCTGGTCCATGTTTCGGACATCTCCTGGACCAAGCGGATCAAACACCCTGGCGATGTTTATGCCAAAGGCGATCTTGTCCAGGCTGTTGTTCTAAAGGTAGATGTGGAAAACGAACGCCTCTCTCTGGGTATCAAGCAACTGGAGCCGGATCCGTGGACCATTGCTCCCAGCAAGTATCGTTCTGGTACCAAGGTGACCGGCAAGGTTACCTCGCTGACGGATTTCGGTGTCTTCGTGGAGTTGGAAGAGGGAGTTGAAGGACTGATTCATGTCTCCGAACTTTCCAGGGAAAAGGTTCCTACTGCCAAGACCTTTGCCGAAATAGGCGACACCCTTGAGGCTGTTGTTTTGAGCTGTGACTCAAAGGAGCGCCGCATATCCCTATCCATAAAGGCGATGCAGGCCGCAGTGGAAAAGGAAGAATTCGAGCAATATCTCGGTTCGCAGGGGAAAGCGACCTCGAACTTGGGTGAGTTGTTGCAGCAGGAAATGAACAATAAGAATAACAACTAAGAATCACTTGTAGGAGAGACGCCATGACCAAAAGTGAATTGATAGAAAAGGTAGTACAGTCGCACGGTATGCTAAATATGAAGGCTTCGGAAATGCTGGTAAACACTGTTTTCGATTCCATTGAGGATGCTCTGCGATCCGGTGACAAGGTAGAGATTCGTGGATTCGGAAGCTTTACCATCAGAGAGCGTACCGGACGAGAGGCACGCAATCCGAAGAGTGGCGAGATAGTAAGTATCCCAGCCAAGAAAACCCCGTTCTTCAAAACTGGCAAGGAACTTAAGGAGCGTGTCAACTGCTAGTTATTTGACCGACGAGCTTTGCAGTTGCCCGTCTCTGCTACTGCCCGGATGGCGGAACTGGTAGACGCAAGGGACTTAAAATCCCTCGACCTAACGGTCGTGCCGGTTCGATTCCGGCTCCGGGCACCACACTAAGCAAAATGGGGCTGACCAGAAATGGTCCGCCCCTTATACTAATCCTTTGTATAGCAAATCTTATCCAGATTGCGCCCGTAGCTCAGCTGGATAGAGCAACGGCCTTCTAAGCCGTAGGCCACAGGTTCGAATCCTGTCGGGCGTGCCAATTTTTATGGAATCCGATAACTGTCACTTCAAGGTTATCGGATTTTTTGTTTTCAGATGCACTTTTTAACCGCCAATGTTGAGGATTTGACTGGAGTAGATTTTTCATTTTTACAGCAATCTCCTTGTAATCGAATCCCTTGAATAAAAACACCTGCCTTTTTAACCCCTTCAGCGCAACATTATTCTTCCCTAACCTTATAATATCTGGATATAAGCGCTCTTTACTTGTATATATGAAATATTATGCTGACGACTAACGCTAATTAATGTATACCCGTAGTATTAAACAAGGAGCCTGTTCGATAGACGTATTGTCTTTCTGATATCTTCAACGATCTTCTAAGCCGCACTACTTATCTTGACTAAATTCGCAACTCGTTATACGGAATTACAAATGAACTGGGAGGCTGAGTAATGACTTTGAAACGTTATAAAGATTGGCGACTTCTGTCCAAGGTTATGACCATTCCGCTGGTCAGTTTCCTGATTATACTGGTTGCAGTGGAATTTTTCGTTGTCCCGTTTGTTGAACATAAATTGCTGGAAGATAAAGAAAACGCCACCCGCCAGACCGTAGAGATTGCCTATGGCATTTTGGAAGAGGCGGCGCGTTTGGCGCAATCAGGACGCGATACACAGGAAGAAGCCAAAGCTCGTGCGATTGCGGCAATTAAGTCACTGCGTTACAGTGGCAACGAATATTTCTGGATCAATGATCTCACCCCCAAAATGATCATGCACCCCACCAAACCCGAATTGGACGGTAAGGACCTAACAGACAACAAGGACCCGAACGGTAAGCATCTCTTTGTGGAATTCGTGAAGATTTGCAAGGAAAAGGGGGGCGGTTTCGTAGACTACATGTGGCCCAAGCCTGGCGAGCAGAATCCGGTTCCCAAAATTTCCTATGTCAAACTATTCGCACCATGGGGATGGATCGTGGGCAGCGGCGTATACGTGGATGATGTCGTCACCGAGGTAAATCACCTGAAATGGTGGATCCATGGGGCTTCATTCCTGTTCAGCCTGCTCTTGTTGTTGCTGGCCATTTCGGTAGGCCTTGGAATCATCAGACCCTTGAAGGCGGTCATCAGTCAGCTCAAAGAGATGGCAACCGGGGATGCCGACCTGACCCAGCGGATCGAGATTACATGTCACGACGAATCCGGAGAGTTGGCGGAATCTTTCAATTCGTTTCTTCAAAACCTGCAAAAGGTCATTAATAAGGTGCGCGATAGCGCTACCAGCGTTGCCGAATCTGCCCATGGGCTGCGTAAGCAGTCGGAAGAGATGGCGCATGGCATGCAGGAGGTTGCACTTGACGCAGGCACGGTTACTTCTGCCGGAGAGCAAATGGCTCTCACTGCTACCACTATTGCGAGCAGTTGCATGACAGCTGCCGATGCCTCTGAAACCACCTCTTCTTTTGCAAGGGACGGGGCTACAGTTGTGCAACAGACCATTGAGGTGATGAATCAGATTTCGACACAGGTGATGGCATCGTCGACAACAGTCGGCAGTTTGGTGGAGAAGTCCAATCAGATCGGTGCGATTATCGGGACTATCGAGGATATTGCCGATCAAACAAATCTATTGGCCCTCAACGCAGCCATAGAAGCCGCTCGTGCTGGCGAACAGGGACGCGGCTTTGCGGTTGTCGCCGATGAAGTGCGGGCTCTTGCCGAGCGTACCACCAAGGCTACCAAGGAAATTGCCACCATGATCAAGGCAATTCAGCAGGAAACCCAGGGGGCGGTTAATATCATGAACCAGGCTGTTTCCAGGGTCCAGGAGGGAACCGGTGAAGCTGCCAAATCAGGCGAGGCGCTGCAACAGATACTTAATCAAGTCGAACAGGTTACCAGCCAGATCAACCAGATAGCCACTACTGCCGAAGAACAGACCGCCACAACGTCGGAAATCAGCTCTAATATCGGCAGGATTACCCAGCAGGCAGTGGAAAAATGCGGGCATGCTTCCGACATGGCCAGCGGTGCCGATTCCCTTAATTCGCTGGCTGAAGAGTTGATAAGTTCGGTCAATCGTTTTCAGACAATCATCAAATGGAATAATTGGATGAGCGTCAAGGTAAATCAGTTCGACGATGAACACAAAAAGCTGATTCAAATGATTGGCCAGCTGAATGAGGCAATGAAAAATGGGGAAGGGGACAAGGTGATCTCCGATGTCCTTGCTTCCTTGGCTGCTTATTGCGTGAACCACTTTGCCAACGAAGAACGTCTTATGCAGCAGTATAACTACCCGGAGTATGCTGAACATAAAAAGGCCCACGAGGCTTTTGTCCAAAAAGTTGGTGAAGCGATAAACGCCTTTGAAAATCAGACCATTACCCCTGCCAGCATCATGAACATACTGAGCGACTGGCTTATGAATCACATCCTCAAGGTAGACAAAAGGTATGCGGATTTTTTCAGCAAGAAAAAGGTGTGAACCAAATCGTATCAAGGGGGCATGATTATGAAACAAGCCGTTTTGCTGCTGACCCTATTGCTGCTCGCAGGTTTCGCTCCATCTGTTCAGGGGGCTTTGACAAAAGATCCGGGGCCTGAATTCATCAACCTGAAAAACGGTCCCAAGCCGCTTCCGTTTTCTCATAGAAAGCATCAGTTACTTCAGGATAGCGACTGTTCCCAATGCCATTATCCAGAGAAGTGGACCATTGACGACTGGGGCAAGGATGTCGCCCATTCCATGTGTATCTCCTGTCACGAACTCAATGAAAAGGGGCCGGTCAAGTGCGATGATTGCCACAAGAAATAGGCAACTCCGGATGAGCGGGATGATATGTTTTCTTCCGCCTCGCACAGGGGGAAATCATGCAATATGAAAGCAACGGCAACGAACAGGCAAGGATTCCGCTTCGGAGTATTCTGGGATTGCCGGTCATTGTGGCCGCACTGGGATACTTTGTGGATATATACGATCTGGTGCTCTTCAGTATCGTCCGGGTGCCCAGTCTCAAAAGCATCGGCATTTCCGGCCAGGAACTGATCGATAAGGGGGTCTACCTCCTCAATATGCAGATGGCCGGCATGTTGTTGGGCGGCATTCTCTGGGGAGTGCTGGGGGACCGCAAGGGACGCCTGAAGATCATGTTTGGTTCGATCTTCCTTTATTCAATTGCAAACCTTGCCAATGGCATGGTGAGCACCATTGACGCTTACGCTGTGCTGCGCTTCATTGCCGGGGTCGGACTTGCCGGCGAGTTGGGAGCTGGCATTACCTTGGTCAGTGAAGTGCTGCACAAATCCGTACGCGGTTATGGCACGATGATCGTGGCTTCGGTCGGCGTTTCCGGGGCAATCCTGGCGAATTTCGTTGCCAAGGGATTTGAATGGCGGACCGCCTTTGTTATCGGCGGTTTGCTCGGTCTGCTGCTATTGATACTGCGCATCAGCGTCACCGAGTCGGGCATGTTTAAAGGCATGGAGGGTACAGATAAGCCGCGGGGCAACTTTTTGGCGCTGTTTACTTCCAGCGATCGCTTCAGCCGTTTTATCAACTCGATTCTGATAGGTATTCCAACTTGGTTTGTGGTTGGCGTCCTGATCACATTTTCTCCCGAGTTTGCGAAGATGCTTGATATCCAGGGGGCTGTCAGTGCGGGGAACGCGGTTATGTTTTGTTATCTGGGGTTGGTTTTCGGAGATTTTGCCAGTGGTTTTCTGAGCCAGCTTCTGAAAAGCCGTAAAAAGGTGGTACTGATTTTTCTGGGGCTCACCATGGCCGGAATAGGGGCCTATTTCACGAGCAGAGGCGTTTCGTCGGCCACGTTCTATGGTATTTGCACATTTTTGGGTTTTGCCAGTGGATACTGGGCGATCTTTGTCACGATAGCAGCAGAGCAGTTCGGTACCAATCTGCGGGCAACCGTTGCCACCACCGTGCCCAATTTTGTGCGCGGCATGGTGGTTCCCATCACCATTATGTTTCAACTTTTGCGCAAAGGGCTTGGCTTGCAGCAAGGAGCATTGAGTGTGGGGGCCATATGCATGGCGGTGGCGCTTTTTTCCCTGTGGCGCTTGCAGGAAACCTTCCACAAGGATCTGGACTATTTCGAGGAATATCTTTGAGGTGATGGTTGGTTGATGTCACTGCCGCGTCGGCTAATGCAAAGAGTTCAATTTCTGCCCAAGTTCCTGGATCGTGTAAGGTTTGTTTACCGCAGCAATGAATCCGTATTTCCTGTATCCAGTTACAACCGGGTCTTGTGAATATCCGCTCGAAATAATCAGTTTCGCGTTTGGATCAAAGGTCAGTATCTGTTCCGCCGCATCTTTCCCGCTCATGCCTTGAGGGATGGAGAGGTCCAGGATTGCCGCATCAAAAGGTGTCCCGGATTCATCCGCCACCCGGTACAAGGTAACCGCTTCTTCCCCATTTGTGCAGGTCGTTACGCTATATCCCAAATATTGCAGGGTGTCACAAGCAAGGTTTCTGATGGCCTCTTCGTCATCCATGACAAGGATTGTGCCATTGCCGCGGTGGAGTGACTGTGGCGCCGGCTCGAGTCTGTCTAACTGCTGCGTGGTCTTGTCGGTTGCAGGGAGATAAATGGTAATGGTAGTGCCTTGGCCAACTTTTGATTCGACGGATATATGACCGCCGTGCTTGTTTATGATCGAGTGGGTTGCGGAGAGGCCCAGTCCGGTTCCGACCAGTGGGTTTGTGGTGAAATAAGGGTCAAAGATCAGTTTCATGTTTTTGGATGGTATGCCGCATCCTTGGTCAGTAAAGGAAATCTTCACATAATCACCTTGCGGCAATCCGAGGGTATTATCGCTGGCAAGACTGATGTTCTCACCGCATACGCTCAATGTCCCGCCGTTCGGCATGGCCTGAACCGCGTTGATGATGATGTTGTTGAATGCCTGGTTCAACTGGTCCGAATCTGCCATGACAGTCTTCAGTGACAGCGGCAACTCTATCTGATCCTTGATCTTGGTTCCCAGCAGGGAAATCTCGACCGACTCCTCCACCAGTTGTTGTATGGAAACAGGTTCCATGGCCGGCGCATTGCCGCGGGCATATGCCAGGAGCTGTTTGGCCATACCGGCAGCCCGGTTCGAGGCCCTTTCGGCATTTTCCAGCGGTTTATACGCTTTGTGAGCTTCGTCCAGGTGCAGGCGCGCCAATGAAATATACCCCAAGATACCGGTCAGGACATTGTTGAAGTTATGGGCAATACCCTCAGCCAGTACACCCAGCGACTCCAGTTTCTGGGTCTTCAACAGCTGCTCCTGCAATAGTTCGCGGTCGGTTATGTCTATCATGACAACGATCAAGTGGCCATTGGCGATCTGGTACTTGTAGATAACGTGCAGAACGGTGCCGTCTTTGCAGGTTGTCCTTGCTTCGTACATGGAAACTTCGTTTTCGTTGTGAATCACCTTTTCGATGGCTGCGTTGCGCAAGGCGGCAACCTGTTCGCGGTATGCCGCCTCAGGAAAAGCTTCCAGCGACCAATTGTCAACGGTATCTATTTCCTCTTTGCTGAAGCCAAAACGTTCTACGAAGAAATTATTGAGATATTCGATATTCCCGTTCAAATCGGCTCGAACGACGCCAACCGGCAGCACATCCATGAGGTTTTTCAGGGTTTGCTCGCTGCTCCGTGCCATCCGTTCTGCCTGGATCCGTTCATTAACCTCTTTTTCCAAAGAACGGTTAAGGGTTACCAGATTCCTCTTGGACTGGATCTCGATGAGCATTGCATTGTGCAACTCGTCGTTAAGCCTTGTGTTTTCCTCGTCTCTCTGCTTCAGCGTTGCTGCCAGCTTGTTGACCGTGGCTGCGGCAAGTCCCATTTCATCGTTACTGATGATCGGGATGGTGAGGTCGTAATTGCCCTTCCTAAGTGTTTCCATTCCCTGCATGAGCTCGTTGAAGGAATGGGTAACCTTGCGGAGGATCAGGTAGCTCAAGGCGGCGACCATGATCCAGAAAAGCAGTGCCACTACACAGGAAATGAGAATAGTACTGCGGATCTGTTGTCTCAGCCCGCTGGAATCGTGCTCGATCCGCACAGTGCCGATAACGGCGCCTGCTGAGTCGGCATTGCCGCTGATGGCGTTTTCCGGAGATGCGCCCAGCGGATTGCTGCGGACTTCTATCAGCTCACTATGCAGGTTTTGGAGAGAGGGCTTGCCTGGTTTGTGATAATCCACCAGCACATGACCATCCTTGGTGCTGATGATAACTCCTTGAATCTCGGGATAGCCCGTTGCGCGCCTGGCCAGATAAAGCAGTTCCTCGTGGTTTTCCGCAAAAAGAGGAAGACGTGCGCTTTCGGCCAGTTGATTCGCCAGCAGGAGGACCATTTTTTCGCTCTGCCGGCGTTTTTGATTGATTTCGGTGGTGATATACAGGGAACAGAAGATAATGGTGATCAGTGCAGTAAGGACTGTAAAGATGAAGAAGAGCTGAAAACGAAAACTGGAGCGGAATCCGTGCTTTTCAAGCCGCATCATGGCCAATCCTTTGGTGTGTTGTTGGATGGCTAACAAATTACAATAAATTACTTAGAAAATATACAAAATTGTCTCTTGCGCCGATCTCGGAATATTTGTGTTAATTAGCCCGGCAGATCTGGTTTCTGCCCCTGTTTTTGGCTTTGTACAGTGCAACGTCCGCCGATTTCAACACCTCGTCGGACGATTGACGGGGACTCGCCTCTGCCATGCCGATGCTGATGGTAACCGAGACGAATCGGTCAGGCCGTTTGTTGGCGCGGCGGCTCTTGCCTCTGCCATCATCCTTTGGACGGTCGCTGTCGCGGAGGTACATCTGATATTCTTCGATAGTCGTTCTGAGCTGCTCCAGGTGGGGGAAGGCATCCTGCATCCCCTTGCCAGGGAAGATAATGGTGAACTCTTCGCCACCATAGCGAAATGGACGGCCCCGTCCTGATATGGCCATCATCTTTGAGGCGATCATTTTGAGGACCTGGTCGCCAACGTCGTGGCCATAGTCGTCGTTAAAGCCTTTGAAATGGTCAACATCCACCATGGCGATGGTATAGGTGCTGCCAAGACATGGCAGCAATTCATTGAGTGCCCTGCGTGAAGGCAGCTTTGTCAGGTCGTCCCTGAATGCCATGTTGTGTGAATCCTGAATAACGGCGATAACCAGGATCAGGGCGGCTGTAGCAGCCAATGTGGCGGGCATCAACGGCACCCATAACCAATTCAGGAAAGCGAAGGCGGCGATTGTGCAGCCGAACATGCCGCCGTCTATCGGTGACTGTCTGGTGATGGTCCGGCACAGGGCAATGGAAATTGCCACAAGAAACATGATCAGGGCTTCCTGTGGCACCTGGAGTTGGTTGAGAAACGGCCAGTCAACGAGTTTCTGCGTCAGGGTCATCCAGAGACCCTGTTGGCTGTTTCTTAATGATAACCATAGTGCGAATACCTGGAAACCAAAGAACAACAGGCGCATTTTGCCGGCTTTAGTAAAAACGCCTTTCTCCTGCATAAGGGAGCAGAGCAGGAGGTTGAATGGCAAGAGCACTGTGATCGCCCGGAAGATCAGCCAGGCATCGGGGGTGTCGGGGCCGGTCAGGCCGGCGAGCCTGGAGGCGCACAGGCCGTAGCAGAAGGCGATCAGCGTGAGGACCATGAAAACGCGGCCGCGCCTGAAATGAAAACTCAGGGCCATCCCGACAGCGATGAGAAGATAGGGGGCAGAGGTAAGCAGCACCTGCTTTTCAGGAGGGATCAATGGTATACGTGGCAGCAAGACCCATGCAACGAGGAAGGTCGTAATTGGCAGTATAAGTGGCGAGAGTTTCCTGATCATAGAGGAAACTAACGTTAGCACAAACAGTCTGTTTTAGCGATCAAAATTCATATTTATTAAATAAATAGAACAAAATGATCAGGATGGCGGATCAGTGCCCCATGTTGCCCTTTCCCTGGTGGGTTGGGCGTTTGAGTAGCAACAATAACGGCAGGATTGAAAGGAATGCGATGCCGATGATCCAGAAGATGCGGTTGAAGGCCAGGGCGCCTACCTGACGGCGCACCATGCCGTAAATCAGGCCCATGGCGGTTTGATCCGCCTGTGTTGCATTGATGCCTTTATAGATCAGAGCCTGTTTGAGTCCGGCGTAATGTGTTTGCCATGCCGTGCTGTAAGGCGTTATGTGGGAGACCAGGGTGGTCTGATAGAATTGGGTGAATCGACTTAGCAAGGTGGCTGCCACGGCGATGCCCACGCTGCCGCCGATATTGCGCAACAGATTGAACATGCCGGTGGCATTGCCCATTTCCATGCGGGGAATGGTGGCCAGCGTGACCGTGGTCAACGGCACGAAGATCATTGCCAGGCCGAAACCCAGTACGACCCGTGGCCAGACATAGTCCCAGTAGGATGCTTCGAGATTAAGGTGTTGCATCATAAACATGGCGGATGCGCCGATAATTAGACCTACCAGGACAATCTTGCGGCCGTCCCGTTTTTGCAGCATGGCGCCGACAAAAGGCATTGTGATCAGTGTGGCCACCCCGCCCGGGGCCATGACCATGCCGGCGTCGGTGGCCGAATATCCCATCAGGGTCTGGAGGAAGAGCGGTATGAGCGTTATTGAGCTGTACAGGCAGAAACCGACCACGAACATGATGAAATTTCCGGCCGAAAAGGAGACATTCTTGAACAGCCGCAGGTTGATGATGGGGTGCTCATGGGTGAGTTCGATCCAGATCAGGGCTATCAGGGAGACAACGCAGACGATAGTGAAGGTGATGATGAAGGAAGAGCTGAACCAGTCCTCCTGCTGCCCCTTGTCCAGAACTACCTGCAGGGCTCCCATGCCGGTGGTGAGCAGGAACAGGCCCCAGTAGTCGATCTTGATGGCCTTGCCGGTGCGCTTGAGGTAATCGGGGTCGAAGATGAAAAAGGCGCACATGGTCAGCGCAATCAGGCCGATGGGGAGATTGATGTAGAAGATCCAGCGCCAATTGAGATTGTCGGTAATCCAGCCACCCAGGGCCGGCCCGACAATGGGGCCGAACATGGCGCCGATCCCGAATATGGCCATGGCCATGCCCTGCTGTTTCGGGGGGAAGGTCTCCATCAGGATCGCCTGGCTGATGGGGATCAGCGCACCGCCGGCAGCCCCTTGCAGTACCCGGAAGAAGATCAGCGAGGCCAGGTTGGGTGCTGCGCCGCACAAAAGCGATGCCAGCGTGAACATGGTAATGCAGGTCATCAGGAAACGTTTGCGGCCAAAGACCCGTGCCAGCCAGCCGGTCATGGGGAGCACTACCGCATTGCTGACCAGATAGGAAGTCAGCACCCAGGTGACCTCGTCGGTGCCGGCATTGAGGCTCCCCTGCATATGGGGCAGGGCCACGTTGGCCACCGAGGTGTCGATGATCTCCATGATGGCCGGGAGCATGACCGTGATGGTGATCAGCCATTTGTTGATGTTTTTATCTTCTGCTGAGGACATGGATAGTTACTTTAGTTAGATATTATTTAAACGGATTCAGTTCCTTGAGCACATCACCTGCGGTCCGCCCCACCAACACGGTGGGAATAACGCTCATCCCCACACGCAGCAGATGCTCAGGGTCGCTGTTGCTGTCGATCAGAATCTTGACCGGCACGCGCTGTACCACCTTGACATAGTTGCCTGTGGCATTCTCAGGCGGCAACAGCGAGAAAGCCGCGCCGGTGCCGGCCATTATGCTGTCCACCCGGCCGGAAAAGTGCCTGCCCGGATAGGCGTCCACCGTGAATTCGACCTTTTGACCCGGCCTGATATAGGTGAGCTGGCCTTCCTTGTAATTGGCCGTGATCCAGGCATCCTGCAGCGGCACCAGGGTCAACAGCGGCTGCCCGGCCTGGATGTTCGCACCCGGTTCGACGTTTTTACGGGTGACGTAGCCGTTGCGGGGGGCAGTGATGCGGGTATAGGAGAGGCGCAGGCGTGATTCCTCCAGTTGGGCCTGTTTTTGGAGCACCTTGGCCTTGTTTTCGCCCTTGGGCGACAAGCCAGCCTCGGCCATGGCTCGCTTGAGGGCCTCTTCAGCCTCTTTCAATTGGGATTCGGCTATGCGTTTGGCGGTTTTCAGGCGGTCAAGCTGCTCCTTGGGAATAACCTCGCGGCCAAAGAGCGCTTCGCCGCGCTGCAGATCCAGCAGGGTCTGGTCAAGCCTGGCCCTGGCAAGTTGGACTGCCGCCCTGGCGCCCTCCGCTTTTTTGTATTCTCCACCGGTTTCGTTCCTGGCAACATCCACTCCCGCTTCGTCCTGGGCAACCCGGACCCGGTAGTCGCTCGAGTCCAGTTCCAAGAGCAGGTCGCCCTGTTTGACAAACTGGTTGTCTTTTACCAGTACCCTCTTGACCGTTCCGGAAACCTTGAACGAAATCGGCACGCTGCGGGCTTCGATAAAGGCATTGTCGGTCTCGATATGGGTTTGGGCCCTGACCCACCACCTCAATCCGAACCACCCGCCGGCGATGAACAATAGCAGCAAAATGATAAGTGCCTTGTGCCTCTTGGTAATGCCGCGCCGTGGCGACTGGACCGGCTCTTCCGGGACCGGTTCTGACGTTGCGGCGGCAACCGGCTGTATCTCTTCTTCCATTGTTTCCCCCATTTGTTGGTTCACTACTTGCGACTGTCTTGCCAAGCTGTTGCCGGTGTGGGTTACAACTCTCCGACTGCCCGCTTCAGGCGGGCCGCGGCTACCTGATAATCAAAAAGCGCCCGGTAATGATCGGTTCTGGTCTGTGTCAGCAGTGTTTGCGCATCCAGCACCTCGGTTGCGGTGCCTACCCGCTCCTGATAACGTTCCCGGTTGATGCGCTGGTTTTCCTCACCTTGCTTGATGGCGGCTTCCGTGACGGCAATGCGATCCTTGGCGACCTGCATGTCGTTGCGGGCCGTGGCAATCTCCAACCGTACCTGGGACTCTTTCTGGCGCAGCGCGTCCTGGTCCCTGGAAAGCGCCTGCACAGCCGCCTTGCGACCGGAGGTGGAGGCAAACCCATCAAACAGGTTGACCTTCAAGCCAACAGTGGCCGACATGATGGTCTGTTCGTTGACCTTGTCGTTTTGCACATAATCCAGTGCCAACCGGGTGTAAAGCTCGGGATAGAAATTGCTGCGGCTTTCCTTCAGGTTCGCTTCGCCGGCCTCGACCGATTTTTGCAGGGCCAGGATCTCGGATCTACGGGCAATGGCACTGTCGGTGCCGATGCGATTATCCATGTTGTCCGTCATGGATGCATTTTCTTCCAGTTCGCCACGGGTGGCAGGATCGGCACCGGTCAGGAAATTCATCTGCAGCCAGATGTTCTCCCGGCGATTTTGTGTGACCAGCAGGTTTTGCCTGGCAGCGGCCAGACGGACTTCGGCCTGGAGCACATCGTTGCGGGTAACGACCCCTTCCTCGAAGAGCGCCTGGGCTGTCCGCAGGTGTTCTTCCACCTGGGTAACCTCGTCCTTGGCCGCCTCTATCAGTTTTCCTGCCTCAAGGATGCCGAAATAGGCCTCGATCACCTGCATGTAAACATCGCTGCGCCGCGCATCGTAGAACATGGAGGTAGAATCGGCCAGGGATCTGGCCCGTGCTATCCTGGAGTCCCTTCTGCCGAAATCATAGATGGTGTAAGAGGCCGACAGTCCGCCAAAGGCATAGTCCGGTTCCTGGGTCTCGGCCTTGATGCCGTTGATCTTGACGGCTTGGGCCGCCTGCTGCATGGTGTATCCGGCCTGGGCATCGGCGCGCGGAAACAGCGCTGATGAAGCTTGTCTGACACCTTCCCGGGCAATGGCCGTATCCCAGGCAGCCGTCTTCAGGGCAGGGTTGTTCTGCCGAGCCTGTTCAAGGCATTCCTGCAGGGTAATGGTTTTTGCGTAAACGGGCGTTGACATTAAAACGATCAGCGTGGCCAAGATGCTAATATGACGGTTTTTCATAAACCCTCCGTTCTCCGCGCAGAATTCCCAACATTCTTACCAATTCGTTAACATCCTTTTGATTCAGGTTGGAGGTGAATTTTACTGCCACGCGTTCAGCTATCTCAGTCAGCGGGGCTTGCATCTCTTTCCCCTTGCTTGTAAGCCGAATCAGATGGGCCCGCCGGTCTTGCGGATGGGGGCGGCGTTCCACCAACCCTATTTTTTCCAGCCGGTCTATCAGGCCTCCCAGGGTGGTCCGGTCAACCTGGCTGATTTCGGAGAGCTCCACCTGCGTCAAGTCGTCCTGCTGCCAGAGAAACGCCAACAAGGCGAACTGGGGCGGGGTCATGTCGAAATGGTCGAGTTCTTCCTTGAACAGTGCCCAGCCGCGTTGATAGGCCTTTGACAAGAGGAACCCCACGCTTTTCTCAATATTGTACATTGTTGCGGTCCTTTAAGCTGAAATTATTCAGGTAAATAATCATTATTCATATTATCAGCATACTGTCAATATGTGTTGCGGTGAAAACCGTTTACAATATTCGGCCATTTGCATATCATGTCAGCCCATGTCCTCGCTGGAAGCATCATTCATCCGCCCCATGACCGAAACGGATCTGGACGGCGTCCTGGAAATAGAGCAAGCATCTTTCCCAACCCCCTGGCGGAGGGAGCATTTCCTCCATGAGATCGATGCGCGCCATTCGTTCCCCATGGCCGCCGTTCACGATGACAAGATCATCGGTTACGTCGTGTTGATGTCGCTTTTCGAGGAGGCCCAGATCCTGGATGTCGCCGTTGCCCCTGATCAGCGGGGCAGGGGGGTGGCCAGAAGATTGATGGAACGGGCGATTCAGGTCGCAATGGGGCAGGGGGCAGAGGCCCTGGCCCTGGAAGTGCGGGCATCCAACACGGCCGCCATTACCCTTTACGAACGGCTCGGCTTTGTACGGACCGGCACGCGGCGGGGTTATTACGAGGGGACCGAGGATGCGGTGCTGATGGAGTTGTCGTTGATTTGAGTCTTTTGGATGAGGTATTCCGATGAAAATATTGCCTGAACAGGAGCTACAATGCAGTTTAAATCCATGATCCTTGCCAATGCCGAGGTTTCGCCCGGCTATTGGCGCATGCGCATGACCGCGCCGCCCGAGTTTGCCGCCGCCCAGCCCGGCCAGTTTGTCATGGTGCGGGTAAACTCCGCCATCGATCCACTTCTGCGTCGCCCCTTCGGCATCTTTGACGTGGGCACATATGTCCCCGCCCACAGTGGTGCCCAGCCGCAGCCGTACCTGGAGATGCTCTACCGGGTGGTGGGGAAGGGTACCGCCATGTTGTCCGAGTTGCATGAAACCGATCTGCTGGACATTCTCGGCCCGTTGGGCAAGGGTTTCGATCTGGGGCCACTGGAGGAAGAAAAGCTGATAGTGGGAGGCGGGGTCGGCCTGGCGCCGCTCTACCTGCTGGCCAAGGAACTGGTGCGGCAGTCGCGGGTCAGGCTCTTTGCCGGCGGCAGGACGCGGGACGATATCCTCTGCATCACCGAATTCGAACGGCTTGGGGTCGAGTGTTACGTGGCAACCGAAGACGGTTCCCTGGGCGAACGGGGCCTGGTGACCGAGGCCTTGGAAAAGCGCCTTGATCTTGATGCCGGCAACGCCTCGATCTTTGCCTGCGGCCCCCACGGCATGCTCAATGCCGTTGCAGCCATCGCGGCGCGGCGTGCCCTTTCCTGCCAGGTCTCCCTGGAAGGCTACATGGCCTGCGGCATGGGGGCCTGTCTTGGGTGTGTGACCCCCGGCCACCACCATTCGCCCGAAACCCCGGATTATCGCTGTGTCTGCACCGATGGCCCGGTGTTCGACTCGGTTGATCTGAAATGGGGGGCCTGAACCATGAAACCTGACATGACTGTAAATATTGCCGGGATTGCATTGCGCAATCCGGTGATGACCGCCTCCGGCACCTTCGGCTATGGAGCCGAATTCGCACAGTACGTTGACCTGGAAAAGATCGGAGCCTTTGTCACCAAGGGGCTTTCGCTGCAGCCCCGGGCCGGCAACCCAACCCCCCGCATCGTGGAGACCCCCGGCGGGATGCTGAACGCCATTGGTTTGCAAAATGTTGGCATCGATGCCTTTATCGAGAAAAAGGTCCCATTCCTGCGCACGGTAAACACCCCGGCCATTGCCAACTTCTTTGGCAACACGGTTGACGAATATGTGGAAATGGCCCGCAGACTCGATGGAATCCCCGAAATTGCGGCACTGGAGGTGAATATCTCCTGCCCCAACGTCAAGCAGGGGGGCATTGTCTTCGGCACCGATGCGCAATGCGCCTTCGGCGTGGTGGCAGCCTGCCGGGAAGCCACCATCAAGCCCCTGATCGTCAAGCTTTCCCCCAATGTCACCGATATCGTTTCCATGGCCAGGGCCTGCGCCGATGCCGGCGCTGATGCGCTTTCGCTTATCAATACCCTGACCGGCATGGCCATCGACCTAAACAGCCGCAAGCCGGTACTGGCCAATATCACGGGCGGTTTTTCGGGTCCGGCCATCAAGCCGGTAGCCCTGCGCATGGTCTGGCAGGTGGCACGGGTGGTGAAGATTCCCATCATAGGTATTGGCGGCATTATGACCGCAACCGATGCCCTGGAATTCATCCTGGCCGGCGCCACTGCCATTCAGGTGGGTACCGCCAGCTTCATCAACCCGTCGGCGGCCCAGGAAATTGCCGAAGGCATGGAGGCCTGGCTGGTCAATAACGGTGTAGCCAGCGTGAACAGCCTGATTGGCGCTCTGGAAGTCTGAGCAGGCTGCCCCGCCAGGGAGAACGATGCAAATGTCAACTCCGAGCAATGGGACAACACCACCGGTATCAGCACTGATAGATGTCAATTACATCCTGATAAACCGCATCTTTGTGCTGGCCGTGACCCTGCTGTTTTTCAGCGCGGTCCTGTTGGCAAGGCGCAGCCGCGGCCAGGAGATCCATCCCCGCATCACCACGCCGATCAAGCTTGCTCTTCTCGGTTTTTTGCTGCTCTACGGCGAGGTGACCCTGACCGCCATCCCCAGCTATGGCGCCATGCTGGAAGGGTTGCAGACGGTAGTTGTCCTGTTCTGCCTGGCCAAACTGGTCATCTACCTGACAGTGGATGTTTACCTGCGATTACGTACGCAACGGGAAATCCCGTCGTTTCTGCGGGATGCCGTTCAGTTGGTGGTCTATCTGATTGTCGGCATCATCTCGCTGCGCTTGGTATTCAAGATCGACCTGGCGGCGGTCCTTACCACGACCACCGTATTGACCGCCACCATTGCCTTTGCCATGCAGAGCACGCTGACCAATGCCCTGTCCGGTTTCTCCATCCAGACCGACCAACTGCTCGGTCAAAAGAACTGGATCGCGGTCAAGGAGAAGAACCTTTTTGGCGAAATTATCAACGTAGGTTTCCGCTATACCACCCTGCGCAACCTCGACAACACCCTGGACATGGTCCCCAACAGCGTCATCATGCAGAATGTGGTCACATACCACGGCAGCAGCGCATCGGACGAAAAGCCGGTTCTCTGCCTGGATGCGATGCTGGATTACAGTACCCCGCCCGATCATGCCAAGGAGTTGCTGCTCAAGGTGCTGCTGGACGAGCCCGAGGTCTTGCCGGTACCGGCACCGATAGTCCGGCTGTTTTCCCTCAATGACAGCGGCATCACCTACCAGCTCAAATTCGCCATCTCCGATCCCGCGCGCAAAATCCCGGTATGGGACGCCATCTATACCAAGATGTGGTATGCCGTCAACCGCGAAGGATCGAGCTTTCCCTTTCCGCACCGGCAGGTTATCAGCAGTGAGGCCAAGTCGCCGTTCAAATTCCCGCGCGAACGTGTCGCGGCGGAATTGCGGAAATCCGAGCTGTTCGGTATGCTCGACGACACCACCATTGAATCGCTGGCGGAAAGCGCCCTGGTCAGGGTGTTTGGCCCGGGAGAGATCGTGGTGCGGCAGGGAGACGGCGGCAGTTCGCTCTTCATTGTACTCAAGGGGGCATTGGAGGTATCAGTGGCCGGCACAACAGTCGGCAGCATTCAGGAAGAATCGTTTTTCGGCGAGATGTCGCTTTTGACCGGCGAACCGCGCCGGGCAACGGTACGGGCCTCCAGGGAGGTCTGGCTGGCCGAAGTTACCAAAGAACTTATGGAGCCGCTGTTGCGGAGCAATCCCGCGATTCTGGAAATGCTCAGCGCCATCCTGGCTGACCGTGAACGGCGGACCAGCGCCAGTGTCAGCGAAGAGAGGGAGCAGATTGCCGAGGTGTCTCGCAGGGAAGATTACCTGCTTAAGCTGAAGCAGTTTTTTAGGCTGTGATTTTATTGTCGTAAGATGGTATGTTGCGGAAAGTTCAAAGAGATAATGCAGCAGGAGGTAATAAAATGGCAAACATAACCAGACTGTCCCTCAAGGAAATACATATTCTGGAATCCTGTTGGATTGTTGAAGAAAAATGCGCCCACATCTACCGCCATTTTGCAAAGATCTTTGCCAAAGACCCCGTTGTGGCGGAACTCTGGAACAAGATAGCAAAAGAAGAGGACCATCACGCGGATCAATTCAGGTTGGCCGCATGCCACCTTGGCACCGGAATAAAAGATGTCAAGGTCAACGACAGAAAAGTGAAGTCAATAATCGCCAAGCTTGAAAAGATACATGAAGAAATCAGGACCTGCCATCCGACTTTGGCGGAGGCATTCGAGCTGGCTTTGTACATTGAGAAATCTTTGGCAGAATATCATATCGGATCAATCCTGACCTTTGCCGATAATGAACTTTCGAAGTTGTTCAAGAAGATGGAACTCCAAGACCAGGGGCATTTAAAGATGCTGCAGGATGCGGTTGAAGAGATTGATGCGATCGAGGCGCTGAAGTAAAGCCGTAGGGTTGCCGTGTTACAGACTAATGGAAGCACGTCGGTCGCTGGTGGGCCGCCCGGTCTTCAAAACCGGTGGAGGGGGTGAGAAACTTCCTCGGTGGGTTCGATTCCCATGTGCTTCCGCCAAAAAATATCCGCAGCAGTCCGGTTGTTGCTTGAAGCGTAATTGGCAAAATTGCCATGTTATGCTTCAAAAGACATCGGGTCTTTTCTATCCAGATCCTTCCCATTCCAACTAATTTGTTTATGTCGTGCCGCGCTTGGTATCTCCTGGCAAGCAGCGCTTTAGCAGGCGGTTGAATATCTGCTGCAGCGGCCGTCTGCGGTGTTGCGCGGTACTGCCAGCCATGCGTAACGCCTCGGTTGTTACGTTCCGTTCGCCTTGCATCCGGCCTTCCTTGTGACGTATTTCAAGCATATCAGTGCTTCAGGGAGTGAGGGCGGAAAATGGATACGGCCAACAGTGTCAAAACAACAATGGCTTGGGCTGCGCAGCCAATAGCCCCGTTTATATAGACTTGGGAATAGAGCCGGTCGTCGAATAGGATAAATTTGTCTTGTGTGGAATAAGTCTGCATTTTTTCCAGCCATCGTGCCACGAAGAAGTAGCCGAAAAATATGGCGATAATGGTGCTGAATAATTTGAATCTGAGCCAGCTTGTACGCATGATGCATAAGCGGCGGAAACGGGCGAGGGCCAGACCGCTTATGAGTGTTAAGCAAGCGCCGGGGGTAATGATCCAGTCGTCGATTGCATCGATCACCTGGTTGAAGACCTGGAGGTCGTTGGCTGTCGTCGCCTGCAAGTCAAGTTTGAGCAGCATTGCTATGCCGAGTCCTCCTCCGATCCAGGCGCTGAAGCTCAGGATGTGCAATGTTCTCAGCAGCTGAATGACAAAATTTCTGTTTAGCATTTCAACCTCCAGACCGGTGTCATCTAAATAGTTTCCATCCGGAAACTCCGGATGAGAAACTGTAGGTTTCCGATTCGGAGAGCGGGGATTTTTTCTTCTGGCAAGGAAATCAAGAGATTGCGCGGAGGCGTACATCGGTACGCCGCACAAGCAAGGCCGAAGATTGACGCCGCCAGGGGGAAAAAGCACCCTTTCCGGACGGAAACTAAATACCTGCAGGAAAATTTAGCAAGTATTGTTCCTGTAAACGGCTGCATTCGCTTTGATGCGATAGATCTAGTAACTTTAGTTACTTGCACGACTTTGCCAGAAAGTATAATGTGCACTATTGGCACACCCGCCATAAATCTGTGCCAAGTTTGGCGCGTGTTTGAGTGGGGGCAAGTGACAGATATCGATAATAGTTGTGGACATCTTGAGTCCATCGGGGACTGTGAATTCGGATGGTCAAATGTTGAAAAATATCAAATCGGAGTAATTGAAGCCCATGACGTCACTTGATGCAATTTCTATGAACTCGGATATGGGAGCCATTGGTGTCGATCTTGGGGGGACCAAGACCGAAGCTGTTCTCCTGGCCCCGGACGGCAGCGTTCTGTGGCGCCAGCGCAAACCCACGCCCCGCGCCGAAGGTTACGATGCCATTCTGTCTTTGGTGGTGGATATGATCCGCGAGTCGGCTGACCGGTTGCCTGTTGGAATGCCTTATTCCGTTGGTGTCGGCATACCAGGGTCGATCGATGCCGCCACGGAACTCGTGCGCAACGCCAACTCGACTTGCCTGATTGGCCATCCCCTGCGAAAAGACATCGAAAGGTTGGTTGGCTGCCCCGTCCAGGTGCGTAACGATGCCGACTGTTTTACCCTGGCTGAGTGCCATTCCGGAGCTGGGCGCGGATATGGCCTGGTTTTCGGCGTCATCATGGGGACAGGATGCGGCGGCGGGATTTGCATCGACGGCGTGGTCCGCGAAGGGCCGCACCGCATCTCCGGCGAGTGGGGCCATATGTCCTTGGATCGCAACGGCGCACCATGTTACTGCGGCAACCAAGGGTGTGTGGAGACGCTGATCAGCGGTTCGGGAGTTGAAGCGGCATTTTATCAGGAGCACGGGCAACGGCTGACCATGGATGAAATTGTCGCCCGGGCCCGCACGGGAGAACCGCGGTGCCAGTCAATCTTCGAACGTTTCCTGGATGACTTCGGGCGTTGCCTGGGAGGCATTATATCCATTCTCGACCCGGATGCGGTCGTGCTTGGCGGCGGGCTCTCCAACATCCCGGAGCTCTATGCCACGGGTCGGGATCGGGTGCGGCAATACGCGTTCCACGACAACTTGCGGACCCCCATCCTCAAGAATCAGCTGGGCGACTCCGCAGGCGTGATTGGAGCCGCCTGGATTGGTCGGGCAAGACAGGATCATTAACGATAGTTGGAATAAATTGCCCTTGTTTATTGGGCAGAGGAGATGCCGTATGATCGAATTATTACGCAAACGTCGCAGTATACGAAAGTTCACTTCTGAAAAAATAGATCCCGCAACCATGGAAACTATCATTGAAGCGGCCCTCCGTGCTCCTGCCTCAAGGGGCATAAATCCATGGGAGTTTATTCTTGTAGACGATCCCGAAACACTCCTCAAGCTCTCCGAAGCAAAACTGCATGGATCGGAATTCCTGAAAAACGCCCCCCTTGGGGTGGTCGTCTGCGCGGACAGCACCAAGTCGGATGTCTGGATTGAAGACTGTTCCATCGCAGCGATAATCATCCAACTCACGGCATTGTCACTGGGGCTTGGTAGTTGCTGGGCCCAAATACGAAACCGGCAGCATGATAAAGAAAAATCGGCTGAAATGTATGTACAGAAACTGCTTGGCCTGCCTGATCACATCAAGGTTGAAGCAATATTGGGTATCGGGCACCCTGCCGAGAAAAAACGCCCTCTATCATCCAATAAGCTCATGCACGACAAGATAAAAACCAACCGCTGGCTGTAGAGTCTGCGAAGAAGCAGAGCTAAGCCCGGTTGATAAAAACTATTTGTGGGGACGGCAGTTTCTTAACCCGTTTTCTTTAGAGCGATGATCACAAGGCAATTGTCCACGAAACGCACGAAAGGCACGAAAATATGGACAGCGGGTTGTTATTCAGAGATGAA